>Ga0209542_10000386_pt1 | contig 107651 bp, 115 predicted proteins | sample RifCSPhighO2_01_FD_184028 | JGI IMG/M metagenome (GOLD analysis project Ga0209542, IMG submission 184028) | Soil microbial communities from Rifle, Colorado - Rifle CSP2_plank highO2_0.1 (SPAdes) (version 2) | ecosystem: Environmental > Terrestrial > Deep subsurface > Rock core/Sediment ...
ATTGCTCGGAAGGAATGTCCTTTATCTAACAATATTTTAATATTTAATCGATCTGACAACTTTAGTTTTGATTTTTTTACCATATTTAGATAGTACCCTGCTGTCCTAATTCATTACGGAATTTACGAAATCTCGATTGATCGTTTTACAAGGAGAACGCGATGGAAAGCATTCCTGTGCATTTTACACGCAGAGATACCCTGTCAGATTCGACTGAAGACATCTGGAACACCGGCGAAATTCGATACGTAAAAAGCGATAATCCAGAAGGTCGTTTTTTTGGAGCGCTTAAACTCGAGGAAGTACACGTGAGTAGCTCGTTGTCTACAGCGAATGATAATTGCCACCTTTTGCTTCGATTCGAAACTCTCTGCATGTCAATCAATTATGGTTCAACAATAGAACGGGGACGAGTATCCCTTCACAAATATAATTTTGGTGGTGATATGGCTGTAGAGATTCCACTCTGCTTTGCGTGTCGAGTCCACCAACACGCGCTGCATTTCTGTATTCAACGTGTTACTGGAACTTACCCTAACAGTATCATCGTGCTTCCCTCTACCCCAACATAGTTCCATGCCCGGCCATGCGTTTGCATCGGCCGGGTTTTTCTTTTTCTTGCAATCAGCCATACTGTGTATATATGAATATTGCATTTGATGCATCGGACATTTGTACGAATAGGGCAGATGGGACAACGCGATATACGCGTGAGCTGATGGCGCGGCTGCCGGGAATGGCAAAAGATGATCATTGGAATTTTTATGGACCGTGCGCGGCGCCAACTGGGTACGTCGGCCCCACTTCGCCAAGCCTGCGGGCTGGGCTACGCGGGGCAGCCCATGAAAATACATTATGGAAAACATCTATTAGTTCCATGGGCTGGACTCAATCAAAATTTGCTTGGCAGTTATTCAAAGACAATCCAGACGTGTTGTTCATGCCCATACAACAATTACCCATACTTCGCCGTAAAAAGATGAAAACTGTTGCAGTTATTCATGATCTGGCATTTCATGAATACGGCCCGCAATTTCGCATGAAAGACTACTTGCTGCTTCACACATTTTCAGCACAAGTCGCCAGAGAAGCTGATGCGATTATCGCCGTTTCGGATGCTACAAAGCAGGATATTAAAAAGTATTACGGCAGAGAAAAAAATGTATTTGTAGTTCATCATGGAATAGACCATGACAGGTTTAAGCTATTTTCGGATACAGAAAAACAGGATGGATTTAAAAAACTTCAAGAACAATATCCTGAACTAAAAAATAATTATATTTTATTTGTTGGTCAAATCCAGCCGAGAAAAAATATCGAGAGGCTAGTGGAGGCGTTTGAACTAATGCAGTCTCGTGCTGTCATGCCGGGCTCCGACCCGACATCCACGTGGACTCCGGGTCCAGCCTTCGCCAAGGCTACGGCCGGCAGGCAAGCCCGAGGTGACAAATTACAGCTAGTAATTGCTGGTGGCCATGGGTGGCATAACAAAGAAATTTATCAACGCATCGAAAAATCTCCAGCGCGTAAAAATATCTTGTTAACCGGTGCTGTTCCAGACGAATTACTGCCGACCTTATATGCAAATGCGCAAGCATTTGTACTACCAAGCCTGCAAGAAGGTTTCGGCATTCCTCTCATTGAAGCTGCTGCGTGCGGAGCCCCTATAATTACAAGTAATTGTTCGAGCATGAAAGAAATTATGGAAGGCGCAGGAACGCTCATTGATCCGCTATCAGCAGAATCTATGGCTGATGGAATACAAGAAACACTTCGGCACCGCGAAACAATCGCAGCGCGCTGTATTCATCGTGCACAGCAATTTTCTTGGGATATAACCGCACGACAAACATTAGACATATTAAGGCGAAGTGGGGAACAAAGTCGAAAGGTGGTGACGAATATATGATGTTTGAAAGCGTAAGCATAGTGGCAATTATCGGATCTGGTATTTCAAGTATGATCCTTGGTTCAGCATGGTATGGACCGTTGTTTGGAAAAACCTGGACAACTCTTGAAGGATGGACGGAAGCAGATATTGAGCAAGGGAAAAAGCAAAATATGGCTAAAACATACGGAATTCAATTCGTAGGATCGCTAGTATTTGCTGCAGTTCTTGGCATGTTTGCTCGAACAATTGGAGCACTGACACTCACAGACGGTCTTGTAGTCGGTTTCTGGGCATGGCTCGGTTTCGCACTGCCGCTTCTACTCGGCTCTGTGCTATGGAATGGCAAACCCTGGAAGCTGTATGCGTTGCATGCGGGATACAATCTCGTGCAGTTCGCACTAATTGGAGCAATCGTAACCCTTTGGGGATAATTAAAGTCCCGTCGGCACGTCCACAAATTCAACTTTTACTTCGAATGTTTTCTGCAAAAGATCCCCGAGCGCTTTAATACCAAGGCGCTCGGTTGCGTGATGCCCTGCAAATATGACGTTTGTTCCCGAGTCTTTTGCATCATTATAAATTTCTGCAGTATCGCCCGTAATGAATAAATCTACTTTTGCGTCAAGCGCTTCTGCAAAAGCTTTATATCCGCCGCCGCCGGAAACTACCGCAATAGTGCGCACAATAGCAGGACCGAAGGGAAGCGTAATGCATTTTGTTTTTAACGATGTTTCTAAAATTCCAATAATTTCATCAAGATGCTTGCCCCGCATAATCATTCCTGTGTAGCTGCTGCTCGTATTTTCGTGCTGAGAAAAATCATCTGTAATTTCAGCATTGAGCAACGAAAGCAACTGCGCATTATTTCCAATTTTCGGATGCTTATCGAGCGGCAAATGAGATGCGTAGAGCGACATCTTATGCTCCAATAAAATATCTAGCCGATGCTTCTCCCAACCGGTAATTGAAGGCGTGCCATATCTCCAGTAATGCCCATGATGCACCACGATAAAATCGGCCTCCAATTCTGCGGCGCGAGAAAACAATTCCTTGCCCGCGGTCACTCCTGTTACAATTTTTGTTACAGAATCTTTGCCTTCTACCTGTAATCCGTTAAAACTGGGATCTTGAAAATCTCCAACTGGCAATTGCTCATTTAAATATGTAGTAATTGCATCGCGATGCGCCATAGACCATACTATACCATATATGGAATCAGTATCGATAGTGATCGTAAACTGGAATACGGGTACCTTGCTCAAGAAATGCGTCGAGTCACTTGTGACATTGCCTGAATATGCTGCAATTAGGCATATTGTTGTGGTTGATAATGCATCAAGCGACTCGTCATTGGCTCTTGCCAAACCCCTCATCCCCTCCTTCTCCCCGTCAGGGGAGAAGGGAACGATTAAAATAACACTCCTGCCACAACAAATAAATTTAGGTTTTGCAAAAGCAACGAATCTCGGCATCAAATACATTCATGAGCATGATGGAATAGATGATCATATACTGTTGTTAAATCCTGATACGGAAGTTCGCCCTCATGCAATCGAAAACATGCGTGATGTACTGCGAAGAAATAATACGGCAGGAATTGTTGGCAGCAAGCTTTTACATCCAAACGGAACGATACAGAAATCTGTACGCACTTTTCCAACCCTGCCCATATTGGCAATGCTTTTTTTAAAGCTGCAGCGAATTTTTCCAAATATTTCCGCATGGCGCAGATATATGATGGACGATTTTGACTACTCTCGCGAACAAGCAGTTGATCAGGTTATGGGCGCTTCTTTTCTTATTCACAATTCTTTATTGTCTGAAATCGGGTTATTAGACGAGGCTTTTTGGATATGGTTTGAGGAAGTGGACTATTGCAAGCGAGCAAAGGACGCTCATCGGCAAATCATATATACTCCGCACGCAGAAGTGGTTCATTATGGCGGGGTAAGCTTTAACCAGCTGTATGGGCCCAAAAAAACATTGCCGTTTCTTAGAAGCGCGCTCGTGTATGCAAAAAAGCATCTTGGGCTATTTGCCTCACTCCTATTAACCTTTTTGTATCCTTTTGGTTTTCTGACATCATGCGCTGCAATGCTGGCACGGAAAGCACCTATATCTCCCGTTATTGCATGGGGAACTATTGCTATAGTTTCTGCTGTCGTATTAGCACTGCTGGTCAGCGCTCAGATGGGCTTGGCTGTACTGGCGTTCGCAATAGTGGCATGGTGGGTTTGGGAATATTCAGAAGAAGGTCTGCTCTTTTTTATTGTGATATCGCCCCTGCTTCCGCTTTTAAAAATTACCCAGACGCTCGGAAACGCATCGCTGGTAAAAGATGCGATTATTGCGACGCTATTTTTAAAAACATTTTTGGCTCCGCTCTTATCCAAAACATTGCCATATCGCGCTAACACGTTCCTTGCTCCTACCGTGGCGTTAGCAACATGGGCGATACTGCAAACCATTCATGCACCCTCCCAAACTCTCGCCATTCTTCGCTTGCGCGATATTTTGCTGTATATATTGCTATACATTGCAGTACTGTACCTTCCGCACACAAAGCAAATTATGCGCACTCGCTTCTTGTGGTTTATCGCAACGCTTATTGCTGTTATCATGCTTGGCGCTATACAGTTCAAATTTTTCCCCGACAGTACCGTGCTTCGATTCGACCCTGCGCGCCAAATCTGGATCCCGAGAATGGCGAGCACATTCGGACACCCGACCGTTTATGCAGAATTTCTTGTAACAGCAGCAATGGTATTTATCGGATATTTATTGGCAGGGTATAAGAATACAAAAAACAGAATTGCAATTCTCGTTCTGCTTATTACAACATTGCCGCTTTTGTATTACACATATACTCGAGCGTCTTGGATTGCGCTTGTTGCCGGTGTGAGCGCAATTGGAATAGTATATTTCCTCCCCTTATATAAGGGGAGGCGTGGTGGGGTCGTAACGGCGCAAACAACCCCCACCCCCGCTCCGGGGGGGCGCTCCCCCTTATCCAAGGGGGAGAAATCTCGGCGAATACTGCTCGCAACTACATTTGGTCTACTTCTCACCTTCTCCATTCTGCGCTTCACCCACGCCGGCACATTTTTGCGCAGTGCGTTCGACCCAACATATGCAAGCAATGCTGCACGCTTCGGCTTTGTTACCCAGCTCATTGCCCAAACATCAAATAGCGATGCACTGATTGGCAAGGGCCTTGGGAGCAGTATTACGCAAACAAATATCAGCCAAGATGTAACGGTGCTTGATATTGCGTCCGGAGCGTCGCGAACCATTCAGCTTTCTCAAGATGCGACACTCGTCGACAACCAGTACCTAAAAACCTTCATTGAAATGGGTGTTGTGGGAATCGTGTTTACGTTGTGGCTATTCTGGAGATTTTTCGAAGCATCGCTTCGTCTTATTCGCGCTCATGCGCAAGGAACGGGCCGAATGCTCGGCATCGCCGGAGTAGGGTTTATTGCTGCGTTTGCAGTACAGGCGCTATTCGTTGACATTTGGGATGTGTATCCTACAAACGCCATATTCTGGATACTTGCAGCGCTGATATCCCAGGCAACTTTAGCGCGCCAAGATTGACTTTTCGCAACTCAGCTAGCATTATATATTCCAGTGGTTTAGTTGTTGTTTTCAACTCAAAAGGGAGGATCTCTTCATGGATCGACATGCAGTCTTTGATACACTGTGCGGTATTCTCGCAGACTATCTCGACATCAGTGGTCCGGAAGTGTGTGCAGAACAAACTTTGCTGATCGAAGATCTCGGAATGGGATCAATGCAGTTCATTCAGATTGCATTTGAAATAGAGCGGCAGTTTCATCTCAAAATCCGCCATTCCTTCGCCTCCACGAGCTGGAAAAATTTTGTGGGCGAGTATGCAACGGTCGGCAAGCTGTGCGATTTTATCACAGAGCATCAAGACACAAAAATGCACAAACTGACAAACATCTCCTGAAGAAACAATTCTGTATCACTTACGTGCGGGCCTCAAAACCCGCGCTTTTTTTTGCGGAACATTTCAACAGCCCACATCGGCCAATAGCGCCAGGAAAGAGGCAAGTCTTGTGCATGCATATAATTTATTGCGTATCCGCCGAAACCTTTTTTGAAAACTGTAATACCCTCAAAAGGGTGGTGTCTGGCCCCACTTCGCCAAAGGCTACGCGGGGCGTCGCTGCGCTCCGGCGCTATCCCCCAAAAATTATATCGCACAGCTCCGCGTTTTTTCGCTTCCAAAATTGCGCGCCATTGCAATAACTGTGCTGCGGGCACAGAAGTTTTCACAGAAGCGCCATGATAGTAAAACACGGTATTTCCAAATTGCATGCACATTGCGCCCGCAATATCTTTGCCTTCATGTATTGCAATTGCAAAAAACATTGCATGCGAAGCGCCGAATATTTCTGCCTGCGACTGCATAAACTGTTTTGAAAAAGGAATAAATTCGTGACGACTTCTTGTTTGGTCATATAGCGGCCAAAACCGTTCTAGGGCAGATACATCTGGAATAATTTCTACCTGAACTCCCTCTTTTTCTGCTTTAGAAACGGCATGCCGGGTTGTTTTTCGCATTCCTTGCAACAATTCCTCTTCCGGTTTTGCAATATCAAGCATCCATGTTAATTCTGCGTGCACATGCATAGGAGCGTTGCGAAACCCAAGCTGGTAGAATATTGACCTATCAGTATCAGGTGTTTCTATAAGCGGGGCTATGCGCAAGGCGACAGGCCTAGCTTTTAGCTTATAGCTTTTAGCTTTTACATATATTACAAGATCTTGGATTACGCTTTTATACTCTTTTTCATCTTTTACAATCGGCCCGTGAGGGACAAGGTAATAATTACCTCGCTTTGCATGCACGAGAATAACTAAACATGCCGAAACAAGCTTATTATGATCATAAAATCCGAGCATTGATACATGTTCTCCATCCAACTCCTGCACTTGCTTCCACTGCCACGATTGCAAAAACGTATTAGGTTGCAACGTCAACACAAAATCATCCCAATCTTTTTTTGTTTCTATATCTTTAACTTGCATATGATTTTATAAACGCAATAATTTCGGTTACTTGAGTATCAGTTAATAACGGGTATGTTGGCAAATTAATAACGTTACTGGCAACACGTTCTGCGACGGGGCACGAGCCATCTGTGTATCGAAATTCCATCCTATCGCTCGTTCTCGGCACCAGCACAGCATCATACCAATCGCCCAAAAGCATCTTATGTTCGCGCGCCATAAAAAGTAATTGTTGCTGATTTTTTACTATTACGGGAAAGCGGAGCCACACCGATTCGGACTGTTCTGGTAATTCGGGAAGTTCAATACCCGTATTTGCAAGCTCTTTCATGTAGCGCGATGCAATTGTGCGCCGCCGCACATTCATAGCATCAATTTTTTTTAATTGTACCAATAAGAGTTGTGCTAGTGCGGGAGGGTACTGATACGCAACATGCTCCGGCTTGCGCCCCTTTCGCTCTTCTATGGCAACAGCCCTGCTTAAAAGCCCAAGTCTCTGAAAAATCACGAGCATTGCTTTGCCAATACCGCTTACAAAATAAAACGGAACAACAACAGAAAATAGTACCGGGTGCAATAGCTGCTGCATTACCCATCGCAACGGAGGCTGCTTCCGCACATTATGCAGCGCGCGCAATTTCTCCATATGCTGGCGAGACTTGATAATGCTTGCGCCGCCATATATGGAAGAAAGACATTTATCTCTTCCGAAGCTTACAAAGGCAGCGTCAGCAATCGTGCCCAAAGGCTTGCCATGCAAATGTGCCCCAAACGCATGCGCACAGTCTTCTATAACTACAATGTTTTTTTCTTTGGCAATATGAATAATTTCGTCGATAGGGCCCGGAATCCCGAATGTGTGCTGAACAATAATCGCTTTCGTGTTTGGTGTTATTTTTTTCAGAACTTCTTGCGGATCAATGCTGTATTGGCCTTGCAATGCCTGTTTGCCCGCAGGCAAGTCGGCATATATCGGTGTTGCGCCAACCCATAAAATTGGCTCGGGGACGGCAATGCATGTAAACGCCTGAATTATAACTTCGTCGCCAAGCCCCACGCCATACATACGAAGCAGGTCGTATAGTGCTTGCCGTCCGCTGGTATGCAGCACCACAAACCGTCCTGCAAATCGCTTCGATAGCTCGTGGGCAACTTGAGAAATGCTTGTTGGATCATCACGCAATCGAGCAGAAACAAGCAGCCGCAACGCCAGAGATACGTCGCGAGCATCAGTATTTGGTGAAAGTGAAATTGCAATAGGTCGTTTCATGGCAATGCTTCGCGTACAATATTCGGCACACGCCCCTCAAGAAGAATGATCGAGTATTTATTCCGATTTTTTTTCATGTCTCCTGCAAGCACCTTGGGGTTGGCATACCAATCAATATGAGGACAGGAAGCTCCTGCAAATCCGCGCATAATATCTGCTTGATATGCGTTCCCGTATATGACCACGCGGAATACTGCATCCGCAAGCGCAGCCCCGATGCGTTCATGTACCACGCGCCCATCTGGCCCAAGCTCAATAATAGGAACAAGCACAAGCAATGACTTTTCATTTCCAACTGTTTTCAGGTATTCAATTGCATTCATTACAGAAGCTTCGCTGGCAGAATAGCTGTCATCAATCAAAACCTTCTTTTTTGTTCGCTGTATATACTGCATTGTTTTTTCTATTTGAGGGAGCGATGCGAGACGCTTTGTAATTGCAGGAAGAGACATGCCTTGAGCATGCCCGATAGTGCATGCCGCTAGCACAGATCCAAGCTGCCCTCGGCCGATTACAGGAATGCGAACGCGTTTTCGTTTTCCCTGTACTACAACATCACATTTAATATGATCGGCGCATATTGCAATCTGTTCAAACATTACGTCTGCTGCAGTTTGCATGGAGTACCATATAATATTCCTTGCTGTATGCTCAGCAAGGTTTCGGATATTTTGGTCGTCTTTGTTCAGTACCAGTATTCCTGTTTCCGGTATCGCCTCTGCCAATTCCCATTTTGTATGCGCCAGACGCTCTTCTGAACCAAACATTGCAAGATGCTGATTCGTGATCGCTGTAATAACTCCAATACGGGGCTGCACAATATTGCACAGCTCTTTAATTTCGCCCGGCCGATACGCGGCAAGCTCTGCAATGTAGAGCGCCGTATCGTTTGTAACGCGCGTCAATATATCCATTGCTACAACATATGGAGAATTTCTATGCTTATGCGTTGCTACTATGTTATTTGTGTCTGTTTGCAATATATGCAATGCGTATGTTTTTGTAGATGTTTTCCCCACGCTTCCCGTAATTCCGATCACCGTAAGATCTGCAAGGCTTTTTCGATACTGCGTCGCTTTGCGAATTACGTTTCGTTTCCGCAGAACACTCGGGCTTGCAATTATACCGACTGCAAGCGCCACAATAAGCGGAGATAGCGCAACTACGAGCACTGCACCTGCGGTGCTCATAGAAAACGCAAGCAATAGAAATATAATGCCCATGGCAATTCCCATAACGGCGCCAGACCGAATAGTAAGCACGGGCCGATGCACCCCTCGCCGAAACGCTCGTATAATATACGCCGTCAAAAGAAGAAATATGCTTATTGCGGAAAACCAAATATGCAAAAACCCTAGCAGCGCAAGAATAAGCGCGCTTGCCCACAAAATGATTTCCTTAGCGTTAGATTCTGGAGAGACTAAATACGCCCATATCCTATCGATACGATATTCTTTCCTCTGCCACAATGCCGTCTGCGAAAGTACGATAAACACCGCATCAAGCATCGTAATGGCCAGTAAAGCAACGTTCATACCCATTTGCATATAATACCATGATACGATATACAGTGCGGACATGAGCACACTACTCACAATACAGATCCTCGGATGGAATGGGGAAGCGCATCTGCGAGAGACTGCGCGGTCGCTTGCAAATATTCCCGCCGATGTCGCACATATTCTCTACATAGATAACGGATCCAATGATAATTCGGTAGCAATTATTCAAGAAATTCTGCCTCATGCAGAAATATTGAAGCTAGAAAAAAATATCGGTTTTGCAGCAGCGCACAATATCGGCATTGCCCGATGCGCTACACCGTTCGTGCTTACGCTCGACCAAGATCAGGAAATTATTTGGGAGGGCATTGAAAAGTTATTAGAAGCAATGCAAAAAAATCCTAAACTGGGCGCGGTGCAGGGGAAGGTATATCGGCAGTCCTCCTCACCTCACCCTAGCCCTCTCCTTAGTAAGGAGAGGGGATCGACGGCCATCGACTCCGCCGGCATTATTCAAACCTTTTCTCTTAATGGCAAAGAACGCGGAGCAAACGAACCAGACACCGGGCAATTTGATGAACCAGCTGATTTGTTAGCGGTAACTGGAGGATGCGGGCTATATAGAGTTGAGGCGCTGAAAAGCGTGGCGCAACATCGCCGTGTCATTCCGGCCTCCGAGCCGGAATCCACGTCGTCCTGGATCCCGGGTCAAGCCCGGGATGACAACGAATTCGGCGAAATCTTCGATGAAGCATTTTTCTCCTACAAAGAAGATGTTGACTTAGGCTGGCGGTTAAACAATGCGGGCTGGCAGGTGCAATATATTCCGGTACTCGTAAGCTATCATGCACGCACGCTCGGCAAGCGCGGGTTTTTAAACTGGGGATTAAATATTTCTGAAATTAAAAAACGCGTCAATAGTCCACGTACTCGTTGGTCGTTACGAAATTATGTATGGATGATTGCAAAAAATGCATCCACGAAACAAATTTTTTTGTACTGGCCGTTTGTTAAAATGCGACTGCTCGTCTTTTTTGTTCTATCTTTATTTTCGAAAGAATTATTTGGTGTTTGGAAAGAAACTTTTGCTGGATTGAAGATGATGAGGGAGAAAGGAAAAAGTACGGGGAGAGCAGTGTCATTGCGAGCATAGCGAAGCAATCTTGGCGAATTTCCCCTCCCCCTAATCAGGGGGAGGGTTAGGGTGGGGGCTGGTGAAACGTGATGCCGCATGTTCTGCCCCCATCCCCTCCTTCCCCCCAATTGGGGGGAAGGGAAACTACGACAATAAAAATCGCGCACCGGCCGAAAGGGCGGGTGCGCGAGTATGATGATGACTATTCTTCCCCCTGATCAACCGTAGTTATAAAGTTGAATTCGAAGGCTCGGGAAATACGTGCGAACGAGGTGATTGTCAGCACGCGATGTTTATTGGGCTCTTGCCCATCCGCAAAGCCCAACAAGACACCCCCAATGTACGACGCAACCATCTCGTCCATATTCGCTGCCGAAGATGCTGATTTCGGCTTAAACAGAAAAGTGACGGTTTGATCGTGGCAATTGAAGTAGCCAGCATGTTTTCCAAAAAGTTTACCTTGTTCGAAGGCCGTCTCTTTACTCAATTCGATCTCTTGGGTCGTCGCTTCCATTTTCAAAGAACCTCCTTCTGTTTGCGTTTCGAACGTTTTTGTGCCACTGTGGCACCAGTAGCACCTTTTTGGCACCAACTCTCAATTATACTCCTATTCTGTGAAATTGTCAATTATTATCGTAAATTATAAAATGTGGCAGCTTACGCGAGCGCTTGTTGAGTCGCTGCTGAAAGACTTGCCGAAATCTACAGAAATTATCGTCGTTGATAATAATTCGGGAGACGATAGCGTATATCTGCTCCGTTCTGATTTCCCTGAAATTACCGTTCTTGATAACCCGGAAAATATGGGCTTGGCTGCGGGCGTAAATATGGCTCTGAAAAAAGCGAAGGGATCCTACTATTTGATACTCAACCCGGACATGGTTGCGTTGCCCGGAGCAGTACAAACACTTATTGACTTTATGGATAAAAATCCGGAAGTTGGAGTATCTGGCGGAAAATTAATTTCTCCGAATGGAAAACTGCAATATTCGTGCTACCGGTTCTATACCATCATGACGATCATTTATCGCCGAACATTTTTAGGAAAAACGGCGATGGGCAAGCAGACTATTCGGAATTTTTTAATGAAAGATTTCGACCATGCAGAAATAAAAGATGTGGATTGGCTGATGGGCGCATGCCTCATGGTTCGCAAAAAAGCCATAGAAAAAATAGGGAAAATGGATGAGCAATTTTTCCTCTATTTTGAAGACGTTGATTGGTGCCGCAGATTTTGGGAAGGCGGCTGGCGCGTTATGTATGTGCCTTCTGCAGTATTTTCCCATTTTCATCAGCGAAGCAGCGAGCGCAATGCAATTATCGGCGTGCTCACCAATCGCCCGACCCGCGAACACATCAAATCCGCAATTAAATATTTTTGGAAATTCCGAGGAAAAGAAATGCCGAAACATGAGTGAGTGCTCCCTTCTCCCTGGATAGGGAGAAGGCGGGGAAGAGGGTTTCGTCATGCGTTCGCACTAACCCTCTCTCTAGCTCTCTCCCTATGCAGGGAGAGAGGAAACTCTTAATATGCTACACTTACTTTTATGCAATCAACGCTTCCAAACGTCCATATTGAGCAGTATGAAGGGCCATACGACCTGCTTGTTGAGCTTGCAAAAAAAGAGCAAATCAGACTTTCTGAAATTTCTTTACAGAGCTTAACGGATTCATTTTTAACATACATTAAAGAGCGTGAAATTGATCCAGAGATTATGGGGTCGTTTCTTGTTGTTGCATCTACACTATTATTAATCAAAGTGCGCCAAATGGTGCCATCTTTAGCGCACGAAGAGGAAGAAGAAATTTCCGATCTGCATCACCGGCTTGCACTGTACGAAAAATTCCGCGCTGTATCAGAGATACTCGCCGCTCGCTGGAATACAAAACCGCTCTTGCCAGCTCATCATTTTGCAGAAGGGGAATTTCAAGAACCGGGGAGCGAGGCTTTCATGCCGAATATCTCATCAGAACTCCTGCACGACGCATTGCAAAACCTTATTGGCAGAATACCGCCGCCGCCAAAACCTTCTGCTCATCTCACAAGGCGAGGCCGATCTATAAAAGAATTATTTGCGATGTTCCAAGACCGGCTCGACCGCGTCAAAAAACTGATATTCCAAGAAACTGTTCATGGATCTTCTCGCCAAGATCAGGCCGTATCCTTTTTAGCAGTGCTGGAAATGGCACGCAATAATTCTGTTCGCTTGGAACAAGAAGAAGCATTTAGTACACTTACGGTGCATAAAATATGACAAGCCTCACCCAGCATATTGAAGCGCTGCTGTTTACTGCCGGAGAAGCAGTAAGTATTTCCGACCTTGCGCAGCTACTTAGCGCTCCAGAACAAGATGTTCAAGCTGCTCTTGGGGAATTGGCGCAGCATTTGGAAGGCCATGCATTAGCGCTGGTCACAACCGCAACACATGCACAGCTCGTAACAAGCGGATCTGTTGCGGAGTTCCTTGCGCAATTTGCCGGCCAGGACGGCAAAGAGCTTTCCCGCGCTGCGATGGAAACACTTTCCGTAATTGCATATCGCGGGCCGATATCTCGATATGATATTGATGCTATCCGAGGCGTAGATTCCAGGCGAATGATTCGCCAGCTTCTCCTCCGCGGGCTCCTGCATCAAACACGAACGGCTGCGCATGCATCGTTGTATGACATTTCCGAAGATGCGCTTATGCAGCTAGGCATCACGAACAAAAAAGAATTACCGCAATTTGAGGCTCTATCCAAGAGCGAGCATATAGACCAACTTCTCAACTCAAGCAAATGATTTCGATTTTCCAAGGCATCGCCACGATTGTGGGCTGCATGATAATGCAGCAGCCCGTTACAAGCTGTGTTCCATACGGCGTATCTCAGCAGCCCGCGCTGGAAACACAATCGGCGCATATCCCCCAAAAAACGGGGGATGCCATTGATGTCGACCTTACTGCGCAATCTGCGCTGGTGTGGGACATAGAAACGGATACCGTGCTGTATGAACGCAGTGCAAATGAAGAGCGGCCAATTGCTAGCTTAAACAAGCTCCTCTCAACAGTTATTGCCCGGTCGCTCATCTCGCCCAATGCTACCGTCACCATTCCGCCAGATGTACGCAAAGCGCAACGCGAGGGCGTAGGCATTAAGCTTATCCCAGGGGAACACGTAACAGCGGGTTCGTTATTTGCGGCAAGCCTTATTCCTTCTGCAAACGATGCAATGGTAGCGCTCGCAATAGCGACAAAAGGATCTGAAAGCGATTTTGTCGCATACGCAAATGAATATGCCGCATCGCACGGACTCTTTCACACTGTGCTCGCAAACTCCACTGGGCTGCAAGGGGGGACACAGCATTCAACTGCACACGACGTCATGCGCATGTTAATGATCGCATACAACGATTCGTATCTGCGCCCATTCTTATCTCAAGGAAAAGGTGAGGTTATATCATTCGAAGGAAGCAAGCACACGTTCGTATCCACCGATAAATTATTAGGAACATACATGCCCATACTTGCGGCAAAAACGGGATACACACTCGCCGCAAAAGAGAACCTTGCAATTATAACTGTAGGGCCAAAGGGGCAGAAAATAGGCGCAGTAATCTTAGGAAGCGATGATCGTTTTCAAGACATGAAGATTGTTGTAGAGTACATCTACAGAAATTACACGTGGCCATGATTGCATTTTCGGATCCATATTTAGTAGTAAACGTCACTCGCGTTGTAGGAATCGGCACGCTGACGTTTTTACTTGCGTTTATTTTGACACCGGCACTCACCAACGTGCTCTATATTTATAAATTCGGAAAGAATATCAGAAATACAGGGAACACGCCATTATACTCTAAACTTCACGCAAAAAAGGCGGGTACGCCTGTGGGCGGAGGCATTATTATTTGGGGTACAGTAGCTCTGCTTGCACTGCTCTTTTGGGTGCTCAACGAATTATTTCCATCCAGCTTTACGCATGCGCTAAGCTTTTTAAGCAGACCGCAAACCCTGCTTCCGCTCGGCGCGCTTGTGGCTTCTGCGCTCGTGGGGCTTGTTGACGATTACTTGAATGTACGCGGAAAAGGCCCGCACGGCGGTGGGCTGCGCATGAAGCATCGCCTTTTGCTCTATGTAATGGTTGCAGCATTCGGCGCGTGGTGGTTTTACACTAAGCTTGATTGGAGCACTATACACGTTCCGGGAATCGGGGATTTTGAAATCGGCTGGTGGTACATTCCTCTATTCATGCTCGTCATCGTTTCTACTGCATTTTCTGTGAACGAAACAGACGGGCTAGATGGCCTGGCAGGCGGCGTTTTGCTGTTTTCCTTCGGAGCATACACTGCGTTAGCATTTGCGATGGGCAGAATTGAACTTTCTATGCTCTGCGCCGCAATAGGAGGCGGCATTCTAGCTTTTTTATGGTTTAACGTATATCCCGCACGATTCTTTATGGGCGATACGGGCGCCATGAGCCTAGGCACTACGTTGGGAATTATCGCGATGCTTACGAATTCTGCGCTCGTGCTCCCGATTATTGCATTTCCCCTGGTCATAGAATCTTTATCTGTCATCATTCAAATGACATCGAAAAAGCTATTTCACTCAAAAGTGTTTCTTTCTACGCCCATTCATCATCATTTTGAAGCGCTCGGATGGCCGGAGACAAAAGTAACGATGCGGTTCTGGATTTTGTCTGCCGTATCTGCGAGCATCGGGCTAGTGATCGGCTTGCTTGGAATGGGTTCGTAATATGGGTTCTTTTTCCGGCAAGCATGTCCTCGTTCTCGGATTAGGTTTACATGGTGGAGCAGTGGGAAATATTACATGGCTTGCATCGCAAGGCGCGCGCATTACTGTTTCAGATACAAAATCACGAGAACAACTAGAAACGTCTATTCAAAAACTTTCAAATATACCTGGTATAGAATATCTATTTGGTAGTCAAGATGAAATTAGTTTAGATGGCGTTGATATGATTTTGCGAAATCCGGCAGTTCCGCGCAAAGCCGTTATTCTACAAAAGGCCCGTGAAAAAAATATCCCCGTTGTAATGGACAGCAATATATTCTTCGATCAAGTCGGCAGAAAACGCATTATCGGCATTACCGGATCGAAAGGCAAAACAACTACGTCGCATGCAATCTATCACATATTAAAAAGCATTATTTCAGAGACAATAGCAGTTGGCGTAGACGGCGTATCGCCGTTGGGGACGCTAACACTCCTCTCCTCTGCTCCCATCGTCTTTGAACTTTCTAGCTGGCGCTTAGAAGCCTTGCAAGAAGTTCATGCCAGCCCGCACATTGCAATATGCACATCCATATATCAAGACCATTTGAATACATACAATTCGTACGAGGATTATATTCAGGCAAAAAAACAAATTATTGCAGATCAAACAGAAAACGACATTGCGATTTTAAATTATGATGATGAAATTATCCGAACATGGGAACAGGATGTACGAGGGGAATTATACTGGTATTCACTAAAGCCATTGCCAAGTAATTTGCGAGGGATTTGGATTGATAATGATAGTGTCTGTGGCAATGTCATTCCCGCGAAGGCGGGAATCCAGGAATCGACGACGTGGATGCCCGATCAGGTCGGGCATAACAACACCAGCAAAACATCTGCAAAAATCTGCAAAGTCTCCGACATCCCCCACACATCGCCGCATGAGCTTCGCAACAAGTTGCCGGCCATATTGCTCGCAGTATTGTTTGGCGCATCGCCAGAAACCATACAGCAAACGGTACGCTCAATTCCGCAGCTGCAACATCGCATGCAATTGGTCCGAGAATTGAACGGCGTGCAATATATTAACGACACGACGGCAACAATGCCCGATGCGACGATAGCCGCGCTTACCACGATGCAAGAGAAACCTCTCATCCTTATTCTTGGGGGTTCTGATAAGGCTCTTGAATTTACAAGTCTTGCGCATGCTATATCTGAGCATAAAAATCTAAAGCATCTCATCTGGCTCCCAGGAACAGCGACGCTCCGCATGCAGCAAGCGATTCGTTCGCATACCAGCGCGCAAATGCATGACATAGCTACTATGCAAGAAGCAGTAATACTTGCGCAAAAATTAGCTCAAGCGGGCGATGCGGTAATCCTTTCCCCAGGAGCTACTAGCTTTGGATTATTTCTCCATGAATTCGATCGAGGGGATGCATTTATTTCCACTGTTGAACAATTGCGATAGGAGAGTATAGTAAAACTACTGGGTACGAACTGTCCTTTCCATCACTAATCAAGGAGCGATACGATGGCGATTCAATTGTCTCCGCACTTCGGTAAAGCGATGAGAAGCGTTTTGTGGAATAGAGTTTCACAATCAAAAATGCACGGCGGGCGCCTAGAAATTTCTGTGTATTTTAACATCAAACGCGCCCTACCGATTATCGAGGCAAGAATTGAAGACCAGAATGTTTTGCTGAATCTTATCGAGGGAGCAGCGGAAAGCGTTGAAATACTCCGAACAAATCCCGATGAAACGGAACAATACTATACTCAATGCGTACTATTATCCATGTTTATTAGAGCATACCTTGAACCGACACCTGGCTCTGTGTATGCCCGTAAAATAATTCAGCAAATTGGAATAGCCTGCCATTGCCCTACGGTGCGAGAGCTTTTGGAGAATCATCCAATCCAGTAATCCACGAGCCCCCTTCGAACACGGATGTTCAGGGGGATTTTTTTGACTTTTTTGTATGCCGTATGCATACTTGCTTCGGGTTTTCACTGATCGCACATTGTAGTAAAAAATAGAGGGAACTTGCAGATGTCCACACAAACGGTTTCGCCGATTTCGAAATACCTTGAACGCTTTGATGGGGCTTGGATATTACGAAAAGAGGGTTCGGGCTATCAACGAGATCGCCATAACGCCCTTAACCAAGCAAGGCAAAATGTATCCAATATGCCGTATAGCGACACAAACTGGCTATACAAACACTTGGCAGTCATACAAATTGAACTTGCGAATAAACCGGGGTACGAACAACGTCTGCGACTTGAACTGACGGCATTTGCAGTGATTAACTATCTTTACGACAAATTCAAGCATACTGCATTGCATCGAGTTGTGAGTATGAACTGTCCTGAGTTCAACAGATTCTGCCGCGTCGAGACCGTAGAGTAAGCTGTCAAACCCCGCGCAATCCGCCCGGGGTTTTTTCATGTATACTACCAGCATGGCTCATGCAAAGGGGCGGGCAGACGGAATCCTTTTAGTGGCAATCTTCGGACTTGTGGTATTCGGGCTTATTATGGTTGGCTCAGCATCTTCCGTGTTAGCAGAGCAATTCAGAGATGATCCGTTCTACTTTCTAAAACATCAGCTACTATACGGATTCCTGTTTGGAGTTGTGGCATTTCTCATAGGATTTTACACGCCATACACAAAACTTCGCACAGTTGCGGTACCCGCCATTTTGATGGCATTAGTTTTGCTCGTCCTCGTATTCGTTCCGGGATTAAAAGTAGTATCCGGAGGGTCTGCTCGCTGGATCGGAGTTGGACCTATCACCGTACAGCCAAGTGAAATCGCAAAGCTTGGATTTATTCTTTACCTAGCTGCGCTGCTCGAACGAAAGGGATCCGACATCAAAGATTTCAAAAAAAGCGTAGTACCGTTCTTAGTTATTACTGGAGTTATCAGCTTGCTTATTATCTTACAGCCAGACATCGGAACCTTATTTACTATTACCGTAATCGGAGCCACAATGGTGTTTTCTGCTGGTTTTCGCCTGCGACATTTAGCACTTATCGGACTAGGCGGCGTGGCTGCATTTTCCATTTTAGTCAGCACGGCACAATATCGACTTGCGCGGTTATTTGTATATTTGCATCCAGAGCTTGACCCGCAAGGCATCGGATATCAAATTAATCAGGCATTGCTTGCGGTGGGCACAGGTGGATTATGGGGATTAGGATTTGGCAGAAGCAGGCAAAAATACAGCTATCTTCCGGAACCGGCAGGGGATACAATTTTTGCAATCATGTCGGAAGAGCTCGGTTTTATCAGAATACTCATATTGCTGCTCACCTTTGCAGTAATTGTATATCGCGGATATAAAATCGCGGAGGCTGCTCCTGATACATTCGGACGCCTTCTTGCAACGGGCATTACGTCATGGATTTTAATACAAGCATTTGTAAATATGGCTTCTGTATTAGCCATCACCCCTCTTACCGGAATTCCACTGCCATTCATCAGCTACGGCGGATCGGCACTTATAACCCTTCTCTTTGCGTCAGGAGTGTTGTTAAATATCTCTAAGCACATCTCTAAATAAACTATGCGCATTGTATTTACAGGCGGAGGAACGGGCGGGCACATTATGCCATTCGAATCTATTATTGAGGCGATCCGTATGCAATACACGGAAAAACAGCACTCAATTCCGAGCTTTACCGATCCAGAAGTATTGGAGCTTTCTTTTTTAGGAGTAGTAACTCCTGAAGGGAAAGAATTTTTTGATCGCTATGGCGTTGCGATACACAACATCCCCTCTGGGAAATTACGAAGGTATGCGTCGGGGATGAATATTATTGATATTGCTTTCAAACTGCCCTTCGGCACCCTTGTTGCCTTAGCGCGCATGTGGAGCATTATGCCCGATGTCGTGGTAAGCAAGGGAGGATACGGAAGCATTCCTGTTATTCTGTCAGCAATATTTTACAGAATCCCAATACTGTTGCACGAATCCGATGCGACGCCTGGCAGGGCTAATGCGTTTACGATGCGCTTTGCTTCAGCAATTACCCTGGGATTTGCAGTTTCGCGAGAATATTTACAGCCATACCTGAAAAAAATATTCGTCACAGGAACGCCTACTCGAACACTTCTTGCACATGATCAAAAGAAAGAATCGAAAAAATCCTTTGGCTTTGCAGAATCTGAACACGTGCTATTGGTTATGGGGGGCAGTCAAGGCGCACAGCAAATCAACGACACTCTCATTACTTCGCTCCCTACGCTCATCAAAGACATGGCGATTATCCATATCACGGGGGAAGCGCATCATGTTGCTATCGCAAAGGTTGCGGAAGAATTTCTTGCACAATCACCTCGCAAACAGATGTATAAGGCCTTTGCACGCTTGAAGGGCGCTGATATGACTCGTGCACTGATGGCAAGCGATAGTGCGGTGACACGCGCGGGGGCGAGCAGCCTTGCAGAAATTGCGCGCATGAAAATACCTGCACTCATCATCCCGCTTGCAGGCGCCGCGAATGATCATCAAAGAAAAAATGCACTGGCTTTCGAGGCAGCAGGAGCAGCGCTTGTATTAGACCCCAGCAATGTTACAACGCATTTGTTATCGCAGGACATTGAACGACTTATTACTGATCAGGAATTGCGCACTGCCATTATAAAAAATATCGAGGCGCTTGATTTCCCCAATGCCGCTAAGGATATTGCTACCCTTGCGCTCGAACTTGCAAGCGGGTACCTTCCAAGCAGCAAATAGCCTATGCAACCAATACTTTTTATCGGAATCGGCGGTTCGGGCATGCGCGGATTAGCGTATCTTCTTGAACAGCAAGGAAATTGCATTATCGGGTACGACGACGCTCCTGGGCTCACTCGATGCACGCTCGCAGAGGCAACTGATGCAATGCACACAGCACAATATGTTGTGTATACCGACGCAGCTCCAAAGGATCATGTGTTGCGCGCCGCAGCGCGCGCACATAAGATTCCAGAATACGGATACCACGAAGCGCTCGGGAAATTTTCTCAGCGATACGCAACGCTGGCAGTAACAGGCACACACGGAAAGTCTTCTACTACGGCCTTTTTAGCCCACATTCTTATCTCGGCCGGCCTTGACCCAACCGTTTTGCTTGGCGCTTCTATGCCATCGCTTGCGGGTAAACACGCGCAATTAGGAAAAGGAGCTTACTTTATTGTGGAAGCAGATGAGTACCGCAATCATTTTTACGAACTGCACCCCAGCGAAATTATTATTACATCCATAGACTATGACCATCCTGATGCATTTTCCTCTTTGCAAGATGTTGAAAAATCGTATGAGCATTTCATGCAGCAATTGCAAAGCAAAGGAGCGGTATTTGTTCCGGAAATAGAATATCGAGCACATCAAACTATTGCATGGCCCGAATCTACGCACCCAATCCCAGCCGATCAAGCAGCTGATGTTGCAGTGCTCATTCCAGGTGCGCACATGAGAACAAATGCGTCGCTTGCAGTTGCACTTGCAGAAAAAATCGGAGTTCCGCGCGCGCAAGCAGTTTCATCACTAAAAACATTTCCAGGCCTAGGTCGCAGATTTGAATATATTGGAGACATAGGGAATACGGTAATTCGCTCAGATTATGGCCATCACCCCGCGGAAATACGAGCAACGTTGCAAGGAGCGCGTGAATTTGCGCCAGAAACGCGCATTATAGCTATTTTCGAGGCTCATATGCCTCAACGCCTCCATGCATTTTTCGATGATTTTGCGTCTGCACTTGCACAAGCAGATGAAGTAATTATTACAAAACCATTCACTCCAGCAGGGAGAGACGAGCAAACCCTGCGGGATGCATACAGGCTGGCAGAAGCAATTTCGCAGCAAAATACGCCAGCCGTATGCCAATTTGACGACAACGAGCTTTCCGGCTTATTGGCTAATAAACAGCCTAGTATAGGCATATTATTCAGCGCAGGGACGCTAGATGAGCGAATGCGGGCTATTGTCAAACAATCTTGACAATATTACTATCAACCATAGTAGACAGAATAAAGAATACTTAGTATAGTCATAAGTTGTTGGTATTATATTGACAATATTTACATGATATGCTAAAAAAATATTATGATTAATTTTTCTCAGCTAACCGAAGACGCATTACAGAGACTCGACGCCCGATCTCGCGATATTATCGTACGCCGTTTTGGCATTGAAAAAGACGAGAAAGAGACGCTCGAAAGCATTGGCAAAGAGTATCGAATTACTCGCGAACGCGTGCGCCAAATTGAAGCAAACGCGAAGAAGGAACTCACTTCCATGCAAGACATTCTTGGGGGAGCGGAGCTTTTGCTTGCTGAAATTTTTGCAGAGCACGGCGGTCTTATGTCTGAAAGCCACATTGTCTCTGTTGTCGAAGAACGTACCGGCATGCCAATTGATCCGCATACCATTCATTTCTTCCTAACAATTTTGCCATCATTTACGCCCGTACCTCCAAACTCTTTATTTGAGACGCATTGGCAGCACCCGGCATCGCTGCACGATAACATCGAAAAAATTGTCGTTATGGCAATGGAAGTGCTTAAGAAGAACAATGCTCCCATCGCACTAGAGCAGCTAGTAAATGAAATCCGAGCACAAGCACAGGGGGCAGTAGTTCCAAATACTCATATTCATGCCGCATTGCATGCAAGCAAAAATATTTCTCCAACAGCATTTGGAGATTGGGGATTAGTGGGCTGGGCAGAAACATCTCCTCGCGGAGTTGGCGATAAAGCATTTGCCGTTCTTCGACGCCACGGAAAGCCCGCACATTTTCGAGACATTACTCAAATGATCAATAGCGCCGAATTCGATCACAAAAAGGCAAACCCGCAAACAGTTCACAATGAACTGATCAAAGATGGACGATTCGTATTAGTAGGACGCGGACTGTACGGTCTCAAAGAGTGGGGCTTTATGGCAGGGACTGTCGCTGATGTATTGGCATCTATTTTGCGCGAAGCAACTAAGCCGATGTCAAAAGATGAGCTAGTACAAGCAGTCCTGAAGCAGCGAATGGTGAAGAAAAACACCGTATTATTGAGCCTGCAAAACAACACTAAGTTTAGAAAATTAGAAAACGACCTGTACGCGCTTGCATAAGCACTAATCGAATTTTTGCAGTACAATACAGGACATGGGTTATTCTTTCGCTGACTTTGCCAGGGACTTCGGGCCAACCATGCTCACGTTCGGCTGGCTCCTTGTTGTTTGGATGATTATGTGGATCGCATGGAAAACGTACCTCCTCCTAAAAATGATCGACTACGTAAGCGCTATTGAATGGACGTTCTACCAGGTTACTTTGCCGGAAGAGTCGGAAGAAACTCCCCGATCAATGGAAGTTATCTTCGAGGTGATGGGTGGAATGCATAAAAGCCCCGATTTCAATGAAAAATACTTCGATGGATATTTAGAACCCTGGGCCAGCTTTGAAATTTATTGCACGCAACATTCCGCAAAATTCGTTGTCGTGGTGCCCACGGCGCACCGGCAATTGTTCGAGGGAATCATTTATGCGCAATACCCGAAAGCAGATATTCAAGAAGTTGAGGATTACACCCAGCGGTACAACGTAGAAGGTTTGCGCACTACATTTGAAATGTGGGGGGGCGACGTTGTGCTCACTGAAGATGATATCCTTCCGATAAAAACATACCGGGAATTCGAAGCAAATTTGGCAGAAGAAATTCCGTTTGTAGACCCGATGCAAATTATCGTAGAAGCGCTCACGAACGTAGAACCTGGGGAAGAGTTTTGGGTGCAGGTATTAGTTCGGCCCGTTGACGGCAAACGAATCAAGAAATGGGAGCAAGAAGGAGAACAGCGCATCGCTGAAATTTCCGGCCAGGCGAAGAAAGCTAAGCCAGGCATGTGGGAGAACGCACAAGCATTGATGTCTGCCTTGCCGGGTGAATTTTTCAGAGCTATTTTCAGCGGACCGATTGTGCTAGAAGATAAGAAAGAAGAAAAAGTGCTCCGTTTTTTCAATCCGGTAGATGACGCAAAGATGAAAAGTATTTTGCAAAAGATTTCAGGAAATTGCTATAAAACAAAAATCCGCATCGTGCATATTGCTCCGGTAGGCCAGCTAAAGAAACCGAATATCGCTCGAGGCTTCGGCATATTCAAACAATTTGCAGCATCGCACTTAAACTCCTTCAAGCCAGACGGGGAAACAAAAACAAACGGCCCTAGTTTTATCATGAAAGATCGCCGACGATACCTGCGAGAACGCAACGCCTTTCTAAACTTTCAATGGAGAGATTTCTTCGGTGTAGATTCTGGACAAATGCTCAATGCAGAAGAGCTGGCAACTATTTACCACTTCCCTGTAAAATACGTTTCCGCTCCAGGCGTTGCCCGTGCAAAGTCTGGGCACAAGAACCCTCCTGCTAATTTGCCCTACGCATAACCATTGCTATGCCTGAAGAGATAACCGTCATAGGACAAACAAATTTCCGACACCAACGCAGGCCATTCGGCATTTACACGGACGATCGCCGACGCCACGTATACGTGATTGGAAAAACTGGAGTAGGAAAAACTACGCTTTTGGAAAACATGATTTTACAGGACGTAAAAATGGGGCGAGGCCTTGCTCTCGTAGACCCCCATGGCGACGTTGCGGAGAAAATAGCAGATGCCATTCCGCCAGAAAGAATCAATGACGTGGTATATTTCGACCCTGCAGATATTGATTTCCCCGTAGCGTTTAATCCGCTTGAATCTGTCGATCCGCAATACAAATACCTCGTCGCATCTGGCCTGGTAAGCTCGTTAAAGAAAATTTGGGCCGATTCTTGGGGGCCTCGTTTGGAGTATATTTTACGCAACGTGATTTTAGCGCTTCTTGATTACCCCTCGAGTACTATGCTTGGAATCATGCGCATGCTTTCCGATAAAGGGTATCGGAAAAAGGTCGTTGATTATATATCGGACCCTGTAGTAAAGGCCTTTTGGGAAAATGAATTCGCAAACTACAACGAACGATTCCGAAGCGAGGCGATATCCCCGATCCAAAATAAAGTGGGGCAATTTTTAAGCTCCTCTATTATTCGCAATATCGTCGCCCAGCCGAAAAGCACCATTGATATGAAAGATATTATGGATAACGGAAAAATTCTTCTCATCAACGTATCAAAGGGAAGAATTGGGGAAGATAACTCCGCCCTCTTAGGCGCCATGCTTATCACTAAGCTCCAGCTGGCCGCAATGGATAGGGCAAGCATTCCGGAAGCCGACCGAAAAGATTTCTATTTATACGTGGATGAATTCCAAAATTTTGCCACGGAATCGTTCGCGACCATTTTGTCTGAAGCCCGCAAATATCGCTTAAACCTTATTATCGCCCACCAATATATCACGCAGATGGAGGAAGTTGTTCGCGATGCTGTATTCGGAAACGTGGGTACTATCATCTCCTTTCGAGTCGGCGCATTCGATGCAGAATATCTGGAAAAAGAATTTATGCCGTATTTTACGCAGACCGATTTAGTAAATTTGGATAAATACAATGCATACATCAAGCTCATGATTCAGGGAGCTACAAGTGCGCCGTTCTCAATGGAAACTATTCCGCCTGTATCAGATACATATAATAGCAAAGAAAAAGTTTTGCGCGTATCCAGAGAGCGGTACGGGTCTCCTCGAAAAGAAATTGAAGATAAAATTGCGCGGTGGAGCAGCTCAACAATGGACGTGCAAGAGGATGGTCGGCAATCCACTAAGCCACAGATTTTCCTTGGCAAGCAAGGACAACCACAAAATAGCCAACTACAGCAAAACTCGCGTCCTATAAACACGCTAAATAAACCTCAGCAAACACAACCTCAACCTATCAAAGAAAACGAACTGGAAGACGTCGTCATTTCTCCTGCAAAACAGGAAGTGATTACGGATTTATCGACATTATTGGGAGGGAAGAAGGACGATGCAAGCGCCGGGAAAACACCTGGTGTTAACGGTAGAACACCAGGTGTTGAGGAGGCGCGAATACCAAAAAAGACTATACAGCTTTACCCAGCAATTTGTTCGAATTGCGGAAAACAAACAGAAGTGCCATTCAAACCAGATCCGGAAAAGGAAGTATTCTGCAAAGAATGTTTCGATAAGCGGAAAAAGGAGAGAGTTTCTCCCCCTGCCCGAGGGGGAGTTAGAGGGGGTGGGAGAGAATCGCGAGACGAGCAACAAACAAGCGTTCCTCTACCGCCAATCGCTCCGTCAAAAATAAACCCTATTTCGAATTACACACCGCCTAAACCGCCGAAAATCTAAGACTGTGATACAATGTCTGCATGCGATATGATCATGCGGATCAAAATAAATTCCCGATTGATAGGCCATTTGATTTTTCTGAAGATGCAAACTGGAGAATTTTCCGCATCATGGCGGAATTTGTGGATGGATTCGAATTTCTCTATCCGCTCCGCAAAGAAGTAACCTTTTTCGGATCTGCGCGGCTTCCAGAAACAGATAAGTGGTATGGAGTTGCACGCAAGCTGGGGCGCCTACTTGCAGAAGAGCAGTTTACCATCATCACAGGAGGCGGACCCGGAATTATGGAGGCAGGGAACAGGGGAGCATATGAAGGCGGAGGGGAATCCATCGGTCTCGATATCCAGCTGCCAACAGAACAGCGCCGCAATGCGTATGTGAAAAAGGGGATTGGGTTTCACTATTTTTTTACGCGCAAAGTCATGTTGTCTGCATCGGCGCAGGCATATGTATTTTTCCCAGGCGGGTTCGGTACTCTGGATGAGTTTTTCGAAATGATCACATTAATTCAAACAAAAAAAATGAACAGCGTTCCCGTTATATGCGTGGGGAGAGAATTCTGGGAACCACTCGATACTTGGATTCGCACTTCATTAGTGCAGACGTTTAAAACAATTTCCGCAGAGGACACAACTCTCTACACTATCGTCGAGACACCAGAAGAAGCATTTGCAGTTATTAAAGATTCAAAAGAGCGCAAGTATTTTTAATTTGTCAGAGTTTCTTGTCGAAATACTTCGCCTGCAGCATTGACAGACTCTTGCAATATATGAATAGTGAAGGTATGCATGGCATGACAAGAATTAAGGCACCTCGCATTCAAGGATCTGCAGTACAGGATCTTATTTCCAGCTGGCCGAACGCTTCCCGCAAAATGGCAAGTATCCTTATTCATTCCTATGGCATGCCGCACGAAGCCACGCAGACGATGCTGATATGGCACTACAACGGCCCATGGAAACGAACCGTATTGCATCGCGAAGGAGTGCGCCATAATGTGCCGCATCCGCATATCGATCTGCTCGAGCAAACAGTAGACGCAATGATTCCGACAGATAAACATGATGAAATTGCAGCATTCGACGGCAGCATCCTGCTCGATAAAACACGCGGGGAAATGACTGCGTTTTGCGAGAATGAGCACACGAATACGCTTATACTTAACCTTGCTCACGAAATTGCTATTGAAAAGAAAACAATTGAGCAAGCGCGCGATTTTATGGAGAAATTTGAAGGCCCTATTCATGCCTCATGGCCGAACCCTTATCGGGATTCCCTGCAATTTACGCCAACCATATTGCCGAATAACCAAGATACGATGGTCACCCAGCAGCCGGATTGAATAATTTGTCATTCCGGGCTTGCCTGCCGGCCGTAGCCTTGGCGAAGGCTGGACCCGGAATCCACGTCGTTATTTCTGGATCCCGGCTCAGAGGCCGGGATGACAACTATTATGTGGCCTGCTACGCTATCGTCATGACTCTCAACGATGTCCGAAAAAAATATATCGACTTTTTTGCATCTAAACAACATGCGATTATTCCGTCTTCTCGACTAGTTCCAGAGAATGATTCCACAACACTGTTCACAGGCTCTGGGATGCAGCCAATGATCGCCTACTTGCTCGGGCAAAAACATCCTGAAGGCTCCCGCCTCGCTGATTCGCAAAAATGCTTGCGCGTACAGGATATCGATGACATAGGAGATAACCGACATACGACGTTCTTCGAAATGCTTGGGAATTGGTCGCTTGGCGATTATTTTAAAGAGCAGCAAATCCCATGGATGTTCGATTTTTTAACAAAAGAATTGGAGCTTGATCCCAATAGAATATATGTCACTATTTTTGCCGGAAATGATGAAATCGGCATTCCAAAAGACACGGAGAGCGGGAGAATCTGGAAAAATGAATTTCAATCTGTCGGTATTACTGCTGACATTGTTGATGATTGCGAAACAAATGGAATGCAGGGTGGGCGCATTTTTTCATACGGCGAGAAAAAAAATTGGTGGTCGCGCGCAGGAATTCCTGAAAATATGCCCGTAGGCGAGCCTGGTGGCCCGGACACAGAAATGTTCTGGGACTTTGGAAGCCCTTTGGCTTCCACCCGCCGGACTGGCGGGTTGAACGATAACGAATTGCCCGAACCCATTCACGCGGCATCTGTGTACGCAAATCAGCCTTGCCACGTGAATTGCGATTGCGGACGATTTATGGAAATTGGCAACAACGTTTTTATGCAATACATTAAAACCGAGCAAGGGTTTATAGAATTGCCGCAAAGAAACGTTGATTTCGGAGGAGGGCTAGAACGATTAACTGCCGCAGCAAATGATACACAAGATATTTTTACTATAGATATTTTCGCGCCGATGATTGCGATATTAGAAAAAATATCTGGGAAAAAATATGCAGACGCAAATATCCAATATTTCAGAGTTATTATTGATCACATTCGTGCCGTAACATTTCTCATTGGCGATGGAGTAGTTCCGGATAAAAAAGACCAGGGATATTTCGCGCGCAGATTAATTCGCCGAGCAGTGCGCTTCGGACGATTTCTTGAAATAGAAAAGCCATTTTTATCACAATTAGCGATATCTGTTATTCAATCCTACTCTAATGCCTATTCGAATTTACTTGAACGCCAAGAAATCATTTTGTCGGAAATTTTAAAAGAGGAAAATAAGTTCAGTAAAACATTACGTACTGGGCTGCTCAAGTTTGATCAGATTTTTCAGAATAGAGACGATGTTAACGGCGAGCAGGCATTTGATTTATATGCAACATATGGATTCCCAATTGAATTAATTATCGAGGAAGCACAGCGACAAGGCAAAACAGTTGATACTGCCGGATTCCAAAAAGAATTTGATGCGAACATGAAAAAACATCAGGATTTATCTCGAACAGCATCATCGGGCAAATTCAAAGGCGGGCTGGCAGACCATTCCGATATGTCCGTAAAATATCATACTGCAACGCATTTATTGCACAAAGCTCTTAAAACTGTATTAGGCGATCACGTTCAGCAAAAAGGCAGCAATATAACACCAGAACGATTACGATTCGACTTTTCACATCCAGAGAAAATGACGCCAGAAGAAATCAAGCAGACAGAAAACTTAGTAAACGAGCAAATTCAAAAAGATATGACCGTTACGCGCGAAGAAATGTCTGTTGCACAAGCAAAAGAAAAGGGCGCACTCGGATTATTTGAACATAAATATGGCGATACAGTTTCTATATATACTATGGGTGATTTTTCGTGCGAGATTTGCGGCGGCCCGCACGTGGAGCACACAGGCGTGCTGGGGAAATTCAAAATCACTAAGGAAGAATCCGCGTCCGCCGGAGTACGTCGCATTAAGGCGGTGTTAGAGAACTTGTCATTCCGGACTTGATCCGGAATCCACGCCGTGTCTTTATTATCACCTCATCCCCCTTTTCCTTGGCAAGGAGAAGGAAACTAGCGTATACTTACACTCAATGCGCGACATAACCCCATCTCAAAAGCCATCGTTTTCCCGAAAAGATATTCCGGAAGAACTTCCGCCGGAAGCGAAAAAATTGTATGAGAAGCATGCAGAGAAGGCTGCTGCGAGAAAATCCAGTGCAAAAACTTCAAGCAGACGTTTTACTGGATCTCAAATTCCCATTACAAACGTGCACATACCTAAGCAGACTCTTCCAGAAAAACCAGCTTCACGACAGCAGGAAAACGAGGAAGACGTGGATACGGAAAAACGGCCTTTGTTTGCAGTTGTTGACAACATTGCCCCCCAGCAAAAGAAAGCCAAGAAGAAAAAGCCTAGCAAGGCTGCTATGATGCTGGGAACAAAAGAAACAAAAATCGCGCTATCACTCTTGGCAGTAGTGCTGCTTACCGCCGGCATTGCCGCATTTATTTTCCTTCCTTCCGCGACTATTGATTTGCGTCTCCAAACAGCGCCGCTTCTTGTTGACCAAAAACTCACTATTGCAAGCAATACGGCTAGCGAACCCAATACGGTGCCCGGAACAGTTTTTTCTCAACAAATACGCGTAGAGGGCGCTTCTCCTGTTACTACTACGGAAATTGTGGGTACAAAAGCAAAAGGAACCGTACGCATATTTAATAAAACATTCGACGTACAAAAAATTAAAGAGAAAAGCCGGCTGGTCACAAAAGACGGTACGCTCTTTTACATGCTCGGCTCCGAAATTATTCCCGCGTCTTCAGATTCAAACATTGCCAGCGCAACGGTAGAAGTCGAGGCTGCAGAGGCAGGAGAGAAAGGAAATATTACCCCGCAACACTTGAATTTTGCGGCGCTGGATAGTTCTGCGCAAACGGTCGTATATGGGCAAGCAGAAAGCACATTAACTGGGGGCAGCGGCCAAGAAGTAAAAGTAGTCGCAGACTCCGATATTGACCAAGCGCATGAAGCGGCAAAAGCGCAGGCGAAAGCGCAAGTGGAAGCAGCTGCTCATGGACAATTGCAATCGGGCTGGTCAATTCTAGATGAAAGCTGGGATGTACAGCTCTCCAATTTTGCCCCCGGGCAAAAAACGGGCGATAAGGCTGATACAATTTCGTTTACCGCGGATGCAACTGCTCGAGTGTTCGCGTATGAAGACAGCGCGCTTGGAAAAATTCTTGATACTGCGCTTTCCGAGCACTTGGACCCAAGCTCTACCCTATTTCCTGCACCAATCTCGTTTACAAAATCCGTTGAATCCGTAGATTGGGATAAAGAGTCCGCATCTGTCACTGCCCGCGTAACACACACAACCATACCGAATATTTCTATCGATACTCTGCGAGATAAGCTCGTCGGCCGCAGCCAGGACGAGGCTACCACGTATCTGCAGAACCTTTCAGGAGTACAGACGGTAAACATCAAACTATGGCCATTCTGGGTGCGAAGCATTCCCTCTATCGGCCAGCGCGTCAACATCACCATAAATCCGGATAGGTAGATAGTTAGACATGCATATAGGATGGGTGTATACATAATACTTCCCATGTTTTGAATGCCCTTTTACAAGGAGCGAGTAATGATAACCGATTGGCGGTCGAATGTTGTGCGAACAATAGTAATACGCACCCGAAAAAAAGAACGATCTGGCACATATTATGTTCGAGCATTTGAAAAACAAGGAATCCGTATCGGAAAAATAGTGCGAACACTCCTAGAAGACATCTCTCTTCCCGCAGTAGATCGTGCCGTGCAAACATCGTTAATCGCAGCATCTAACGCCGATCTCGATTGCCCAAGCTGCTATACATTGCAGACCACCCTCGCAATGGGCCATGGTATTGCGCGTCTTGAATACTGTTCATTAGAAGAAGTGCTGCAATTCCGTCTGGAATATACAGATCAGCCAATGGGTGAGCGCTTTATTGTTGCTATGAATCCCGTCCTAAAAAATGACAATCAATCTCATCTATTGAGCGTTGAATGTAACGAACGCGGATTATGGCTGTATTCGTATACATACGACCTGAAAACTGTCCGAAACAAACTAAACCAGTTTTTGTGGAAATTGCCGGCAAGCTCACTTTGAGCATCCACACGCCCGCGGAGAACTTTCTCCCCGGGCATTTTTCTTACCCTAAAAAGCGGGTTTGACAGGATATTCATGATTGTTTACAATACTCTTCATCTGCGCTTTCTCAAGACTTCGGGCTGATTAGCGACCAAAGTAGTAGAATGCAGGTGTTTTATTCACTAAGCTTTTTCATCTGTCAAAGCAAGATACCGTTGAGGTAGACGGGGAGATTGAGGAAACCCTCCCAAATACCCAATTCAAAGTACAATTAGACACCGGCCAAACCATTATTGGCCACCTTTCCGGCAAAATGCGCATTCATAGAATCCGCGTAATGCCAGGGGATCGGGTACGGGTAGCAATGTCCGCATACGACCTCACTAAAGGACGAATTATTCTTCGCCTGCAGTAATTTAAAATATATAAATAACACCATGAAAGTACGAGCATCAGTAAAAAAAATGTGTGCAAAGTGCAAAACAACGCGCCGAAAAGGCAAGGTGGTTGTGATTTGCGAAAATCCGAAACATAAGCAGCGTCAACTATAACCTATGGCTATGCGAATTTCCGGAGTAACCCTCCAAGACAAAAAACATATTTTATTTGCCCTCACAGATATCTATGGGATTGGTCGGCCAATGGCGGCAAAGATTTTGCAGGAACTCGGAATTGACCCCTCCGTTCCGACTCGGGAACTTACAGAAAAAGAAGAGCAAGCGCTTCGCGAACATATTGAAAAGAACATGCGCGTAGAAGGAGAACTGCGCCGCGAAATCGCAATGAATATCAAACGCCACCGAGATATCGGTTCATACCGAGGCGTTCGGCATGCAAAGCATCTGCCCGTTCGAGGACAGCGGACAAAAACGAATTCTCGAACCGTTCGAGGAAACGTACGCAAAACTGCAGGAAGCGGTCGAAAATCTAGCAACGAAAAGACATAATATTTTCCTATGGCAAAACCAGCAACAAAACAGAAGGCAACCAAAGCTAAGAAATCGAAGGCTCGACGCAAAGTAAAAGCAGGCGTTGTTCATATTAAAGCTACGTTCAACAACACCTTAATTACAATTACCGATCAGCAAGGGAACGTTATCGCATCATCCAGCTCTGGCCGCGTTGGATTTTCCGGAACACGAAAATCAACTCCATACGCAGCAACACAGGCAGTAACAAGCCTTATGGAGCAGGTAAAGCAATTCGGGTTAGAAGAAGCGAGCATCATCGTAAAAGGAGTTGGGAGCGCGCGCGATGCTGCTGTCCGCGGCGTGAGTGCTGCAGGAGTAAACATTACTGCAATCCGCGACATGACGCCCATTCCTCATAACGGAGTACGACCTCCTCGTCGCAGAAGGATTTAATTTTCTACATATGTCACCAGCACCAACAACACAAGCACCGGCACCAGCAAAAGCTGCACCAACTGCCGACCCTCGCACCGCAAACCGCCCAGGACAGGGCGGGCAGCGCCAGCAAGGCCGACGCCCCCGCCAAAAGAGCCGCTATGGCCAGCAACTTTCTGAAAAGCAGAATTTAAAAGAACTATTCGGGATTCGAGACGGCCAATTGAGAAAGTATTACGCACAAGCGCTAAAAACACGAGGACAGACAGGCCCCATGCTTATTTCTCTTTTAGAACGACGGCTTGATAACGCAATCTTCAGAGCAGGATTTGCACAAACGCGGCCGCAAGCACGCCAAATGGCAACCCATCGATTATTTGCAGTAAACGGACGAGCGGTAGATGTTCCTTCCTACGAATTAAAAACGGGGGACGTAGTATCTGTGCGAGAAAGCAAGCGGAACAAATCATACTTCTCTTCTTTTGAAAAGCGCATGCAGAACGCATCTACTCCGTCGTGGATTCTGATTAATCCAGAAGAGTTCAGCTTCAAAGTTCAATCGCTCCCGGCGTATGAAGAAGCGAACGTAGGAGTAGATATTCGAGCGGTTCTAGAATTCTTTGCGCACTAACATAAACCCATTCATTTCATAATTTTATTACTATGTTGCAAGAAATATATTTACCAGGAGAAGTAGACATCAAGGAGGATACTCCAAACACCGCTACGTTCACCATTAAGCCATACCATCCCGGATACGGCCCCACGGTAGGCAACGCGCTTCGACGAGTGCTGTTATCTTCATTGCCAGGAGCGGCGATTACCCAAATGAAGATCGAAAAAATCGATCATGAATTTTCTGCGCTTCCGGGAATCCAGGAGGACATTGTTTCTATTATGCTGAACATCAAAGGGATCCGCGTATCTTCCACTAGCGACGATCCTATTGAAATTAAATTGGAGAAAAAGGGCGTTGGCGCAGTAACTGCAGGAGATTTCTCCGTTCCGCCTGAAGTAAAGATTATCAACCCAGACCACGTAGTGGCTCACATCACAGAAAAAGACGCGACCCTGGAAATGACATGTACTATCGAACGAGGACGAGGATACGTTCCTTCCGAAACACAAGATGCCAAACTCCGCGCTATTGGGACAATTGCGCTAGATGCAACCTTTACTCCCGTTGAACGCGTAAGCTTCTCTGTTGAAAATGTTCGCGTAGGGCAAGCAACAGATTACCATAGCCTTATTATGCAAATTGCAACAAACGGAAGCATTACACCTAAAGATGCATTGCAACAGGCATCTTCTATTTTGCGCGACCACTTCACCCAGCTTGCAGGAGATTTTGCTGATCTTCTTACCGCAAACCGGCCCGTAGCAGTTATCGAGGAAGAAGTAATTGAAGAGCCAAGTATGCCAGAGAACACGTTGAACTTGCTCCAGCTTCCATCAAGAGTGCATAACGCATTAGAACGCGTTGGAATTATGACCGTTGAGCAGGTTCTCGACTTAACTGACGAGCAAATCAGCGACATCCCAGGCTTGGGAGCAAAGGCAGTGCAAGACGTAGCTGCTGCACGAGACGAGTTTGCAAAAAAATCAAAGGAAGAGCAAGATACACCCCATGCGTAAAAAGGTCTCCAACAGAATCCTAGGGCGATCCGCTGACGAGCGGCTGCATTTGATGCGCCTTTTAACCAGCTCTCTTTTAGAGCACGGGGCAATTAATACGAGCGAAGCGAAGGCAAAAGAGCTTCGCCGCCATTTCGAACCGCTTGTAACTCGCGCAAAAGCAGAACTTACGCTTACAAACCGAAGGATGCTGATTGCAAAGCTTGCAGATAAGGCGGAGCTGCCTCAATTGCTCGAAGTTGCAAAGAAAAACAAAAAACGCCCAGGCGGATACTTGCGAATCACAAAACTCCCAGTAACCCGATCCGATGCTGCGCATATGGCTCACGTTGAAATTCTATGAAAAAAGAAACAATACTACCAAAAGCAGAATGGCATTTATTTGATGCGAAGAGCACCACGCTTGGGCGAATGTCCACGGAAATTGCATCGCTTTTGCTTGGCAAGCATTTAACTGGTTCTGCAAAGCATACTGTTGCTCCGGTGCGTGTTGTGGTTATCAATGCGGAGTCGTTAGTAGTAACAGGCAAAAAGAAAGAGCAGAAAATGTATCGCAAATATTCCGGATATCCCGGAGGGCTCCGCGAGCGCACGATGAATGAGCAAATGGAGCGCGACTGCACGTTTGTAATCCGACAATCTGTTTCCGGAATGCTGCCGAAGAATAACCTGCGAGACGATCGACTTCATAATTTATATATTTATCCAGGGGCTGAGCATCCTCATATGGCTCAAATCAACACACCAGCATTATGACATCACCACTTCATCACGGATTAGGCCGAAGAAAAACTGCAGTTGCAAAAGTTCTTCTTACCGAAGAAAAAGATTCTCGAACAATTAATGATATTCCGTTTGAGCAATATTTATCAACGGAAGTATTGCAAAATACCGCCTTGCGCGCACTGAAGCTTGCTAGCCAAGATTCCGAATACGGACTAAAAATAAAAGTGAGCGGAAGCGGCAAAAACGCACAGGCAGAAGCAATTTCGCTTGGCATTGCGCGTGCATTGATTGGAATCGATGAAGGGTTTCGCAAACAGCTCAAGCAAGCAGGGCTTTTGTCGCGAGATTCTCGAACAAAAGAACGAAAAAAGCCCGGCCTCAAAGGAGCTCGAAGGGCGCCGCAGTTCAGCAAGCGATAATACAGTGTCATCCCGGCCCGTGAGCTGTGATCCACGGCACCATTTTCTGGATCCTGAATCAAGTTCAGGATGACACCGCCGAACGCCCCTCACCCCCGCCCTCTCCCAGAACAGGAGAGGGGAAGCGACGCGCAATGACAACTTACTAACCTGCCGTTATACTAAACCCATGCAAATATCGCGGAAAAAGACTGCTTTTGGGGTTGCTTTCATTATTGCCATTGCGCTGGTTGCTATTCACGTTCCGGAAGTAGGAGAGAGGCAAGAAGAGCATAGCTTGAATTCCGGCGAACTGACCGGTACTTCATCTATTGGTCAAACAATCGTCGCACAGCGGAACGACCTTGCTGGAATTGGAGTAATGATTGCCACATATTCCGGGCGCGATAATACACATCCTGTTGTATTACATCTTCGAGATTCTGTACGATCGGGCAACGATATTCGCACAGTATCTGTTCCTGCAAGCAAGTTCGGTGATAACCAATTTTACAACTTCTCTTTTCCTCCAATTGCAAACTCCAAAGGGAAAACATATTTCTTTTTGGTTGACTCTCCGGAAAGCGTTAAAGGCAATGCGATTGCAATTGATTTGAATAATAAAGATACATATTTACAAGGTACGGCATATATCATCCGCGCATCTAACAATGCGCCAGCTACAGATGACATTATTCAAAAATCTGGAAAGCAAAGTATTGACGTTGCATTTCAAACGCTATATTCGGTGCCGCTAGGAACATTCATCTACCATAGCATCAGCAACGCAATTCATACGTTTATAAATACATGGCAAGACAATCGTCACATGTACACGCTATGGACCGGTGCATTTTTGCCGAGCATTTTCTGCATATTTTTATGTTGGTTATTATTTCGCCGTGTCATTCCGGCCTCCGAGCCGGAATCCAGAAAATCGACGACGTGGATCCCGGATCAAGTCCGGGATGACAGCGACTGGTATATTGGCAAATTACAAATAAAGCCGTGGATTATTCTTCTTGTACTGACTATCATCGCGGTTACTATAAGAATATTTTACGCATTATCATTGCCATTTACAGACGATGAGGGAAATTATTTATATGACGCATGGTCGATACTGCACGGGCATTTTGCAGGAGGGGACGGGTATGTGAAAGCGCCTCTCGTGATTGCGTGGATAGCGCTGTGGGAAGCTATTCTTGGCCATACCGCATTCGCAGGGCGCCTATCGTCTATTATCGCGGGTTCTGCGCTCGTGTATCCAATATTTTTATTAGTCAGAAGTATTTGGACAACGCGAGCAGCGCTTATTTCTGCAGCGCTATGGGCATGCATGGGGACAGCAGTTGTTTCAACGATATATGTTCACACACAACCGGTTGCCATGTTCTTCGGCGTGTCTGGAATAGCATTACTAGCTTATGCGTTGCGAGAAAAGCAAGCTTCTCGAAAATGGCTCATCCTCGCCGGTTGCATTATCGGACTTGCCGTAGCATCGCGCAAAAGCATGCTGGCGCTCGGGCTTACGGTTATCCTACTTCTCATTACGCAATCGAAAAGCTGGAATGCACGGTTAAGAAATACGGTGTTTGTTGGAATAGGATTTTTGGGAGTGCTCGCCTTGTTTCTCACCTACGCATATAGCGTATATGGTGGCGTAGGTATTACAGAAGCGCTTGGAATCAATTCCGCAGAGGACGGCATTTCAAGCATCGATCCTGATCAAGTTGAGCAGATACGTGAGTATTCGCTCAAAGGCATGACGCCATTTTTCAGAGAGTCATTGCCGATAATTTTATTGTCGATGCTGGGTATTGGGTTTTATTTGCAAGATGCGATTAAGTCGTTATTTCTCCCCCTTACTAATGGGGAGCGCGAGGGGGTCTGGTCGTGGTTATCGCGCTTTGCATGGCTTATTCCTTTAAGCATCTTCTGGTGGGCTTGGGATTTTTTCTCGCAATATGAAGGGGCAAAGTTTATGAAATATGGGATTACGGAACTGTGGTGGCTGTTTGGGGCGGTGCTTGTAGGAGCAATTTTCTTGCCGCATCTGACCCCCTCCAATTCCCCCTTGGTAAGGGGGAGAGAACGCGACTCCTCCCCTGCCCGAGGGGAGGCTGGGAGGGGAGGGAGAGGCAACGCATGGACGCGTGGCCTCATCGGCCTCATATGGATTGGCAGCATGATGTTCTTTTACGCGAAGTGGATCAAATTCCATGCAAACTATATTTCCGAGTTCATTCCGCCGCTTACTATTATCGCTGGCGTGGGGCTTGAAGCATTTATTGCGCGAAGCCTTCACACTAAAACACTCGTTTTGAAATACGCGTCGCTTTTGATATTCCTGATTATTTCCGTATGGGCAGCAACCGCTTCCAGTTTTATTACGTACTCATTTCAACACACAGGAACATTCTCGCAACAGGCTGCATACGATGCTGCTGCATGGATGCAACAAAATATTCCGACCGGGGAATCAGTATTTACCGGCGCAACGCTTATCCCATACCTTGCCGGATACCAAACAGCTTTGAATATCTCTCATCCGCGCTGGTATGCGTACGAATTTACACGGACGAATCCAACGCGCATCGAGACGTTTTTGCCGCCTACGAAAAACCTCGTGCAGGCCTTTAAAGATTCGCACTGGTTTGTTTTGGATGCGCAAACTCAATTTTCATACTTAAATGAATATGACGATATCAATAACGATCTCAAAGCGAACTGGAAATCCGTCCACGGTATTTCTAACGGATCTAATACCATAACGTTTTACGAGCGGATTAAATAATATATTGCATCAACGAACAGAAAGCGATACGATGCAATGATGTTTAAAGAATCGCCCATTCGACAAGCTCAGGGCAACCTGCGGGTTGCAATTGTGCACGATGAGCTGGTACGCAGAGGCGGAGCGGAGCTGGTACTAGAAGAACTAATTCGCATGTATCCGCAAGCTGATATATATGCGCTGTATGCGGGAAATATTCCCAAGCTGACCGTTGATGGAAGAACATACGATGTTCATACTTCATCACTGCAAGCATGGCCCGCATGGTTTCGCAAACACCCCGGAAGAATGCTTCCATTTCTTCCGCAGGCAGTAGAGCAATTTGATTTGTCGAAGTATGACATCGTAATCAGCAGTGCGAGCGGATTTGCAAAAGGCGTTATTACGAGATCGCACATACCTCACTTGTGCTATTGCCATACGCCAACACGATACTTATGGGATGCATCGCGTTCGGCTCTCGCGAGTCGTCCGCATTCTCGCTTCATATTAGGAGCGCTGTTTCATTTTTTGCGCATGATAGATTTTGCGGCTGCGCAGCGCCCAACTTCATACGTTGCAAACTCGCAGTACACGCAGCAAAAAATAAAAACATACTATCAGAAAGAGAGTGTTGTTATTTATCCGCCGATTGACACGCAGTTTTACTCGCCTGGCCCTACCCGCAAATCGTATTTTCTATGCGTTGGCAGGTTGACTCGCGAGAAGAAATTCGACCACGCAATCACCGTTGCAGAAAAGTTGGGGTTAAAACTTATAATCGCTGGAACAGGCAGCGATCGAGCGCAACTAGAACGCCTTGCAGGCAAACACACAACGTTTGCCGGATCGGTTTCGCGCGAACAGTTACGGGAGCTGTATCGCGGAGCACGCGCATTGATTCAGCCGGGCATTGAAGATTTTGGCATGACGGCTGCTGAAGCTCTTGCTTGCGGTACGCCCGTAATCGCATATGGGACGGGCGGGGCGAGAGAAATAGTGCGCAGCGGCGTACATGGCATTTTATACCAAGAACAGCTCCCTGAAACGCTTGCGGAAGCCATTCGGAACTTTCTTCGCATTGAGCGGGCGTTTGACCCTGGAAATCTCCAAAAACAGGGGATGAAATTTGCTACAAACAGATTCCGTCAAGATATTACAAGGCAAGTTGAATATCTGCTGAAACTAAGGAATACTTAATGTACTACTATGAAATACTCACTTCGAACAGAACATATTAAACTTACAAGCCAGGACAAGGAAAAACTAGAAGATTGCCTAAATCGCTTAGAAAAGCATGTTGAACCGCCATTTGTAACGGACGTATCAATCATACAAGACACCCATCACCTTAAGGGCAACATTATTCGATGCATTATCATGATCGAACATGGGAAAAAGGTATATCGAGCAGAGCGTTCAGAAGATACCGTACAAAATGCAATAGACGCGGTGTGCGCCGCACTCAAGTCTGAGCTTGCTTCCGATCACGACAAAAGAAAGCAACATTCGTGAAAATCTATGGGAATATTTGATTTTATACCTTTTCGCGGAGCTTCGCGCCACGAAAAGGCCGCTGAGGCGTATCGGCCAGTGGTTACGCAGATTAATGCGCTAGAGGGGATAGTCTCTAAGCTTTCTCATGAAGAATTAAAAAAATACGTCGGACAATATCAAGGAAAAAACAGGGGGGAAATCGACGCGCATATTCCGGAAGTTTTTGCGGGCATCCGCGAAGCTGCAAAGCGAACGCTCAATATGCGCCACTTTGACGTGCAATTAATCGGAGGCTTAGCGCTACTCAAAGACAGCATCGCGGAAATGAAAACGGGAGAAGGAAAAACTTTAGTTGCTACATTACCGCTGATATTAAATGCACTTGCAGGAAAGGGGGCGCATCTGGTAACGGCGAATGATTACTTGGCCCAGCGCGATGCCGAGTGGATGCGCTCAGTGTACGAATTTTTTGGGCTCACTGTAGGCGTCATCGTTGCAGGGCAAGCTCCGCAAGAAAAACGCGCGGCATACGCATGCGATATTACATACGGCACCAACAACGAATTCGGATTCGATTACCTGCGCGATAACATGGCACAGCAGCTGGAACAGCTCGTACAGCGAGAACTGTATTATGCGCTCGTAGACGAAGTGGATAGTATTTTGATTGATGAAGCAAGAACGCCGCTGATTATTTCTGCTCCCGACGCAGACTCCACTACCCTATACGACCAATTTTCTCGCATTGTTCCGCTGCTTACCGAAGATGAACACTATAACGTAGATGAAAAGAGAAAAGCAGCAACACTCACCGACGCAGGAGTAACCTATGTCGAAAAACAGTTAGGAATCGAAAATATTTATGCAGAAAAAGGAATCCGATTCGTTCACCATTTGGAACAAGCCCTGCGGGCGCAAACGCTATACCACAAAGATAAAGACTACATCATACAAGATGGAAAGGTTGTTATTGTTGATGAATTTACCGGTCGCCTCATGGAAGGTCGCCGGTATTCGGAGGGGCTGCATCAGGCACTGGAAGCAAAAGAGCATGTTGCAGTGCAGCAAGAAAGCAGGACGCTAGCATCTATTACGTTCCAAAACTTTTTCCGATTATACAAGCACATCGGCGGGATGACAGGAACTGCAGTAACGTCCGCAGAAGAATTCGAGCAAGTATATAATTTGGATGTAGTAGTAGTTCCAACCAACCAAAAAACAATCCGCTCAGATAAACCTGACCGCGTATACGTCAACGAAAAAGCAAAGTTTAGAAAGTTAGTTGATGATATCGCGCAACGCCACGAGCATGGGCAACCAGTGCTTGTAGGCACTATTGCTATTGAAAAATCGGAATATATTTCTGAATTACTGAAACAAAAAGGCGTGCCTCATGAAGTATTAAATGCGAAGCACCATGCCAGAGAGGCAGAAATTATTTCTCAGGCAGGAAAAAAGGGAGCGGTTACTATTTCAACCAACATGGCTGGGCGCGGTACTGACATTAAGCTTGAGGATGGCGTATCTGCACTGGGCGGATTATGCGTACTGGGCACAGAGCGCCATGAAGCGCGGCGCATCGATAATCAGTTGCGCGGGCGCTCCGGCAGGCAAGGCGACCCTGGGGAAACGCAATTTTATGTGAGCATGGAGGATGATGTGATGCGCGTATTCGGCGGGTCAAAAATTAAAAGCATTATGGAGCGCTTGAATATTCCAGAAGACGAGCCGATTGAAAACGGATTGGTAAGCAAGGCATTGGAAGGAGCTCAAGAACGGGTAGAAGGATACTACTTCGATATGCGCAAGCAAGTATTGTCATACGATAACGTATTAAATAAGCAACGAAATGCGATCTATACGTTGCGCAGATCGTTGCTGGAGTCTGGAACATGGAAAGAACCGAATCAAGAAGCGCTCAGCATTCACGCTCGCATCATAGAATTGGCGCGAGAACAGGGAGCTATGTTGATTGCGACGCATACGGCAAGCTCCGCAACGGACGATTGGAACACAGAAGAAATTGCAGAATCTATCCACGCGCTCACTAATGCACCAACCGCAGACATACACACAAGGCTGTCTGACATTATTGCGCAAGAAAGCCCCTCTGGGCCGGATGCTGCGCGCGATGCGATAGGTACGGAAGTGGGTACAATTCTTTCTCAAAAAATTACTGCAAAAAAAGAGGAGTTAAGCGAAGACACAATGACAAAACTAGAGCAGGCAATTGCGCTGCGTTCTATTGACACGCTATGGATGGACCATTTAGATACGATGGATTATCTGCGTACAGGAATCGGGCTTCGCGGATATGGCCAGCGCGACCCGCTTGTTGAATATCAAAAGGAAGGACATCGATTATTTCAACAACTGCTCGGTACAATCAAGGGATCGATCCTCGAGACGGTGCTGCGCGCAGAGCGAGTAGAAGAGCATCAGCATGCGAATCTCCCCGCCGAACCTGCGGGCATAGCCCAGCACACTGAAGCTGCAAGCATTCATGCTTTGGCGGAACAGGGAACCCCCCAACCTACTGCACAAGCGCAAAACGCATCACAGCCTGCACAACAGTCTTCCGAAGGCCCGCTTCATAATCCGTATAAAGACGTCGGCAGAAACGACCCATGCCCATGCGGATCAGGCAAGAAATTTAAAAAGTGCCATGGAAAATAACAATAAAATCTTAGTCATTGGTCCTTCTGGCTCTGGTAAGACATACATATCAAGCGAACTAAAAAAGAAAGGAGTTAATGCGGTTGATGCAGATTTAGTTGCCGGTCTATCTGGCTGGTTTAATAATCAAGGAAACAAAGTTGCGTATCCCGAAGATGCTGATAAAGTTTTTCTTGATACCCATGAATTCCTTTGGAACAAAGAATTTTTAAAACAATTTCTAAGTAAGCAAAAGGAAATATATTTATTCGGATTGTCAGGAAATGTTTTTAGCGTCATGGATTTATTTGATAGCGTATATTTTTTAGACGTAAAATTAAATGTTATCAGAAAAAATTTGCGTCATGAGAGTAGGAATAATCCAATGGGAAAAACTGACTACCAACTTGAAAATGCACTAAAATACGCTGAAGAAATTAAGCAGAAGGCAAAAGAATTGGGCATAATATTTATAGATGCCACAAGCAAAACACCGCAACAGATATTTAAAGAAATTGAGAAAATCAGCAACATAACCTGGGATGATATTAAAAAAGCGTTATGATAAGACTAATTCTTAATCTTCCGTATTCTATTTTAGGCTCTCTCATAGCATTAATATCAATCCCAAAGAAAATATCGCTACACAAGAACCCCGGAGCAGTTATTGTTACTGTTGAAAAATTATGGTGGAGATTTGGTTATCTGAAGAATATCAGAGCAACAGCAGTAGGAAATTTAGTTATACTAGGACCAAATATTGAGCATAAAGACTTGGAACATGAGTTAATACACATCGAGCAATATCAAAGAATGCCAATCATCCAACCAATTCTGTACTACATTGAATTACTAAAAAATGGATACCAGAATAACAAATATGAAATTGAAGCGTATCGTAAAGCCGGAAACGCATATAAAAACAATTTTAATATATGAAATACAATAAACTCGTACGCGACAATATTCCTGAAATTATTACTAGCAAAGGCCGGGAGGCGATAACGCATATTGCTACGGATGCCGAGTATTGGGAGAAGTTGAAAGAAAAATTAGCGGAAGAAGTACAAGAATTTACTGAATCGGAAAGCGTTGAAGAGGTAGCGAATATTCTCGAGGTAATTGACACAATTATTGCATATAAAAAATTCGCGTCAGAAGATATTGAAAAAACAAAATCAGAAAAAGCTCAAAAGCGTGGTAGATTTGATAAAAGAATTATTTTAGATGAATCATAATAATCTATGAATCCAGAGCAACGGCCGAAGGTGGGCGTGGGCGTTCTTATATTTAAGGACAAGAAAATTTTGCTAGGAAAGCGCAAAGGCGCGCATGCGGCCAACGTATATGCTGGGCCAGGAGGCCACTTGGAACATTTAGAATCGTTTGTGGATTGCATAAAAAGAGAAACGCGCGAAGAGGCGGGAATTGAGATCAAGAACGTCCGCTTTTCTTGCCTGTCGAACTTAAAGACATATGCTCCAAAACATTATGTAGATATAGGAATGGTTGCAGAATGGGAATCTGGAGAACCACAATTATTAGAGCCTGATAAATGCGAATCGTGGGATTGGTATGATATTGACGCATTGCCAAGTCCTTTATTTGAAGTAGTAGAAAACTACATCGAAGCATACAAAACCGGAAGGAACTTTTTTGATGTGTAAATATGCGCTATAGTTACGGTATGAAGAAAAGCACACAAATGAACAGCAAATCGGAACCGGCCACATTGCACGACCTCGAGATATGGGGCGGCAACTTAGCTGCGCAAATCGCGTCGCTCGAGACTGGGCAACAAGGACACGCAAACACACTAGATCAGCACACGCAAATACTAGATCAGCACACAAAGCAATTGAACGAACTAAAACAAATTTCTTTAGATATTTTAGAGATGGTTACTTCAAACGAAAGTAAACTGTCGCCGATTCCGCGCCACGATGATCGAATTCAAAATCACGAGGAAAGAATAGAGAAACTCGAAGTTAAAGTCAGAATACTTCAGAAATAATGTCTGACAAAAAACTCCTCACACTGTGCTTAATTCAACAAGGCGATAAGATTTTGCTTGGCTTGGCGAAGCGGGGGAAAGGCGAGGGGAAATGGAACGGATTTGGCGGAAAAGTTGAAGAAGGCGAAGATATTGAAGAAGCAGCGAAGCGAGAAGTGCTGGAAGAATGCGGTATTAGCGTTGCCGAAACCGAAAAAGTTGGCGTACTGGATTTTACCCTGCCGGGTGAAGAACAAATATGGCAGGTACATATTTTTCGCGCAACAAACTTTTTCGGAGAACCGATAGAAACAGACGAGATGAAACCGCAATGGTTTTCTATAAACGAAATTCCATATGATGCGATGTGGGCAGATGACATTTTTTGGATGCCGATGTTCTTGCGAAGCCAAAAATTTGAGGGCAAATTCGTATTTAACGATACGTATAAGATCATCGAACATAAGCTATCTATCATTTCGGCCTTCGCTGCGCCCCGCGAAGCCCTTGGGCGAAGTGGGGAGCCGGAATCTACGTGGATCCCGGATCAAGCCCGGGATGACATAACTCTTGCAGAAAACCTATAATCCACGGTACAAATAGCTTTGTATGTTACGGAGCACGAGAAAAACACTGATATGGGGTATTGTGCTGGCAATTGTAGTAGGTCTTGCTGTTTGGGTGGATAGCCCGAAGCACCCGAGCATTGCAATTGGCGGATTTACGAGGGATTTGAACGTAAAGCTCGGCCTTGATTTGAAAGGCGGTACTCGGCTGGAATATCGAGCGAATGTGGATACAAAAAACGGACAAGACCCTAATGAAGCGCTAGCCGGCGTACGCGATGTTATAGAGCGAAGAGTAAATGCATTTGGCGTATCAGAGCCGTTGATCCAAACGAGCGTAGCACAAGGAGAATATAGGGTTATCGTAGAGCTTGCGGGAGTCCAGGATCCGGAAGAAGCAAAACAGCAGATTGGAAAAACGCCAACGCTTGATTTTCGCAGAGAACCAACGACCGATGAACTTAAAAAAATGCTTGGGGAGAGCGGATCAAACACTATTACCGGCGACACATTTATACCAACCGGACTTTCCGGGAAAAATTTAAAAAAAGCTTCTGTTGAATTCGACCAAGTAACTGGCACCCCTCAAATAACGCTGTTGTTTGACAGCGATGGTACAAAATTATTTGCAGAAATCACTAAAGCAAATATCGGAAAGCCACTGGCAATTTACATTGACGGGGAACTAAACCAAGCGCCAACGGTTCAATCCGCAATTCCAGATGGGCGAGCCGTTATAACTGGGAGCTATACTCTCGAAGAAGCAAAACAAAAAGTGAGAGATTTAAATTCCGGCGCATTGCCCGTGCCAATTGCACTTATCGGACAGAGTGTTATTAACCCAAGCCTCGGCCAAACAGCAATCGCAAAAAGCATAAAAGCGGGCATCGTAGGCATTATTGCCGTAATTGCTTGGCTGATATTCCGTTATCGACTGCCGGGCGTTATTGCTTCTATTGCATTACTTATCTACGTAGTACTATTCTTCGCGATTATGAAGCTTATTCCTGTAACGCTTACGCTTGCCGGAATTGCGGGATTTATTATGTCTATTGGAATGGCTGTTGACGCAAACGTTTTGATATTCGAACGATTTCGGGAAAATATTAAAGATGGAAAAACCGTTCCATTCTCGCTAAAAGAAGGATTTAATGCGGCGTGGAGCTCTATTTCCGCATCGAACATCTCAAGTCTTATTACAGGGTTTGTGTTATATGGGTTCGGAACGTCTATTATTCGCGGATTCGCACTTACATTTTCTCTGGGCATTATTTTGTCCATGTTTACAGCGATTGCAATCAGCAAAAGCATGCTCAATATTGTATTTGCAAATCCAAAAACGCATACATCATTTTTACTTGGCGCAAAATCAATAAAACAACCCACTACCTAACCATGATGAAGAATCCTAAAATCTGGATGACGATATCTGCAGCAACAATTATTGCAAGCACGCTCATTATTGTAATTATAAAACCGAACTGGGGAATTGATTTTATCGGGGGATCATCTATTGAAATTCAGGCGAATGCGCAGGATGCGCCGAAAGCGAAGGAGCTACTGGCGAGCAAATTCCAACTTTCCGCTCAAACAGAAGGAACGCAAGACGGAACAATCCGCATTAAGACATCATTAATTGACGATAAGCAACATGCAGAAATCATCACTGCGCTTCGAGAGGCAAATATCTTGCGTGAAAACGAAATCAGCTTCGAGCAAATCGGCCCGACTATCGGGAAAGAACTTCGCACTAAATCCATCCAGGCAATCGGCGTGGTGCTTGTGGCCATGATCATCTATTTGGCATACACCTTCCGAAGTACAGGCGGGCTTATGGCGCCATGGAAATTCGGTGTGGCCGCTATCTATGCGCTGATCCATGACTTGTTTTTAGTAACTGCATGTTTTGTGGTGTTTGGAAAAATATGGGGCGCAGAAATTGATACGCTCTTCGTAACAGCCCAATTGGCCATTCTTGGATATTCCGTAAACGATACGATCGTTATCTTCGACCGATTGCGATCAGAATGGCTAGCGCTCCGCGGAAAAAGCTTTTTAGAAGTCATCGATCGCGCGCTTATTGCAACGATGGGCCGATCAATAAACACCATGCTTACCACGCTGCTATCGCTAGCAGCAGCGCTGGTTTTTGGCGGAGCATCTATCCGCTGGTTCATCGTTGCGCTCATTATCGGTGTGCTTACCGGAGTATATTCTTCTATCTTTGTAGCGCCTCCGCTACTGTACTACATCTCGAAACGAAAATGAGTATCACAGATACTGTACGCAATCACATAGCTTCTTGGATTGATTCAGCGCATGCAGAACAACCGATACTGGCAGTTTCGCATAGCGATACGGACATACAAGAATTGTGCGACTTTGCAATACAGCACGCTATGCCAGGCAAGCAGTCGCAAGCAGGCAACCATCCCGATACAATACGCATTGTGGCAGAAAAAAATACTATTACCGTTGCAGATATCAAACAACTCAAACTAACTATCGCATCGCGCCCAATATCCGGCAAGCGCATCGTGTGCATTCCTCGCGCAGAGCAGCTGCTTCCGGAATCAGCAAATATGCTACTTAAAACACTTGAAGAGTCGGGAACAACCACGCGTTTTTTACTCGGCGCACCTGCAAAACGAAGCATACTTGCAACTATTAAATCCCGCTGCCTCATACTACCTCTTGCGCCTGAGCAAATTATGGACGATGATATTGATCTTCCGCAGCGCATTGCAACATATTCCGCGATTCGACCGAGCAGCGCATATTCAGAGGAGGAGCTAACAGATATTGCGCGCATCATGCATGGCTATGCAGCGCAATATGGATCGAATTCGGCGCTTGCGCGCATGGCACTGCGGCTCAAAGAGTACTATCGTACACAAAAAATTCCCGGCGGAAACATCAAGCTGGCATCCGATATTCTCCTTGCGTCTTTGGCAGAATTAAGAAATACTATAGTATAGATATGCCAATAAAACACGCAGAGGAGCTATTTGCAGAAACACAGCTTGAAGCATTCGGGTGGTTTGAAAGTGAAATTTCCGGGCTTCGTTCTGGCAGAGTAAAGCCGGCAATTATTGAAGATATTTCCGTTGAAGTATATGGATCGCGAAACCCTATAAAGGCCGTTGCTTCCGTTTCTAACATGGATGCGCGGACGCTGGTAGTATCTCCGTGGGATAAAAGCACAATTCCCGCAATAGAGAAAGCCATTGTCGAAGCGAATGTAGGCGTAATGCCAACAATCGATGGAGCAGTGTTGCGGTTAGCGTTTCAATCGCTTACCGAAGAAGTTCGCAATCAGACAATCAAAGCTCTCCACGCCAAAGCAGAGGAAACGCGCATCCGGATGCGCAAAGGAAGGGATGAAGCGCTCAAATACCTCAAGAATGAAAAAGAAGCAGGCAAGCTTTCAGAAGATGATTTTTATGGCGGAAAGAAGCATTTAGATGATTTAATTGGCAAGGCCCAAGAAGAACTGCAAACACGAGTTACTTCCAAAGAGCAGGAGATCAAGACAATTTAAGAAACTTGTCAAAATTTATTGACAAATGCTTTTCAACCTCGTATATAGATATGAGGTCTTTACCTTTGTTCGTTCTCAAACTGAAGGAAAACGCATGACGTTGAAAAGAATTCCTGCAAGCTTTCTGTGTGAAGCATTGGACGCTGCGAGTCAATTCGCGCATGCCAAAAATGCGGAGCATATAGAACTGCAGCATGTTGTGTACGGAGCGTTCGGAAAGCTCCGTGAATACCAACGAAGAATTCTCATGCAACAGGAAAGAAGTCCGCAGCTGGAGTCGATCTTTAGTGTCATCTGCGATACATTGGAAGTGCCTAACGATTTACCCGAAAAAAATGGCGCGACCAATTCAATCGCCGTTCAGCAGTTGCTCAAAGACGCACGTTTGCGAGCCGTCAAGTCTGCCCGTAATTTTGTTCTGCTAGAAGATGTGATTGTTGAGCTCTTGAGAAGCCGCACGGTGATCAAGCTATTTGCCAACCGCAGCCAGGAAAAGCAATTCTTGGAAACAGTTCGCGAGCAGTGTTTAAGCCCAACCGTACGACAAGGAGCCCGCAAGCGCCGCTTCCGTAGCCTTCCGCAATACAAGAAGCAAAGATAGCCTCACCCAACCCCCAGGCAACATTCCCGGGGGTGTTTTTTACCTAAAAAGACCGCCTTATTCCACTAGCGCCGAGGAACGTTTCAAGATACGCTTAGGGATATGTCTATCCTCATCATCGCTATTTTTATAGCTATGCTATTAGTCCTCGTGCTGGTGCATGAATGGGGTCATTTCTTTGTTGCAAAAAAAGCAGGGTGCACCGTCGAAGAATTCGGATTCGGTTTTCCACCAAGGCTGCTGTCTAAAAAATGGAGAGGTACGCTCTATTCGCTGAATCTGTTTCCCATCGGCGGGTTTGTAAAAATTGAAGGAGAAAACATGGATGAGACTTCTTCTTCACCAACCAGCTTCGCCAGCAAGTCTGCACTTTGGCGCATTGCAATTTTATCTGCGGGAGTTGGCATGAATCTTTTGTTTGCAGCTTTTCTTCTCACAATCGAAAGCGCTATTGGAGCGCCAACGCTTGTTACAGATAAAAATATGGGAACCTTAACGGATATTAAAACATACGCTGTTGAAATTATTCCAGGATCTCCTGCACAAGAAGCTGGCATGCAGATATACGATCACATTATCAGCATCGAAGGAATACAAGACCCCTCTCTTACGGCAGTTCAGCAAATTACCCGCGACCACGCAGGTAGCCCCCTTCATATTTCCTTAGATAGAAATGGTCAAGATATCGATGTGATAGTAACCCCACGCATCAATCCTCCTGAAGGCCAGGGCGCTCTTGGCATCAGCCTTAGTGAAACGGGACTAGAAAAAACTCCGTTGTGGCTTGCTCCAATCAAAGGTATTGAGCGAACAGGCATTATGATCTGGGCTATCGTGAGTCAATTCGGAATTCTTATTGCAAAATTATTCGAACATCAATCAGTAGGCCAAGCCCTTACAGGGCCGATCGGCATTGCTATCTACACGAAGCAGGCAGTTACTATGGGATTGTCGTATTTTCTCGAGTTTGCTGCAATGATCAGCATCAACTTGGCAATTATCAACATTTTGCCGATTCCGGCATTAGACGGCGGGCGCATTTTGTTTGTGGGGATTGAAAAATTGGCAGGCAGAAAACGAACCGCATCCGTTGAGCAATATGCTCATACAATCGGCTTCATCGCGCTTATTGGGCTAATGCTTTTTATTACTTTCAAAGACATTCGTCACTATTTCTAGCGTATGAAATACTCTCAATATTTTCTCCATACAAATAAAGATGCAAAAGAGCTTGACTCTATAAACGCTACACTTCTGCAAAAAGGCGGTTTCATAGATCAAACTATGTCAGGAGTGTATACGTTCTTACCGATCGGCTTGCGGGTACTAAATAAGATTGAAAATATTGTACGGGAAGAAATGGACACAATTGCCTCAGAACTTCTTATGCCGGCGCTTTCTCCTGTCGAGCTATGGGAAACAACCGGCCGAACAGATATTGATGTGCTTTTTGAAGCACGGGGTGCAAATGATGCATCAAGAAAAAGAAATGACGGACGATACATTCTTAATTCAACCCACGAAGAAATCGTTACTCCGCTGGCAAAAAAGAGACGACTTAGCTATAAAGATTTTCCCTTTGCCGTCTATCAAATTCAAACAAAATTCCGCAATGAAGAAAGAGCGAAATCGGGCTTGATGCGAGGCAGAGAATTCCGCATGAAAGACTTGTACAGCTTTCATACAAGCGAAGAAGACTTGCTCGCATTTTACGAAACGGCAAAAATTGCATATATGAACGTCTTTAAGCGACTCGGCATTTGGGAAGACACTAAAATAACAAAGGCATCGGGTGGAGATTTTACTACGGGATTTTCTCATGAATTTCAGGCTATTTGCGAATCCGGGGAAGATGTTATCTGTATCGACAATAAAACAGGAGAAGCGTTCAATAAAGAAGTTGCCCCAAAAGATGGCGACTTTACTCAACACAATGCCTCGGAAATAGGGAATATTTTTCCACTTAATACGAAATTTTCAAAAGCGTTCGACTATACGTATACAAACAAAGAGGGGAAGCAGCAGATTGTATACATGGGATCTTACGGCATCGGCACTTCGCGTTTAATGGGCGTATTGGTTGAAAAATTCCATGACGAAAAGGGCATCATATGGCCGAAGAGCGTAGCACCGTTTACCATATACTTGGCTGGCCTGAACATCGACGATGAAGAAATTAAACAACAGGCAGATGCAGCATACGAGGAATTAACTAAAGCAGGTATTGAAACGCTGTATGACGATCGGAACATAGCCCCGGGAGCAAAATTTTCCGACGCCGATTTATTGGGCATACCGTACCGCATTGTAGTATCTAAAAAAACAAACAGGCAAGTGGAGCTCAAAGAGCGAACCTCGCCTGAATCAACTTTACTTGATATTGCACCTTGTATAGCCCGATTAAAGCAGTGAGCATATGGGGTTCGTAAATAATTTCTTCGGCCGATTCTCCCAAGATATCGGTATCGATCTTGGCACCGCAAATACGCTCGTGTACGTGCGCGGAAAGGGCGTTGTTATTAACGAACCTTCCGTAGTTGCAATCAATAAAAAAACAAACGAGGTTCTAGCAATCGGCAAAGAGGCGCAGCGCATGGTTGGAAAAACACCAGCGCACATTGTCGCGATTCGCCCTTTGCGCCACGGTGTTATCTCTGATTTTGAAGTAACAGAACAAATGCTTTCTTACTTCATTCAGAAAGTACATGAAGACGGATTTCATTTCCTGCCGCGTCCAAGAGTCGTTATCGGCATTCCATCTTCCGTTACGGAAGTGGAGCGAAGAGCTGTTGAAGAAGCAAGCCTTCGCGCGGGTGCACGAGCAGTATTTTTAATTGAAGAATCTATGGCAGCAGCTATCGGATCGCGATTGCCGATTCATGAAGCTACGGGAAATATCATTGTTGATATCGGGGGAGGAACTTCCGAGATATCCGTTATTGCGCTAGGAGGGATCGTAGCCAATCGTACGCTCCGAATTGCCGGCGATGAATTGAATGAAAATATAATTCAATACGCACGCAATAATTTCAACATGTTAATCGGCGAACGCACTGCAGAAGAAATTAAAATTCGTATTGGCTCCGCAACGGATACGATGGAAATCTTGGAAGCACCGATCCGCGGAAGAGACTTAGTAACCGGCTTGCCAAAAGAAGTAGTAATGAATGGCGCGCAGGCAAAAGAAGCAATGCAGCGTTCTATCAGCATTATCGTTGATGCTATACGGGCATGTATTGAGGAAACTCCCCCTGAATTGCTCTCAGACATTATTGAGCAGGGCATTTATCTGGCGGGCGGAGGAGCATTGCTTCGAGGACTTGCGGACGTTATCACAGATGCCACACAAATACGAACCCATATTACAGATGATCCGCTTACTGCCGTAGTACGAGGCACAGGTATCGTGCTAGAAGACATTGAAGCCGTACAAGAAGTGTTATTGCCAAGTGTGCACGGATCAAAGATCAAGTAATATAAGAACATGAGAAAGTCAGCTGTTATCGCCCTCTCTGCATTCGGACTCACATTGCTTATTGCCGGATTGTTCTTCACGCCGATCATGCAACATGCAAGAAACCGCACATGGGACCAGATCATATGGGTTGTATCGAAGGTGTTTCGCATTCCTGACTCTTCGCCATCACAATCAACTGAAGAACAACTCAAACGACTTACGCTTGAGAATATACGGCTCACAAGCGAGCTGGCAGACTATGCGCGCCTTCGAGACCAACTAGCCGCTCCGGCATTCGATTCTATGCACAAGATATCCGCGCATGTAATCAGCAGGCCCATAGACACCCTGCAAGCGCAATACGTTATTAACAAGGGCATTGCGGATGGTATTGGAACGGGCAACGTGGTAGTGGTACACGGATCTGCACTACTAGGATTTGTATCTCAATTATCGCTGCATTCCGCAATCGTACAAACAGTATTTCACCCAGATACATCAATTACAGTAGAGACAGTAACAAAAGATTCTGAAATACCTCCCGCACAAGGACTTCTAATAAGCCTTTTTCAAACATCGCTTTCCATGGAAACGATTCCAAGAGATGCTGAAATATCTCCAGGACAAAACATTGTTACTACCAGCAATGGCCAGCAAATCCCATACGGAATAGTGGTGGGAGCTGTCTCCTCTGTACGCAAACCAGAGAACGAAGCATACCAGAAAGCAGCGATCGAGCTGCCATACGCAATCGATTCCGTGAAAGCAGTAACAGTACTTGCCCCAAAATGAAACGGGTTTTTTTAGGAACAATCGCGATCATATGCATGCTGTTGCTTCATCACATATTCCGCTACGATACGGTGTCGCTTTTTCTTGCTCCAGCAGGAATTGCCATCATACTCGCAAGCATTGCCCCTGCGCCAGTGTTCTTTATTGCAACGAGCGCGCTTCTATTCGAACTCTTGAGCACGCTCCCGTTCGGATCCATGCTCATTATATTCATGATGCCATTTGCCACACAATGGCTATGGAAAAGCCCTGAAACAAATCTGTCTTGGAAGTATTTTTTTATGACATGCGCCACGGTAACATTGCAAATCACCTTTCTTATTGCTATAAAAAATATATCGCACTCTTTTTCGCTTTATGCGATTCCGCTCCCTATTGCCAGCATGCAAATAATATGCACAAGCATTGCCTCATACGGACTCGCCGTTGCCTTGCATGAACTATCCGCATAAATATGAACATGCAGGCACCCGACATTATCGAACACATACACTCCACTGCAAAGCCAGCGCGGAGGAGGTATGGCTTGTTGCATATTATACTGATCGGCATTTTGCTCGTCATCGGCTGTCGCGGTGCATATCTACAGATACTGCAAGGCCCTTCGTTTCGAGCGAAAGCGGAGCATAATCGAGTTGATAGCATTATTCTCCCTGCGCCCCGTGGCGTTATTTATGATCGCAATCGCACACAGCTTGTTGAGAATATTTCCAGTACAGACCTTGTATTTAAACCAAACCATCTACCCAGCGTTGCAAACGAATCATATTTACTAGACAACCTTGCTGCACTTTTGCCATCAGTAGAACCAGATCGAGTGCGTGCAGCATTAACTAGAACAAGAAAAACAGGACAAGAAACTCTTATTGCAAAAGCCCTCGATCATAATACCGTACTTGCGTTGGAGCAACATGCGCAAACGATTCTTGGAACATCTCTGGAGTCATCTCTGGTTCGCAAATATTTATACAGCCAATCGCTTGCACACGTTCTTGGATACACGAATCCTGTAACAGCAAAACAACTAAACGATAACGCAAACTTGATTGCCACAGACACCACTGGCAAACAGGGTATTGAACAGCAATACGATGCAGCCTTGCGAGGCGAACACGGCTTTACGTATACAGAAGTAAACGCGGCAGGCAAAGAGCAGACCAACCTAGGAGAGAAGCGACCAGTTCCAGGACAAGACCTTTCTTTAACCATCGATGCTGAATTGCAAAAATTTATCTATGGCTTATTTTCTGATTTTGATGCAAAAACCCAGCACGAACACGGAAACCCCGCTCGCGGAGCAGCCATCGTACTCGATGCCAACAACGGCGAATTATATTCTTTGGTAAGTTATCCATCATATGACCCAAATACGTTTTCTCAACCGCTTCTGCGGAGCAATACCACGCAATACTTTACGGATAAAAATACTCCGCTATTCAATCGAGCTACCAATGGCATGTATCCGCCAGGCTCCACTATCAAACCCTTTCTCGCTGCCGCAGCGCTGCAAGAAGGGGTCATCACTCCAAACACTACGGTCAATTCCGTAGGAGGAATTACGGTTGGGTCATATCATTTTCTTGATTGGAAAACGGGCGGACATGGCATTACGGACGTAGAAAAAGCTATCGCAAATTCCGTCAACACATTCTTCTACATGCTAATAGGCGGACTCGGATCGCAACAAGGATTAGGGGTGGAGCTTGCCACAAAGTATTTGCAATATTTCGGATTCGACGAAAAAAGCGGCATCGACCTTCCCAGTGAAGCAGCCGGGTTTCTTCCCAGCCCGCAATGGAAACTGGAGAAGACAGGCCAGCCTTGGTACATCGGCGATACATATCACTTAGGTATCGGACAGGGCGGAGTTCTTGTTACGCCGCTGCAGCTAGCTGCCGGCACCGCAGCAGTGGCCGATGGCAACACCCGGTATCAACCTCACTTAGTGCAGAGTAATCCAAAAAAACACACCATTCCTATAAATCCAGAAGCTATGCAGGTAGTACGAGCTGGAATGAGAGAAACAATTACGGACGGTTCAGCGAAGTCACTTAACACGCTTCCGCTCCCTATTGCAGGAAAAACAGGAACGGCGCAAGTAGACGGATCTGAAAAAACGCATGCTTGGTTCACCAGTTTCGGCCCGTATGATCACCCTAAATTCGTGGTTACCGTACTTGTAGAACAGGGAGGGGGAGGAGATGTGATTGCAGCTCCCATGGCACGCGAAATATGGCAATGGCTGTATGAGCACGAGTTGTCAAAATAATATGACAAAATGTGAATAACATGGCCTTGACCATCCCAGCTCATTCGCTACACTAGTCCAACATTACTACTAACACATCTATGAAAGATCAATTTCTTACAAAAGAAGGCATGAACGAATTACAAGAACGCCTGCATATTATGAAGACGGTGCGCCGCCGTGAAATTGCAGAGGCGATTCATACTGCTAAAGAGCAGGGCGATCTTTCAGAAAATGCGGAATACCAAAGCGCAAAGGAAGAGCAGAGCCGGATGGAACAGGAAATTGCAGACCTGGAAATGACGGTAAAAAATGCACGCGTGGTGGCAAAACCGAAAACGGATGATGTGGGTATCGGAAATATCGTACTGCTTTCCTGGAACGGAGCAGAAAAAGAATATAAGCTGGTAGGCTCCAATGAAGCAAATCCGATGGAAGGGAAAATCAGCAACGAGTCTCCTATGGGCGAGGCGCTTATGGGCGCAAAAGTGGGGGAAACAATTCATATCCCAACCCCGGCCGGAACCAAAGAATGCGTCATCAAAAAAATTAGCTGACATCGCAATGTCATCCCCGCATAAGCGGGGATCCATGTTTCCGATCTCGTATTTCCACTTTCCACATTTCCCGCTACACTTGACCGTATGGCAGAAGAACGATTGGAAGAAATACGGGCACTACGCTTGCAGAAGCGCGAGGAGCTATTGGCGCACGGAAAGCCTGCATATCCAGCAGAAGTGCGCCGTACAAGCACGCTAGCGGAGCTTGCGGACAATTTTGACCATGCAGTGAAGACTGGAACAGCAGTGGTATTGCTGGGACGCATTTCTGCTATACGTTCGCATGGCAGCATTTCATTTGTTGATATCGTGGATGATGGCGGAAAAATGCAATTACAATTTGCACAAGACGGCCTGCAAGATCGCTTTGCAGAACTCGAAACATTCGATTCTGGAGATTTTATTGAAGCAATCGGCATTCCTATTTTGAGCAAGCGCGGAGAAAAGACGGTCATGGTAACGCAGTTTTCCATGGCAAGCAAGGCGATACGGCCGATTCCCAGCACATGGTTCGGGCTCAAAGATATTGAATTAAAATCCCGCCAGCGAGAACTGGATTTACTCACAAACCCGGACGCAAAAGATGCTGCAAAAAAGCGATCGCAAACAATTTCGTTTGTTCGTTCCTATTTAGAAGAAAAAGGATTTATGGAAGTGGAAACGCCTATGCTGCAGCCGATTCCTGGGGGGACGTTGGCACACCCATTTTCTACGCATCATAATGCGCTTAATGCAGATCTATTTTTGCGCATCGCCCCAGAACTATACTTGAAGCGCTTATTAGTGGGCGGGTTTGAAAAAGTATTTGAAATTGGAAAGAATTTTAGAAATGAAGGCGTAGACAAATCGCATAATCCAGAATTTACGATGCTTGAATTCTACTGGGCATACGCAGATTACGAAGATTTAATGGCTTTGGCGGAAGACTTGTTATCGAAAGCTGCAGAAAAAATAATAGGGTCGCTTGATGTTCCCAGAGAAAACACAACAATATCGTTCAAGCCACCGTTTGCGCGCTACTGCTACGTTGAATTACTAAAAGAGAGAACCGGTATCGACGTTCTTATCGAAAAAGACCCTGCAGCATACAAGGCGGTGTTTCAACAGCACGGCGTCAAAGTGCCCGATGTCGAAAATTATGGCAAGCTGGTTGATGAATTGTATAAAGAAATCGTCCGCCCGACATTATTAGAACCAACTATTTTATACGACTACCCGATAGAACTAGTTCCGCTCGCAAAAAAGAAGGCAAGCAATCCTAATATTGCGGAAATGTTTCAACTAGTTGTTGCCGGCATGGAGTTAGTAAAAGCATATACCGAATTAAATGACCCAGTAGAACAGCGCGAACGGTTTATGGAGCAGCAGGCAGAGCGCGATAAAGGCGATGCAGAGGCGCACGCAATCGATGAATCATACTTGCGCGCTTTGGAGTACGGCATGCCCCCCGCTGCAGGCTTCGGCTTGGGCATTGACCGATTAGTAATGCTGCTCACGAACACCACGCATTTGCGCGATACAATTTTATTCCCGCTGCTAAAAGAAGAAGAAATACTATGATTGATATTGCTTTACTTAGAAATGAAGAGACGAAAGAAGCGACGATAGAAGCGCTAGGGAAACGGGGCGTTGCGCTTGTAATGGTACAAGAGCTGCTTGAACTCGATAAAAAATGGATTACAGCTTCGGAAGAATTGGAGAATCTAAAAGCAAAAAAGAAAGAAGCGAGTAAAATAATCCCGAGCGCGAGCGCCGAAGTAAAAATGCAAATTTTAGAGGAAATGAAAGTTGTTGATGCTGAAGAAAAAACACTTGCAGAGCACGAAAAGAAACTGGCACAGGATCGCGAAATTGCATGGAAAAAACTTCCCAATATCCCGCTGCCAGACGTACAAGCAGGCGGGGAACAAGACAGTTTTCTAGTTATAGAAAGCGATACGGCGATTCCGGATTCATCTGCAACGCCAAAAAACTATATGGAATTAATGGGAAATAGAATCGACATGGAGCGCGGAGCAAAAGTTGCAGGAGCGCGATTCACCTATCTATCCGGCGACATGGCAAGATTACAGCTTGGCATCACAAGCTATGTTATGGACATGCTTGCACAAGAAGGTTTTACGCAAGTAGCGCCGCCCGTTCTCCTTAATCAGCAAGCAATGGCCGGCATGGGATATTTGGACCAGGCGGGAGATGAGGTATATCAAACGCAGGATGCATTGTATTTAGTGGGCACCAGCGAGCAATCTCTTGGAGCAATGCACATGAATGAAATTCTGGATAGCAAAACATTTCCATTGCGCTATGCTGCCTTTACGCCATGTTTTCGCAGGGAAGCTGGGAGCCACGGCAAAGACGTGAAAGGAATTTTGCGATTACATCAATTCGATAAAGTAGAAATGTTCAGCATAACAACTCCGGAAAAATCCGAGGAAGAGCACCAATTTTTGCTGGCACGCCAGCGCGCAATCATGGATGCTTTTGCATTGCCATATAGAGTAGTCCGCCTGGCGGCAGACGACTTGGGCGGCCCATCTGCAAAAACATACGATATTGAAACATGGATCCCGAGCCAGCAGACATATCGCGAAACGCATTCAACCAGCAACACCACAGATTATCAATCTCGCAGATTGAATATTCGCTACAAAACAGAGACAGGAGATATGCAAAAAGTGCATATGCTTAACGGAACAGCCATTGCGCTTTCGCGCCTGCTCATCGCTTTAATTGAAAATCACCAGAAGGCAGATGGCTCGGTGCGGCTTCCAGTGTGCCTGCATCCATATCTTCCGTTTCAAAATCTCGCACCCGTGCGGTAGAATACCGTCATGAAAGCCCTTCGATGGCGCGTGACGTTTCGCAAGCTTATGGATTGGTCGTCCGTTGCGTTTTTGCTTTTCATACTCATTGTACCAATTGCTATATTTACCTGGCTGCTCTTCTTTACAAAAACATTTTCCATCAGCGCTATTACAATCGTTGACGCGAAGCCTGGCACAGAATCAGCGGTGCGAGAAATTGCGGAAAAAAGCATCGGGAGCGATTTATTATTTACGCAAACAAAGCCCGTAGAACGTACAATTATCCAGCAAGTCACGCAGGTAAAAGATGCACATATTATCCGCAAACTCCCGGGCACATTAAAAATCATCATTCAAGAAAAGACTCCTATACTGCTGCTGTTATCCGGAGAGACATATTATTTTTTGGATGACCAGGGTATTGCATATGAAGAAGCTCCGCTTGATGCGCTTCCTGGAATCGTATTACCTGTACTAAAAAATTCAGATGCAAATACGCAGGTAACACTGGGTACGCGTGCTGTGAATGATCAGTTTATTATCTTTATCGCAGATGCGCTTAAAAACATTCCAACAACAGCAAATGCGGAAGTAGCAGAAATTCGAATCCCATCGCTAGAAACCAGGGAAGCACACTTTTTACTAGATAAAAATTGGATCCTCCTCATGGATACTACCCGCCCCGCCGCAGATCAGCTAGGGGTGCTGAAACGGCTTTTAGAGCACACCATTACTCCAGACGAGCTGCAAACACTGCAATATATTGACCTGCGAATCAAGAATCGTGTATATTATAAATCTCGGATTTCTACGAACTGATCTTTTAATAAGAACTACAGAGATGGCGGCTTTGCACGGATCGTCCGTAGGGCGCGCCGCCTTTCAGCGCCTTGCTCCAAGGCCGCCATCTCTCTTCTATAACGCCCCCAGCTGTTGAGCTTGATTTTGACGGAACCCATACCGCACGACTATGGACCCCGCAAATCGATGCTCCGGCTGGCGGGCTTTTTTATTTCACCTTAAACTGCCGGACGATAATATCTCCTTGGTACACAAACACTTCAGGGAATATTTTTTTATCTACCTCGATCCAATTATCTGGAGCTTGGAATGGTATTTCGGCATAGCCTGTCGTATCAATAACCCACACGGTGCCAGAGAATTTCGCAATATCGCTTGACCCCACAATATCGCTTTGCAGCATAATTGGTCCCCCGGAAAAATGAGAGAGTTCTCCTGTCTGAGAAAATAAACGGGGTACGTCTGGAGCAAAAAATTCATCTGTTGCATAATTGAGGATGGCAAAATACACATAAGGCGAGCTGACCATCACCTGATCTTCGTTTGTTCTTTGCTGAAACACATATTCCGTGGCGCCGCGGCTGCCCGGCTTATGCGCAATATCTAACTCATTCCAATAGCGTATAAAACTGGCAACCAGTCCGATAATAGCAAGCAATACGACAACTCTGCGCAGTATTTTATTGGGAATAGACAGCAGCGCATACGCTAAAGCACAAAATACAAAGATGCCAGCAAATGCAAAAAATCGATCGTTATACAAACTTCTTCCAGATAAAGAAATAACTACCCCGATGGCAAACGGCACAAAACCAAGCAGCGCAGTTAAGATGGCACCGTCCGCTTGTCTATTTTTCCGCAACACTAACCATACCCACATCGTAATCGTACCCATAATCGGCAATAGCGACAGCACTATAATCGGCCAGTGGTGTGGGGGAATTTCTTTTGTAGGAACAAAAAATTGATAAAACGTATCAGGTATGGAAGTGCTGGCAATAGGCGGAACCCAATACGCTGTCTGCACTTGCTTGTTTTGCTGGAAAAACGTAGGCAGCCATGGGCTATATGCAATCAAAGCGGCTATCATCGCCCCAATGGAATACCACGTAATGCGATTTTTCAGCATTTCTTTTATATTTCCGCGCGTATACCGAACAATAGAGCCTGCAGCAAAGAGTATCTGCGCAAAAATCGTGAAGAATCCGTAGTAATGCGTATACGCCAAGCACGTTGCAAGAACGGTATATAGTGCAAACCAGGCGATTTTTTTCTCTCGCACTGCTTTCAATAATGCATACGAAGAAAACAGGGCAAATACCATGCCAAGCGGATACATGCGAGATTCCCACGCATATGAAATATTCCAGCCCGAGACGGCAAGAAGAGTAGCTGCTAAAAATCCGACTTTTCGAGAGCGGAACGCATACGCAGAGAAAACGTACGCACCTGCTATCGCAATACCGGAACATGCAACTGAAAACAAGCGGATAGCTAACAGCGAAGAACCGAATATATGGCTATAGCCCTGTAACAGTACATAGTAGAGGGGAGGGTGCACATCTTGCGCATCGCGCATAATCATTTCTTGCAATGGAAAATGAATCAGCCTCCACGAAAAAGCCTCGTCAAACCATAAGCTTCGCGCGGTAATATTGTAAGAACGCAACAATATTGCGCTTCCGACAATAGCTATAAGGAATAGAGATGCTTGTAATCGGGACATTGTGTTACGATTCCAAGCAGTATATCATAATATGTAGAGTAATAACCCAACACAAACAGATCATTTATATGTCCCTTGACCCACGCACTATCGCTTTAATCCAGCAAAGGCTTGATGATGCTGAGCGCAATATTCAGTATGTCCGCCAGGCACTCGAAGAGGATTCTGGCGCGGGTTCACCCCTTGAAACCACTACGCCAAGTACAGCAATACACGAAGAAGCAGCTGTAGGGGAGCGTGTTATTGAGGGCGTATTCGACGGGCAAAACATGCAAGGAAATGATGGGGAGGAATATCCTATTCCGCCTAACTATGCTTCAAAATCAAAACTAGTAGAAGGAGATGTGCTGAAGCTCACTATTGAAACGGACGGCTCGCTGGTATATAAGCAAATCAGCCCAGTGGAACGCAAGCGGGTTGTTGGTGCGCTCACTGTAGATGACCAGGGCAATTTCGGAGTAAAAACTCCGGAGAAGACATATAGCATTCTCCTTGCAAGTATCACCTTCTATAAAGCGCAGGAGAATGACGAGGTTACCGTACTTGTTCCTGAACATGGAGATGCCCAGTGGGGAGCGGTTGATCACGTTATTCATCACTAATTTCTATGCAAGAAGCATTATTCCAAGACAGGGTGCTCCAGCTTCTCCCTGAACGCTACCGCACTGTTGCAAAGCAGTTTGTTAAATTCGGCATCACTGGCGCTATCGGCGCGGTAGTGGATTTTTCAACGTTTGGATTTCTCACACGTATTGTGGGATGGCATACTACATATACGATTCTTGGAACACAGCTTATTGCTGCTAATAATGTAAGCGTATTTCTTGCTATTTGCAGCAATTTTATTATCAACCGCTACTGGACATTTAAAGACACTACTTCCAATGCAGCAAAACAGGGAGCGGGGTACTTTACGCTCAACCTTTTTACCTGGGCATTGAATCAAATTCTCGTTTCATATTTCGTATTTCACGTTCCTCTTCTCAACCAAATATTCGGCGATCAGCGCGACCTTGTCGCAAAAGCACTTGCTATCGGCTTCATTTTGTTTGTGAACTTTTTCGGGAGCAAGCTGTTTATTTTCAAGCAGGCGAAATAAGTATTTCTCCCCCTCGTATGAGGGGGAGTGAGAGGGGGTCTGCGCGTCGCTACTAACCTCCCCTAACCCCTCCTTCGTAAGGAGGGGAATACGCTGGCACCGCGTCGCATCTTCCTATATCCTGTAAGAACTATGCCAGCACTCTATCGACAATATCGGCCAACTACATTTGCTGAAATATCGGGGCAGGAGCATATTACCGGCGTCTTGCAGCAGGAGATTCTCACAAAAAAGCTTGCACACGCATACCTATTCCAAGGCCCTCGCGGAACAGGAAAAACTACAACTGCGCGCGTATTCGCAAAACGGCTCAATTGCACGAAATCAAAAACAGCAGAACCGTGCGGAATATGCTCATCGTGCGTAGCATTTCAGGAAAATCGATTTATGGACATTTTAGAAATCGACGCTGCTTCCAATAGGGGCATCGACGACATCCGCGCGCTTCGGGAGACTGCATCGCTGGCACCAACGGGCGGGGAATATAAAATATATATCATCGACGAAGTACACATGCTTTCAGCCCCCGCATTTGCGGCGCTGTTAAAATTGTTAGAAGAGCCTCCTCGCCACGTCATATTCATCCTCGCAACGACAGAACTGCAGAAAGTTCCCGCAACAATTGCATCAAGATGCCAAGTGTTCCGATTCAGACGGGCATCAGAAGAAGAAATGCGCGCCCGGCTCACGCACCTGCTTGCCCAAGAAAAACGAGAAGCAGACGACGACCTGCTTGCATTTATCATTGCGCGATCCGATGGATGCTACCGCGATGCAGAATCTCTGCTCGGGCAACTCCTCGCACAATCAAACGAAAAGCTCACCATCCAAGAAGCATCCACAATGCTCGGCGTGCCTTCTCCTGAAACAATCAAATCGTTCGTGGAAGCACTCGTTGCATCAGACGCAAAACAAGCAATTACTATTGCCACAAAAGCATATCAAGACGGCTTCGACCCGGATCAGTTTCTGCACGAATCTATTTATGTTGCGCGCGAACGGGTGATTCAAGAAGTATTGGCGGGAAAGTCGGCACAGCGCCTTACGACTATAATGCGAGCTTTTTTAGTTGCTACGCAAGATATGGCGATCGTACCCGATCCGATGATCGCAATCGAGATTGCCATCGTGACTGCGTGCGCGAGCGGCACATCAACTGTTCCTGTGGCAAATAAACAAAGCATCCCGACTAACCAGCCCTCACCCCTTTATCAAGGGGGAGCTAAAGGGGGTCAAAGCGTAGTAAAAGATGAACTATCAACTCCCATTGCCCTAACTTCCGACAACCCCGACACATTTAAAAAAATACAGTCATCGTGGGATGATGTCATCCAACATGTACGGGTCCATAACCCCGTTGCGTCTACGTTTCTTCGCGCAACAACGCCGTCTGCGATGCAAAACGGCTCACTAGTGCTCTCTGTGCAATTCCCGCTCCATAAAACATTTTTTGAAAAGCCTGATAACTCAAAAATGGTCATCGCATCTATTTTAGAAGTTACAAAAGAAACCGTTTCCCTCGCATGCCAACTGCAAGGGCAAATCGTTTCCGGCACATCCTTACACGAACAAAAGTTAAACAAAGAAGAAGATTTGCTTAAAAACGTACAAGAAGTATTCGGCGCAAAGATGATATAAAAACTTGCTTTTATTGTTCGTATCTTGCAGTGTTACTGTAGGCTCTTTGTCAACTGAATACGAATCTCAACCCCTTTTAGAGGCATTGCCATGAATCTTTTCGGAATCGACTATCCGCCCGTCATGAACGCATCAGGTGCGAGAGGATTTTTCGGTGAAGGCACTGGTATCATTCGCTCTGGAAAACACTTGGAGGCCTTACGTTTCAAGGGTGCGGATTCACCGCAAAAACGACAACGATGCAGCCGCGGCTTGATCCGGCACGCAAGCTGGGTAATATGCCCATGATGCCAGACGGCATCACTCCTGAAGAATGGTTCCCAGGCTCTATTATAGTTAATCCATGGTCAGGATCTGTTCTCAACGCCGTTGGCTTAAGCGGACCCGACGCCCCAGATTTACTGGGTAGAGGAATATGGCAACGAATTTCCGGCATGCCATGGAACTTATCGTTTATGAGCGTGCAACAAACAACGTCAGATCGTATGGAGGAACTAAGAGAGTTTGTCCAGCTTCTACTTCCCGTCATTCGACAATTCAACGCTCCAGTGGGCCTCGAGCTGAACTTCTCGTGTCCGAATGCAAATGTATATTCCTCTAAGCTTATTCAAGAAGTCGGCGAAGCCCTTTATACAGCTTCGCCGCTTCGGATTCCGTTGCAGTGCAAATTCAATGCCCTTGCTCCAATTGCGGCTGTCCGAGAAATCAGCAGCCTTGCGCCCTGCGGAGCGATCGTTATGGGGAATACGATTCCATGGGGACAGCTTCCCGATCAGATTCCATGGACGAAGTTATTTAATAGCGCTGACTCGCCGCTGAAACAATTTGGAGGCGGGGGATTATCCGGTCCGCTGCTGCGAAAAATTCACTGCGAGTGGATTCGCGAGGCACGTGCATCTGGTCTTGAAAAACCCATTTGGGGATGCGGGGGTATCGATAGCGCATCTGCCGTAAGAGATTATCACCGTGCAGGCGCATCCGGTATTCAATTCGGTACCGTATGCATCACTCGCCCGTGGCGCACTGCAAAAATTATCAGACGCGCATATGAACTGTTCTCTCACTAACCTTCAGAAAGGCTACAACCTATGCAACCAAACTCTGTTACCCTTCCGTTCGCATTCGATGCACATGTGCATCTACGTAGGCTGCGCAGCGTCGCACGGCTTACTGCGCAGCATTTCTCTGCTGCAATTGTGATGCCAAATCTTACCCCAGCTATACGTTCTGCAGAAGACGTCACGGAGTATAGTAAATGGATTATGAGTGCGACAGGTAAAGATTATCTTCCATTCACACCTCTTATGACGTTCAAGATTTATCCTGATACTGCACCTGAGACGCTGAAGACGCTGAATGAATTCTTCGAACTCTCTGGTCGGCAGATCGCTGTTGCTGGCAAGGTTTATCCGAAAGGCCTTACCACAAATGCAGAAGATGGTATCGAAGACTACTTCGCATTATTCCCATTATTCAAAAAAATGGAGAAATTGGGATTAGTGCTGTGCTTGCATGGTGAGAAGCCGGGGAACGCTATCGAGGGATTAGATAGAGAATCTGCGTTTTTACGCACCTTGTTCTATATCGCTCGATCATTTCCCGATCTAAGAATCGTGATGGAGCACATCACTACTGAAGCTGCTGTCGAAGCTATTCTACAGCTTCCTGAAAATGTTGCTGCAACGATTACGGCCCATCACCTCATTCTCACGCACGATGATGTGGGTGGAGATCGCATGCGTCCGCACAATTTCTGCAAACCCGTTGCGAAACGCAAGTCTGATCGAACAGCGCTCATAGAGGCTGCAATCAGCGGGTGCCCGAAATTCTTTTTTGGGTCTGACAGCGCTCCGCATCCGAAAGATAAAAAAGAGTGCAGCGAATGCTGTGCGGGAGTATTTACAGCTCCAATTGCGCTGCCGCTTCTGGCAGAGGTTTTCACGAAGCACAATGCGATTAACCGCCTTGCAAACTTCGCCGGCGGTTTCGGGCAAATGTTCTACGATGTTGCCTTCGCGGAGAAGCCTGTAACACTCATACAGGAACCAATGACCATCCCGCAGGAATATGACGGCGTTGTGCCGTTCTTGGCAGGCCAGCAGCTTTCCTGGAAAGTACAAGAGTAAAACGCTCAACCCCGACCGCTATGGATTCCATAGCGGTCGTTTTCTTGCCGAAAACGGAATAACTCATTAGTATCAGAATCACGCATTTATATAATCCGGGATCGTCTAGCGGCAGGACGTTGGGTTTTGGTCCCAAAAACCGGGGTTCGAATCCCTGTCCCGGAACCATCTGTTCGCCCGCCAATACGGCGGGCGGTCGCCGAAATGGCGACCGAATCCATGCCCGGAAACTAACCGAACGAAAAACTAAATATATTTGACAATATATGACATAGTATGCTGTACTTATATGATTGACTGTGTAGTCAATTGCTTAAAAAGAAGCGTAAAAGCTTGTTTTTAGGCTGATCGTTGAAAATTCGACCTATTCAGAAAGGCGCGCTCATGTCGTTTCCGTATCCCGCGAGAAGGCTGTTTGCAGCACCGTCGGGGCAAAAGTTCGAAATCTCGGTGGTTCATCGCGATTTCGATCCACTTCCTGCTCCGCAGGAAGCGTTCGTTAAGGCAGAAGTCGCCCGAGTCAGGCAATTTGACCCGGGGTTCCCCGCCGTGAGCAAAATGCTCTTGGCACACAATCTGAAGTTAGAGGGAAATGAACTTCGCTTAACTTGCGGAGTCAGCGCCCGCAAGTACATGCAGGCGACCACGCAACCGGCCTTCGTCGAACAGTTCGGCGAAGGAAGCGTGAGAAAGGGGGTATCGATGTTGGCGGTGACCATCACCGCTGACAACAAGCTGATTTTGGGAGTTCGAACTCCCAAAACGCGGTACCCGATCATGCGGCACTGTGCTCCGGCCGGAAGGTTAGCAGCGCACGAAAATGATCCCTATAACGGGATTATGGCGGAGTATCGAGAGGAACTCGGCATGGATCGCGAAGACCTGCAAAGCATTGCCTGCATTGGCGTGGTTGAGGATCTGGTGTACGGATCCCTGACCTACGAATTTGTGTTCATCGGCAAGACGAAACTCACTGCCCGACAAGTTATCGAGCGAGCAAAAGGTGCAAAGTCTGCCGATGAACATCCCGTGCTGGAGTCGTTGATGTGGGTTCCGGATTATATCTGTGACGACATCCTCCTCTCCGAGCCGGACGCGTGGCCGCCCACTGGATTCGCCGGTGTCGCAATGGCACTGGAATACGAATTCGGAGCCGGCTACCGAATCGATTGGGAGCCGAATCCCATGCTATATGGGAATTACATGGGACGCCGCGGTCCCATGGTCAGGATCAAGTAGCGGCTGCTCATTCAACAAAGCGCCGGAAGGAATATTCTCACAAGAGAACTCCTTCCCGGCGCTTTTTTACACAATAATTACCATGCTATACTTTCCTTATGAACATTCGTGATTTTGGAAAACTGGTTGTTTCGATTGTCATTTGTGAAGTGGTGGGATTGCCACTATTTTTTTCTGCTAGCGGACCATTCGTAGATTACTTCGTACTGCAAAACGTGTCTACTAGAGAAGAACTTTATTTTCCTATAATAATTTTTCTTTTGGTAGGAATACTACTATGCGGGCTGTTAGGCATACTGGTATTTCGTATATTGCAACGCCATTCGGAAGCTATAAACAAACCGTCTTCCATGAATGCTCGCGCATGGGGTCAATTAATAGTTTCGATTGTCATTTGTGAAGCAATTGGCGCAATCGGTTTTCTTTCCTCCGTTATTCTTTTATCGCTCGCCTCAAAATTCGAGCCCATCACCAATCTTTATTTCCGGTTAATATTACAATCTTTGGGGTTGAGCTTAGTACCAATATATGCGCTCATGAGCATAAGCACATTTCATGTATGGCGACATCTAGAAGTGACGCGAGATGCGCAGCAACGGCAAAAAATCACGTCCGCAATGAAAACATTCGGCGTCCTTCTTTTATTAAACGTATTTTGGTTCGCGTCTTATTTGAAATTCGTAATGGGAACCGTTTCCACTCAACTTGCGCTAACCAAGCAACTTAGCAGTGTTACTTTCGGAGTTTTTTCGATAAGCATAATTATCGTAATTATTATCGTCATAAAAAAATTCTGGCCAATTTCGAGATGGGCAGCATTCTTGCTGATTCCATACTTATTATTTATTTTTAAGAGCTTGGGCTTACTTTTTAGTTCGATCGTCATGGACTTGGCAGGTGGTTAAGGCGCATTACCAAACCATGCTATACTTTCATTATGAACATTCGAGCGTGGGGGAAAGTGGCATTATTTATTGCGGCGTGTGAAGTTGCAGGATTGCTTGGTTCGCTGTTTACAGCGCCTGAAATCCCAACCTGGTATGCAACGCTGGTAAAGCCTGCACTGAATCCGCCTGGGTGGATATTCGGCCCGGTATGGACGCTGCTGTATGCGCTGATGGGAGTTGCGGTGTATATAGTTTGGGAACAATACGCCAAAACGAAAACAAAAAAGAAGAAACGGGCGATTGCGTTTGCGCTGTGGATTTTTGCAGCGCAATTGGCACTGAACACAACATGGTCGATTGTATTTTTCGGTTTACACAATCCTGCATGGGCATTTGCTGACCTAGTTGCAATGTGGCTTCTTATTCTTGCAACAATATATTTATTCAGGCCGATTGCAAAACCAGCGGCATATTTACTTATTCCATATATTCTCTGGGTAACATTTGCGGGATATCTAAATCTTGCAATCTGGATGTTAAATTAGTTTTTCTGCTCAAGCTTCGTGATTCGTTGTTCGTGATTTTTTAGAACTTCTTGCTCTTCAGTATCTTTCATAACAAGCGTACCGACTTGCTCAAATGTTGCCTCGCCAGTTCGCTTCACATCATCAAGTTCTTGATTTATTTTCTCAAACCCGGCCCGCATATCATGCGCAAGCCCATCAACTTTTTTGGATAACCCAAGATACTGTTCAGCAACAGCTTTTACGTTACTATCAGAGTGTTCTATATACACTTGCGTCGCTCGCTGATATTCTTCGCGTTCTCCCTTCAAAATTTCCTTCAATTTTTGCTCATCAATTTCCATGCATAAATCATATCATCGTTGTACGATAAGACAATGGAAATTGTACTATCCGTAAGCCAATGCGTAGAAGCAATTAATATTGCGCTAGATTCGCTGGGCGACTTGACCGTTGAGGGGGAAGTTTCAGGATTTAACGTAATTCATAATAAATGGGTGACGTTCGATATTAAAGACGATACCAGCGTGCTGAAATGCTTTATGACGGTATGGAGCCTTCGGGTTGCCGTTGAAGACGGCATGCTGGTACGGGTAACGGGAAAACCGAATTTGCGAGCAAAAGGATTTTTAAGTTTTGTCGTACAATCCGTAAAACCATCCGGCGAAGGTTCTTTGAAGCGCGCGTTCGAATTACTTCGGCAAAAATTAGCGCAAGAAGGATTATTTGCTCCTGAGCGAAAACGAATCCTGCCAAGATTCCCGCAGCACATTGCGCTCATTACATCAAAAGAGGCTGCGGCATATGCGGACTTTTTAAAAGTGCTGCGCGTGCGGCAAGGCGGACTTACGATTTCATTTATTCATACGCAAGTGCAAGGAGACGATGCTCCAAGGCAGATTATAGCTGCGCTTGAAACAGCAAATACGGAGCTTGAAAATCTTGATGCAATTATATTAGTGCGCGGAGGCGGGAGTTTGGAAGATTTAATGGCATTTAATGACGAGCACGTGGTGCGCGCAGTAGCCGGTTCTCGAACGCCAACAATAGTCGGCATCGGTCATGAGCGCGACGTAAGCTTGGCAGAACTTGCGGCAGATATTCGCGCATCCACCCCGAGCAATGCGGCGGAACTTCTCGTGCGTACGCGCGAAGAAATTCTGCTAGATATTTCCCGCATGCGCCTTGCTCTTACATCATCGCTGGCACAGCGTATTGCAAACAGCCAGGCAAACATCAAAACATTCATTCATGCAATGAGCAATCGGCTGCATCAGGCGACAAGCAATACCTCTCAGCTTTTAGAGCGAATCCGTTCTGTTTCTATGCGCATCAAGGGCAATATCAGCGCATCTCAACAAAAAATCGATGGCATGAAGCGAGTACTTGTGGCGTTATCTCCCGAACGCGTACTGGCGAGAGGATTTTCTATTACTCGTAATAGTTCCGGCGCAGTGCTAAAGCATGCGAAAGACGCTACAATTGGCGAGGAGCTTACTACAACGCTTTTAGACGGAGCCGTTTCTTCCGTTGTTCAGAAAACGGGCGCATGATAGACTACTGGTATGACAAAATCTGAAAAGAAATTCGATTTTACCAAGGGATACGACGAGCTGGAAGAAATTGTAAAAGACTTTGAGTCTCGTGAATTAGATTTAGAAAAGGACCTGCCGAAATTCGAGCAAGGCCTCAAGCTTGCCGGGCAATTGCAAGAACGGCTTAAGGAAATTGAAAATACCGTGCAAGAAATTGAGAAAACATATTCATAACCAAGCATGAAGAAAATACTTATCTTAGGAGGGGGTTTTGGCGGCATCGCAACATACGAACGATTGCATCGATTGGTGCATCCGGCAAATGTACATAACATTAGAATCGAACTCATCAGCAAAACAAACTATTTTACGTATTCACCCATGCTGCATGAAGTGGCAACTGGGGCGGTAGATCGAGAGCACGTGGTGCAGCCGCTCCGTGAAATTTTATCGTGCTGTGGAAAGGATTTTCACCAAGCAGACATTACGAGAATAGATCCGCAAGAAAAAATCGTACACACCGACAGGGGCGACCATTCATACGACGTGCTTATTGTTGCATTGGGCGTAGAGCAGGGCTTCTTTGGAACTCCTGGCGCTGAGAAATACGCGCTTGCGCTTAAATGGCTCCCGGGCGCCATTGAAATTCGAAATCGAATCATTAATTCGTTTGAACTGGCGTCTGAAATGCATGATGCAAAAGACCGCGAATCAATGCTTGCGTATATGCATTTCGTAATTGTAGGAGGGGGCGCAACGGGCACAGAGCTTGCGGGGCAAGTGTCTGACTTAATCCAACATGAAATGCGGAAATTTTATGGCGATGTACCTACTAGCTTGGCAAAGGTAACGCTCATCCACGCAGGAACAAGATTACTAGAACAAATGTCCCCGCGCGCATCATTTGAAGCGAAGAAGCGTTTATACCAGCTTAAAGTAAAAACATTACTCCGCGCGCGCGTCGTGGAAGTGACGCAGAGCGGAGTGATGCTTGCAGGCGGAAAATCAATCGCCAGCAACAGCGTGTTCTGGACGGCCGGAACAGAAAGCGTGCTCACGTCACTGTTTCCTAAAAAACTACTCACGGAACGAGGCTTGCTAAAAGTCACTCCTACCTTTCAGGTTCATGAATATCCGGAGATTTTTGGAGTTGGGGATTGCGCATCGATAACTGACCCGCTATATTCCTATCCGCCAACAGCTCAAGCCGCAGTACAAGCGGCGGAAATTGTATCCGACAACATTGTAGCATTCACGCAACAACGATCTCTTCGGAAAAATAGGTACAAGCACAAAGGAGACATTATCCCAATTGGGAACGGATATGCGATTTATGAACGAAACGACTTCGTAACGACTGGATTTTTTGCATGGCTGCTGCGCAGAATCGTATTTTTGCAAAGCATGTTTGGCTGGAATAATCGTATCCGAGTAACCTTCGAATGGATTACAGACTTCTTCCTCCCTCGTGACACATCGGAATTCTAGTGTATTATAAAGAAAATATGAAATCTTCTACCATTTCGCTTATCGTCGGCCTAAGTATTCCTCTGCTTATGGTTGTTGGCATTGCTATCGCGATTACCGTACCGAGCAGATCAATCCACCCTACGACTGATTTTGTGTATGCTCTTGGCCAATACCCGACTGCAATACAGATTGAAAACGGCCAGCAGGTTCAGCATCTGTATTCGATTAAAAACAATCAGATTACCGAATCGACATTGACTATTTCGCAAAAACCGGACATTGCGCCGTATCCATACCAAGGCGCCGAAGCTCCCCGGTTTTATCTCCATAACACAGAAGCAAATACAAACACTGAAATTTCTTTTGATGAGTTAAAAAAACTTTCTCTTTCAGACGATGCCACTTCGCCGGATGGCTTTACGATGACATATGGTAGCTCTTCTGGAGGAATGTTCCCGTTTTATTATGAAGGGGAGGGAGATCGCGCCTCTGCATACCTTTCTAAAAATACTGCTAGTAAAAAAGTTACCGTTATTACAAAAGGAAATCATGTTCCGTTTTCGTTCGTAGCATGGGTAGTACAATAACGCGTATGAATAAGGAAGCGCTCTTAACCGCAATTACAGAGGCATCTGCAGCAAAAAAAGTTTCGTATGAGGATGTTATAGGCGCATTCCGGCGCGGAACAGGCGAGGTTCAACAGCCGCAGAAAAAATCGCTTTCTTTGATAAATATCTTGTACGCAATCGGCGGAATAATCGTCTGTATCGGCCTGGTGCTTTTCGTCCACCAGCAATGGAGCGGAATTTCCTCTGCTGCGCGCATTGCAATTACGCTCGGATCTGGCATTGCGGCATATATTGCAGGAACCTTTATACTCCGCGCGGAAGGATTTCGGGGCGTCGCCTTTTCTTTTTTTCTTCTATTCTCTCTTCTTACTCCGTTCGGACTTTTTGTTACGCTCCATGAATCGCATTACTACTCCGAAACAATCAGTTACTCAGATATTATTTACATGCTGATGTTCACTGCGACTACGGCATCTATTTTTGTCACGAAGCAATCGCTCTTTCGAGTGTTTTCCATCATCTTCGGAAGCTTGCTGTATTTTTCGGCCACGCATTCCATCCTCCAAGGATCCGGATTAAATACTGTCACAATGCTAGAGTACCGTTTTTTGCTGCTGGGAACATCGTACCTTCTGCTTGGATACGGGTTATCATCGAAATTCCGCACCCTTACGGCTTGGCTATATGCAGCAGGATCGCTCATGTTCCTAGGCGCATCGTTCGCACTTGGAGGATTCAAGCCTGACGTTCACCAAATATGGGAAATCGCATTTGTGGGTATTTGTTTCGCCGGGATGGGTCTGAGCGTCTACTTGAAAAGCAAAGCAATGCTCATTATTGCAAGCCTGTATCTTATGGCATTTATCCTTAAACTAACTGCTGAGTACTTCAGCGATACCATCGGGTGGCCGTTGGCGTTAATTGGAGCCGGATTTATGTTAATCGCAATCGGATACGGTACATACGCTATGAGCCAGCGGTATCTGAATGCAGGACAAGCGCGCCCTGGCGAATAATTTTTACCTTGCCGTTTTCTAGCTTTGCAATAGTGCTCACAAGGCCTGGACGAAGCGTGCCGCCATCAAGAATAGCTGCTAAAGATAAATCGTACGTAGTACCAACTCTGCCAGGAAATGATTTTTCAATGCAAGCAGCGTCATAGCACGCTTCCTCGCCGGAAATGTTTGCACTAGTTGCTGTAAGGGGCACATGAGCAAGTTCCGCAAGCTGCGCCATCATCGAATGGTCAATAACTCTCAACCCTATTAAACCATCTTGCGCTGCGTGCATAAGCGATTCTTTTGGCTGCACGAGCAGCGTGAGCGCCGTGCTTGCGTAACGCACAAGAAAGCGTTTTTCATCTTCCCGCATATCAAGATACTTATCGTATAAAGAAGGATCCAGAAAAATAGTAAATGTTTTTTCTTGAGGACGTTTTTTCAGATTGCACAATCGCTGAAGTGCGTGTCCCTGCAGGGCATCAGCTGCGAGCCCGTATGAGGTTCCGGTGGGAAAGGCGACAACCCGCCCCTCCTGAATATACGGGAGCGCCTCGGAGGCATCTTTTGTATGAATAATATACATAGAATCAGGCTGTATTGTATTGTACACTACAGGGCATTATGAACAGGATTACCGTTTTTCTTATACTGGTTTGTGCGGGGCTATCGCTTTCTCTGGGAGTTGTCGTATCTCGCATTATCCATGCACAGCCCGCATCTATGCCGCTTTCCGGAGGAGGGAACATTCAGCTTGGTCTATCATATGATGCACAAAGCAAAACTCAAGACAGCTCTGCTATTCAATCCTCAAGCGCGCTTTTATATGACGGTGATGCGCAAATGATTCTGTTTCAAAAAAATGGATTTGAGCGACGCCCGCTCGCTAGCATCACAAAGCTCATGACAGCAATGATTGCACTCGACCATGGCATATCGTGGAATCAAGATGCAAATATTCTGCCCAGCGAATATGTGGAAGGCGGAGAACTAATTTTAAATCCCGGAGAAACCGTAACGATGAAAGACTTATTCAATGCATCCCTCCTCGGATCGGCTAATAACGCAACAATGGCATATGTTCGCCAGCTGGGTATTTCAAAAGAAGATTTTGTACAAGAAATGAATCGCAAAGCAGTCGAGCTCCGCCTGGAGCAAACAGAATTTCACGACGTCACGGGGCTCGGTGTTCAAAATGTTTCTACTGCATATGAAATTGCCGTCATGGCAAACTACGCATTTACGCATTATCCGGAAATTGCCCAGGCAACCAGTCAAAAAGAATATTCATTTATAGTACGCGGCACACACAGAGAGCATACTATTCGCAATACGAATAAATACGTTCAGACGGAGAAAATGAATGTCACTGGGAGCAAAACAGGCTTTTTATATGAAGCTGGCTACTGCCTAGTGGTGCAGGGCGCCGATGCGCTCAAAAATCGCGTGGCCGTCATCATGAACAGCCCAGGGGAGGAAACCCAATTTATAGAAACAAAACGATTACTGACGATGCAGGTGAAGTAAACCTAGGTACTATTCCCTCGATCGGCCGATTCCTAAATATAATATTCCTTCTTGTGCAATGCCATCGGCATCGAGCGCATTTTTGCCGTCAATAACGCACGCAACGCCATATTTTTTCAAATTGCCCGGCGTGAGCGCATCAATTAAGTCACTATGATTTGTAGCCAATATTACAACTTCAGTACCCTGCAACGCCGCATCGAGCGATTCTACCGTAGATAAACGCGGAACGTGCGGATCGAATACGCGAAGCGATATATCGGAACGGTTTTCCAATATTTTCCGCATCTCAAGTGCCGGACTTTCCCTAATATCGTCTATATCTTTTTTATATGAAAGGCCCAACAGCGCCACTTCGATCGGATCTTGCAAAGAAAGCTTTTCTTTCGCGCGATCAATTAGAGACACGGCAAATGCTGGCATGGAATTATTAATTTCTCGTGCAAGCTTAAGAAACTCATGGTCAAACCCAGCTTGCCGAGCTTTTTCGATCATGTAGTATGGATCCACGCTTATGCAATGCCCGCCTACACCATTGCCAGGATAATGCGGCATGAACGCAAACGGCTTCGTAGCCGCCCCTTCAATAACATTTTTTATATCAATACCAAGCGTATCAAAAGATTTCGCCATTTCATTTACGAAAGCAATATTGATATCGCGAAAAGTATTTTCTAAAATCTTTACGGCCTCTGCCTCCATAACAGAATCCATTTCTTTTACCTTCGCATCCAAAATACTTTCATAAAACTCCTTGCCCTTGCGCGTCGCATCTTTTGTAAACCCGCCGATTACGCGGGGGATATTTGCAACAGACCATGTTGCGTCGCCGGGATTTACGCGCTCAGGGCAGTGAACAATATGAATGTTTAATTCCGGGCGCTTTTGGATAACCGGCAGCACCACTTCGGCCATAACGCCCGGATTAATTGTTGATTCAATAGAAAGCAACTGGCCGTTTTTCAAATAAGGCAAAATCGATTCCAAGGAAGAGGTTAGGGGAGTCAAGTCGGGCATGTGGTCGCTCGTAACCGGAGTAGGTACGGCAACCACCACCACGTCGGCATTTGCTATCACACTTGGCTTCGTGCTCGCATGCAGAGGGGCATTTGCCAGTTCTTTTTCTACGTACACATCTTCAAATGGCGCTTTGCCTTGCATAATTTTGGCAATTTTCTTCTCATCCACATCAAACCCAACCACATTCCAACCCTTATTTCGCGCTACAAGAGCCAAAGGGAGCCCTACATAGCCCAATCCAACAATTGCCACTGTTTTTTTCATATACCATACGGTATCATGTAACGTATGAAAGTAACAATATATACCACTAAGACTTGCGGATATTGTAAAGCCACTAAAGAATTTTTCACAGAGCACGATGTTCCTTTTACAGAAATTGACGTAAGCAACGACCAAGCACAGGCTCGCGCAATGATTGAACGTTCCGGACAAATGGGGGTTCCTGTTATCCTAGTTGAAAAAAAGCCAAACGAGCAGATGATTATAGGATATGACCGAGAGGCGCTCGCAACAGCTCTAGATATTTCCCTATGAGTGCAGCCGACGTATTAATTGTCGGATATGGGCCCGCAGGAATCACTGCGGCGATTTATGCTGCAAGAAAAAAGCTATCCGTAATATTAATAGGGGATTTACCCGGCGGAGAAGTGCGCAACTCCGGAGATATTGAAAATTGGCCGGGAGACCGCACTACTGATGGAAATACGCTTGCAGACAAGCTGATTGCACATCTCAACGATCATAAAGAGGCTGTTCAAATCGTGCAAGACAAAGTGGTTAAAATTGCAAAAGACGGGGACGTTTTTACTACAACAACAGAATCCAAAAAAGAATTTCAAAGCAGAACAATTATATACACCGCTGGCAGACACCCAAGGATGCTGGGCATACCAGGCGAGCAAGAGCATAAGAATTTGGGCGTTACATATTGCGCTACGTGCGATGCGCCGCTATTCGCCGGTAAAAACGTTGCGGTAATCGGCGGCGGAAATACTGGTGCAGAGGCAGTAATTATGCTGCAAAAGATTGCATCGCACGTATACCTACTCCACGACACAGAGAAGCTCAATGCGGACCCGGTACTAGTATCGAATTTCGAAAATGATCCGAATGTCACTATTCTGTACAACACGAAAACCGCAGCAATTACAGGAGGAACGTTAGTTGATGGATTAACATACACAGACAAAACGACGCAAGAAGAAAAAACGATTGCAGTAGAGGGTGTTTTCGTAACAATCGGAGCTATTCCAAATACGGAGCCGGTAAAAGACTTGCTTGCATTAAACAAGTTCAAAGCAATTCCCGCAGATAGATACGCTATCACGAGCATCCCCGGATTCTTTGCAGCGGGGGATGTAACAGATATCCGAGATGCGCAAATTGTTGTGGCGGCAGGACATGGTTGCTCCGCCGCTTTATCCGCGGGGGATTACATTAGCAGGCTCCCAAAATAACTTTCCTCACATGAAGATACGGTCATTGCTTCCGTCGTCACACTACGTGCTCCTTTCTTTGTTTTATTTTATAAGCATGGAGCTTTGGTTTGCGCTCGGCAAATGGCCAATTATACTCTTTTGCATCATTCTTACCGTACTTATTATCGGAATCATATTAATCCGATCGGAGGAAGGGGAGCTATTTCACCCTACGCAAGCAATTCTTCCGACACTTGCTGCGTTCGGCTTTACTGCGTTTGCAATCTATCTCCCGCAATCACTATTTTTGCATGCGTACTTTGCAGGGTGTGCTGCAATCTTTTTCTTCATACTTAAATATGGCGCAAAGCAAGCATGGCCAACGTGGAATATGTCTCTTTCACTGGTCGCACTGTTCGCATGTGTCGCCACAGTAATCGGCTGGCGCTATTACCTATATTCACCTGTAGGGTATATGCTGGCAATCTTGTATCCTATTATCGGACTCACCACGTTTCAGTCATTGGTGCGATATGCACACACCTTATATGAAACTGCATTATTGTCTCTTGCTGTCGCTTTTGTACTTATCGAGATTATTTGGATTCTGCAATTTCTACCGCTGCATTTTGTCGTTGAAACAGGTTTCATCGTTTCTCTATACTACGCGGCGCTGCAAATTATCGGCGCTGCATATGAAAAAAGGCTTTCGCGTAAACTCCTTCTCGAGCTCATGCTTGCAAGTGCCCTTGGAGTTGCTATTTTGCTTAGTACAGCACGGTGGATATAAATTTGCTATACTATACACATGAAAACGGAATCTACAACCATCAAAATATCCCTTGGATCGCTGCTTGTCTTTATTATACTACTTGGAGGCGTTGGGGCGCTCGGGGGATACATTGGAACGCGCATGGTTACTCCGAAGCAGGTGGCAACCAACTCATCTTCAGAACAAACAAAGACGATCGTTCCTGTTACCCAGCAAATCACTATTTCTCCGGGCAAGCTTGCAACTGATGTTATTGCTAATAAATCAAAATCTATATTCCTTCTCGCCCACAAAACATCTTCTAAAGAACTCCAACCGTTTGCTATTGGAGTTGTACTTACAAACGATGGGGTTATTGCCTCAACGCAACCAGGGGGAAGTAGCCCCGTTGTTGCCGTTGGAGAAGATGGCGCGCAAGTGACTCTTACCGGCATCGGGACGGACACCTTAACGGGACTTCATTTTTTCCGACTTGACCATAAAGTAGTAACTCCAATTGATGTAGCTCAACTAGCTCCTCGCATCGGAGCAAGCTTGCTCGGCGTATTCCGATCGAGTACAACAATGGCTCCTTCAACCCAATTTACTCACCTTTCAGGTATTACCCCTCCGAATGAAGATTCCGCCCCCGGCATTCAACAAATTGGCGTGTTGCAACGTGTGCAACCTGTGTTGTTACCCGGTACCGCGCTTCTTGATGATGACGGACGCTTGGCGGGATTACTGCAAGACAGCGAACATGCATCGCTATTACTTTCCCCAGATATCCAACAAGCGCTTGGCAGATTATCTGCAAACAACCTTTCTCAAAATCCGCTTGCCGATTTTGGACTTGCCATTACATGGAAGTTACAGGAAAACGATCAGTCCATATTTGCCGTACGCGCAATTGCGCAGCCCATAACGCCAAAAACGGTTGCAGGACAAGCTGGTATAAAGAACGGCGATATTATCACAGCAATCAACGGCAATACAATAACCTGGGATAGCAGCATTCTTAGACTTTTGGGCGGGAATCAAATCCAGCTTTCTGTCATGCGAAACGGGGAGCTGCACACCATACCAATATCGAAACAAGCATCGTAATATCTATGGCATTTTTACGTCCGAACATAGTACTGCTTATCACGATCATTGCCGTAATCTTAATTGTGTTCTCGCTAGCCCAGGAAGCAAGCCGCCGATGGCAGGCGCAAACACAGATTCGCGAATTGCAATCGCAAGTAGACAACATGCAAAAGCATTTAGTCGAATTGCAGCAGCTCAACGAATACTTCCGAACTAAAGATTATAGAGAACGCATTGCGCGCGAACAATTAAACTACCGGGCACCTGGAGAAAAAGTAGTTCTTATTCCAGAAACATCAACACCCAATCAACAGACAACTGCCTTTCAGAAAGAACCAGCTGCGCCCGTGTCAACACCGCTTAAGTGGTGGTATCTCTTTTTTGTGAACACGAAGAACTCATGACTAAAATCGTCGTTGCTATATTAATTACAGGTATTATAGGCATTGCAATCGCGAGTGCATGGGCGAGCGTGTTGACACACTCAGAATCAGACACGGTGCTTGCAACATTTTTCCCCTGGCCAATTGCATGCACTGTTCGAGGGTGCATTACTAGTCAGGATTGGGCGATGCAACGCTCATACGATATTGCCTTTGCCAGTAAAACGGGGAAATCATTCCCTACAGAAGAGTCCACGCTTACCACCTTAATGCGCAGGCATCTTATTACACACGCTCGCCTGCAGTCGCCAGTGAGCGCGCAAGACGCAGTGCGCTACAGAACTGCTATTTTGCACACTACAGACATTTCGAGTATTGCTCCGCTCGGCATGTCTTCGTTTACACAGTATGACACTACCATCATTCTTCCTTTTCTCCAGCAAGAAGCATTTATGAAACAGGAAAATATCGCCGACACCAACGCATTGTATAAAAAATTAGCGCAGGCGCGTCCAATCGCGCTCTTGCTTTTTAAGTATCATTGGAATATTGATAGGGGAGAGGTTGAATAGTGCGCGGGTATGATTCAATGGTAGAATACGACCTTCCCAAGGTTGAGATACGGGTTCGATTCCCGTTACCCGCTCCAATATTAGACTTTTCGACTTTTGACCGACAGTAGGTTCGAGCCAAGTGTAGTGAGGATGCCACCTTTCTTGCGTAAGTCGTTCTCTAGTCTACTTCCATAGCCTGTTCAATCTTTATCTGCTCCTGAAGCAACTGCTGCTGTTTGCTTTATGGGTAATATCAGTTATGGCTCCTGCGAGTAATTTATCCAAAAGAGCTTAGGATTCAACGGGGCATATCTCAGGAGAAATTAGCTCATCATGTTAATATTTCTCGGCTGTATGAAGGATGCATCGTGCAGGGCAGCTCTTCGCCTGCGATCAATAAGCTGTACAGGATGGCGAAGGTGCTACGCGTGTCAGTGAGCGATTTGTATGATTTCTAGTAAAGAAAAGGCGACCTGTTTCCAGATCGCCGAGAGTTCGGGATATACATAAAACTAACTGCGGCACAATTGTTGATAGCGAGCTCGCAGAACTCGTTGCAACTCTTGACTGATAGCGGTTTTCTTTCGAGTAACTACTGAACGTTGGAGGGCTTTAAATCGTTCAAAACCTTCCCCGCCCGAGAACACTTGTAAAAACTCACCATCGCTCATATTCTGAAGGATGTTCATCTGTGCAGTGGAAACGATATCGCCCAGAACTGCGATTTGAAAGAGGGGTTTAGCCAAGGTAAAGCGCAACCAGCCAATCGGCTTAAGTAGTGCTGCTGGTCCCTTCTCCTTCAGAGCTTGGCAGACGTCCCGCAGGTAAGCTTGGGCAACTGGAATTGACCACTCGCTCCAGGGCAAATCAGTAAAGGTATTCATCGGCACAATAGAAAAATCTCCAGTTTGCCTCGCCTGTGTCACCAACCTCCGAAGTCTCTCCTCCTCGATCGCAACCTGCTGCTGTTCTCGACTGCGACGCCACTGGTCTACCACGTCAGGGTATAAAAGCTCCAAACACGTTAGCCTTCGTCGATCGGTCTCGTTAAGTGTTAGAGGTAACGAGTCGAGAAATGCCCGAACGATTCTGGTATGTTCCGTTGTTTGAAAACCTAGATACCAACGTGGCTGACTTGCCGTAGAGGGGTTCTGATCCCATATCTGAGACGGTAGAGGCTCACATGGCAAAGAATGAAGCTGCTCCTCAAGGAAGAGGAACAGACTATAGTCCTGGTCAATGTGTTCACTTTGGCTTTTCGGTGAGGAAAAGTTGAAGTGTTTCTCTGCGTAGGTAATCGTCTCACGAATCAGCAGGGGATTAACTTTCCCCCCAGCCGTGAAGGCGATTTGACGAAACTCTCGAACATCTTTAGGACTCGTTGGTTGAATAGGAATCCGCCTGTCTCCTCGTTTCTGAAGTCCAGACTGTTGAAGCCGTTGCCCGATCGCTGCTCGTCGCCTGTCGTAGGCACCAGTTGCGAACTGAATAACAAAATCGACAGTTGGGAACAATACTCTCGCAGGATCAGTGTGGGTGGTCAAGGTCCACTCGAAGAACGTTGGAGTATACCACCTCTGTTGGAAAATGGGTGGAATACCAGCATTAACGAAACCCTGAGCATAACGTGCGACTTGAGCAATCGCTTCACGACCGAGCATCTCATAACAGTTAAAGAGACGGAAGAAACGGGTCAGGTTATCGGCAAAGATATATCCTTCATATTTTGCCATCACCAAGTGCGCTTGCTGCACAAGCTCACGGTGATCTTCTTCTGTTACGAGCTGGTACGTTGTTCCCCGAGGGTCATGAATAACCCTCAGTCGTTTTTCTTCCAGAACACGTGCTGGAATGTTGGTGATTGGTCCGTACTGAGCAAAAACCTCGTCAATCTCACGACGCCTATCATCGTTCATGTCTATTCTCCTTTGTAGGGTGCAGGTGAAGCAGGGAATGACTGGGTTTCAGAACATTTATTATAGTTGAAATATCGCACTCTTGTCAAGAGAACGTAGAAAGCCATTTTAGGCTCTCATAGGGGCAAATTAGCGACTTTTAGGTATCCTGTAGTATTCTGGGAAAAGGTTCGAATCTTATCCACGAAACAACTTCAATCAAATTATTTTTCCGGTTCCAGCTCAATATTTAGCGCAACAACCTTTGACGTATTGCTTTTAATCTGCAACTTATCGATGATTAAAGTTTTATACCCGGGCTTTGCGATTGATGCTGTATATTCTCCTCGCGGAGCAAGAATAAAGAAGCGCCCGTTTTGGTTTGTTACTCTCGTTTGTACAATTCTGTTTGTAGCAGCATCATACAAACGAACTACAGCTAACCGCACTATTTTGTGAGTAGCTTTATCTACAACCATCCCTATGCCTTTTTGATGGAACAAAAGAATATATAATTTGAACAATAGAAGAATTAAGTACAATATCTCAAATATCGTATTGAGAATTCCGGGAGCAACTATAAATAAATATGTATTTATCGCAACGCCAGCAAATAGGAAAACAAGGCCTATTTTATCTATAAGCTCTATAAACTTATCCCAGTATAGGCGAAAAAGAGAAGAATTAGCAGGCGCACCCTCTTCTCTGTCCATAGGAATGATCAGATGGGGGATTTTCTCTGCATCCTGATCTTTAATTTCAAATGCTTCTCCTAAATATAGGCGTTCTCCTCGACGCAATGTTGTAGGAGGCTTCTTGCGGGCAGGGAAAACAAACCCAGGACGGCTCACAATGATGTAATATCTCCCAAAAGGAAGTAAAAATGCAAACTGACCGTCTGCCCCAGTTATTTGCGTTTCTTTTAACCTATTAAATGCGGCATCGAATATTTGCACAGCTGCCTGCGCAATCGGCCTTCCAAAATCACTATCAACAATAATACCCCAACGATCTTTGCGCTTGCGCACTGACAAGAACGAACCGATAAACTGTGTAAATTGCGCAAGAGAAGAAATGATATTAGACACAATCAGGGGAGCATTAAGCGCTGCAGTGCCTGCAGCCAACGCGAATGCAATTATTGTCTTATGTTCTTTCAACTTCTGCGGGATTACAGCGAGAGCATTAATGCTTGTTTGCGGCGGGAGGACTGGAAGACCTGTTTCCGTAGGATAAATGATTGGAGTTGGGCAATCACTATTGTATCCAAACGGGTCGCAGAGAGGGCTTGCCATTATAAGCGCTGGTGCAATAGGAGCACTATTGCTTGCTTGAGCAGCAGCTACTGTCACAATAATATTTGCAATTCTTGAGCTCGCTCCTCCGGCATCCGTAATCTGCAGCACATTATATGTATACATGCCAGGAGCGTCGTTAAAAGTATGAAATCCTGCGGCAACAGTACATGCCTCTGGATCAAATGGATTATTAATAATTGTATCAAACGCAACTAGCTGCCCTAATTGAAGCCCTCCGCCTCCTCCCGACTCAGGATTATCCAGTTTTGTGTACCACCGACATTGCCCTCCTTGGGAAATTCCGGTACCCGGAGCAGTCCATCCGTCTGGATCCTGGCTGTGCGCAGCAGAAAGCGTAATGCTGTACGACCTTCCTTGAGTTACCGTGATTTCCGAACTAAAAGCGCTGCCATCGGCGCTTATTTGTGCAACAGCAATAGGAATCTGGTTTGCAAATGCACTCGGAGTTATTAAAAGACTCAAGGCGAAAACCATACCCAATACAACGATGCCGATATACAATCGCTTCATACTTCTTTCATAATACTATATTTACAAAGATTGGGGTACCCGCGCATACTAATACATACCTATGCAACAAAAACATTTCATCATCCTCAATATTTTTTCAGGAGCACTTGCGGGCGCAGTCGCAACTGGCCTCCTCCTGCAACATCCCAACATATTACATCGCATATTCCCCAAAATACCTATCTCGCCATTAATGAGTGCGCAAGATTTTTCCGCAAATACGGAAACAATCCCCGATACACGAGAACAGCAAATCATTACAACAGTCCAACAGTCTCAAAAAGCAGTTGTATCGATTGTTATTTCGCAAGACGTCCCATTATACGAGCAATATTTTTCTCAGCAGAATGAAGGATTTTTCGGGAACATATTCCCGCAATTCAACATACAAATTCCTCAATTGCGCCAAAACGGAACACAAAAACAAGATGTTGGCGGAGGATCTGGTTTTCTTGTGTCTGCAGACGGACTTATTATTACCAATAGGCACGTGGTGAACCAGGACAATGCGGAGTATACCGTCTTTTTAAGCGATGGAAGCAAGCACGGCGCAAAAGTGATTGCGAAAGATCCGGTCAACGACATTGCTGTGCTTAAAATTGACGGCAACAATTTACCTTTTCTGCGCTTTGCGGATTCCAGCTCATTGCAAGTTGGCCAAACTGCTATTGCAATCGGAAACGCGCTTGGAGAATTTCAAAATACCGTTTCTGCAGGAATTGTATCTGGACTATCCCGCTCTATTACTGCGGGTGATACGCTTAGTCAGCCAGAACAGCTCGATGAGGTGATTCAAACAGACGCAGCAATCAATCCAGGTAATTCTGGCGGGCCGCTATTAAACTTGGCAGGCGATGTCATCGGCGTAAACGTAGCAATTGTACAAGGTTCTCAAAATATCGGCTTTGCACTTCCTGCAAATATCGCCCAATCTGTAGTTACGTCTGTGCAAAAAACAGGAAAAATATCGCGGGCATATCTCGGCGTTCGCTACAGCAATATCACTCCGGAAATACAACAATCAAATAATTTGTCGGTAGATTATGGCGCGCTCGTACTACGAGGCCAGAACCCCCAAGAGCTTGCCGTTGTTCCCGGATCTCCCGCAAATAAAGCTGGCATTGTTGAAGGAGATATCATCTTGGAGGCTGATGGGAAAAAACTTGATAGCACCACGTCGCTTGCTTCGTTTGTTGCAAAAAAACAGCCAGGCGATTCCGTGACGCTCAAAGTACTAAGTAAGGGAAAAGAAAAAACAGTAACAGTGAAATTAGAAGAAGCCTTGTAGCTGGCAAATTTCCTGATATTCGCTACACTTCGACATACCGCCTCCTTAGCTTAGTGGCAAAGCAGTGCATTCGTAACGCACAGACGCAAGTTCGATTCTCGCAGGGGGCTCTGGGCGGTTTATTAATCTACACTGGTTCGCCCGCTAATACAGCGGGCGGTCGCCGAGCTGGCGACCGATTCCCACAGATGGCTCTGCTAGTAAGGTATACTTAAACTATGCAAATAGAAGAATTACAAAACAGCATCGAAGATCTTTCTCGGCGGCTCCAACAGGTAGCCGACCGTCTTTGACGTTGCAGATAAAAAAGTGCGAATTGAACAGATTACTGCACTTCAGAATAACTCTGGTTTTTGGAACGACTCTCAAAATGCCGCAAAACTGAACAAGGAACTGACAGACGCGAGCAGTCTTGTTGAGTGGTTTGAATCAATGGCACACCAGTTAGAAGAACTAAAACCTGACGAGAAGGCAGATGATGAGTGGGTTGGTTTAGCACAACCAGAGCTAGAAAAAATAGAAAAAGAAATTGCAGAAAAAGAATTCCTTCTCCGTTTCAATGGCCCGCACGATGCAAACAATGCAATAATCACGATCCAATCCGGAGCAGGGGGCACCGACGCGCAAGATTGGGCTGCGATGCTGGAGCGGATGTATATGCGTTTTGCGGAGCAAAAAAAATGGAAAGTAAGCTTGATTGATCGCATGCCGGGGGAAGAGGCTGGTATCAAGCACGTAACATTTATCATATCCGGAGACCATGCGTATGGGCTGCTCAAAGGAGAACATGGCGTTCATCGCTTAGTGCGCCTATCTCCATTTAATGCGGATCATTTACGGCAAACGTCCTTTGCGCGCGTAGAAGCAATTCCAGAAATTGCAGAAGCAGAAGCGCCGAACATCGACGCAAGCGATCTAGAAATCGACACATATCGCGCAAGCGGCGCGGGCGGCCAGCATGTAAATAAAACAAGCTCCGCAGTGCGCATCCGACATATCCCGACTGGAATTGTAACGCAGTCGCAATCACAGCGGTCGCAGGCACAAAACAAGGCGACGGCGCTTTCCATGCTCGCAGCAAAACTGCAGATGCTCATTGAACAGCAAAACGTACAGCAAGTACGCGATTTGCGCGGAGTACACCAAGAGGCTTCGTTTGGAAATCAAATTCGCTCATACGTTCTGCATCCCTATACGCTCGTGAAAGATCATCGATCGAATATTGAAACACGCAATGCGCAAAAAGTATTGGATGGCGACATTTCCGAGTTCCTTATGGTATACTAGTTTTGCATTTTCTCATGATTACATTCACAAAAGTTTCAAAAGGATATTCAGACCAAAGCCCTGCACTTTCCGACATTACGCTTAGCATCCCAACGGGGGATTTTGTGTCTATAGTAGGGCAGAGCGGAGCAGGAAAATCTACGCTCCTTAAACTGCTTTCCGCAGAAGAAAAACCTTCAGACGGAAGTATCGTTATTGACGGGTGGGACATCACTAAAATAAAAAATTGGCAGGTTCCTTACTTACGCCGGCAGATTGGCGTTGTATTTCAAGATTTTAAATTGCTTCCTAAATTTACGGCGTTTGAAAATATTGCATTCGCCATGGAAGTTGGCGGAGCCGACCCGAAAGAAATCCGATCTTCCGTTCCGCAAATATTAAAACTGGTAAACCTTGTCGACAAAGCAAACACATATCCCAACGAAATGTCGGGCGGAGAGCGTCAGCGCGTTTCTATTGCTCGCGCGCTTGCATATAAACCGCAAATTTTATTAGCCGACGAACCTACGGGAAACTTAGATGCATTGAACTCCTGGGATATCGTGCAGCTGCTAATTAAAATTAATAAGCTGGGCACCACGGTACTGCTCGCAACCCATAATGACGATATCGTTAATGCATTAAAAAAACGTGTCATAACCCTCAACCAAGGAAAGCTTGTTTCCGACCAAGAGGGGGGAACGTATAAACTATAATTATGATTGGTATTACTTTTTTTCGAGTACTTCGCAATGCGCTGAGGAATTTCAGGCGCAACGTATGGCTTTCTATTGCCACAACCGTCATCATGACGCTGACGCTTCTCGTTATTTCATTCCTGTATGTAGTTAACGTTATTGGAACACAGGTACTTACAACATTCAGCCAAAAAGTGGACATCGCCGTTATTTTCAAAAACAGCGCTACAGATGAACAGATTAAGACTATTGAAAGCAATGTGTCTGCGCGCCCAGACGTGGCAGATACCCATGTAATTTCTAGCGAAGAAGCGCTTAACCAATTCCGCGCTCGGCATAAAGACGACCCGTATATCGAACAAGCATTAAGCGAGCTTCAGAGAAATCCGCTGCCGAACAGCTTGTACATTATCGCAAAAGATCCGCAATTTTATACAGACATTTCAAACAGCCTTCGAGACCCGAGCTACGCGCAATTCATCGAAAAAGTGAACTTTGAGGATTCAAAACAAATTATTGAAAAACTCATTCATATTATGGCTGTTATCAAGAACACTGCTCTGCTTGTAACTGGAATTTTCGCAGTGCTCGTTATGCTCATTATGTTCAACACCATCCGCTTGGCAATATACAGCTTCCGAGAAGAAATCGACATTATGCGCTTGGTGGGAGCTTCTCGCTGGTACATTCAAAGTCCGTTCATCCTAGAGTCGATGCTCGTTGCCATTATCAGCGTTACGATCAGCATCACTACAACGTTCCTATTACTAAACGCAGGAGCAGAGCAGATCAACCGATTCTTCTTTGCCGGCCAAAATGCGGCATTTGATATTTATGCATACGCAATATCTCATTGGGTGCAATTAATCGGTACGGAATTTGGCGTAGCGCTCCTGCTTGCAGTTATGAGCAGCTATATCGCCGTACGAAGGTATTTGAAGTGACAGCTATAAGATTGTCATCCCGGGCTTGACCCGGGATCCAGGCGTAACGACGTGGATGCCGGCTCGGAGGCCGGCATGACACTATATCGTTCTTAGAATATCCGTGAGCGTCGGCGGCACTTCTTCTACGTGCACTAATTTTGATTGGCTCATTAAGTCGTAGAGCGACGGCATGAATCGGGAATTGCGGATAACAACGCGCACCAAATTTCCCTCAAATCTATCAGTAGGCAAAATACGAACCTCTAAAACCCCGCTGTGAGACCGCAATTTTTTCAGCATATCGTACCGGAGCGCTTCTACCCATGCATCTATAATTCTTGGTACGCCCGATGCAACTGCAATGTCTTCTCTCATTCCCGCATGCGCCAGCGTTCCGTGATGCAATAGCACCATCGGCATATTCATTTGTTCAGCATAGGCAGGCACGCGCGTAGTAAGCACGACTGTTTTCCCTTTACATGCAATATCTAAAAATCGTCTTGCTTCATCAACCCCCAACACATCAAGCACATCGTCTAATAACAACACGGGGGAGTCTGAAAGGGTTGCGCGCGCCAAGCTGTACACAATTTTTTCAGCGGTAGAAAGAGCTGATATATTTTTCGATGCAAGATGCTTCATCTCGAGCAATTCTATTAATCCTCCAATTTTTGCAGGCAGGTGGGGAATATCATACATATCTCCGAACGCAATCAGCGCATCGTATACGGAATGATTGGACCTCAATTCTTCATGATCAAGGCAGACGTACCCGGATCGAATTGCCGGGTCTTCTGCTGGTTGTTTCCCGTTTACCACAACGCTGCCCATATGAATATCTAAATCCCCGCACAGCATTTTTAAAAACGATGATTTGCCAGATGCAGGAGCGCCGAATACCACTACATGGTCGCCATGGTTTATTACACAGGAAATCGTATGCAATACATCTTGACTGGGGGAAGTGCGATACCCTGCGCTTACATTACGAACATCAATAAAAGCCTCCATGAAGGCAGTATACCAAAAATATATCACGGAGGATACGCCCGTACTTCAAAACTTGACATTATTACTATTTTAGAATATAATACTTCCACGCTAAAAACCCTGATCTTTCACAAAACTACGAGGAGACAAAGTATGTTCTTGCTGGATATTGCATTCGGACTATTTGTTGCAGTCATTGCATCTCTGGTATGCGGTTTTGAGCCGAGTATTTGGCTCATTATTGCGGGAGTGGCAGGGGCAATTCTGCCTGACTGGGATATGGCGCTATACCTGCTGCTCGGCGGAAAACTGGATCAGTTCGCCCACCGGCATCGAGACATAAGCCATTACCCAATGATCACGATTCCTATTGCTATAGTTGCTGTTTCGCATTTCTGCGGACAGGAATATGCAACAGTCGTGGCGATTGCGATGCTTTGCCATTACTTCGGCGATTCATTTTCGATCGGCTGGGGCATACAGTGGCTTGGTCCGATAGTTCCGCTCTACTTCGCATACCGCGCAGTAGGAGCGGACGTACCTCGCTTCTTCGCATGGACGCAAAAAGAGCAGGATCACGTTGCATCGCTATTCGGCGATCCGCAGTGGGCAACCCAGAAAAAACGATGGGAATACGACGCGATATTGCTCATCGTAGTCTTGGCAATTACAGTATTCTGGTATGTAAGAACAGTATGAGACCATTCGGTTTTTCCGGGCGGTCTCTTTTTCTTTCCCTTGTGTTATTTGACGTTTTCATTGAAACTATGGATACATTCCCGGGTCGTCTAATGGCAGGACAGCAGACTCTGAATCTGCTAATTTTGGTTCGAATCCAAGCCCGGGAACAGGTAAAAAATATTCGTTCTTTTGAACTGAAAGGAATGTCCCATGTTTGAAGCGTTTTGGGGAAGTGCTTTGAAAGTTCGGCGTGTTTATAGAGAAATGGATCAAGAAGAACTGCTCCATCAGCTGAACGAGCGAACAGGCAGAAATCTTTCGCTCGCATTGCTTAATGACATGGAACAGCGCAAAAAAGTTATCGATCAAAAATTATTTGTAGCTTGGTGTGATATCTTAGGCTGCTCCCAAGCCACCATAATCAAGGATGCTCAATCTCTTGAACAAAGCAGCAGACTGTCCAAGGAAGACAAATGGCGCGTTTTTATACAGGAGCTAGATTATCTAAACTGGAAATCCGAGCATAAAGACGATTAACCCCGGAGGCGTCAACCACTGACGCCTTTTTCTTTGCGTGGTATAGTCTACGTATGACAAAAAAGATATCAGACTCTGCTAATTACGTCACCCAATCCCTATGGGGGTACGGAATGAAATAAATTAACCCAACTTAATTATAAATTACAACGAATATGAAAAAAACTATGTTACTACTAACAGCGTTGCTTCTTGTCCCGCTTTCTAGTCACGCATCAATATCGGAAACGCTTGAAGTATCAAGCCTGACGGGAGTACCAGTTGCGACTAGTACGATACTTGAAGCTGGGAAGAATTACATTATTGAAGTCAGTGGCACATTTACGTATGCGCCAGGGGGTAGAATAGCAGATGCGGAGTATGTATATAGCCCCGATGACGCTGACTGGTTTGAGGAAATACCAGCACCTTATGACGATAAGGCGTTGCTTTTAGAGTTACTGGTAAACAATTCAGCCCAAGATTGGTTGGGGTCAGCTGATGGTCAAAACTTTACCCCACACACATACAGTCCTAATCATGTATACAGGCTAGAGGTTGTAGGAGAAGGAAGCCCAATATCTTTTGTAATTTATGATAGTAGCTACGACTGGAATGAAGGCAGTCTAACAGTATCGATAATGCCTGCTTATCCTAAAACCAAGCAGGAGTGTAAGAAAGATGGTTGGAAAGATTATGATTTTAAGAATCAAGGTAACTGTGTAAGTTACGTCCAACGTAACGAAAACGCCAACAATCAATAAACTAAATCTGCCCCTGTAGACTTACAGCCTGGGATATAAACATACTCTTTTTGTAGCTTAAAAATAGTTCTAACGTCGTTCACAATGCGGAACAATCGGTTCGCCCGCCAGTACGGCGGGCGGTCGCCGAGATGGCGACCGAATCCAAGCCCGGGAACAAAAAAACAGCCGACTTGAGGACAAGTCGGCTTGGTGCTGTATATATCAGCAATTTGTTACGAACGGAATGTGTTCACCAATCGCAGCGAGCGTAGCCGTTACGATTGTAGACGGCTCTGCAATTTCGCCCTCCCTAACCATCCGCCAGAATTCACGCGGAGTAACGCTTAACACCTCGATGGATTCGTCAGCGTCCAGCTTACGTGCCCCCGTAAAGTCACACCCCTTTGCTACAAACGACCGGAAAAAGTTGGGGACTTCCGCGTGCTGATGTGGTGAGGGCCGCTAAGCGATATTACTCGTTCAGCGTGAAAACCAGTTTCTTCTAACAGCTCACGACTTGCCGTTGCTTCCAAGCCCTCACCATCGCTTGCAGTGCCCGCAGGAAACTCGATCACAATCTTGTCAACGCCTTGCTTGTACTGCCGCACGAGAATAAGGTCTCCACTCTTGGTTACCGGGCAGATGATTGCCCAATTTTTCCCCCCAAACAGAGAAAAGTCACTTTCGTGGCCGTCAGGGTCGCAGAATTTCTGCAGATGGAGATACGCACCGAAAGATTTTGCTAACACTTGAGGCTCACCAGTTTTCGTCCATGCCTTAACGTCTGCGGGTATAACAACGTACACTGGACTATCCTTTCGCTAGACTAGAGTAGTGCAAAGAACAAACGCCTATTCACTTGTATGCCGTAATGCTAATTTTGTCAAACGTTGGTAAAATCCCTGACAGCGCCTATACTAAATAAGGCAAAACAAACAAAATCGTTCTTTTGAACTGAAAGGAATATCCCATGTTTGAAGCGTTTTGGGGAAGTGCTTTGAAAGTTCGGCGTGTTTATAGAGAAATGGATCAAGAAGAACTGCTCCATCAGCTTAACGAACGAACAGGTAGAAATCTTTCGCTCGCATTGCTTAATGGAATGGAACAACGTCTAAAAGTTATCGATCAGGAACTATTTGATGCATGGTGTGATGTTTTAGACTGCTCCCAAGCCACCATACTCAAGGATGCTCAATCACTTGAACAAAGCAGCAGACTATCCAAGGAAGATAAATGGCGCGTTTTTATACAGGAGCTAGATTATCTAAACTGGAAATCCGAGCATCAAGACGATTAACCCCGGAGGCGTCAAACCACTGACGCCTTTTTCTTTGCGCGGTATACTTCTTATATGACCATCACAAAAATCGGGCATTGTTGCTTTTATGTTGAGGAAAATGACGTGGGAATTTTGACGGATCCGGGCGCATGGACGAGCGAGCAAAACAATCAAACCGGCGTTAGTATTGTACTTATTACGCACGAACATGCGGATCATTTTCATATTGATTCTGTAAAGGAAGTACTAAAGAATAATCCCGCTGCAAAGATTATTACGAACAGTGCAGTGGCGTCGTTATTAGAAAAAGAGGGAATAACATGTGAAATCGTAGATGATGGGCAACGCGTCACGATACAAGGCATTGAAATTGCAGGGTTCGGCACAGACCATGCTATCATTTACAAAACTATTCTAACCGTCATGAATACGGGATACTTGATTGCAAACAAATTTTTCTTGCCTGGCGATGCATTTGTTAATCCAAACGTTCCCGTTAAAGTCCTCGGCATGCCAATGGCCGGCCCTTGGATGAAACTATCAGAATCAATAGACTGGGCGCTTGCGCTCAAGCCTAACGCTTGCATTCCTATTCATGACGGTATGCTCAATCCAAGGCAATGGATATATGGAACGCCAACTAAAGTTCTCGAAGAAGCCGGAATCCATTTTGAACCATTAGAGCCAGGAAATTCTGCTGAATACTAAAAGCCATTGTGGTATAGTTTTAGTATGAGCGAGAAAAGAATTACTATATGCGACTGCGGATGTAAAAAGCGAGTAACTGGGTCCAAGTCGGCAAGCTGGTTTAATTTGAACCAAGGCCATGGTTTCTTTCGCGATAAAAATTCAAATATTATCGAGGGTACTCTCAATTTTTCATCACTGGAATGCTTGCAAACCTGGCTTACACATAATATGAATATATGAACATCTTTATCGGCGCAGATCACCGCGGGTTTGCTATGAAGGAAGGGTTAATTGCGTGGCTGCAACAACAGGGGCACAACGTGGAAGATATGGGTGCAACGGAGTTTACAGAAGGGGATGATTATCCTGATTATGCAATGCTCGTGGCGAAGAAAATTGCAGAAGATATAGAGAACAATCGCGGGATTCTGCTGTGCGGGTCGGGAGTGGGTATGGCTGTTGCCGCTAATAAAGTTGCGGGAGTGCGTGCGGCGCTTATTCATGATGTTGAAATTGCAAAAATAGCGCGCAATGATGATGATATCAATATTCTGGCTCTTGGGTCGGACTTTATTTCATTAGAAGAAGCGCAGGCTATTGCATCAACGTTCCTTTCCACTCCATTTTCCGGACTAGAGCGGCATGTTCGGAGAGTTGGAAAGATAGCGGAGATGGAGAAAAATGAATAAGAAGGATGATGAGAATGTTTCCCTTCCCCCTAATCAGGGGGAAGGAGGGGATGGGGGCAAGTTAGATGCACTACGCGACCAGACCCCCTCTAGCTCCCCCTTGGTAAGGGGGAGAAGCGTCGAAATCGTCCCTGCGATTTTACGGACCACGTATGAAAAAATTGCAGAAGATTGGGAAAAGGTCGCGAGAGCTGCGCGCCATATTCAGATTGACGTGACTGACGGAATTTTTGCAGGCGAAAAAAGTTTTTTGGATATAAAACGATTAGAACACTTGCCCGCTAGTCCAGCGGGCGATCCGCCAAATGGGCGGATCGAATTGCACATGATGGTGCAAACGCCAGCAGAATATGTAGAGGATATTATTGATTTGAATCCCGCGCGCTGCGTATTTCATATTGAAGCATTTTTAGGAACCATGGATTTGCCATTCGTATATAATACGATAGGCGAGTACACGAGCGCAGAAATGGGAATTGCCATCAATCCAGATACGAATATTGATCGGCTTACAGAATATTTGCCGATTGTTCAGTACGTACTGTTTATGGGATACACGCCTGGGTTTGCGGGGCAAGAAATAAATCCGAATGTTTTTAAGAAAATTTCAGATTTTCACATCGCGCACCCAGCAATCACGATTGCCGTTGACGGCCATGTAGATAAAGCAACTATCCCGCAATACGCAAAGGCGGGAGCAAGCATATTTTGCTCAAATACTGCGATTTTCGGCGCAGGAAATCCCGAAGAAAATATGAAGCAGCTTGCATTACTTGCGGCGAGTGCATAGCAGGCCGTGGTATACTGAAAAGCAATGCAGAAGCTTACTACACGGGAAGATCTTGAGCGTATGGCGAATACAATTCGCAAAGACATTATCTCGATGCTGCTTACAGCGGGATCTGGTCACAGCGCAGGGCCGCTTGATCTGGCAGACATCGCAACGGCGCTGTATTTTAACGTGTTAAACACCAGCCCAAAGCAAAAAACAGACCCCGACAGAGATCGCCTGCATATTTCATGCGGACACACCGCGCCCGTATGGTATGCAACCCTTGCGCGCGCAGGATACTTTCCAGTCGAAGAATTAAAGACTCTAAGAAAACTAGGAACGCGGCTGCAAGGTCACGTCGACCGGCTTACTACGCCCGGTATTGAAAGTTCTGCGGCAAGCCTCGGCCAAGGCTTAGGCATTGCATGCGGCGCAGCGTACGCGGGAGTAATTGATGGGAAAACATACCAAACATACGCTCTACTTTCTGATGGGGAACACGATGAAGGATCGATATGGGAGGCAGTTGCATTCGCGGGAAATTATAAGCTTGCGCATCTTACAGCAATTATCGACCGAAACAATATTCAAATCGACGGACCGACGGAAACTGTGATGCGCAAAGAAAGCTTGAAAGAAAAATACGAAGCGTTCGGGTGGCATGTTATTGAAATCGACGGGCATAACATGAGTGAAATTATCGGCGCATGCAATGAGGCAAAAGCCATAGTGGAACAACCGGTGTGCATTATTGCGCATACCATTGCGGGCAAGGGAGTCGATTTTATGGAATACCAATACCAATGGCATGGCAATCCGCCCAACAAAGACCAAGCGCGAGAAGCGCTCAAGCAGTTGCGAAGCTTAGATAATAAAATAGTGCCATCTGACCTATGAACAAAAACGCTCATTTACTTGCATCAACCCTGTATAAAGATGTTCCCATGGCCGCAACTCGAGATGGATATGGGATCGGCGTTGTGGAGGCAGGCACGGAAGATGAACGCGTTGTCGTGCTATGCGCCGATCTTACTGAATCAACGCGCAGCCAGCAATTCAGCAACGCATTTCCAAAACGCTTTATCGAGATGGGTGTTGCGGAACAAAACATGGCAGTCGTTGCAACGGGGCTCGCACTCAACGGCAAAATCCCATTTATTGCAACGTACGCCGTATTTTCTCCGGGAAGAAATTGGGATCAGATCCGCATTTCTGCGTGCTACAACAATGTTCATATTATTTTCATCGGCGCCCATGCAGGCATTTCCGTAGGCCCCGACGGCGCAACGCACCAAGCAATGGAAGATATCGCGCTCACCCGCACGCTTCCGCACATGACCGTTCTTGTGCCATGCGACTCTGAAGAAGCGCGCAAGGCCGTACATGCGGCAAAGGATGCAAAAGGGCCAGTGTATATTCGATTAGGGAGAAATGCCACACCTAAAATTACATCCGAAAAAACACCCTTCACCATCGGCAAAGCGCAAATATTTAAAGAAGGAAATGATGTGGCGATAATCGGCGCCGGACCGATTATTCATTCTGCACTCGTGGCGGCAAGAACATTAGCAGAGCAAGGAATTTCATGCAGAGTCATTAATATGCCAAGCATTAAGCCGATCGACGCAGATACCATTGAACAGGCAGCAAGGGATTGCAAAGCAGTCGTTACAGTAGAAGAACATCAAATAATGGGCGGGGTTGGCAGCGCGATTGCAGAAGTGATCGCACAAACATACCCAGTGCCCATGGAGTTTATCGGCATGCATAATAGTTTTGGAGAATCCGGAACGCCAGAAGAGTTATTAAAAAAATATCGCATGGATGCGCCAGCAATCGAAGAGGCAGTCCGAAAAGTTTTCAAACGGAAAAAAACATGAATACAAAACTTGCAGTCATCATTGGAACTGTTGCTATTATCTTTATCAGCGGCGTGTGGTTTGCGTTTCAACTACCGCAAAATGTGCCTCCAAAAACCGACACTGCATATACGGGGCCCGTCTTTATTGACTTGCGCGTAGGTACGGTGGTGCGAGAATCGTTCGCTTCGCAGAAAAATCCCCCCATCAAACAAAAATCTGATTACTCCACAAAAGACTTGCTCATGCTGCAGGGAACAACGGCGGACGGCGTTACTAGCCCGGTAACTGTTACTGTTCGTCTGCGAGATGCTGCGCAGAGCATTATTCCGCTTGTGCCCGAATCCGTTACTTTAGACCCAGGAAAAAATGAATATTGCTGCTGGAATATCCCAACAGTGGGGAACTACACTATGCAAGTATTGCGCCCTGATGGCATTATCACGAATTTACCTATTAAAATCATCCCTGCGGCAGGCCAATAGCGATATTACACAATACTATATAAGAAGTTACAAGAGCTCTTCATATTGACATGCCCCCAACACTGTACTAGTATACCCGCCAGTAAGCCCGCCAAGTGCGGGTTTTTGTTTTATATACACGAAGAACGTATGAATAAATCACTTATTGCACAGGTTGAACAACTTGAACAAGAAGCATCGCTCATGATCGCAGACGCAAAAAAAACGTCTGAAAACGAGCTTTTGCACGTATCAAAATCGATGCACGAAGCTCGAGAAGCAATTACAGCTAAGGCTGATGCCACATCTGCGCAAATTATTGCCGAGCACACAAAACAAGCAACTGAAGAAGCTCATCGCATTATGAAGGAAAGCAACGATGCGGCTAGCATCACGCACAACGCTGCAGAAAAAAATCGAGATCGCGCAATAAAAAAGGCGACGCAGCTGTTTGCTGAAACATATTCTGTCCCGCTCGCATAATCTCCAGATATGATTGCAGAAATGAAAAAAGTTACTATTGCCGCTCCGAACACTGTTCGGGAGCAGTTATTGCAATTTCTGCAAGAAGAAACAGTGATGCATGTTGACCAGTATAATCAAACCGAACAAGGAACGTACGCGAGCGATTCAGTGCATCTATTAGCACAGCTCCAATTCGCTATTTCATTTATCGAGCAGATTGAAAAACGCCTCAACATTGTTCGCAAGAAAAAGCTAAAAGACATGTTCGTTGGTAAGCCCACAGCAAACCTGGCGGAACTGGACGCAGCAGCACAGAAGATCGATATTCCCCTCCTAATTGCGCGCGTTGAAGAAATACATAATGCAATCACTCAGCACGAGGCGAACCTTGCCGAACTCGCGATCGCAATTGCTCAAGCAGAGCCCTGGATAGGCCTAGGAATTCACAACAGCCAATCCGCGAACATGCGCACTCCGCTGATTCATCGACTACTTTCCATTACTGCGCCTGACGACGCTATTATCACTCGTCATTTAGAGAGCATTCCAACGGGGGCGTGGCAGGAAGCATACCGATCGGTACAAAAAAACTCTGTCACAATATTTGGCGAACTTGTGGCGCATCGACAAGATGAGGCGCACGTAGATGCGTTTGAACAAGCGCTTAATGCAGAGCGCATCACTCTGCCATCCCATGCAGACGGATCCATGAAGAGTTACCATGCGCGCCTTGTTCGTGAATCAAAACAAACTCAAAAGGCGCTAGCACAAATCGTGCAACAAGCATCAGAACTTCTGCCAATGCGCATGGATATATTATTTGCATATGACGGCCTATTGCATAAAGTAGAGCGAGAAAAGCTTGAGGAACATATTACATCGCAGCCTTTCATAACTGTCATCTCGGGATGGATTCCGTCTGTCTGGCTTGGATTATTTTCAACAAAACTGCAGCACGCTTTTCCGGAAGCAGCGCTGGAGAGCGCGGATGTTGCACAAGAGGACCGCGCCCCTGTCATGTTCCAAAACAACAAGCTTATTCGGCCGTTTGAAGCAGTCACTGATTTATATGGCAAGCCCGCATATCATGAGCTTGATCCGTCTGGTCCGCTGGCAATCTTCTTTTTAATATCGTTTGGGTTAGCCTTAACCGATGCTGGGTACGGCGTTATTATGATGATCGGTACGTTCATTGCGGAACGCTTCTTCAAGCTAAAACGCGATATGCAAAAACTGGTCCGCGTACTTTTTTATGCAGGCGCCGCTACGGTTGTATTAGGAGGCCTTACTGGAGGCTGGTTCAGCATCGATCTTATTACGCTGCCAGACGGAGCAATTAAGCAATTCTTACTCGGCATCAAGCTCATTGACCCGCTCAAACAGCCGATTTTATTGCTCGGAATTATTTTTGCATTCGGGATTGTGCAGTTGGTATATGCCTGGATTGTGCGCGGCATGTATCACTGGAAGCGAGGTGAAAAAACAATTGCAATTCTTGATGACTTCTCATGGGCCGTCATGGTCGGTGCAATAATTTTATGGATCGCATCGTCCAATGTTTCTGCGCTGCAACCATACATAATGCCTGCAAAATACTTCATGTATGCAGTTGCGTTATTTATGATCGCAACACAGGGCAGGAGCGCAAAAAATATATTCGTCAAAATCGGCAATGGAACATTGAGCTTGTATGGATTAATCGCCTTTGTAAGCGATATGTTAAGCTACTCGCGCTTGCTAGCACTTGGCCTAGCAACAGGGATCATCGGGCTCGTGGTCAATTTGATCGCGGGAATGGTGTCGTCGAGCATTCCTGTTGTAGGCATTGTGCTGGCCGGCGTAGTCCTTCTAGTTGGGCACGTATTCAACTTAGGGATAAACGCACTGGGCGGATATATCCATTCAGGCCGCCTGCAATTCGTGGAATTTTTCCCAAAATTCCTTGAAGGGGGAGGGTTGCCGTTTCGGCCGTTCGGGCGAGTCGGCAAATATGTCGATAACCCGAAGGATTATGTAAAAGCGTTATAACAAGCAAGAAAATAATTTTATAAATAACTAATAAAACAATTCTATGATTACATATGGTCTTATGCTCGCAATCGCCGCAGCAGCGCTCGCAGCGGCACTAGCAGGAGTAGGTTCAATTCTCGGCGTTCGCACTGCGGGGCAGGCAAGCGCAGGGCTTGTGTCTGAAGATCCGGACAAATTCGGCAAGGTTCTTATCTTAACAGCTCTTCCAGGGTCCCAGGGTATTTACGGGTTCTTGGCAGCAGTTATTATCGCAAATAAAATCGGTCTGCTTTCCGGCGCGCCAATCGACGTGTCTGTCGGAGTTGGATTTCAATTCCTAATGGCTGCAATTCCAGTTGCAGTAGGCGGATTATTTTCTGGAATCTATCAGGGTCGCGTGGCAGCAGCGGGAGTAAATATTATTGCGAAAAAACCAGATGCTTCCGGTAAGGCAGTTATTTTATCAGCTATCGTAGAAACATATGCTGTATTAGGGCTTCTTATCACGATCTTGCTCGTAAACGGATTAGCGCTTCAATAACCCATGTCGCTCTCCGCACTCAAAGAAGCTATCGTATGCGAAGCCGCTGCTCAAGCAGAAGCAATTGCTAAGCAGGCGGCTTCCGCCGTGCAGCAAGAACAGCAGCGAACAACAAAAGAACTTCGCGAATTAGAAGAATCTATTGTGCAGCGCGCACGGGTGGAGGGCGAGAGACAAGCGCGCATGATTCACCAAAAAGCGGAGCTGGCTGGCCGAGCGCTCATATTGCGCGCAAAGCAAAAAGAAATCGCCTCTACAAAAGATGCGTTTGTTTCATACCTCGCACAACTGCCAGATGCGCAATCAAAGGCATTGTACCAGGAGCTTCTTAATAAGCTCCCCGGAACGTCGGGGGAAATTATCGCCGGAGAAAAAAGCAAAGCCATAGTAGAAAAGCTCACCACCAAGCACCATGCTATTTCTAAAGAAACTCTTCCTGATGAAGGCGGGTTTATTTTTCGAAGCAAGCACGTGGAAATCAACAGCACGTTTTCTTATCTCGCAGAGAAGATGTTTTGGAACCATCGCGCTGATATTGCGAAAGAACTCTTCAGCTAGCTTATATGCCAACCGTTGAAGCACCATTTATAACAGCTGTTATCCGAGAGAAGGAAAAAACCATGCTCGGAGAAAATGAGGTAACACGTATTATGCATGCACAAACAATGCACGATATGCGCGAGGTGCTTATGACGACTCCATACGCAACACATCTGGCAAACGACGTGTCTATTTCAGACGCTGTTACGAATTATTTAGAACAAGAGTTTGCTTGGCTTGCTGATAGCCTTGATAACGATATGGTGCTAGCGTTTCTTGGAACGCGCTATGATGCCCTTCATGTTGCACAAGGAATACTGGCACTCTCAGCTGGTGAATCAGCTATGCCCAGCATACCCGAACTCGGAATCCTCTCGCATGCGCAATTGCAAGAAATGATTTTTGACAGCGTATTCATTGAGAAAGCGCCTGCATCTTCGTGGGCTCGCATTATCCAAGAACAGCAGCAAGCGATAGCGCAGGGCACATGGTCATCGCCGCAGCTCTTCGCCGCAATGCAGCAAGAGCTTGAAGTGCAGCTTGAGCATTTCGCGCAATCGCCATTTATGCATGAGCTTGCTGCGCTGGCAAAAGCGCATCACGAAGCAGACCATGCGATGCGAAATGCAACGCTTCCAGAAAGCGCGGCTGCTTATGAACGAACCTGGGATGAATCTGCGCTTGCGCTTGCAAAACAATTTCAATATGAACCGGTCGGATACGATCCGATTGTGGCCTATTGGATCACAAAAGAATACGAAGCAAAAAATATTCGCTTACTTGTTGCCGCGATACAGGGCGGATTCTCGCAGCAAGAAGCGGGCGCACTTATTCGCAATCTCCACTAACTATGAATCAGACATCCTCACCAATTGCATATATTGGCCCAGTCGGCGCCGGACTCGGTTTCTCCCTTTCTGGCATTCATGTAGAGGAAACGGCCGATCCAAGCCTGGCGCTGAAATACCTGCGGCAATGGAAACAGGAAGGGGTCTACAGCATAATCTTCATCGATGAAGGGCTGGCGGATCCGAACTTAGAGAGCATTCGCACTCTCAACGAAGACGCTCTTCCTTCCATCATGCTGCTCCCGAACCCATCGAACCCGAAGCACACTGCAGCAAGAAATCTCCAACAGCTCATGATCAGGGCAATAGGATCCGATATCTTCGCCTCATAACACTAACTTACACTATGAACAACAATCGCATAACAGGAACAATTCAAAAAGTATCAGGACCGCTCGTTATCGCAACGAAGATGAGCGGTGCCAATATTCAAGACGTTGTACGCGTAGGAGAGCAGCGCTTAATTGGTGAAATCATCGAATTGCATGGCGACACTGCATCTATTCAAGTGTACGAGGAAACGTCAGGCCTCAAGCCGAATGATCCAGTAGAATCTACGGGTGAGCCTTTGTCGCTCTTGCTTGGGCCCGGCATGCTTGGCGCTATTTATGATGGTATTCAGCGTCCGCTCGATGTTATTAAAGCAAATAGCGGCGCATTTATCGCTCGCGGAGCAGAAGCCCCTGCGCTTGCAGAAGATAAGAAATGGGACTTTGTTCCATCAAAGAAAAGCGGCGATTCTGTTTCTGGTGGAGATATTATCGGCACCGTACAAGAAGGCGCATTAGTACATCACGTTATGATTCCACCAGCAATTACCGGTACTCTCACATCTATTTCTAAAGGATCATTCACCGTACTGGATACTGTTGCCGAGGTGAAGTTAGCAGATGGAACAATATACGCTATTCGGTTAGCTCAACGGTGGCCAATTCGAACTCCGCGCCCCGTACAGCACAAGCAGGTTCCAACTATTCCTCTTGTTACCGGCCAGCGAGTTATTGACACATTTTTCCCAATCGCAAAAGGCGGAACATCTGCAATTCCAGGACCGTTCGGTTCAGGAAAATCTGTAGCGCAGCAGCAGCTTGCAAAGTGGTCAGACGCAGACGTGATTGTATATATCGGATGCGGAGAACGAGGAAATGAAATGACGGACGTATTGCTCGAGTTTCCAGAATTAGAAGATCCGAAGACTGGCGAAAGCTTGATGAAGCGAACCATCCTTATTGCAAACACTTCAAACATGCCAGTAGCTGCTCGAGAAGCCTCTGTATACACAGGTATAACTATTGCCGAGTATTTCCGAGATATGGGATATTCTGTGGCATTAATGGCAGATTCAACATCCCGATGGGCGGAAGCGCTTCGAGAAATGTCTGGCCGATTAGAAGAAATGCCTGGAGATGAAGGATACCCAGCATATCTAGGGTCTCGCACTGCGCAGTTTTACGAGCGCGGAGGTATTGCAGAAGTATTAGGCAGCCCAAGCAGAGTGGGTTCGCTTACTGCAATCGGCGCCGTGTCACCCCCCGGCGGAGACTTATCTGAACCGGTAACGCAAAATACGCTTTCAGTGGTAAAAGTGTTCTGGGGATTAGAAGAGCGCTTGGCATACCGCCGTCATTATCCGGCAATCAACTGGCTCACCAGCTATTCGCTGTACCTTGACCAGCTTGCAGGATACTTCGCCAAAGAAGCAGGTGCAGACTGGAACGAATTGCGAGCGGAAGCGATGGGCATTTTGCAACAGGAAGCGTCTCTTGAAGAAATTGTTAGATTGGTCGGACTTGAGGCATTGTCAAAACAAGAACAGCTACTGCTGCACATTGCGCGCATGATTCGTGAAGATTATCTGCAGCAAAATGCGTACGACGCAGTGGATACGTACACATCTTTGCACAAGCAGTATCGCATGTTGCAGTTAATTATTGGACTATACCGCAAAGCGGGGGAGCGGCTTAAGGACCATGATTATACTATGCAATCATTCTTGTCTCTTGAAATTTTGCCTGCGATCGCTCGAGCAAAATCAATTCCAGAAAAGGAAGTAGATGCGCAGTTCGATGCACTCGAAGCTATGACTACTTCGAACGTTGAATCTCTTATCAATCAATAGCCTGACCCTATGCTTAAAGAATATAAAACAACAACAGAAGTAACAGGTCCTCTGCTCATCGTAGAAGGAGTAGACGGAGTTGGGTACGATGAACTGGTAGAAGTGGAATTGGCATCCGGCGAAATTCGCCGAGGAAAAGTGCTGGAAGTAAATAAAGATCGCGCCGTTATTCAGATGTTCGAAGGAACATCCGGTATCAACGTCCCGGAAACAAAAATTCGATTCCAAGGAGATGTATTAAAGCTTCCGGTATCCGGCGATTTGCTGGGGCGAACATTTTCCGGAGCAGGCACGCCGATCGACGGCCAGCCGGAAATTATTCCTGACGAATTGCGCGACATTAACGGATCTCCAATTAATCCTGCGGCACGCGCATATCCGAATGACTTTATTCAAACAGGAATTTCTACGATTGACGGAATGAATACGCTAGTATTAGGGCAAAAACTTCCGATCTTTTCCGGTTCTGGGCTGCCTCATTCCAAGCTTGCAGCACAGATTGCGCGGCAGGCAACGGTGCCTTCGGCTAAGAAATCAAAAACTGGAGATATTCAGTTTGCAATAGTGTTTGCTGCAATGGGCATCACATTCGAAGAAGCGGAATTCTTTATCAACGACTTTACGACTCGAGGCGCTATTGAACGCTCTGTTCTATTTATTAATTTGGCAGACGACCCTGCAGTAGAGCGCATCGCTACCCCTCGCATGGCATTAACAGCAGCAGAATACCTGGCATATACAAAACATATGCATGTCTTAGTTATCATGACAGACATGACAAAATATGCAGAAGCATTGCGCGAAGTTTCTTCTGCTCGAAAAGAAGTTCCCGGCAGGCGCGGATATCCTGGATATCTGTACTCCGATCTTTCCACGCTCTATGAGCGAGCAGGGAGAATCCAAGGAGAAGAGGGATCCATTACCCAGCTTCCAATTCTCTCAATGCCGGAAGATGACAAAACGCATCCAATTCCAGACTTAACTGGATACATCACGGAAGGACAAATTGTACTTGCGCGAGATCTGCACCAGCGAGGAATTTATCCTCCAGTGCAAGTACTCGGATCTCTTTCTCGACTCATGCCGAAAGGCATTGGAGAAGGGAAGACGCGAGAAGACCATAGCGGAGTTGCAAATCAGCTATTTGCATCGTATGCGCGCGGACAAGAAGTGCGCGAGCTTGCAACTATCTTAGGAGAAGGGTCTCTTACTGATACTGATAAAAAGTATCTGGAATTCGTTGGCAGATTTGAAAAAGAATTCGTCCAGCAAGGTGCAGATGAAAATCGAACAATAGAGGACACGCTCACGATCGGATGGAAACTGCTTTCCCTCTTGCCAAAGAACGAATTAAAGCGCGTAAAGCCGGAGCAGATCGAAAAGTATGCCAATTAACCCCACACGCATGGAGCTGTTGCGCACGAAGAAGCGCGCAACGCTGGCAAAGAAGGGCCACAAGCTGCTCAAAGACAAGCGCGATGGCCTGATGCAAGAATTTCTTAAAATCGTCCGCGATGCAAAGGACTTGCGCGCTCGGGTAGATGAGCTGCTTTCTGCATCACTGAAACATTTCGTACTGGCACAGGCATCGATGCAGCCGCAGGCTGTGGCATTATTGCAATCGCTTCGCCCATATGAAATTTCTCTTTCCGTTTCCCAAAAAGCAATGATGGGCGTTACGATTCCGACGTTTGCAGTATCGCTGCAAGAAAAAGACGAGCAACCGGGCGTATGGGAAACTTCGCGAGAGCTAGATATCGCGCTTGCGTCATTCCAAACATTGCTGCCGCTGCTATTGCAGCTTGCAACCGTTGAAAAAACAGCGGAGCTGCTAGCGCAAGAAATCGAGACAACACGCCGGAGAGTAAATGCATTAGAATATGTTTTGCTTCCGCAGCTTAAAACGAATATTAAATTTATTCGCATGAAACTGGATGAACAGGAACGCGCGGCGATCATGACTACTATGGCTGTGAAGCGGAAGATTGCATAACAGAGGCACTTCGGTGTCCAACAAATACACTTGACACAATAGCAATGTTTGGTGTAGAATGCGTATATGAAAATTGCAATCTTCGTGTCAAAAATCGGAGTATACGTTGGTGTTACAGCGTTCGCACTTAGCATGCCTCATGTTTCTTTTGCAGACGAAAGCAATTATGGCGCTGGGTTCGTTCCCTCACCGACGCTTAATCAGGCTAATTATGGCCAAGGGTTCGTAGGGTCTCCAAACGTAGCGCAAAATACTATTCCTGGAAATAACCTCCCACAAAGCAACTACGGGCAAGGGTTCGTGGGCTCTCCTACAGTTGCGCAGGGGACAATTCCTGGGGCCTCTATTTCCCAGGCGAATTATGGCCAAGGGTTCGTAGGGTCTCCAACATTAACCACATTCGATACTTCTTCCACTATTTCTACCGCAAACTACGGCCAAGGGTTCGTAGGCTCTCCAACATTAGTGGGGTACAACACGTACACGTTCACCACGACAGGAAATTACGGTGCAGGATATCACACATACGGCGCCCCTTCCTCATGGTCCGGATATCTTGGAAGCTACGCCTGGTGGTGGTAAATTGATTTGACATTTTTCTATTTTAGGAGTAAATTGCTCGCACAGGGTTAGCTACGTGCGTAGCTAACAAATGCATATTCTAGTAAAAAAGAGGTGGATCATGTGGAAGTTCGGATTGATGTTTGCAGTGTTGTGCGCGTTGATCGTTAGCACGGCCGAACCGGCAAATGCGCAGTACTTCGGCAGGTATGGCGCCGGCTTCATCCCGAGTCCTTCGCCGTATTACGGAGGATACTATGGGGGCTATTACGCGCCCGCGCCGGTGTATTATGCGCCGCCGATGATGTATGGAGGGAACTTCGGCCTAAACGTCGTCGGTCCACGGGGAGCTATGATTAGCCTGAACGTCCCCGTCTATCGGCAACCACAGCCATATTATTACGGGGGATATTCGTACGGAACCATTTATGGTTACCGCGGCGGACACCATCATCATCACCATCACCACTAAGTTTGCTCGAAAGAGGCTTGTCAGGATTGCTGTAAGGAAACAGCAATCTGGCAGGCCCTATTTTTTTACATAAAAACATATTGCATAAGTTCAGAAACATATGAGACTCCGTAACGTACGGAGTCAATTTGCAACAATTCAACAAATTTAGAGAAACAAAAGGGTTCATATCCCTTTGGAATACAGCAGTACGCTTCAGAGATATGATTACCCCTGAAGCACAGAAACGAGCCAAGATTCTTACGTTTTGGAAGAAGCATGGAGACGACGCGACAAAGGAAGCTTTTACTGTATCTCGCCCTACGCTGTTTCGGTGGCAGAAACATCTGGATGAAGGGAGGGGAAAGTTAGAAGCACTGAATCCGAAGAGTCGTGCTCCCATCCATCGAAGGAAGCGAGTTGTTCCAAAGCCCGTGGAATATCTCATCGTAAAGGAGCGCATGATGGAGTGCGTAGGAAAAGAGAAGCTTGCAGTTCTCCTTGAGGAGGATGGGATCGCGGTGCTTTCATCTTCCACTGTTGGAAGAATTCTTTCCGACATGAAGAAGCGCAGCAAGCTTCCTGATCCCGTACGGATCACCATATCCGGAAAGACAGGGCGCATGCTCGAGAAAAAACCGCCCAAGAAACGCATGAAGCTGCGTTCTAAGGGGCATGCGGGAGAACTGGTGAAAGCTGATACGATTGTACGGTTCATGAGCGGGATCAAGCGATATGTGGTAACTGCAATGGATTGCAACAACGAGTTTGCGTTCGCATACGGATACACGTCACACGCATCGAAATCTACTGCTGACTTTATGAAGTTGTTCCGTCATGTTGCTCCGTTTGATGTAACCCACATTCAGACGGACAACGGATCTGAGTTTGCGGATCATTTCGAGCTGCTCTTAGAGAAAGAAGATATCGTTCATTTTCACACGTACCCCCGGTGCCCGAAGATGAATGCGGAGATTGAACGGTTCAATCGTACACTGTCGGAAGCCTTCATCTCGAAGAACCGTCATCTTCTTGCGTACGACCTTCCGCAGTTCAACAAGAAGCTCATGGAGTGGCTTCTCTGGTACAACACTCGCCGCCCACACTGGTCTCTTGGACTCAAGTCTCCGATGCGGTATATTTGCGACAGCTTACCAACCAAGGAGTCTCATATGTGGTGGACGAGTACA
>Ga0209542_10000387_pt1 | contig 107373 bp, 96 predicted proteins | sample RifCSPhighO2_01_FD_184028 | JGI IMG/M metagenome (GOLD analysis project Ga0209542, IMG submission 184028) | Soil microbial communities from Rifle, Colorado - Rifle CSP2_plank highO2_0.1 (SPAdes) (version 2) | ecosystem: Environmental > Terrestrial > Deep subsurface > Rock core/Sediment ...
CAAAGATACCCACTCTTTTTACTTTTGCAAACCTTTTACCAAACTATTTTTATGCAATTCTTTAATCAAATACATAACTGCCTGAATAACCGAATGATCAAGGAGCAAAGTTTTTTGAAAATTATTGGATAATCTATTAGATTGAGTAGAATCTCAGCAGTGTTTGCTGAAGTTGGTCAGTGTTTTCGCTCATAGAATTGAGCTGCTTTAATCGGATTAATTTATCCTTTAGCTCCGATTCGCTGACAAATAAAACCGGTTGTTCGCCCTGAAACTGGATTTCTGCGATGGTTTCTTCTTTAAAAACAACTATTTTCCCCTGTGCACTTTTATAAGGCTGCTCATAAACAACTACTGCAAGCAGCATTGCTAAGGCCAAGCATTCATCTTTTCCTGCATCTTTCCGGTCGAAACGATCAAAGGCAATCTCAGCTAAAAGAAGCCCGGCTCTTTCTTCAAGTGCATTCCGGCCTTTTGCTGAAAGTGATTTATAAAGTGGAAAGTATTCATTTAGAAAATACCGTTCATTGATTGTGAATTTCACTTTCGCGCCTTTCGTTCGCAGTTTATTGGCATTGTGAAGCCAGAATCGGATGGCAACGGTTGTCATAACAACCATAATAATTCCCGCGATTTTGGCGAAAGCAACTACTTTCAACATCAGAAGTACGGGAACTCCTATTAATAGAATGGTAATCGGAAGAAGCCAGGGAATAAATCGTTTCATTTAACAGGAGATTATACTTGATCAATAATCGATTCATCGGGATTACCAATTTCAGCTGTTTTATCCACATATCCTTTCTTCTGTTCTCTGAAAACTTTCAGCAACCATGGCAATAACAATACAAGAATCAATGTTGCGCCCATCATGAGGTAGAAGTTCAGCATAAAGAAGGACGCCTTATCGTCATATTGATCCCAAAGCGAAGCGATGACACCACTCAATTTATTTCCGATGGATGTTGAAATAAACCAAGCTCCCATTAACAAAGCGGTCAATCTGACGGGCGCGAGTTTGGAAACCATGGATAAACCAATTGGTGACAGACATAATTCTCCGACAGTAATTACACCGTAAGCGGCGAAGAACCACCAGTAACTTGTTTTCATGGATCCATTCATGGCATCATTGGCTGCAGCAACCATTACCAGGCAAGACAATCCAGTGATGAATAATCCGATCACAAATTTGATGGGAATAGACGGTTCCATTTTCCGGTAACGCAAGAATCGGAAGAAGCCCACAATGAGCGGTGTGAGAACAATCACCCAAAACGGATTCACCGACTGGAAAATATTCGCATTGAACACCACTTCCTCGTGTCCGGGATTTAATGCCGCCGCATTGCTGTAATTCTTATAGTAACTTGGATATTGAATGGCTTCTTGCTTGTCTACTTTACGGAAATGATGATCAAGAACTGGGGTTGCTTCTTCATCCAATTTATACTCAATGGTTTCTGCGAGGTACATTGCTTTTAATCCATCCTTCAAGGAAGCAGGAACTTCGCGATCTGTGTAGTTATTGGCCCATGTATTTAATACAGTTCCGTTTTGTTTAAAGATGGCCCAGAAAGGCATTACCGCCAGGCACACAACAAGGATTGCACTTACAACCCGTCGTTCGGATTTCGGGGCACTGAACAACACATACCCGAAAAAGAAAATCACTGGGATACACGCAAACAGGAACGCGTCGGTCACATCATCTTTCACCAGGAAGGAATGCGTATTTGTTTCCGAAGGAACGCCATTTATGAAATAGCCGATGAACGCAAACAACACCGCCGGAATAACAACGATTCCTAAATCAATCCACCACGGTTTTTCACCCGGAACAGCTTTCTTACGGACATCGCCTTCTACGTAATGTTTGTTCCCCATTAAAAACACACCTACGCCAATAAACATTCCGACTCCAGCGCCGATAAACGCCACCGAATAACCATACTTATTAATAAGGAAAGCCGAAACAATGTTGCAGACAAAAGCCCCAATGTTGATTCCCATGTAGAAAATGTTGTAGCCTTCATCCTTTTGATTGATAAACTGCGGATTGTTATACAGATTACCAAGTAAGGTGGAAATATTGGGTTTGAATAAACCATTTCCCAGGATCACAAGTATCATTCCTGTGTAGAGCATTGGATAAGTATGAATTCCCATGAGGCAATAACCGACTCCCATGACTATACCTCCGAAAATGATCGGCGGTCTGTATCCAAACACGCGATCAGCAAGTAAACCACCAATAAATGGCGTGAAAAACACCAACGCAATAAACGTTCCATACAAATTGGCTGATTCAGCTTCTGACATTTCAAATCCTTGTTTGGGATCTTTCAGATAAAACGTGAAGATTCCAATCATCAGGTAATAACCGAATCGTTCCCACATTTCGGAAAGAAATAAATACGGTAATCCTTTGGGGTGCTTGCGTTGTTTTTTCATGCTACTAAAATAAGAAATCCTGCTTCCAGGATGGAAACAGGATTTAAATTATGCCCTTAATATGAATTTATTTTATTCCATGCATCATTTTCATGAGCCTGCTTGATAAGATAAACAAGACGACTGAAGCCGCACCTGCCATAAAAACAAACAGCATGAAAAAGGAATACAAACTATCAATTTTATAGCCCAGGAAGTTTTTTTCTTTAATAATAGAGCCTTCAAAAACGTCTTTTATTACCGAAGCTTTCACTTCTTTATCTTTTATTTCTCCTGTTGCAACGATATCAATTGAAATGTATTCTTTATTATCAATTTTTTCAGCGGTTTCATAAGTTGCTACCAACTTCGTGTTTGACTCAGCCTCAATTTCTTTGACATTTTCGACCAGAACCATTGTTGCCGGATAATAAGCACTCAACGTTCCTGCAAATTTATTCGCGCAAGCCGTAGATAAAAACCAAACTCCCATTAACAAGGATGCAAATTTCAATGGTGCCAATTTATTTACCATCGATAAACCTATTGGAGAAAGGCAAAGTTCACCAAAAGTATGAATTGTGTATAAGCTGATAAGCCACATCATACTAACCTTTGTTGAAGGATCAACACCTTTTACTCCTAAAGCGATTACCAAATATCCTAAAGCCAACAAGAACAATCCTATTGATTGTTTATATGGTGAAGAAGGCTCAATGTTTCTCTTGCCTAGGAAAGTCCAAAGCACTGAGAACAATGGTGCAAATAATACGATCGCAATCGCATTAACTGATTGAAACCAAGCTGCCGGTGCTTCATCAATAAATAATCCATTGGACGTGAATGCCGCATAAATGAAATAGGCCAATGCTCCCAACAATAGTAACAGAATTAATTCCTTAACTCCTTTTTGCTCATCCTTCATTCTTGAGAATACACGGTAGGTAAAATAAGCAACGATGCTCGCCAAAATAAGATTGATAACGGTGTAAACTGTTTTTGAAAGACTCAGATTAACAACACGATCAGTCTGTTCTTCTGCAAAGAAGGTTAATGAGGCGCCAGCTTGTTCAAACGCAGCCCAGAAAAATATAACAAAGAAGGCAATGATATAAATAACCCAAATTCTACTTCGTTCGACCTTACTTAAGGTTCTATCCGAGATAATAAATCCAGGAGCAGCTATACAAAGTGAGAAAATAAAACCACCAATAATTCCTTGGTCAAGTACCAGCCAAAACAAGAAAAACAGTACGACTTCTATAAGTAGCCAGGTAGCAACCATTCCGCTAGAAAAACCTTTTTGAACTTCAGCAACGTCTGAGGCAGAATCAAGCAGTCCATCCACTTCGATTTTTTTATTGGTTGCTTTTTCAGGAGGCATACCTATGGCTTTGCCTTCAGGTGTAACTATATAATGATTTTTAAGCCAAACAAATAAAGCTGTACTTATTGTCATACCAACACAAGCTGCTAAAAATCCCCATTTAAAATCTGCCGGATTACCTGTGTCACCAAGAATTCCACAAACCAAAGGTGCCAAAAACGCACCCAAGTTAATTCCCATGTAGAAAATAGTGAATGCAGAATCTACACGCTTATCTCCCGGAACATAAAGCTGCCCAACCATTGTTGAAATGTTCGGTTTAAAAAAACCATTCCCAAAAATCAAAAAGCCAAGCCCCACAAACATTAGTGTTGTTGCAAATCCTGTTTGGTCGTAAAAGCTTCCCGACAAGAACATGAAAAACTGACCAATGGCCATCATGAGACCTCCAATAACAATCGATTTTCTATTACCCCAATATCTATCAGCCATGTAACCACCAATAAGTGGTGTTAAGTAAACTAAACCTGTATAAGATCCGTATATTCCATCTGAAGCACTCTCTTTATCAAAAAGCAAAGCTTTTGTACAGAATAAAACAAGCAAGGCACGCATTCCGTAGTACGAAAAACGCTCCCACATTTCAGTTATGAATAAAACGTACAGTCCTTTCGGGTGTCCTTTTTGGGGTGTAGCTTCCATTTTAATTTAAGTTTTGATGGGGCACAAATATGCTTAAATAAACTCAATAAACAAACGGAGATGTTAAGTTTGTATAAAATGAACAATATTGCAAAAAGACCAGTAGATATGTCACTTCCGGTTAATATTCATACACACCACTTTAATTCTAACAGAATTACTGAAGTGTTGTCGGTTGATTATCAGAATTTTGATTCGTTTTCACCATCCTCACTCGCAGAAAATCAATTCTACTCACTGGCTTTTCATCCGTTGGGATGGCCTCAAAATGGTTCGGTTGATTTTTTGAAAGTCCGCGAATTAGTGTCCCATAAAAAATGTCTCGCCATCGGTGAAGTAGGACTGGATAAAGCCTCCTCGCTTTCAACTGAAAATCAACTTCATTTGTTCCGGATGTTGATGCCTATTTCCGAAGAAACCAAATTGCCAATGGTGATTCATTGCGTGGGAAGATGGAACGAACTAGAACTCTTATTAAAGGAACGGGATTTTCATGCGCCCGAATGGATCATCCACGGATTTCGCAAAACAAAACTGGCAGATAAGTTCATTGATCTTGGCGCCAACCTCAGTTTCGGCAAAGCGTTATTGATTGACGAAAAGCTTCAAAAATGCGTAGCTCAACTGCCCGCTCACCGCATTTTCCTGGAAACGGATGATGCCGATGTGGATTTAATGCTGCTTTACGAAAAGCTGGCCGAACTCAAATCATTACCTTTGCCCGCAATTATCGAACAGTTATTTCAAAATTTTAAGCGCGTATTTCGCTATGGCTAGTTGGCTTGAACGTACCGAGTTGATCCTCGGAAAAACAGAAATGGATCGCCTGAAATCGGCACATGTAATGATCGTAGGCTTAGGTGGAATAGGATCATTTGCCGGTGAATTCATTGCCCGGTCGGGAATCGGAACCATTACCTTAATCGATGGTGACGTTTTTGATCCGAGTAATAAAAACAGGCAACTCACAGCATTGGATTCTACCATCGGGCGCAACAAAGCGGTGGTTTTGGCAGAACGCATTCGCGAAATCAATCCCGACGTGGCTTTAAATGTGGTGGAAGAATTTGTGGTTCCAACCCGCGTTTGGGAATTGCTGAAAGAATACCAGCCCGATTACGTAATGGATTGCATCGACAGCCTGGCGCCGAAACTGGAATGGATCATTGCTGCCAAGCGTTTGCGAATCAAAATCATTTCGCATTTGGGAGCCGGCGGAAAAACCGATCCGAGCCGTGTGCAGGTTACCAATCTGCCGAATAGTCATAATTGTCAGCTGGCACATCACGTGAAAAAACGATTGAAGAAGAAAAACGTGGAGTTCAAAAACGTACGCTGTGTTTTCTCTTCCGAATTGCAGCAAAAAGAGTCGTTGAAAATGACTGATGGCAGTAATTTTAAGCGTTCCTTTTATGGAACAGTGAGTTATATGCCGGCGCTTTTCGGGTTAATGGGCGCAGCTGATGTGATCAGATATCTGAGTAAAAAAGACCGAAAGAAGCTTTCCGACAATTTGCAATCGTAAAGAAAAACCTATCTTAGCACACTTAAGTAGAACCGACTAATGAATAAATTTTCACTTATAGCGGTCATTTCGACCATATCTCTTTTCTTCGTTGCTTCATGTGATTCTGCACCTGACAGCAATGTAGCAGACGACCAGGCGGATGTTACCGGAAATGTTTCGATTGAGGACGCCCATTCATTTTCCAATACCAACGAAATCAGAACCAAGCACATCGATTTGGAGCTGGATGTGAACTTCGATAACAAAACCATTTATGGTGTTGCGCGTCATACGATGGAACAATTAAAAAATACTGATACGGCTATTTTTGACATCAACGGACCTGAAATCCAAAAAGTAACGCTTGGCAAAAAAGGCAATGAGAAAGAAACCGATTTTATCATCGGTACCAAAAAAGAATTTATCGGCCAGCCATTGAGCGTAAAAATCAACCGGGATACCAAATACATCAATATTTATTACAAAACAACGGAAGATGCCGGTGCATTGGATTGGCTTGATCCTTCATTGACTGCAGGAAAAAAGCATCCTTATTTATATACGCAGGGCCAGGCGATTTTAACGCGTACATGGATTCCCGTGCAAGGAACACCTGCGAATCGTATTACTTATTCGGCTGACGTAACAGTTCCGAAAGATTTGATGGCGCTCATGAGTGCTTCCAATCCGAAGGAACGGTCAGAAGACGGCAAGTATCATTTCGAAATGAAACAACCCATTCCTGTTTACCTGATTGCGTTGGCAGTCGGAAACCTGGAATATCGTTCGCTGGGCAAAAATTGCGGTGTTTACTCAGAACCTGAAATGGTTGGAAAAGCGGCCTGGGAATTCACCGATCTGGACAAAATGATCACCGCCGCCGAAAACTTGTATGGTCCTTATAAATGGGATCAATACGATGTGATTGTTCTTCCATATTCTTTCCCGTTCGGTGGAATGGAAAATCCACGCCTGACGTTTGCGAGCCCTACTTTATTGGCAGGAGATAGAAGTGCCGTTTCGGTCATCGCACATGAATTGGCGCACTCGTGGTCAGGAAACTTAGTAACCAACGCGACCTGGGACGATTTCTGGCTCAACGAAGGTTTTACGGTTTATTTCGAGAACCGCATCATGGAGGAATTATACGGTAAAGAAACCGCCGATATGTTAGCGCTGATCGAGTTCCAGGAACTGGAAGTGGAGATAGACAAGTTCATGAAGAATGGCCAGGAGAAAGACACGCATTTGAAACTGAGTCTCAACGGCAGGAATCCCGACGACGGAATGACTGATATCGCTTACGTAAAAGGTGCGTTTTTCCTGAAAACACTGGAACGAGATTTCGGCAGAAGACGTTTCGACGAATTCCTGAAAGGTTATTTTAAAGACCATCAGTTCCAAACACTTACTACCGAGCAGTTTAAAAAATACCTCACGGAGAAATTACTGAAACCGAATAACATCAAATTCAACGTCGACGCGTGGTTGTATGAACCGGGTTTACCAAAAAATTGTATCTCCATTACTTCACCGCGTTTTGAAAAAGTACAGTTGTTGGCAGATCAATTTGCTGCCGGGAAAGACATTTTCAAGAAACCGAAGAAAAAGAAAGGCAAAAAACAGGAACCGGCTTTGGCCAGAGATCAATACACGCCACAGGAATGGCAGGTATTTATTCGCCAGTTACCGAAGAAAATGGATCCTGAACGCTTGGCGTTGATCGATGAAAAACTCGATTTTAAGAATTGGGGAAATGCTGAAGTTGCCACGGAATGGTTCTGCCTGAGCATTCGTTCTGGGTACACAGATCCGCGACCACAAATCAAAAAAATGCTCCTGAAAACCGGACGACGAAAATTCATCTGGCCGATTTATGAAGAATATTACGCTGCCAAAGGCGAAGATTTGCAATGGGCACTGAGTGTTTATAAAGAAGCGCGAAAGAATTACCATCCGGTTGCTGTGGGTTCCATGGATGAGACGTTGCATTATAAGCCCTGATACGCTTTCTCTACTTTTTCCCATTGCGCAAATAGAGAAAAAGCTAAGCTTTTGAAGAAAAGGCTAGGCGCGGTAAACCAATCGACCTGTTAGCGGGGCATGACGTATTCCCAGCGCTGACGCTTGGTCTTCGAAAACATTATTTTCTCTTCCTTAAACTCGTCGTTCCTCCTCAAACAGACGGAAAAATCAACGTCATTTACCGCACAGGTACCCGATCTTGTTCACCAATGCGCCGTCTTCAGATCTCGGTTCATTATTAAAATCTTTTTTAAATTGATGAGAATAATAATTAGCGCTGCCGTTATGGTTCCCACCACGCCTGATGCATCTGTGGAAGTTCCTTTTTCGAACCGTAACCGACTCTCTTTTTTCAGTTATACCGATATAATTATCAATCAGTATATTTGAAGTAAACCTTACAACATGCGTCTCTCCTTTTTCCTGCTGTTTTGGTGTTTCACTGCTTTTTCGCAGCGCGACACGATTGTAAAAATCTATTTCAACCATGGGTCGTATGTTCCAAAATCGAAAGTAAATCCGTTTTTGAAAATCGATACCACGCGTTGGAATCCGGTTGCGACGCTGACAGCCAAAACCGATACCACCGGAGATGCTTCCTATAACCACGATCTGGCAGATTTCCGGCTCAAAGCCGTGAAAAATCTTATCGCAAAGCAACGGTATTTCAAAACAGGGAAAACTTCCATTCTCGGTGAAACGAAAGCCAACCTGACCAACTATCAATCGGAAAAAGAACGCTGTGTGGAAGTCAAACTCATGGCAAAAAGAGGTGTAAAACCCAATCCGACCGCTACCATTTCAGGAACACCAAACGCTGATGAACCGGCCCGGGCTGTAGTGATAATTCCACGGAATTTTAATCCGGACAGCGTGATGACGAAAGGCGATGTCCTGGTACTCAATAACATTCTGTTCGAGATCAACGAGACCATTCTCATGACCGACTCATACAAAGAGCTCGACCAATTGTTGTCGGTGATGCAGAAAAACCCGAATATGCGCATTCACATTAAAGGCCATGTCTGCTGCGCTCCCGCGATGGATTTATCGGTAAAACGCGCGCAGAAAATTTACAGTTACCTGGTCCGCAATGGCATTTCGGATACCCGAATGACATTTAAAGGTTATAGTAATAAAAGTCCGCACCCGAAGTACAATAAGGATTTGTTTGATCCGCGGCATCGGAGAGTGGAGATTGAGATTTTGGAGAAGTGAGTTTTCTGTTCTTTTGTCTTGACACAAAAGAACCAAAAAGTCAAGGCTGTACATCCTTCGCTTGAGAACTACACTTCATTTCACTGCCTCACCCCAACTCGCAAACGTCCGCTGAGGCGGGCTGAGCTCAGACAGGGGTTTGGCTACGTTCCATTCTGTTTTGTTCTCTTACGCTATGGATGTAAGGCCGAAAAGAGTCCCCAAAAAGTTAATTTTTCCATTTCACTCCCAATTTCCTACACTTTATTCTACCGATACCACACTTCGGGTTTTTCTGCCTGTTTCTCTTACAACTTTCGGCAATTAATGACGTTATTGGTAATACGAAGGCGAAGTTGCCTCCTACTAATCAAAAACGCCATGGATACACAAGCAGCAACAAAACTGGACATGTACAAAGCGGTAGAAACCGTTTGTATGCAGCATCACGGGGAATGGAACACATTGCCTGAGTTTGGAAGTGCCTTTTCGCGCTTTGCGGTAAAAGTGGCGCAATTGGATTTACTCACCGACGAAACAACCGCCGATCCGTTGGCGCGTGAAATCGGGAAGAACCAAAACAAAGCCCTGATCGGTGAGCATATCCGGAAGCTATTGTTTGAGATTGATGCTCTGCTACGTACAAGTATCGACAGCTTTGTGAAATTCCTGCGCGAAGAACACCGCGATTTTTATTCAATGTATGTTTCAGCACGAACGAGTTGCTGATGGAAATAGATTGATCCGTTATGAAAAACGGCCTTGCAATTAATTGCAAGGCCGTTTTTTGTTTATGTATGTGTGTTATGTATGGCGCGGGATGCGTCCCGCGCTTACACAACCACATAAATCAGTTTAATCCTGCCAGTTTCTCTTCCAAAACGGCGATCTTCTGCAAGGCGTCCGCTTCTTTTTTGCGTTCGCTGGCCAAAACCTGTTCCGGCGCACCGGCTACGAATTTTTCGTTTTGCAGTTTCTTCTGAACACTGTTCAAAAAGCCTTTTACATACGTCAATTCTTCTTCCGCTTTGCTTTTTTCAGCTTCAACATCCACCAATTCACCAAACGGCACAAAAAATTCATTGGAATTTACCAGGAACGAGTTCGCATTGCCGATTTTTTCGGTGGTGTATTCCATCTGGGACAAATTCCCCATTTTCACGATCACCGGATCGAAGGCCGGATCAATGTCAGCATTTTTCTTCACGAACAAGTCAATGCGTACTTTATTGGCAATGTTGTTTTTCTTGCGAACGTTGCGAATATTGATGATCACTTCTTCGGCTACCGTAAATTGTTTCAATACGGCTTGATCAAAGGCTTTCACTTTCGGCCATGGTGCAATAATGATATCGTCACCGTCTTTTCGCTCGCGCAGCAAATGCCAGATTTCTTCGGCAACAAATGGCGTAAACGGCTGCATCAGCGATAATAATTGCTCAAAGAACACAATCGTTTGGTCCAACGTTGCCTGATCAATCGGTTGTTCGTAACCCGGTTTGATCATCTCCAAATACCAGGCACAGAAATCATCCCAAACCAATTTATAAATCGCCATCAACGCTTCGCTGATCTTGAATTTATCCATCAATTCATTAATGTTGGCCAGTTCCTGGTTGAAACGCGCTTCGAACCACTCAATGGCTTTTTGTGACGATTTCGGTTGTTCGATCGGACGAACTTCCCAGCCTGTAACCAAACGGAACGCGTTCCACACTTTGTTGGTGAAATTACGTCCCTGCTCGCACTGACTGCTGTCGAAAGGCAAATCGTTTCCGGCAGGCGAAGAAATCAAAATTCCCATTCGCACGCCATCGGCTCCGTATTTCTCGATCAAATCAATCGGATCGGGAGAATTCCCCAACGATTTCGACATTTTCCGACCGAGTTTATCGCGAACGATTCCTGTATAATATACATTTTTGAACGGCAATTCGCCCATATACTCGTATCCGGCGATGATCATACGCGCTACCCAGAAGAACATAATCTCAGGAGCCGTCACCAAATCATTGGTCGGATAGTAGTACTTGATTTCCGCATTGCCCGGTTCTGTCAATCCTTTGAAAACCGAAATCGGCCACAACCACGAAGAGAACCAGGTATCCAATACATCTTCGTCTTGTTTCAAGTCGGCAGCTGCAAGGTTATTGTTTCCTGATTTCGCTTTCGCGGCAATCAATGCTTCATCGGCTGTTCTAGCGACAACAAATTCATCGGCTCCGCTTCCATAGAAAAATGCAGGAATGCGGTGTCCCCACCACAACTGACGCGAAACGCACCAGTCTTTCACATTTTCCATCCAGTGACGGTACGTGTTTTTGTACTTGTCAGGGTGAAATTTGATGTTTCCGTTCATAACGTTTTCCAACGCCGGAGCAGCCAGTTCTTTCATCGAAACAAACCACTGCAATGACAAACGCGGCTCGATTACCGAATCGGTGCGCTCAGAGAAACCAACTTTATTGATGTGGTCTTCCACTTTCACCAAATAGCCTTTATCGTCGAGTTCTTTAGCGATTTCCTTCCGTACTTCGAAGCGGTCTTTCCCCGCATAATGCAAACCGTTTTCGTTGACAATTCCGTTATCGTGGAAAATATCAATCGTTTCCAAATCGTGCTTCTTGCCCAATTCGTAGTCGTTTACGTCATGCGCCGGTGTTACTTTCAAACAACCTGTTCCGAATTCCATTTCAACGTATTCGTCGGTAATGATCGGAACGGTGCGATTGGCAATCGGTACAATGGCAAACTTTCCGTGCAGGTGTTTGTAACGCGGATCGTCGGGATGCACACAAATAGCAGAATCACCCAAAATGGTTTCAGGCCGCGTGGTCGCAATGGTAAGCCACTGATCGTCAGAACCTGCAATTTTATAGCGTACGTGGAAGAGTTTCGAATTCACTTCCTTGTAAATTACTTCTTCATCGGAAAGAGCGGTACGTGCCTCGGGATCCCAGTTGATCATGCGAACGCCGCGGTAAATCTTTCCTTTGTTGTATAAATCGATGAACACGTTGATGACCGAATCCGAGTAATCAGGATCCATGGTAAACGCCGTGCGCTCCCAATCGCAGGAAGCACCGAGTTTTTTCAATTGCTGCAAAATAACGCCACCGTACTTTTCTTTCCAGTCGAAGGCGTGTTTCAGGAATTCATCGCGCGAAAGGTCTGACTTTTTAATGCCTTCCTGGCGTAGTTTCTGCACCACTTTGGCTTCAGTAGCGATGGATGCGTGATCGGTCCCGGGAACCCAGCAGGCGTTTTTACCTTCCATGCGGGCTTTTCGCACCAATACATCCTGTATGGTATTGTTCAACATATGTCCCATGTGTAAGACTCCCGTGACGTTTGGCGGCGGAATGACGACGGTAAACGGCTCACGATCATCTGGTTCGGAATGAAAGTAACCCTTAGTCATCCAGTGACTATACCAACGTTCTTCTGCTGAACGGGGATCATACGTTTTTGGAATTTCCATGTTGTTAATCTTGTTTTTATTTAAGTAAGCGACAAAGGTAATGAAACTAGGGAAACTAGATATTTCGACTTCACTTTGTTTCGCTCAATACAGGGAATTAGGGAGCTAGGGAATCATACTTCGAAGTCAATATTTGTTAAACACGTCAGAAGCTCCGAAAAATTGTGTTTTTTAGCCACCAAAGATTTACTAAATGAAGATTGCATTGACCTTTATGCTAAGTCTGTTCTCGTTGTTTTCCAACGCGGCACAAACTGTGAAATACCAGGTGAATTACGCCAAAAACATGCCCAAATCGGGTTTAACGATTACGGTTACAACTACTCTCAGTAAACCGGCAGATTCCAGTTACTTTTATTATGCCAATGAAATCTGGGGCGAAGAGAATTTGTTTCAATCTATTTCGAATTTCAAAGGCGCTGGTAAAGGTTATCGCTTCAGGATGGTGCCCGATAGTAATCGCATAGTGGTCTATCATCCAACGGCAACAACTGTTTCATTCAGTTATACCGTTCGGCAGGATTACCCGGGCGATTCACCGAATATTTTTGCGCGGCCGCGGCTGCAACCAACTTTTTTTCATGCATTGGGACAAAGTTTATTTGTGATGCCCGAAGCCGTTTTTGAAAGCGGTAAAGAAGATCCTGAAATGGACGCAACGATCGACTGGATTGGTTTCCCGAAAGAATTTGCCATTCACAACATGCTCGGATCGCAGGAACTGCACCAGTCATTCAACGGGAAATTGTGGACCGAATTCTACAACACTTTATTTGTGGGTGGCGATTACCGCATTCATTCGTTTGAACACCAGAACAAAAAAGTGTATTTCGCCATTCGCGGAAACTGGACAACTTTTCAGGACGACCAGCTTCTTGCGCTTTTCCAACGAACATTGATCACACAGCGCGATTTCTGGAACGACCAGGATTTCGATTATTATACCGTGATCATGACTCCGACGCTTACATCGAACGATTCAATAATGTATCCCGGACAAAGTGTCAATGGTTCGCGTATTTACAACGGATTCATGATTCAGTCGACCAACAACCCTTTCAACGACCTTGGTACGATCAAGTACATTTTCAACCATGAAATGATGCACGATTGGATCGGTGGAAAAATCACCATGGCTCACGAAGAGCTGAATTATTGGTTCAGTGAAGGTTTTACAGATTATTACGCTTACAAAAATCAATTGCGCAACGGAGCACTTACACCGGAAGAATGGCGCGCTAAATTCAATGAAGATGTGTTGAAAGCGCATTACATAAATCCGGAGAGAAATGAACCAAATTACCGGATCAAAGACGATTTCTGGACAAATTACAACATCGAAAAACTGCCTTACAGAAGAGGAACTCTTTTCGCTTTTTGGCTGGACCAGCAATTACTGGTTTCCTCGAATGGAAAAACGTCATTGGATGATTTCATGCGCACGCTGCTGATCCATTGTACGGAAAATGAGGTTTTGTTCACCGACGAATTGTTTCTCGACCTGCTTCAACAACAAACCGGCGAAGATTGGTGTTACTTTTTTCAGAAGTACGTGATTTCGGGGGTTGATTTTGATTGGAGTAAACTGACAATGGCCGACGGGATTGCTCTAAATCAAACGGAGGATGGCTTTCCTCAATTGGAATTTACCGAAACGGAAAGTGTTTTTAAAGAAGCTTATTTGATGTTGAAGAAATGAAATGGGTCTTTGCTTTCTTAATTGGATTGGTTGTTACATCCTGTTGCATCCAACGTCCAAAAGTACTTTGCTATTATGCGGATGGTACGCTCATTACCGATTCTACGCATTTGAACCTCATTTACCGGAAACTTCCGAATTTATTGAGTCAGGAACGCATCGATTCGGCAGATATTAAGGTGTATACATCGCTGGAACCAGGTTTATCAGACATTCTAACCAACGAAGTAATCCGGTTGCAAGATTCTATTTATCCGCGAATTGAATGGGAACATCATGAAACAAAAGCGTTGATGGATTCATTGAAGGCGCTCAATCAATTTCTGAATGCAGGTGTAGTGGCAATTGACAATAAAACAGGTCAGGTGGTAGTACATTATTCCAGTAAAAGTGGCCCTTCAGGAGATTTTGTAACTAACCGCGGTACAATAGGTGGAATGAACAAAACCTTGCTCTATACGCTGGCAATGCAACAAGAATTCACACCCCATAATCGTTATCCTCAGATGAAACAAATCCCGGGTGGTGACTATGACGATATGGTTCCTGATTCGAGTATCAACCGAAGCTTCCTGAGAACATTCGGGATTGCGTTCGGTGGAACTCCATCAATAGGTTTAGCCAAGCGATATTCTCAGAAACTGGCGTATACTCAATTGTATATGTTATTCCGAGAGCATGTCGAGAATTATTCCAATTCAATCTTTTTATTTGATGCTCAATTATCTCTTCTTGATTTAACAAAGACCTGGTCGGCTTTTTACAATAAAGGAATCAGAAAAGAACCAACAGTCATCAATCACATTGTCGATTTTAAAGGCAAGGAATTATATCGTCGCAAGGTACATTCAACAAGGATAATGAATGAACAAACGGCCGAAGAAATGCTGCATCTACTGGATTATTATACACATTTGGGGCGTGGAACAGTCGTTCATCGTCATTTCCCCAATGCCCCTGATTTTATAGGGAACTTTGCCGGGTTCGGATCAGGAAATACAGGTGGCTTTTTCATCGCGATTACTGACGATTTCACCATCGGTATCCGCTGTATTAGTGATGATTGGGGCCTTCGTCTGCGCGGAGATTACCAACAAGGCAAAATTCCCATAACAGTTCCAATTTGGCTAAAGTGTATTGAAAAACTGCAGAAAAACAGACCGAATGAGAACACCGGTTTAAAGCCGCTTTACAAATACGTAAACTTTGTAGAAGAGGAAGAGGTTCCTGAAATTGAGATTTAGATCATCATACTATAGCCAATTCCTTCAAATCAATTCCTTTTTCTATTTTTAGCTTCATGGAAGTCCTGAAAAAAGCTTCAAGAATAACCTGGCGAACGATACGCATCTTTCTCGAATGTTTTTTCGGGTTGTTGCTTATCTTTTGGTGTTGTGCTATGGTATTATCCCGGATTGGTGTGGGGCCGCTGGCAAGTGACGAATCGGGGAAAGAGCATACAACAGTTTACATTACTTCGAGTGGAATTCACACGGATTTGGTGGTTCCGCTGGAAAATGAGTATATCAACTGGCCGCATGAATTAGGACTTAACGATAGTTTACTTACCGATTCGGTTTATACGCATTTGGCTATTGGCTGGGGTGACAAAGGTTTTTTCCTTGAAACCGAAGATTGGGCGGATCTGAAAGTGAGTGTTGCGCTGAAAGCAACGTTTCATTTGGGAAGTTCGGCGATGCATTTGGTGCAACGAGCTGAACCTGATGTTTCCGACAAACAAACGATTCGTTTGTCACTTTCACCCAAACAATACAAAGCGCTCATTGCTTATGTGAAAGGCAGTTTTTCTAAAAAGGATGGGGAATATCAGTTGATTGAAAAACACACGTATGGAAGCCGTCATTACTTTTTCGAAGCCAATCGTTCTTACGGACTCATGTATACCTGCAATTCTTGGGCGAACAGCGCATTGAAATCGTGCGGGCAACGTGCTTGTGTGTGGACGGCGTTTAAGGATGGGATTTATTTGCAGTATGAAAAATAACACTTTAAAATCCAACGATCATATCGGATGAATCAACCATTTTTTTTGCCACAGATGACTCAGATGAACACAGATAGGAATGCAATTGCATTCCTTGCAAACGGAAATTAATTTGGATCAGTCTCTGTGAAAATCTGTGCCATCTGTGGCCCAATTATTTTTCCATAATCTTTGTCCGTATCCAATTGAGTAAAAACAAAAAAAGCCGGCAAATACCGACCTTTGTTTATTTTAAAGAAGAAATATTTCAGCTTTTCTTGCCTTTACCTTTACTCTTACCGTTATTCGATTTGTTTTTGCAGTTGCCTTTCAGCTGATGAAATTCGGCAGAACCAGGTTTGATGCCCATTTCTTTGGCAATTACTCCCCAACCTTTTCCTTTGTTTTTTTCGTAACAGGCAACTACATCGTCAACCGGTCTTAGTACGATTGCCGACACTTCATGCGCCATAATAATATCTGCTGCTTGCATGCCAAGGTTTATTAATGCTTCAATTTTATCGATGGTTGTGCTGTACTTTTTTGAAACATCTGTTTTAAACTGCTCTAAATCTTTTTTGGCTTCCGTATTAATGGTTTTGAGTTGTGTATCCAACTCTTTGTCTCCACTGTCGTAGGTTTGACCATAAGCTGCAACCGATCCAATCATTAGCAGCATCAACGCAATTATCCGTGTTTTCATAGTTGTTGTTTTTAGTTCATAAGCAGTAATCGTACCACAAATATAATCCTTTCTGTGAGCAAAGCTTAATGCTTATTGATGGTTGATTTGCGTTTAAAAATCAACATATCACTTTCCCGTTTCAGGATCAGTTCATTATCAGTAATCAGATAATTGTAGACCAATTTATCTCCATTTTCTTCTTCAATTGTCAGTTCTTTTTTCGCCTCGTTTAGTGTGTAAGGTGAGAAAACGTCTGCCGAGACACCATCGTTAGGCGAAACGGTTACTTTGCCTTTTTTATCAAAAACAAACGTGACTTTCGAGAGCAATTCCGACTGCTCTTCCATGTTTTTTGTAAGCATTGCTTTGTTCATTCCCATTTCGAGCATCATAACGCTGTCTTGCACCCACGCATCATCAATGATTTTTTGCTGTTTTTGGGGGTCAAGCGACATCGCAAGATCTTCGTCTTTCGCCATTTCAACTATTCCCCATGAACCCCGCAGGCGTGTTTTATCGTCAGAGTCAGCCTGTGCAATGGCAGCTGTTGCAACAAATAATAGCAGAAAAGTAAGTATCTGGTTTTTCATGAATTGATTCTTTATCGTACCACAAATAACAAAAAAAAGTCCGATCCACCAGAGGCGAATCGGACTTTAAATTCGTTTTTCAACGCTTTTGTCTTATTTATTAAGACTTACGTTTAAAGATCAATTCGTCTTTTTTCTGTTTCAAGATCAATTGCTCGTCAGAAATTGTGTACGTGTACGTCAATTTATCTTTGTTTTCTTCTTCGATCGTGATTTCTTTTTTCTCTTCGTTCATTGTGTAAGGGGAGAAAACGTCTTTCGATTTACCATCGTTAGCAGAAACTTTTACTTTACCGTTTTCACCGAAAACAAAAGTCACTTTCGCAAGGTTTTTAGACTGCTCTTCCATGCTTTTTGCAAGTGCCGCTTTGTCCATCCCCATTTGCTCCATCATAGCGCCGTCTTTCGCCCACGCTTTGTCAATAATTTTTTGTTGTTCTTTCGGATCAAGTGACATTGCCACTTCGCCGTCTTTTTTCATTTCCTGAATTCCCCAAGTACCTGATAACAATTCTTTATCGCTCTTAGAACAACTCGCTAATACTGTCAACGCAGCAACTACAATTAAGATATAACGCATGATTTTCATTTAAATATTGGCGAATATACAGTTTTCCTCGTTAAAAGGAGCCGATTTTGAGCGCTTGTTTCAAAAAGATTCAAGACGATGGCGACCTTCTTTATTTTCGCCGGAAGGACAATTCAATTTTCTCACCGTCTGAATAATTCGAAAGCTTTAGTAGCTCCTCTTTCAATTCGTAGGTGAATTGCTCATCGGAATCACTTTTCATTTTGATTTCTTTCTTCGCTTCATCAAGGGTGATTTGTCCGGTTGTTTCTACCTGGCTGCTGCCATTATAACGAATAGAAACAAAAGTACCATCTTCTTTGAATTCAAGCGTGGTTTTGGCGCTGATTGCCATTTGTCGGCTAAACAAATTGCGCATCATTGCTTCCTGACCCTGTGCTTCGGGTGGCAGTTGCGCCATTTGTTCGTTGATCACACGATCGATTATTTTTTGCTGTTCGGCCTTCTCTGTGGAAAACATTTGTTCACCGTTGACCCTGATCTCGCTGATAAGCCACATACCATTAAGCTTTTCCCGGTCTGTCTTTTGACAGGCAGTAAACACTAAAAACATGAATGGCAGTAAGATTAAATAGCGCATTTAATTCGTTTTGATGTGTCAAAGTTAACATTTTTGGGGAACGATGGTAATCTAACCAACTCATTTACAAGGATGCATGGAGATGGAATCACATCTAACACGTAGGCACGTGTTAGGCGCGGGATGCGTCCTGGATCCGAATACCGGAATCTAACTCGTACAGATTGGTGCGGGATGGGTCCCGAATTCAATACCCTGTCGTTACAGATTGGTGCGGGATGCGTCCCACGCCTACTTAATCTGTTACCTCGTATTGTTGCTCGATTTGAGCCGTGCCGTTTTTATAAATCACAATTTCCACATCGCGCAGGCGTTCCAGTTCGGCTATGTGAAAATCCAGTAACGGATCATCGGGGTTCAGGCAAATTTCACCGATGTATTTCTTATCGCCGAGATCGCCTTTAAGCCAGCGGCCTTCTTTTTTGCCGTTGACGTATTTCCCGATCCGGGTGAGTTTGCCGTCGGGCGTGTAAAACATCCAAACACCATCCGGCATTCCGTTTTTCAAGGTTCCTTCGCTCATGAGCATTCCGTTGTCGAAGTAATACTTCATGGGGCCATTGGTTCGCTCGTATTCATCTTGCCTGTCTTCGATAATAATGAACTGGCGAATGGCATAATAATCGGAATGCGCGCAATCGTATTTTTCCAGCTCCTCGATCAATGCTCCTCTGCAAATTTGTTCGCCAAGGCTGTCGTATTCTATATACACACCTTTTATCTCCGATTCAGTATAAGTAATCCCATGCATGACAATTGTCATTGTTCCATAATCGATGGAATACAAACGTTGGCCGTTGTAGTTGTAAAAATCCCAGTCGCCCCAATTCTTATCCCCGATTCGATAACCACGACGGGCAATATTTCCGTTGGGATACAGTTTGGTGAAACGCCCTTGTTTGTAATCTTCGATTGTAGGATTCCTGTAACCGCCATAAATGTTAAGTTCGTCAGCATTGTTTCCGTACTCAACTATAAGCCCGTTACTAAACTTGCTCTCCAGATTCTCATCACGGAAAAAGCGTGTTTTAAAGCCTAAACGAGCAGAATCGGAAAATGAATAAGGCTGCAATCGCTCTTGTTCAACGTAATCATAGTAATAAGAAGGAGCACCATTTTCGAAAAACGTCAGCGTGTCAACTTTTCCTTTGGCGAGTGATACAGCAAATTCAGTCTCACCGGACTCCAACCGCTGAACATAATTACCATGAGGCAATCCTTCGTGAAACTGACATTTTACTGTTTTCAGTGCCTGCTTATAACTACGGTTATAACCCCATCCTCTTCTTTCATCGCCATAATCTTCGCGATCATAATTGTTTTCATAGAACTCAAAATAACAATCGCCATGTAAAAGGTCATTTTTATAATGCGCAAAACTCAAGGTATCCATCACAACCTCATCCCTCTCGTTGTATTCCAGCCTGCCCTCGAGCACCAACCCATGGAGTTTCCCATTTTGGTATTCCTCCAGGAACACATCGTCGTCCTCACGTCGCCAGGTTTTCCCGTGAAGTTGACCAGCTTTGTAAACTTCAATCTCGAGCGTGTCACCCATTGCCGTATACGTTACTTTGGGGCCGTCTAACTTACCATCGGTAAAATGATAGGTTTCCCTGCGGTAATTTTTCGGAGCATCTTTCGAAAACAGGAATGTATAATAGGGTTCATCCTGGTGGTATTTCCGGTCGTACTTATTAGGACCAACATATTCTCCAAAAACGATAACATCTCCATTTGGCAAGCCGTTCACAAAATTCAACGTAAAGACCAATTCACCTTTTTTGTTGTAATAGTTCCAGTTACCAGAAGGTTGTCCGTTTTGAAATTCGCCTTCCATTCGATCTACCAGGTACAAATTGAACTGATCGTGAAACAGTCTGTCCATCACATGTGAGAACGGGGTTTCGAAATCTTTATCTCTGAGGTAATAAGGCCGCTCACTCATTGACATCGGATAATAATCATCAGGCGTATAAAGCCCCATGAATTGTTTGCGCAGGCTTCGAGAAGATTCATCTGATGGAATAGTCCAGTTTAATCCGTCGGCTGGCTGATCATCCAGTTTCAGCCTATTCTTCGAAAAATTGATACTCATTCGTCCTGAATAAGGTTGATCAGCGCAGGTCAACACAATAGGTGAATCTGTAACGTTTTCGTTCTCCTCAATCAGTTTCATTTCTTTATATGGTACCGTATTGCGTGTTGCATAAATTCCTTTGTTGTAGCCTCGGGACGAATCAATTCCTATCTGCAACGACGCCTCATCCAAAGCTATTTCCCCTTTTCGGTTAAACGTCACTTGATGCTCCAAAGAATCGCTCAGATCTTTGTACGTTTCGGAACGCCGTCTTTTTGTTTTCGTCCATCTGATCCGGGTATACTGTTTTCCGTCTACAACCCGGCTGCCTTCCCACTCACGAAGTTTCGTTCCGAAATAATAAACATATTCAGTTTCAAATCCGTCGATGACGACTGGTTTTTTATAGCGAACCTTCTTTTCTTTTTGCTTGAAATAATTGATTTGCTGCACCTGTCCGCCGGAAGTATTATAAGTGGTTGTTTGAAACAATTTTCCGTTGACATCATATATATTGTGTACAAACAACTTGTTTTGAGGCTCGTAACCAAGCGTATCGAATAACGCACCGTTTTTGAAGAAGCGTGCATATACAATCGTGCCTAAACCGGGCAGATAAGTATATCTTTCGGTGAGCCTGGTTCCTTCGAAAATTTGTTTGGTACCGTGAAAATTGACCTGACCGGTATTTCTATTATAACCATCGGTTTCATTCACCGTTCTTAAGCCGTTCAAACCGGTACGCATTGGCATGCTAAACAAATCCTCAAACCCGGATAACGGTAAAGCAGGCACACCTTGTTCGTAGCGATCTTCCTGTAAATTAAAATACGAGATTGTGAGGTATCTGTTTTTTTTCTCTTTGAAATCAAACCCGTCATATCGTTTGTAAAGACTTACTGATGGCAAAATTGCAAGTGAAAGCGGTTGATTGTAATTACTGTCCAATATTGAATTGTAGTCAATTATTTCGTTGGTCCGCCAGGCGTAATAAGGATCTGTTTTCCAGATACTATCGGCGTAACCGTTTTTAAAGTAGCCGACCGGTTGATAAGAACCTGAAATCCATTTGTAAAACGTTCCTTCGAGAATACCTTTTTCCAGGTTGACCCGAATGGAAGAATTGTAATTATAAAATGTTCTGTTTTCTCTCAAACCATGAATTCCGGTATGGAACCGGCTTCCTCTATCGCTCACGGTCCATTGCCGTTCTTTTAATCCGTCAGTGAAATAACCATGACGCACAGTATCACCTTTGTAGTTAAAGCGTGTGAATTCATTTTCGGGCAGGTTGTTTTTCAGCTCGAATATAGCTGCAACCCTGGTTGGAAGTTCTGAACTTTTTTTCCATCCGTGGTAGCTCAGCACCGGTTCGAAATACTGGATGTATTTTCCGTTAGGTAAATTCTGCACTGCCGGAACGAGGTCGCGATTTTGATCGATATCCTGGACAAGCATTAATTCGGGATACTTTCTGTACCAGTGTTTTTTTCGCATCAGGAGCATTGGCCAGCTGACTTTCGGAGCCTCGGTCGCATTGCGCCACTCATACCTGTTCTGTTCTTTCGACACTGTGATTTTTATGCGAATCAATTCCCGGTTCAGCGAATCGATCATGGTGTGTTTGGATAATTTCAGGCGTGGATCGTTGCTTAGTTTCCATTCTTTAAATAACTTAAACTGTGCTTCCGAAAGATCCAGTTTATCTAAAATGGCATTGGTCGGCTCGACTTTTTCCTGCAAGGGATACACAAAATACCATTGTCCGTTTACCTGCACCGAATCGGGCCGTTGGGCAATAACGGTGACTGTAATGAGGTGAAATAAGAGCAGTAAACTTCGTTGCTTCATATTATTTTAGGCACTTATACCTTAAAAACATGTGCGTAAAATCTAATCAATAATCTTGATTTTACTTACAATATGATTAAACTTAGCGAAGTCGATACTGTTAAGCTGGGCTGATATTCTTTCGACTCTCTTTTTAAACCTATCGAAATCAATACTGGAAGTTTCAACATCTCTGTTGGTTATACCAATTACTTTTGTTATTTCATCAAGTAAACTACTAACTCTGGTATTGACACCCCCTATAAATTTTTGATTCTCATCCTCGCAGTCTGACAGGACTTGTGTGTATTTTTCACATGCTGCTAGAGCAACCATAACATAAACACTTGGCGAATCACCACTTCTTAGTGTAGACGCTTTGTCATATAGTATTTCAGCCAGCTGATAGTTCAAATCTTTCTCTAACCTATTCATTCTTTTATGATGAGTCTCATTATCCTTTTTTGCTTTGTTATAGCGTTCGTTTACTTCTTCAACCTTTGCATCAAAGAGTTGTTTAACCCCACCAAAAGTAAAGAGGGCGAAAAGACCAAACCCAACTCCGATAAGAGTGAGGATAAGCGTCATATTTCTTTCTTCAAACGGATAATTGACGCTTTCGATTACTGAGTCATCAGATAGTTGGTTTTGTATTTTGTTTTGGTTCAATAGAAGGACAATGACAGTAATGATAAGCCCAATGGTTAGAAAATAGTGTAGTATGTTTATATACTTCATTATGTGAGATTTACTCACTAAGTTAAGAATATTCATTCAGATAGAAAGATTAACATCTAGTTTGTCTGTGTCGCTGTTCCATCACAAACCATTAGGGAAATTAACTCCTTACAGTATAAATCAAAGGTTTCCTTTGTCACTTCTTTATAAAGCATATTGTATATGGTGAAATTATCATCCTTTCGGTTGTTACATAACCACCAACTATCTATGTTGACTTGTTTTATTTCATTAGTTCCTAACTGTAAGATGACAATTTTAAAAGCCTTAACGTCTTTTGTTATCTTGGTTGGAGAGAAACCTACTTTATCTATTACAGAAACTATTTGTGAAGCTGAGATATCCTTGTAATAATCATCTTGCGCGGTTGAAACAAATGAGAAAATTAGGAATATAGAAGTTAGTAATGCTTTCATAATTATTAGCTTTTCATGTCAGAAAATACCCATATCGAACCTATTATAAGCCAAATCAATAATACTATGGGCAACCATGTTTTGATGGAGGTATTGATCTTTTCCTTGTTTTCACTAAAAGTGATTATAAGCCCCGGAACAACCATGACAACAGAGACTATAACAAAAACGGTCCAACCAACTGTGCTCATTCCACTGTATAGGATATGCTGATAGCAGACTCCATTGAGTTTACGTCAGTGGTGGAGACTGTTGAACCATTCACTTTGAGTGTGAAACTAACAGGCTCATTTGATCCAAAGTTGTCTACTACGTAAACAGCTATTTGGTCACCTTTCTTGGCTTTGAACTCAGTGGAACCCATCAAATATGTACCATCACCTTGCGGGTAAGCTGTGTACTTCTCGTCAGAGTAACCGTACATGATGTCACCATTCTTTTTAACTGACACATCAAAATGATCCATGTCAGCTAATTGGTAGTCGAAGGTGATAGTCCTGTCTTTCTTCTCGTCTTTCTTGCAGGAGTATGTGAAGAGTGCTAATAGCACAGTGAACAAGATTAGTTTTTTCATGTTATTGGTTTTGTGTACAAAGCAAATGTAGGAGAAAAATCAAAACCGATCATAAATGTTCTGAAAATTATTTTGATCTCGCGATAACTTCACTGAATGAACGAGGACGAATACATCAAAAGAATTGGAAAAACCATTCAGTCCCTACGTAATCAAAAAGGTATCAAGCAAATAGAGTTAGCCACTTTAATTGGCATAGAAGATTCCGCGCTCAGAAGAATTGAATCTGGACGAACTAACCCAACTATCAAAACTCTTTTTAAGATCAGTGAAGCTTTAGAAACTAGTGTTGAATTCTTGTTGTTAGAGGACGACGAAGAACGACTTTATCTTGAAACCATGAGAAACATGAAAGCCGACTTGAAAAATAGGATGCCAACCCCAATAAACTGGGAAAAGTCCAAATCAAAATAATCCCATACATTTGTACTATGAAAAAGCCTAAAACAAAGTCAGTAGACGAACTAACGAAAGGCTTTGAGGAACTAGAACGTAAACAACAAGTTAAGCCAGTCACAAAGTCTGAGTTCGACAAAGTTCTTGATTCGGTTCTAACCCCAAAAGGTTCACGAGTTCGTAAAAAATAGGTTTGTTCCTGTTGTTGAAACGGAACACAGACTCATCAACGTATAGTTGTAGGTATTTACGTGAAACCTTTATATAGCTTCCTTTTATTGTTCGTTTAAAGCAACTCCACACGTTTTCTATTCGGTTGGTTGAGTTATCACCGTCAGCATATTGTCCTTTGCTGTGGTCAACAAATTGATGGTTGTAGTATTTATCTATGCCACGGTAAGCGATCCATTCGTCAGTATATACGTTTGCGCCTGTCTCAATTTGGCTGTAAATGATTGGTTTTAGAGTTTTACCTTTTGTGTCCGGAACTACAAACGCTTTAACCTGTTTTGATTTGCGTTCAAACATTCCAAATACAGGGGTTTTATCTTTGAAAGACCGACCTTGTGATTTTTCTACTTTTTTGTCCTTGTGTCTGTTTATGTTCTTGCCACCTACAAAAGTTTCATCACATTCTACAATTGATGACTCCTCAAACATATTTACCTGTTGCGAACCCATTAAAATTCTGATATGCTTTAGCATTCGCCAAGCACATTTGTAAGTAACTCCTAGTTGGCGTTCTATTTCTTTTGCGGAGACACCGTTTTTTGAAGCTGTAAACAAATATATTGCGTAGAACCAATACAACAATGGAGTCTTTGTATTTTCAAACACAGTTCCGGCGCAAGGATATATTTGATAGTAACATTTATCACACTGATAGCATTGTCTACCTTTTACTCTTGTATAGGAAAACACGTTATCACATTTTGTGCAATGGGTTTGTGATCCGTAGCGAAGAGAAAACACCTTATCAAGACAGGTGTTGTCGTCAGGGAAATCAGTTCTAAAGTTGGAAATCGTATATTTGTAAGACATAACATTTACAATTTTGATTCTTTATTGAGTTAAGAAAGTGAAGAGAATCCCCCTGTTGGCGCAAGGGGATTTTTTATTACAGCTTTATCGTGTAAATGCTTTCTCTTCCTTTGTCATTATCCTTTTGCAGAATTCCTGTTTTAAACAGCTTGGAGCAGGTGACAACAACCGAAGATTCGGAAATATCGCTTTCATGTTGGCGCATGAAATCAATAACTTGGTGGGCAGTTGCTTTCTTTAGTTCGTTAACAGCAAATAAAACCTTGTCTTGTAATTTACCTTTTAAAGGATAGTCGTTCTGAACATACTTTTCAGCTTCAACAACTTTAAGAAGGTTCATAATCGCGTCGTACTCTTTAAGTACAGGTTTTAATTTAGCTTCGAGTTCATCTTTAACCGCCTTTAACTCATCACGCCTAAACTTTAATCCTTGAACATAATTCATAACATAACATTTTTGATTCGTCTACAATGTTACAAAATAAATTCTTTAACTTAAAACAATTTAACTAATATTTATTTAAGATGGAAAATTATTCAGACCACCAAAAAATGGTAGTAGCTGATTTTATAAGAAATCAGATGATAGAGTTAAACATACTAATGATAACTCTAAATTGTCCCATTAAAGTTTACATAGTGCCTAATGAAGATTCAACTAACTGGAAAGAGTGGAGTCAGCATTTTCATCCAAAAACTGACGAAGTTTAGAATCAAAATGTTGTTGCAACTTTGTGGCTATATCGAGCGTATTAATAAATGATCTGAAATTCATCATACCAATATTTGCGATCAGTTTTGGAACTGTGCCGGAGTATTCCTTATAAAACTGTTTGACTTTCTTAAATAAAGATTGAATTTCAGATTGGGTAGGTTGATTAGAGAATAGCAGGTCTATTTCATCCTCTAATATCTTACTTTCTTTACTTATAGTTTCAAGATAGTGTTTAAGTACATCTCCAGCAGTAACATTTTGGTTCTCCATATCCAGTGAATTTTAATCAACTAAGTATGAAATTAATTTACAAACACATAAACAGCACATTACCAATCAGTTATAACTTAAACTGTTTGTATGGTATAAGTGCCTTATTTTATTTAGAGGACTCGTAGGTTTGTTTCGACACCGGTTTTCCGTTCCGGTAAATCGTTGCTTCGATTTTCTTTCCGCGCTCGAGCTGGCTGATGATTACATCCAAATCAGGATTTGATTCATCCAAACAGATATCGCCGAGGTATGCTTTGGTGGTGAGATCGCCTTCAAGCCAGCGGCCAATCTTTTTACCGTTTTTGTAAATTCCCATTCGGGTCAACCCACCCTGCTGGTTGTAAAATTGCCACAAACCATCCGGCAGGCCGTTTGTCAATTTCCCTTTGCTCATGAGCGCACCGTTGTCGTAATAATTGAGTGCATCTTCACCAGAAGCGGAGAATTCAGGTACTATGTATTCGCGAATGGAATAATATTCATCGCTGGTGCATTTGTAAAAGTCTTTCTCTTCGAGCACCAGTTGTTTTTTGAGTCTTTTTCCGTCAACATTCAGCTGAGTTTGCACACCGATGATTGAAAACGTATCACCGTTTTGAACATAGATTGAGTCTTTATAATCAATCGTATACCAACTGCTTTGATCTTCGCTTGCGTACGTCCACCGGCCCAGTTTCTTTTCCTTCATCAACTCACCGCTGCGTGCAATGGTACCATTCGGGTAAAATTTAGTGAACACGGCTTGTTTCGGTGTTTCATCGCGTTTGATAAATTCATCTGCAAAACCTCTGGATTCCCAATTATAGGTATTGTCTTCATCTACTGGTTCGGTAGCATCATAGAGATAGCCAATATCCAGCTTCAATGAATCGAGTGGTGAAATTTCGTATTCATACGAAAGGGTGTTTTCCTTGAAATGCTGCATCTGGTGCAAATATCCAAACATAAAAGTAAAGCGCTGGACTGTTTCCGATCGATTGTTTTTAACGACCATTTCCCTATCCGGTAAATCATTGGAAAATGTTAGATCATACGAAAGCGTTTTGTACGGAAACCTTGCTCTGCCTTCTCTTTTTCCGTTTACAAAATGGACAACAGCCATCGTATCAACTACCAGTTTACCGCCGCCTTCTTCCGATGTATATTCTTTTTTTACCGCAATTTGTTTGCCAACCGGTTTTCCTTCATCAAATGTACCAATGAGGTATTTATTCGCCTTTTCGGAGTAATAATCGTGTGGAAAGATGTAACATTGATCGCCATGCAGTTCTCCTTGTTTGTAGTGGACCAGTGCAATGGTATCTCCCTTGTGATTAAAGGTAACGGCAGTACCATCTTCGCGGCCGTTGGCAATGGCTATTTTCTTATAGATATAATCGGTGCTTTTCTTACAAGCTGGTTCATAGCGCTCTTTTAGCGGGTCCGTGAGGTACTCCAGCTTTTCTGCTTTCGTATCTGCGGCTCTTATCCAATATTCAAACAAAAAACCACTGGATGCTTTACCAGTATAAGTCACTTCGGCCGTTACTTTTTTATCATTATTCATAAACGTCCAATTTCCCGTCGGAACACCGTTTATGAAGTTACCTGAACTGAATTCGTAAGGAAAACTATTTTCTACCGATTGCTTGAATTCATCCCTTTCATGAATTTTCAATTGAAACAACAACGGGAGTTCTTCCAGAATTGCATCTGAAAGCACATAAGGGATTCTCGATCTCATCCATCGTGGGCGTCTTATTATATGCTTTCTCCCACCAAAAGGGTATGATTGGTTGAGTTCAATGACCAGTTTTTTTCGCTTCAGTTTATACCGATCAGATCCATCGCTGTATGTTTTCACTTCCACAGTACCGGCATAAGGTTTTCCGTCTGCAAAAAACGTGACCTTTCTTTGTCCGTGGCTGTATTCTTCAAGTATGGTGAGATCGCCCCAAACGGCACGTTTTTCATACGCATCAATCTTTGCCATGTGCCTGCGTGAGCGTAGAACATAGGCTTTCGAGTATCTCTGGTTTTCATCCTGATAGGTTGAATCAATCACAGCTAATTCTTCATTCGTGAAGGGAGTGGTTATTGTCAAAAGCGTTTCACCTGTTTTGTTATCGTATGATTTCTCTACAAATTGCTGTAGGTCTTTATCGTAATAATTCTCGAAGTTCAATTTATAGTGTTCGCTCCACTTCAATTCAAAAATCCTGCGATTCGCTACCAGCGTATCTCCTTCCCAGGAAAAACCCTTTGAATAAGACGGCATCACTTCATAGCCATCAATGATCATTTTTTTCGGCGGATGTGTAAAAACCGTACTCAAAATACGCCCGTTTGAACTGAGCTGAGAAGTGCGGTATAATTTTCCGGTATTGTCAAATTGCTTGTAGACCAATTGTCCCTGCTCATCAAATCCGCAAGTATCGAACAATACCCCGTTGTTGAAATAGCGAGAACCCACAACGATTTTCAATGCGTGATTACGGTAAAAACGTGCTACACAGCTGCTGTCTGGTTCTTTGTTCCAGATCTCACACCGGTTATTGAATGGAGAATATGAAAACTCTGTTTTTACAGGGAATTGTAACTGCATGAACTCTGACAGCGGATAATCACTTATTTTAGAAATGCTTTCCAGTCCTGAATTTTCGACGCATTTTGCCGACTTTAATGACCACAGATCAATGTCGTTATAGTCAGTGAATCCTGAAAAGTCATAAATGGAATCGGAAGATGGTAGTTCCAGGTCGACCCACCGATGTTCATATACGCTATTGGTAGAATCGCGTGTTGCTTTTACATCACCTCTGAAGGTGTATCCTCTGAATTTATCATGCTCCCATTCTCCATTTGGTAATCCGGCTATAAACTCACCGGTCCAGTCTTTTACATATGACCCGTATCCATAATGTGAAAAACTGCTGTTTTCACCCTGTAGGAGGTCATAATTAAACTGAAGCAGCAAGCTATCCTTTGAGGTTGTTCCTGGCTTGTATTTCCTGTTAAAACACCAGCCTTCCCTATAGTCAATACCTGAACCGATCTCTCTTCTGATCAGCCAGCTTCCCTGACGTAACCCGTTTTCGTAGGTTCCTGATACCAGTTGACTGCCTTCATACGTGAAAACGCTGTATTCTCCGTGCAGCAAATTGTTCTGAAGAGAGAAAGTGGCTGCAGTATGAAGCGGGTTCAGTTTCCATTCTTTCCAGTCGTCTGCTGAAAAGAAATCATCGAAATACAGAATATAGTTGCCATTGGGCAAGTCCTTTTCACTGGGCGGAAGCATGTAATTCGAATAAAATTGTGTCCTATGTTGATTTGAAGGTGATTTAAGCAAAGCCTTACGCAAATCTTTCCGATTCACCAGGCGTTTTACACTAAATACCTTGGTGCTTTGATAACGGTGAGATCCCCTGACTGCGTTGCGTAACTTGCGGCGAATGCTATGTCGTTTCGTTGTTCGAATAAAAGTGCGATGACGGTGAATCTGTTTCTCCGAATACTCCTCTAGTAGTTCATCATATTGCGCAGCGGTTAAGATCTTATCATCAACAATTGATTTTCGCAGGACTTTGATCAGGGAATCTTTTTCCAGGTTCAATCTCGAATCACCGGCTTGTGTCCAATCGCGGTATTGTTCAAATTCGGTCTCTGTTAACCCGACTACACGCAAATAATTGTCCGTGGGTTCCAACTTCATTTTGATCGGGTACACGAAATACCATTTGCCGTTTACCTGCACGGAATCAGGTCGTTGTGAAAAAACCGAAGAGGCGGCGAAAAGCCAGCAATAGATGAAAAAGACTGTGCGCATAGGTTGAATTTCAAAGTAAGCAACCAATGTAACGCAAAAATCGCTAAATGATTACACTAAACGTTTCAATCAAACTCGTTTTTATACTATTCTATGACCGAAAATGACAAGTCAGAACTGCTTTTTCACCGGTTCTTTTTTCGGCTTGTTCCTCCTTCCCCACCAGATCAGAAAACCGGTGATTGGAAGCGATGCAATGATCAGGCTGGCGCAAAAAGCGAGAATTTTACCAGTTAACCCCAACACACTGCCTACATGAATGTCGTAATTCATACGCATGAGTTTATCCGAAGCAGACGTGTTTTTGTAGCGTCCCCATAGGTGCTTTACAGAAAGCTCTTCCAGGCTATACTGATCGAAATACCGGTAATCGATTTTCCAGTAAGTGGTTGGATCGGGATTGATATTTACCGCCAGGCATGACGTTGAATCTTCGGGTTGGTGAACTTCAATAGATCCTTCGATCGGGCATTCACGCATGAGTTTTGTCCACAATTTATCCATCGGCGCTAACCCGGAAGTGTCTGTTAATTGCACTTTAGATAGTGGTTCCTCGTATTCCACAAAATCTTTTCCACCGGAAATAACGGTGTAATAGGTTGCGTTAAACCATTGGAAACCCCAGACTAATCCGGTAATGGCAAAAATGAGCCCGAGCCACGACGCATAAAAACCGAGCACATTGTGGAGGTCGTAATTCTTTCGCCGCCAACGCGCATTCCACTTGAGTTTGAAGCGTTGTTTTCTTCCGGCTTTGTTACGTGGCCACCACAAAATGATCCCTGAAATGACCATAACAAAAAACACCAGCGTGGCCGAAGCAACAATCGGGCTACCAATTTCGGGTGGCAACCATAGGTAATAATGTCCATCGAGGATGAAACGGAAAAAACCGGCATTCTCGTTACTTACCTGCAACACTTTTCCGGAATACTGATTGATGTAAACAAAATAATAGTAATCCTCGTTGCCATCATTTCCATAAAAAATCGCCTTTGCAGTTTTTGTTTTGCCCTGGTACATGACAGCGTGAATCTGTTTTCCCGGAAGCTTTTTTTGCGCGATTTCCATGATTTCGGATGGCGGTAAAAAGGCTTTATGCTGTTCTTTTACAAAACGATAAGGCTGGCTGACATTCTGAATTTCTTCCTGGAAAGCATAAATGCAGCCGGTGACTGCGATTACAAAAACTAAAAGCCCGGACGTAAATCCGAGCCATAGATGAAGTTTTCCGATTGCTTTTTTTATTGTCATCAATCAGAATTTGTAAGTAATCGATACACGCACATTGCGCGGTGCCTCAGTTTGGTAGTAATAAGCCGAACTATACTGGTAATAAGCTCCGCTGTATAAGTATTCGTTCAATACGTTAAACACGTTTGCCGTAATTCTGAATTTTTCTTTTTCAAAGAACAATCCGGCATCGAGTTTAAAATAGTCTTTCATTCTTTTGGTGTTTGGTGATCCCCAGTAACTGTCACCAACCGATGTTCTGTCGATCTGGATCGTTGTTCCGGCAGAAATTCCGATTCCACTGAAGAAGCCGCTTTGTACTTTGTAGCTCAACCATGAGTTGGCCGTATGTTTGGCATAACCGGGAAGATTGTCGCCTTCCTTGTAAGCAGTAACGCCATCGGCTACGCGTACAACTCTCGAATCGGTGAACGCGTAGTTGGCAATCAGATCAAGTCCGGGAAGAATCATACCCTGAAGATCAAATTCGATTCCCTGCGATTGTTTCTGACCGAGTTCAACACTCAATCCGGAACTTGGAGGACTGTTCGGATCGGCAGTCAATTCATTGTTTTTCAGAATCCGGTAGGCGGCCAATGTGGTATTCCATTTACCGCCAAACCAGCTTTTCTTTAAACCGAATTCGATGTTGTTTCCTGTAATCGGCTGTACTTTGCCACCATCTGCCAATCGGCCCGACTGCGGGATAAACGCCTGATCATACAATCCGTAAACCGAGAACGTTTTTGTTATGGAACCGCTGATTCCCACACGTGGTGTAAAATGCTGCGCCGTATCCGGTTTTCCGCCCCAGTTTTCCTGAATTAAGTACGTATATCTTCCGGCAAGTGTTACTCTCAACTTATTTTCGAAAAAGCCGAGTTCGTCCTGTACATACAAACTGCTGTATCGCAATGCCATTAAGCCTCCGACAAGTTGCGCTCTTTCTTCCAAAGATGTTACTCTGTCGAAAGCCGGGTAACCGGTTGCCGGAATTCCCAAATTCGGGTTTTTCGGATCAAAAGGTGCGTTGATGGAATCCAGATCGTGCCCTTGTCCCCAATCGGCCATGTAGTTTTTATTTGCCATGTCCAGTCCTACCAGAATTCGGTGACGAACCGGGCCTGTGGTCACATCGCCGTTTACAAACACCTGTCCCATCGTCATGGCGCTTTTCGCATCCCAGATGCTCACATTGCGAACATACGTTCCGTCGGGATTTACCGTTCCTCCCCACATAGATGAACCGACCTGGTTGTATAAAAACTGCGAAAGCTGCGCGGTGATTTTCCAGTTTTTGGTGAAATCATGCTGAAGATTCAGGTAAAAACTATGATCGTTGATCTCAGTTCCAGGCATGCCTGCCGGTAATGCGGTAGCGTTTACAGGTAAGGTGGCAAAATCATCCGGCGTAAACACATAATAAGAACCAACATTGCTCATGTTTGAGCGCTGGTAATTGTACTCAGCGGTCAATTTTGTTTTTGCATCCAGCTGATACGAAATTACGGGAGCAATTGCATAACGATCATTGTATTCATTGGGCCTGTGCGATTTCTTGTTCTGTGCCGAAACATTCAGGCGGTATAGCAATCTTCCATTATTGCTCAGTTTTCCATCCAAATCGAGCGTGGCTCTGTACAGGTCAAAACTTCCCAATGTCAGCGACGCTTCGCCTTTGTTGATTCCGGTCGGTTTTTTCGTTACTACGTTGTACAAACCACTCGGATCGCCGCTCGAAAGCATAAATCCGGCCGGCCCTTTTACAAATTCGATGTGATCGACAAAACTCATGTCTTCGGTAAGCGGCCCCCAGCCTGAATTGACAACATTAAATCCGTTACGGAAAGCCTGCAATTGCGATCCGCGTGTTTGGATATTGGTGTACAGATCGCCCCAGTGTTCAAATTTGGTTAGCCCGCTCACGTTCTTCATCAAACCGTCGCTCATGCTGATAACCTGCTGATCTTTCAACACATCATTAGTCACAATCTGAATGTTTTGAGGAATTTCGATCAACGGTTCATTCAATCTCAAAGAAGTGGAAGGCGTGGTTTTATTGTACTTGTTACGGTCTGATGAAACAATGATTTCATTCAGTGTTTTTGCATCTTCCTTCAGTATAACATCTGGTACAATGGTTGTTTCGCCCTCTTTTACCAAGATGGAAATTTCCTGCTGTTCTACAGCGAAAAGCGACACGATCAAGGTGTAATTTCCCGCTTCGATATTCTTTAGTTCAAACTCCCCTTTCCTGTTGGTGTTTGCTCCGTTACCTGTTCCTTTCAAACCTACGGTAGCAAATTCTGCCGGTTGTTCGTCGGAAGTTTTAACGATGCCTTTTACGTTTCCTGTCTGCGCGAAAACATTTACGCTCACAAGCAACAACACGGTGGTAATTGCTCTGGTTATATTGGATCTCATAAACTGTGTGTTTTTTTAACGCCGCAAAATTGTTATTTAAAACAATTCTAAACAACAGCCGGAGGAGGGTAAAATCATACCACCTGATGAGGGGATGTTTTGAATTATAAATGGCGAAAATTATGAATTATCAAGGAGGCAACTTTATCATTGATAATTCCTTAATTCATAATTTAGATGATCACACTAATCGCTTCAACCCAACACGTTTTCTCGGAACATCAATCTCAATTACCTGCACATCTACGTGTTCGTGCAAGGCAATAAATTGCGACGGATCTTCAACATACACATCAGCCAGGTTCGATTTATGGATGAGTCCGTTTTCTTTGATCCCGATATTGACAAAAGCCCCGAAATTGGTGACGTTGGTCACGATTCCAGTGAGACTCATTCCTACGCGTAAATCGTCCATGGTGCGAATGCGGCTGTCAAATTCCAACACTTTGGCCTGCTTGCGCGGATCACGTCCCGGTTTCTTTAACTCACGCAGAATATCATCGAATGTATAGCTGTCAATTTCAGGGAATTCGGTCTTATTGACGGTTTTCAGGGTCGTTTCATTGCCGATCAGTTCAGTGAGTTTCAGTCCTGCTTTTTTAGCGATTGAATTGACCACTTTGTAACTTTCAGGGTGAACGGCAGAGTTATCCAGTGGATTTTCACCATCGCGTACCCGTAGGAATCCGGCTGCTTGTTCATAGGCTTTATCACCGAGGCGTTTTACCTTTTTTAATTCTTCGCGTGAACGGAAACCACCATTTTCGCTGCGATAAGCAACAATATTTTCAGCCAAAGCAGGTCCAAGTCCCGAGACATAGCTCAATAAATAAGGCGACGCGGTATTCAAGTCAACGCCAACGGCATTTACACAGGAAACGATCACGTCATCAAGCGCGTCTTTGAGTTGATGTTGGTTCACTTCGTGCTGGTATTGTCCAACTCCAACCGATTTCGGATCAATTTTCACCAACTCCGCCAGCGGGTCCATCAAACGACGTCCGATAGAAACCGAACCACGCACGGTAACATCGTAATCAGGAAATTCTTTGCGTGCAATCGGACTTGCGGAATAAATCGAAGCGCCGTCTTCGCGCACCACGTATACATCCAAATCGCGGTCGAAACGCACACGTTTGATAAACGATTCGGTTTCACGCCCGGCCGTTCCGTCACCAATGGCAATTGCTTCTATTTTATAGGCCTGTACCAGCTGCGAAATTTTCGCCATGGCCTTATCTGTCTCGTTTTGTGGTGCATGCGGGTAAATGGTTGCATTGGTAAGCAGGGAGCCGGATTCGTCCAAACACACGACTTTACAACCCGTTCTGAATCCCGGATCGATGGCCAGAATGCGTTTGGAACCAACCGGCGGAGCCAACAATAATTGTCGCAGGTTGGTCGAAAAAACTTTAATCGCTTCTTTATCCGCTTTTTCCTTCGCTTCGTTCAGCACTTCATTTTCCAAGGAAGGACACATCAATCGCGTGTAAGCATCTTTACAGGTATCTGCCACCAAATCAGCGCAGGCATCATCGCCTTTTACAAAAAAGCGTTCCAATTGATCAATCGCTGCTTCTTTTTCGGGTTGTGCTTTCAGGGAAATAATTCCTTCGCGTTCGGCACGGTACAATGCCAGGAAACGATGTGAAGCCGTGCGGTAAAGCGGTTCCGAAAAATCGAAATAATCACGGTACTTGGCACCTTCTTCTTCTTTTCCTTTCACCAGTTTCGATTGTAAAATAGCCTTGCGCTGAAAAGTGGTTCGCATACGTGCACGCGCCACGGCATTCTCGTTGATCCATTCGGCGATAATATCACACGCCCCCTGAATGGCCATTTGTTCATCAAACACTTCACCTTTCAGGAAACGCTCTGCCATTTGCTCGGGATCACCGCCACGTTGTGACATAATCATACGCGCCAGCGGTTCCAATCCCAGTTTACGGGCTTTTTCACCTTTGGTCAAACGCTTTTGTTTATAAGGCAAATACAAATCTTCGAGAACATTCGATTCAAAACAGTCTTCGATTTTTGACTTCAATTCGGGTGTTAACTTTCCTTGTTCTTCAATTGCAGACAAAATCGTTTGCTGACGGCTGATGAGTTCGTCGTGTTTCTTCGCCAAATCGCGGATCAGTGCAATTTCCACCTCATCCAGACCACCCGTTTGTTCTTTCCGGTAACGGGCAATAAACGGAACGGTAGCACCTGATTCCAGTAATTGAATGGTTTGTAAAATTGCTTTTGGCTGAAGCCCTGAATTGGATTGTACGAAGTCATTTTTTTGCATAAACGCAATATTAGTAATTGTGAATTGAAAATGTAAAATTGAAAAGAGGATTTGGGGAAAAGTATCATTTCAGGAAACCACGCCGGGAATGGAAAATATAAAATTGAAAAGACTTTAAAAAAAACATCTCCAGGGAAACCTTACGGGCTGTTTATCAGCACCTTGATAATTCATAACTTTATCATTCATAATTCCCTTTTAAATTTTCCATTTTAAATTTTAAATTCTCCCTTGGGGCAACCTTTTCAAAACTACGGTAGTAACTGAAAGAAAATAACGATTATGAAAATACTTTCTACTTTATTACTTTTTGCGGCGGTGATCGCAGGTAATTCGGCTTTTGCGCAGGCAAATGCTTATACGGTTTACGATTATCCCGATTCGATTACGGGATGTGTTGAACAAATTTATGTTCAGGTAGGTACCGGTGTGAGTGCCGAAACTGATGGAATCATCACGATTAACTGGGGTGACGGTTCTTCTGAGACTGAGAACTTTACATCGAATGCAGGACAAAGCCTTGGTTTTTCATTCCAGCACGGTTTTTCTGTTGCCGGAAATTACATTGCTTCGGTTGAACTTTACAGCACAACTTCAGGTTCAAATGTAGGTGTTCCTCAAACGGTGAACCTTTCTGCAAACGATCCTTCGAATTGCGGGTATATTTACATCAGTACGTTCCAGCAATCACCTTCGATGTCTTATACAAATGCAATGTATGACTTTACAGATGTCAACGGTGTTACCACAACTATTTCACAAAGCGCCAACCCGAATTCATTTTGGGGGTACAGCGGATTGAATGTTGCAAATGCGCCTTATACCGTAAGTTTAAATGACGCATGGCTTGCTAATAACGGACTTGTTCAGGTTTCTTCAGACATAACAATCACCGGATTTACAGCAGGTGGAATGGCAACTCCGGGTCAGGCCAGCATAGAAGTTGATTGCGCGGTTGCTGCAGCAGATCCTGATGCCGCGATCAGTTATTCGTATGCATGGGCATTTGTGGCTCCTTTACAAACAGGTAATGTCAATATAAACATCTGCAATTATGCATGTAACAACACAACTGACGCCCAGGTTTCATTAACATTCCCGGCTGGTTTCACACCAAACACGGCTGGATTAACCAATGCAATGGTGAATGGTAATGTATTGACATTTGACGTGTTGGGTTTAAGTGACTGTCTGTATACACACATTCCATTTACCTTCCCGGGCAATACTCCTGCAGGAACTGAACTGGAATTCTATGTGACTATTTCTGCACCGAACGATACCGAGCTTTCTAATAATACGGATACAATGTATACAGTTGTTCTTAACTCGTATGACCCGAACAACAAGATCGTGAACAAAGCAACCAATATCAATGCCAACGAAGACGAAACATTGCAGTATGTGGTCAACTTCCAGAATGAAGGAAACATGGCTGCATTGGATGTTGTGATCCGCGATACAATTTCAGCTAACCTTGATTTGGCTACCTTCAATGTATTGGGTGCTAAACACGGAATTGCAACTACAGTTGATATGGCTACGCGTGTCGTAACATTCTCATTCAACGAAATCAACCTTGTTCCTGCTTCTCAAAACGAAGAAGACAGCAAAGGTTATGTGGTATACAGCATCCGTGAGAATACAGGTTTGGCAGTTGGTACCGAAATTGAAAACACAGCATACATCTACTTCGATTTCAATGCACCGATCATTACCAATACTACATACAACATCAATGCAGTGTTGGCGACAAATGAGTTAACAACCGAAACAATTTCCATGTATCCGAATCCTGCAACTTCTGACATCCGTTTCAACGGTGCAACAGTTGTAGCTGTGCGTATTTTCGACATGGCTGGAAAATTAGTGGTTGATGCTTCATCAGTAATCAATAACGAACTCTCCGTAGCGTCTTTAGATAATGGAATGTACCAGGTAGTGATTGAAACCGCTCAGGGAATTCAGACACAAAAATTGGTAGTGCGCAAATAATTATCGATTGTTTAACACAAAGCCTCTCAGCTGATTTATTCGGTTGAGAGGCTTTTTTATTGGATAAAACACTCAATTAACGTCAAACTCTTGCACTTTCAAATCTCTACGGATTCCAGTGATTAATTTGGCAATCATTCTTTCGGTGAAATGAAACGAATCAATTGGAGTGGAACAGCAGTGCCAAACCATTTCTATTCTTGCATTCCTTTCTTTTTTCAACTTCACGGAATGTGTTGAAGCAACTTCTTTTTTTCCATTCTTTGTAAAAAACCATCCATGAAAATAGTTTCCGCCAGTTTAATCAGCATTTTCCTCGTGTCGTTTGTTTCAGCCCAAAGTTTTGATATCACGCACGGCTTAGATCCAGCCGATGTTTCGGGTACGACGATTTATTATTCGAATCTTTCGCCTGACACCACTTTATCAACTTATTTTTCGCTGATCAACCATTCAGGCGATACGCAGGAAGTAACTGTGAAACGGTTAAAACTGGATGTTCCGGCTACCTGGATGGATGCAATTGGCTGGCAACCTGATCCCGATCCTGATTTCCAGGGAATACATTACCCGCCGAATGCAGCGAATCCGTGGACAACTATTGGAAGTGTTGTATTGCCTGATAATGGAGTTGCAAAGCTTACCGTTGATTATTTCCAGTTACAGGAAACCGGCGATGGTGTTTATCGTTATTATTTTATGAATGACCAAACACCGCTTGATAGTGTAGACGTCTATCTTTCAAGAGTGCTTTCCACGAATGAGTTATCAACCGAAAGTATAACGGTTTATCCAAATCCATCCAAAGCAGCCATACAGTTTAGCGGAGCACAAATTACGGCCGCTTATATCTTCGACCTCAATGGAAAATGTGTTTCCGGTGACGTGAAAATTAGCAACAACAAACTGTCGATTGCTCATTTAAGTGATGGAATCTACGAAATCATCCTGGAAACCGAACACGGAATTCAATCGCAAAAACTCGTCGTCCAGAACTAATTACTCCACTCATTTTGAAAGCTTTTCAGCTGATTTACGGATCAATTGGAAGGCTTTTTTTGTAACTTCTATTTTGTTAACGAATTGTAAATGAACCCGAAGACCGTTTTTTTGGGTGTATATTCGTCCCCTCAACAAAAAGTTATGAAAACTATTTTTTTGATTTTCACAATAGCAGCCCTTCTCAGCTTTACAGTTGCGGAGCAGTTTTCCCAGGTGAAAACACCGGCTGATAAAACGGAACAGACTTCCTTTTTCGCAAATGCAGAACAACAATTAAAAACGATTCATTTTCACCCCACAGATTCGGTAACAATTGTTCCGAACGGTTATACTAAAACCGGAAATGTGAGTTATTATGCGAATAAATTTCACGGCAGAAGAACTTCTTCGGGTGCTCTTTACCACAAAGACAGTCTGACAGCTGCGCACAAAACACTCAAATTCGGAACACTTTTACGCGTTACCAACCTGGCCAATGATTCGGTAGTTATCGTAAAAGTAACCGACCGAATGGGAAAATCACCCCATATTCTCGATTTGAGTTTAGCCGGTGCCAAACAATTGAATTTCGTGCGAAACGGTGTTGCCAAGGTTACGATTGAAGAGGTTACCAGATAGTGTTAGATTTGTTTGGTTTCAAGAGTGAGAACTCAAAAACTGAGCAACTAAGAAACTTCCAAACTCAATCACCTCAGAAGCATTTAGTACATTTGAAGTATGTTTGAATCGCTGAAAGTAATAGAGTTGGCAACCGTTCTGGCTGGTCCGGCAGTGGGAATGTTTTTTGCGGAACTGGGCGCGGAAGTCATCAAAATTGAACATCCGTCATTACCTGATGTCACGCGTTCATGGAAATTACCTTCCGAAAATGATCAGGATCCGGTTTCAGCTTATTTTTCATCTGTTAATTACCGTAAACAGTATCAAAAGATCGATTTAACTTCTCCGGAAGGAACTGCAGAAATTCGGGCGTTGATCAAAACAGCCGATATTTTGCTGTTGAATTTCAAAAAAGGTGATGACATTAAATTCGGTTTGACAAGTGATGAAATACTTGCCATCAATCCACAGATTTTGATCGGAAAAATAACCGGTTTCGGTGATGATAGTGATCGTGTTGCTTATGATTTGATCTTACAAGCCGAATCAGGATTGATGTCGATGAACGGAACACCTGAGTCGGGGCCCGTGAAAATGCCGGTTGCATTTATTGATGTGCTCGCAGCTCATCACCTAAAAGAAGGTTTATTGGTCGCGTTGATCGAACGCCAGATTTCCGGAAAAGGCCGCGAAGTTTCTGTTTCATTATACGACGCTGCTGTTTCTTCATTGGTAAACCAGGCATCCAATTATCTGATGGAAGGCCAGGTTCCGCAGCGAATCGGGAGCTTACACCCGAACATTGCTCCTTATGGCGAATTGTTTACAACTGATGATCAGAAACAGGTCACGTTTGCTATCGGAAGCAATCGCCATTTTGAAGGATTGTGTACTTTTCTCGGTTTACCCGAACTGATTACTGACGAACGTTTTTCAGCCAATGTGCATCGTGTAAAAAACAGAACTGCTTTGTTTGAAATCCTGCAACCGGTTATTTTACAGTTTGCTTCAGAAAATTTGAATCAGGCCATGCTGGCACAACACATTCCTTTCGGAATTATCCGTTCATTAGATGAAGTTTTTACCGATCCGGTAGCTCAATCGTTGGTGCGAACAGAAGTCATCGACGGGAAAACCACAAAACGTGTTACTTCAATTGCTTTTAAACGCCATGGAAATTAGAACGCCACAAACCGACGCCGAATGGGAGGCGTATTACGATTTACGTTACCGTGTTTTGCGTGAACCATTGGGAAAAGAACGCAGCTCGGAACGCAATGATGGCGATGCAACCGGAATTCATTTCGCGTTGTTCGACGGTGAATCGATCCTGGCAGTTGCCCGCTTGGACAAAGTAAGTGAACTCATTTGCCAGGTACGGTTTGTAGCGGTAGAAACCACTATTCAAGGGAAAGGTTTAGGCAAAAGAATTATGGACGAAGTTGAAAAACGTGGCGTCGAAGAAGGTTATACCAAGCTGATTCTCCATGCCCGTGATTATGCATTACCGTTTTACGAAAAGCTGGGATATGCGTTGTTGGGACCGTCGTATAAGTTGTTTGATGTGCTGCAGCATTATGAAATGGAAAAAATTCTCGTAAAATCTGCTGAGGGAATTTTTGGAGCAGCGACTCCTTAGAAACTTAAGAACTGAATAACTTAGAAACCCACCAACTCAAGAAACTTAAAGACTCAATTTTTCCTATCTTCGACCAATGAATATCCGGAATGCCGCAGCATTAATGATTGTACTTTCCCTTTCGGTGGTTACACTGATTCTCGGGCAGCGACTTCTCATTCCCCTCATTTTCGCTTTGTTGATTTGGTTACTGGTTCGGAAAATAAAATCGAAACTCAATCAGATTCCCTTTATTCGCCACTGGTTCCCGGGATGGGTCACCAATATCATTATGTCGGGATTGATCTTTGCAGCATTCACTTTTATAGGTCGGCTATTGGCAGTGAACATTGAAATCCTGGCCAAATCGTATGAAACATACGGCGTCAATGTGACCATCGTTACCAACGATATCAACAAGATTTTCAATATTGATACGATGAAGTTGCTCGAAGAATATGCCGGTAATTTCAATTTTGGAACATTGTTTTCGTCTATCTTTTCATCACTTAGAGGAATGGTTGAGAATACCATTGTTGTGCTGTTGTATGTGGTCTTTATTTTCCTGGAAGAAAGCAATTTCCCCGTCAAATTACATGGGATTTTTCCCAGAACTCAGCGCTATCTGCGTGTATTGGTACTCATTCAAAAAATAGAGAAATCCGTTGCCAATTACATCGGTTTGAAAACACTAGTGAATCTTATTTCGGCTGTTATCAGCTTTATTGTTTTGCTGATCATCGGAGTGGACACACCAATTTTCTGGGCGTTCCTGGTATTTTTACTCAATTTTATTCCACTCATCGGATTGTTCATCAGTGTTTTGTTGCCTGCAGCGTTTTGCCTGGTACAATTCGGATCGTTTAGTCCTTGCATTGCGACATTGATCTCGCTGGGAACGGTTCAATTCATCGTGGGAAATATCCTGGAACCAAGAATCATGGGAAACTCACTCAATATCAGTCCGCTGGTTGCTATTATTGCATTGGCGCTTTGGGGAACGATCTGGGGAATAACAGGTATGTTTTTGAGCGTTCCGATCACGGTAATCATGATCATTATTTTCTCCCAATTTTCAAAAACCCGGCCTATCGCCATCCTGCTTTCCGAGAAAGGAAAGATTTAATCAATCCGTTATCCGTTTTGGTTCGCTTTTAATCTCCGGGGATGTTGCTTTTTCCTTTTTAACCGCTGTATAACCGTCAATTTCAATGTAGGTAGCATATCTCGGTTTAAAATCAACATTTTCAATCAACGCTTTATCACCGTTTTCCAATTCGATCACTACTGTTGTTTTGATATCACTGTACAAATCGAATGCATACACGCCGTTGATGGCTACAACCCGCTGCTCACCGAAGTAAGAATAGGTCATTTTCGCGTTGTTGAGAATGTTTCCTTCTTCATCGGTAACATATACGGTTGCTGCTTTTTTACGAGACTTGACCTGCTTTCTCAGTCCCGGAATTTTACTCACTTTGGCACGCGACATCGGGTTTGTACGCCATGATCCGACATAAGCGCGGTTTTGTTCGATTGTTGGAATCAATTCCCGCATCAGCGAATCTTCTTCCACAGAAACAAAACCTGCATTGTCTTCCGAACCCGGCAATAATTCAAGATTAGAAGGCATATCACTGGCATAAACGCTATAAAACGGAGGCATGTAGTGAACAGTACTGCGGTTGAATAAATTCCATGAAACCGGATTCGATTGAGGCTCAAATTTAATTACATCTTCATTTGTAATCGAATCCGAAAGAACTTCTGTTGACTGGCCGGCAGGCGATTGTTTTGTTGAAGTCGCTGCCAGTTTCGATTTTTGTTCCGTTTCCGGGTTTACCAGGAAAAAATAGCCGACTACTCCAACCATAATTGCGCCACCAGCCCCGAGCAATAATTTACTCATTAAACTCATGCCGGCTGTGGCATACGAACCTGCTACTGCACCGATTTCGCTGCGTAAAGCTCTGCGCTCTACCACGCGTACCATGTCTTTCTGAAAGTCAACCTGTTCCTGTAAAAACGGATCATTACTCATTTCCAGTTCAAACAGACTGCGTTGTGATTCTGTCAGTTTTCCCGAAACATAGTCGGAAACGCGTTCAAATTGTTCCAGCGATGATCTCATGGTAATAACGATTCAGGGTGAGAAACATGCTTTTGGGCCAATTGGTACGCTTGCTCAATACACTTGTATTTCTGCGTTTTCGCCGAGTTGACGCTTGAATAATTCAAGGTCTTGGAAATATGTTCCATGGATTGTTTTCGGAAATAAAATAATTCAAATATCTGACGGCATTTTTCGGAAACCTGGCTAAGAATCTTATCCAGTTGACTCAAACGCTCTTCCTTTTCAACATCGTAGCCCAAATCAGCATCCGAAATAATAAGCGTGTCACTCCACTCCAATTCGTAAGCCGTTTTGTTTTGCCGGCGCATTTCGTTTTTCACCATAAACCGATTGATCCCATACAAATAAGTCGTTAGCTTCGATGTCAATTCAAAATTCGGGTCCTGTAATTTTTCGATCAGGAGCAACAAACTGTCATTGAACACTTCTTTCGCCACCACTTCATTCAAGCCACTTTTGAGAATCAATGCTTTGATTTTAGGAAACTCCTGGTACAAAAACCGAATCGCTTGTTCGCGCTCGCCTTTGCGTATGGATGAGATGATTTCCTGATCAGTCATTCGAATTGTTTTCTCTTTAATGTAATCGTCTACGAAAGGTAACTATTTTTGGGCGAAAATTCAGATTATTGCGGTGGTTAGAAAGTCCAGTAGGGACGAAATATGGTGACAAAGCCACTCTACACCAAACATCTACCCGCCTGAGGCGGGGTAGAACAATCAAATAACATGGTAAATGTCTTACCCCTACGGGGTAAAAACCAACTATAAATCTTTATTTCTACCATATTTCGTCCCTACGGGACTGTAAATACTGTATACCGATGATCCGAAAAAAAGTATCTTAGTCATCGAAATATTGGAAACCGAACATGATCGATTACACTGCCTACAATCCTACACGGGCCATTTCGCTGAAAGGAAAGTTACTTACACGCCTGGTTCGTTTCGGTTTTCGGATTCGTTCCATTTTCGGAAAAAAGTATGTCTATCCGCTCAAAGGCCATCACGAAGATCCACTTAAAATGTCGACCGGCGAGCGTTTGTATCTCGGTTACAAATATTACTACAAAGCTATTGTTCAGGCGGAAGAAAACTCTGGAATAGCTAAACAATTCAAGGTTCCGCTTCGACCACATATTCCTGAAAACTTTGTGCCTGAAACCGCGATCACACTAAGCGCAGGTGGCGATCTGATGCCTTACACCTGTATCAACAAAGAAACTTGTGGACGGTTGTGGGACCAGGTGGGCGAATTTTTCTTTTCGTCGGATCTTGTATTTGCGAACCTTGAAACACCGATTGATCCGAACAAAAAGCCGTCGTCAGTGCCGGAAGTAATGCTCAGCAATATGTATTTCAACGGGGATTCCGAACTCTTTGATGTGTTTTCAGCTTTCGGGAAATACGGTGGATACGATGTTCTGTCGGTGGCGAATAATCATTCACTTGATCAGCAATCCGGTGGACTTTTAAACACGCTCGATTTTCTCACCGGAAAAGGTATTGCTTACACCGGAGCAGCCAAAACAGCTGAAGCATACAACGATTTCCCTATCCTGGAACGAAACGGAATCAGGATTGCATTTCTGGCGTACACTTTTTCACTGAACATGGAAACCGTTCCGGCCGAAACACCGTGGTTGTGCAATCACATTTGTCTGAACGAACCAAATCCGAATATTTCATCGATTATCCAACAAGCCAAACTGGCACGTGAACGTGGCGCCGATCTGATAGCTGCGTCATTGCACATGGGGTGCGCTTATCAGCCCTATCCGGATCAACAAATTATTGATACCATGCAGCGCATTTGTCGTGAAGCAGGCATTGATTTGGTTTTGGGCGGACATCCACACAACCCGCAACCGCTTTCGTTTTACAACTTCCATGATCCGGTAACAGGAGAAGAGCGACAAAGTCTGATCATCTATTCATTGGGCGATTTTGTAGCTTACGATATTTTCAAATGGTGTCACGCACCGCTCATGGCCAAACTTGAAATCAGCAAGGGAACCATCAACGGAGAAAAACGCACACATATAACGGGAATTCAGCTAAAGGCCATTTACCTTGACGCGACGGTGAAAAAAGGAAAAGTAACCCAATTGCTGTTCCGGGATGTAAAACGCCTCCGGCACCCGGTTGAACGTTCGATACTCAACCGCGATTCACGAAAAGAATTAGCAGAAATAATCGATTTCCTGGATGAGTTTGTGCTGCCGGTTAACCATGATGAAATTGTGGTATAAGTAAGTGAAAACAACTCAGCGTTTCTAATTTATGTATTTTGGTAATGCTTAAACACAATGGTATGCTCAATAAAAGTTCAGCTGCTCTCTTTTTATCCATAACCTCATGGTTATCTTGTTTATTGATCGTTGCCCATCATTTGGTTTATAAGGCGCAATACGCAGAATCACAACTATCGCTTTTGTCATGGGTGAATATTTTCACGATCCTGTGCACTTATTTTACGCTTGGATTGCTTGGATTATTCCTGTATAACAGCAACGAAAATGCCCGGAAAAATACGGCTCTCATTCTGGCCATCGTTTCAGGACTTTGGTTGGGAATTGATCTTTACAACTTGTTTGAAGACAAGGATTGGTTAAATCGCTTAACCAGTTTGAGTGCGTGGATAGATTTGTTCCGTTACAGATTGTTTTTATTAGTCACTCCACTGGCATTATTACTTACCGGAATTGCATTTTACGGAACAAATAATGACCGAAGAAAAAAAGCGCTTGTTTGGTTGCTCATCGGCGGTCTCGTATTCCTGTTTGCAGATCTGGCGAATCTGTTCATGGATTTTTATATGCAAACCATGGAAAACAGAGCTGTTAGCTCTATTGGCAGTGAACTCTATACTTCTATCCGGCTAATTCTGAATATTCTGTCAGTTCCTTTTTCTGCCGCAATCATTGCATTTGCCATTAGCAGTTACAATAAACTGGATAAAAAAACAACGGAAGACAAGGAAGTTGAACGTGAAGACACACTCGACAAATGGGAGAAAACCAAGACAGTCACCGCAATATCACCAATACAATGGTTAGGTAATTTTCTGTTGGCCGCCATTCCTGTTGCGGGGTTTGTTTTATTGATTATTTGGGGAAGTGATCACCAAAACAGGGTTCGGAGAAACTGGGCGATTATGCAATTTTGGGCAGGGACTGTCGGAATGGGTTTAAATGTTTTGTTTTTTGGAGGCATCCTCGATTTTTATGATAACTTATCCGGGATCTTCACGATTCTAACACTCCTCTTTCTCGCTATGGTCATCATTTCCAGCGTACTCACTTACAACTATTTCCAGCAATTACCCAATTTCGAAGATGATGAAAATCCAACTTTGGGAACCTGGCTTGGGAACTTCCTAATCATCGCCGTTCCTATCATCGGAATAATAATGTTGATTGTATGGGCAACGGATTCTACCAAAGAATTGATCCGGAAATGGGCAATAGCGCAACTAATTTGGATGGGCATTTCACTCATCATGTGGGTGTACATGTACAGCGCTTATCAGCAAATCCAAAACATACTTCCGTTTCAGTACTTTCAGTTTTAGACTTCTTCTTCGTCGCCCAATTTAATTTTGGGTAGCTTTTCTTCCAACGAATTTACACGATCAATGAATCGAACAAGTTCAGCAATTGGAACTGAAAAATGTGATAGTATCATTGCTTCATCGTTTCTGATCCCGAATTTAACACCCGCTTCTTCCTGTATTTCATCAATCACATCGGTTGTTCGGTTTTCAGAATGCTCCATTTCAATGATATCACAATAAAAGAGAACTCCTGAAAGGTGTTTTTTTCTTCCAATGAAATACTTGTAGTCACAAAAAGAACGAATGCCATCTGCTTCTATTTGGATAATTTCCTTTCCGTAAAGATTCCAAAGAAAAAGCTTCAGGAAAAACACTCCGGGAAGTGCGGCCAATGCTACTCCGAATAAAAGTTTGGGATGAAAACCGTTACTTGAAATTAATATTATAATCAAAAGAGGCACAAAAAGCAAGAAAACCAACGTGAAAGTCCCCAAGATAATCAATGGTATTAATGGCGGTCTTTTTCCAGTTAAAACCAATTCCTCAAAAACGATTTTTTGTTTTATACCAGGCAATTGATCGTTGTAAAGTTCCATTTTTATTTCATTAGAAGAAATTACCACTCCCCGGTAATCTCGCGCCAGCTTCTTGGCCTGAGTAGCGGACTCCAGGTAAATCCTTGTAAAAATTGTTCCTGCGGATCAAGCTGGTCCATCGGGTAGAAAATGCCTTCGGGTTGACGTATAAAGGTAATCCCGGTTACTTCTCCACTGTCGAGGTAAACGTTTAAATCAGCGGCGTAAATGCGGTTCATTCCTTTCCGGTCGATGACTACCGAAGTATCCGTTTTTACCGTATCAGTAGGGAAATAAACAGTTCGTGCATTGGCCAGTACCTGCGCTTTTACCAGTTCATTTTCCTTGAAAAAAGCCCAGATTTCTTTCCCCGCCAGTTGGTTGTAATAATTACCTGAATCGACTTCATTGGCGGCAAAAGCATTGTAGCGCAAGTGCACTTTTTCAATGATCGAATCGTTTTTCACGTATACGCGAATGCTGTCGCCACTCAGTTCGGAATTGTTGCTCCAAAAATGCGGACTTCCCCACATATCCATGAATCCGGAGGCCTTGTCGTAATACAAACTATCGGCAATTCCCTGAACTTTATCCTGGAAGATCTTTACATTGCATTTACCGGAAACACTCAGCGTTTTGTTGAGCGTATCGCGCAGATGAATCAGCGTATCGGCTCGAAAATAAACCGTGTCTTTTGATTTCATCAAACGTACCCAAGGCTGGTCGGAAAGCACATCTTTACCCAGTAGTTCATTGGAATAAAAATGTCCGCCTCTGAATTCGACTTTCTGCGCAGTATCCAGCACAGAAATGTGTCCGCTTCCAATGGCAATTTTCTGTTTGGGATTGTAATACAAACTATCGCCATGAATGAGCCGTGGCTTCTGATCTATGAAAGCATTTCCCTGCAAAACGCCTTCTTCTGTTTGCACATCGTACCAACCTTTTTCACAGTACAATTTGGTTTCTTTTTGGGTAACGTTGGTTGGACCGAAAAAGTAAACCCGGTGCTTGAGATAATTGTACTGCAAGGTGTCGGTGGTCATTTTCAGGTCGGGCGATTTGTACACCACATTTCCGCGGAAAAAACTTTCTTCGGTATTGGGGTTAAAATAACCAACACGGCTTGTAAGTACTTCGCTTGTGGTAATATTCTCAATACGGCCACCATAGCGGTAAATCGCACGGGATTTCCTTGCATCGTATTCAAGCGTATCTGTAGTGAGTTTGTATTCCCGATCACGCACCCGAACATTTCCCCACAATTTTGCCATGCGGGTTTTACCGTTGTAATACAGGGAATCGCAAAACAGGTTGAGTGTATCGCGTTTGTTTAAATGTACTTTTCCATAAGCCCAGACTTCCTGCGTTTTAGCTTTGTAATGCGCCGAATCACAGTACATAGTGTTTCCCTGATAGGTAAAATTCACCATTCCGGTAAGGCGCTGAATGCCCGTTTTTTCATCGTAGGAAAGCTGGTTGGCCCCCGGCAATAACTCCAACCAATCCGTCTGTGCCCAGGCGGAGAGTCGACACAAAAAAATTGCGCTCAAAATAAGCGCAACTTTAAAGGTATGTTGGAGTGTTTTCACCAATCTTATCGTGTTACCAATGTTTGTTTGCGGTCCGGACCAACTGAAACGGTCGTGATCGGCACTTCCAAATGTCGTTCCAAATATGTTACATAATCCTTTAATGCCTGCGGAGCAGCGCCAAAAGATGTTAATGCGGTCAAATCCTGTCCCCAACCCGGGATATCTTCCCAAATCGGTTCGATGGTTACACCATCAATATCGTACGGCAAATAATCGATTTCTTCGCCGTTGATGCGGTATTTGGTACACGCACGGATCGTATCAAATTTGTCGAGCACATCCGATTTCATCATGGCCAGTTCGGTAACGCCGTTGATCATGATCGCATATTTGATTGCCGGAAGATCGATCCACCCGCAACGACGCGGACGACCGGTTGTAGAACCGAATTCACGGCCTTCCTGACGAATTTGTTCACCTACCTCATCCAGCAATTCTGTTGGAAAAGGGCCGCTGCCGACACGTGTACAGTAAGCTTTGAAAATCCCGATTACATTTCCGATTTTCGATGGAGCAACTCCCAATCCGGTACAGGTTCCTGCGGTAACCGTGTTCGATGACGTTACATACGGATACGTTCCGAAATCAATGTCGAGCATTGTTCCCTGAGCGCCTTCGGCAAGAATTTTCTTTCCTGCACGCAATGCCTGATCCAGGTAATGTTCGCTGTCAACAGCTTTCAAACCACGCAGGATTTCGATTCCTTCCATCCACGGGCCTTCCAACTCTGCAAGGTTGTATTCAAACCCTTCGTAATGTTTGAGCATTCCGATATGTTTCTCTACCAATGCATCGTATTTCTGCTTGAACGTCGGTAAGAAAATATCACCTACGCGCAAACCGTTGCGACCGGTTTTGTCCATGTATGTCGGTCCGATTCCTTTCAACGTAGAACCGATCTTGTTTTTTCCTTTGGCTGTTTCAGAAGCTGCATCCAACAAACGGTGTGAAGGCAAAATCAAATGCGCTTTTTTCGAAAGCACCAACCGCTCTTGAATGTTGATGTTGAAGGGCGCTAATTTTTCCAGTTCTTTTTGGAAAACCACCGGATCAATTACGACTCCGTTACCGATCAGGTTGATCACATTTGCATGAAAAATGCCCGACGGGATGGTATGTAACACATGTTTTACACCTTCAAACTCCAATGTGTGACCGGCATTCGGCCCACCTTGAAAACGTGCAATAATATCATAGTTCGGTGTAAGGACGTCAACAATCTTTCCTTTTCCTTCGTCACCCCATTGTAATCCTAAAAGAACATCTACTTTCATGAAATTGTGTTATATCGCTCCATTGCTTCTTCAATGGAAGCGTAGCTGGTAAAAATTTCGTTTAATTTGGACAGTTCGAACAATTTCTGAACGCCCGGCTGCAGGTTTACCAATGCACAATCGCCGCCTGCACTGCGCGATTTGGTTAAGATCCGTACAAAAAGATTCAATCCGGTACTGTTGCAATAAGTCAATTCACTCACATCGCACAACCAGTTTTTAGAACCGGCAGCAATGGTTGTTTCTACTTGTGAAAGAATTTCGGAGAGTCCTTCATCGGAGAGTATGCGACCACTTAGCTTTAGAACAGCATAAGTTGGCATCACAGTTATGTTGGATGTTAATTGCACTTATTTGTCGTTTTCTGTAGTGGGTTGGTTGCGTACGCCATAGAAATACAGCGAATGGTGCTGAATCTTCACGTTGAAAATCTCCTCGATGGTTGCTTTGATACTTTGTACGCGCGGATCACAAAATTCGATGACTTCGCCGGTATCGGTTACAATGACATGATCGTGTTGTTTGGAACCGTGCGATTTTTCAAACTGAGCGATGTTTTTCCCGAACTGGTGTTTACGCACCAGGTTACAAGCCAGTAATAATTCGATGGTATTGTATAACGTTGCTCTCGAAACACGGTAATTCTGATTCTTCATCTTGATGTACAGTGATTCGATATCGAAATGCCCTTCATAGCTATAGATTTCTGCCAGAATGGCAAAACGTTCGGGTGTTTTACGGTGACCATTCTGCTCGAGATAAGCCGAGAAAATGTTACGAACCGTGTCCTGAAGATCCTGCTGTTGCATGCGACCGAATTGAAAGGGCAAAAGTAATGATTATTCCCCGAAGTACGGACGCAGGTTATTCACAAACTGTTAACAATGGCTATTTATACAGAATCCTTGTTAACGAAAAGGATAACTGCGCTTACCAAGTACCATAAGTAGTGAAAACTGGGCATACAATCGCTGATGCATGATTTCGGCCCGTTCCGCTGCAGGACGATTGATCGAAAACAGCTTTTTATCCGGATCACCGTTATAATCGTATTCTTCTTCGTTGAAATTATAGTTCCAATTTTCGAGTTCATCCTTCATGATTAGTTTTCCCGGCGTTTGAATGCGGTAACCAACGGAAAACTTCACACCCAAAAACTGGCGAATGTATTGAACGCCAACGCTCAGATCCGCAGCCAAAACAGTCGTCCCACTTCTTGATTTCATGAGTACTCTGTTACAGTTGCAGGTATCATTTTCATCCTTATACTGGATTTTCGCAACGGCCGAATACCGGTTAAAACCGACATCAACTCGTGAAAACACACGGAATCTATCGTTGTAGGAAGAATACAAACGTCGCTCGGCATAAACGGTATTGCCATAAACACGTCCGATTGTACTGTAGATCGTCTTTAACGGGTAATAGAAAACCGCATCGGCGCTAGGTTGATATTCAAACTTTTCCCGTGACGAACCGAGTCGCTGACTAGTCATCGTGAGCCCAAGCGTCCAGTTTTCACGAAAACCAAGCATGAGTCCAATATCAATAACCTGAACCGGATTCTTCGTTAGCCAGCTGTCATCGGTGTAAAGCGTATTGGGTGTTGTCTGAAAAGTTGAGCTTGTTGCAATCGGCACCTGGATTCCATAACCAAAGCGCAACCGTTTATCGATGAGTTGGGTCCGTTTTGGTTTGGAAACTTCGAAATCAAAAGGATCAGTCTCATCCTGAGAAAAACCCAAACAAGCAAATCCGATAAAAAACAAAATGGGCAGCAGTCGCTTCATTGTTATTTGATTGCGCCGACATCAGCAAATTCCGTGCCTGATTAACAACTTTTTAACAATCTAAAAATCAAGCCCTATTCTTCCCCCGTATCCCAGCGTTCAACGCGTTTTACGCCGTCAACCAATTCGAACTTACGCATTAATTGCTCCAAATGTTCGGTATCGTAAACCAGCAGTTTGATTTTCCCTTCGAACAAGCCGTCGACGGTTTCAAAGGAAATGGATTTCATATTGACGTTGTGTTCTTTGGAAATAACCTCGGTGATCTTGTTCACGATTCCCACGTCATCGATTCCAATCAAACGGATGGCAGCCACACGTTCGATCAGATCCTGGCTTCTCCAGCGCGCTTTCACACAACGATAAGCCATTTTCGATTGTAAATGCTCGGCGTTCGGACAGTTATTACGATGCACTTTGATTCCTTCTGAAATAGTAATGAATCCAAACACTTTATCGCCCGGAATCGGATTACAGCAACGCGCCATTTGGTATTGGATATTCATGAAATCCTCACCGATGATGATGGTATCTTCTTTCTTGTTGATTTTCGGATACACATCCAGTTCGTGCTTGTCTTTCTGAACGGTTGACACTTTTTTCTCGAGCTGCAGCATTCCGTGCACATTCTCGATTTCCCGCAATTTGGAAAGATCTATCTTGCCTTTGGCGATGCGGAAATACAACTCGGTGGCCGAATGAAAACCGTAAAATTTCTCCAAAACGGTAATATTCTCGGAAGCAAAGCGAATGTTATGCTGCTTGAATTTACGTTCCAGGATTTCGCGACCGTCCTGCGCAATCAGCTTGCGTTGCTCGTTGAGCGCTGATTTGATCTTATTTCTTGCCCTGGCCGATCCTACGATGCGTAGCCACTCTTCGTGCGGTTTTTGTTTCGACGAAGTGATGATTTCGACCTGGTCACCGTTTTGCAATTGGTAACTCAGCGGAACTAACCTGTTGTTCACTTTGGCACCGATACATTTGTTTCCGATGTCGCTGTGGATGTCGTAGGCAAAATCGAGAATCGTAGAACCAGTGGGTAATACACGTAATTCTCCCTTCGGTGTAAATACATAAATTTCTTCGTGAAAGAGGTTCATTTTGAACTCATCCACAAAATCCATAGCATTCACATCCGGATTTTCCATCAGTTCCCTGATCTCGGAAATCCAACGGTCAAATTTGGAATCGTCTTTCGAATTTTCTTTATAGCGATAATGAGCCGCCAAACCTTTTTCTGCAATTTCGTCCATCCGTTTGGTGCGAATCTGCACTTCCACCCATTTTCCCTGTGGGGACATTACGGTTGTATGTAAAGACTCATATCCATTAGCGCGTGGTGTTGAAATCCAATCGCGCAAACGATCAGGGCTTGGCTGGTAAAAATCAGTTACAATTGAGTAAACGCGCCAACAATCGGCCTTTTCCATATCCATCGGCACATCCAGAATGATCCGAATGGCAAACAGGTCAAACACTTCTTCAAAAGGCAAATCTTTCGATTGCATTTTGCGCCAGATAGACGAAATGGATTTTGTACGGGCTTTGATATCGAAGTTATATCCTTCTTTAGTTAAAGCTTCGCGCACAGGATTTACAAACCGGCGAATAAAGCGATTCCGCACATCTTTGGTCGATTTCAGGTTGGCCTGGATCATGTTGTACACTTCTGATTCGGTGTACATCATGGCCAAATCTTCCAATTCCGTTTTGATGGAATACAACCCCAAACGATGAGCCAATGGAGCATACAAAAACTTGGTTTCGGAAGCAATTTTCAACTGCTGTTCCGGCCGCATACTTTGCAGCGTACGCATATTGTGCAGGCGATCAGCCAGTTTGATGAGCACCACACGTAAATCGTCGGAAATGGTGAGCAACATCTTTCTGAAATTCTCGGCCTGGATTGACGCATTTTCGTCAAATACTTCCGGAATTTTCGTCAATCCGTCTATGATTCGCCGCGCTTTGGCACCAAACAAATCTTCCACATCCTGCAAGGTAATGTGTGTATCTTCAACCGTATCATGGAGCAATGCGCAGGCAATGGCAGTGGCCCCCAATCCCATTTCTTCGGCACAAATCCGCGCAACGGCAATTGGGTGATAAATGTAAGGTTCTCCTGATTTACGGCGCATTTCCTTGTGGGCTTCCACCGCTACGTCAAATGCCTTTCTGATGAGATTGGTATCCTGACGAGTACGATTTTTGGTTGCGCGCAACAATCCCCGAAAAGCCGAAAGGATTTCTTTGCGTTCCTGCTCCAGATCGATTTGCATTTCCATAGATTCTGTAAGAACTTTATTTAATCACAACAAAGATAAAGTGAAAGTCTTGCTGCTGAAAAAAAGTTTCAGTAAGTGTTAACAATGGGTGGTTATTTAACTTCTCAAAGATGTTGAATGTTTGATGCTTAATTTTTGATGTTGGATTGCTGCAACTAAAATCAGTTGATTATGTTAACTGAACTCCCACATTTACAAAGAATCCAATTCAACATCAAAAATTAAGCATTCAACATTTGCCAGAGGCAATATTAGTCTACAGCCGGCAAAATCTTCCCTGAAACTTCACCAAACCCAATTCTTACTCCATCTTTGGAAGAGAATCCCCTCATGATCACTGTATCACCATCCTGGATGAATTTCCGTTCGGAACCATCATTCATTGGAACAGGTTTAGTGCCTTTCCATGCCAATTCGAGCATGGAACCGTAAGAATCGGGAGTGGGACCGGAAATGGTTCCTGACCCCATCAAATCACCGCAGCGAATATTGCAGCCATTTACAGTATGGTGAGCCAATTGCTGGGCCATGTTCCAGTACATGTATTTGAAATTAGAAGTACAGATCTTTGTTTCACCGGAATTTTCGGGTTGAATGTACACTTCCAGTTGAATGTCATACGATTTTTGGTCCTTGTATTCAAGGTAGGACAACACTTCAGGCGATTGCTCCGGTCCGTCTGTTTTGAAAGCCTGTAAAGCATCCAACGTTACAATCCAGGGTGAAATGGAAGAAGCAAAGTTCTTGGCCAAAAAAGGTCCGAGCGGAACATATTCCCAGGTTTGCATATCGCGGGCAGACCAATCGTTGAACAAACACATTCCGAAAATAAAGTCTTCGGCTTCGTCGGTAGAAATGCGCTCACCCAAGGGTTTTCCATCGAAGGTAATGAATGCCATTTCCAATTCGAAATCGAGGTTACGGCAAGCAGCATAGATCGGCGGTTCTTCCGGATTGGGTTTGATTTGTCCTTTCGGGCGACGAACCGGCTCTCCGGAAATGATAATGGAACTTGATCGACCGTGATAACCAACAGGTAACCACAACCAGTTCGGTAATAGTGCATTGGCTGGATCACGAAACATGGTTCCAACGTTGGTCGCATGTTCACGACTCGAGTAAAAATCGGTGTAATCGCCAATTTCAACCGGCATACACATGGTAACCTGGTCGATTGGAATCAACACTTGTTCTACATGAACCTGATTTTTTTGAAGGTCCGTATAATTCGTATCAAACAATTTCGACAGGCGATTGCGTAATTCACGCGTCGCTTTTTTGCCACGTTTCATGAGCGTGTTGAGTGACGCGCAATCAAAATCGCTGTGTTCAAACGGTAAATTCTCTAAGTAGCCGAGTACAAACAAACTTTTCAAATCGATCGCAAAATCACCTATACGCGAAGCAACACGCGGTGTAAGCTGCCCTGTTTTTACAATACCAAAGGGTAAATTCTGAATCGGGAAATCTGAATTCTGAGGAACTTCTACCCACGAAGTATGGGCCGGATCGTTTGCTGCAATGGTGCTCATTTGTTTGTATTTCGGATTGAAACACAAAGATAGGATTTCGGGAGACATTGCTCCCTACGGATGAATAGATTTTTACTCTTCATCTGCGGCGGACTATTTTCGTAATGGTTCTCACGAATTCACCAATTTTTGCTCGCGCTTTTACCTTGGTTTTACAATGTTAAAAAGCTTCTTCCAGCTCAGCTAACAACAAATCCACCCATTTTTTGTACATCATTCCCGAAGGATGCAAACCGTCAGCTGCAACCAAATCGGGGTTCACCAATCCTTGTCGTGAGATCTCGGTAATCGAAACGTACTTTACATTCATGGTTTCAGCGATTTCTTTGTTGATGTTGTTGAAGCGATCAATTCTCGAGGAAATACTTGCTTGTCGACCTGAACCAAAAGGTGTGTAGCCATAATCCGGAATAGAAATCACCACTACTCTATTAGCATTACCATCAGCAAAACCGATGGCCTGTGTGAGTAATTGGTTGAATTCGCAAGTGTATTCTTCTTCGCTGCGTTGCTGAAATTCATTATTGACACCGATGAGTAATGTTACCAAATCAAATTTTCGGTTACCAAGCTTTGCTTCGCGAATAGCATTTTTCAGATCAGCAGTTGTCCAACCGGTTTGCGCAATGATTTCAGCCTTGAATGTTGAACTATACGCGTCAGATAAGGCTTTGGCCAGTTGATTAGGATAACGTTCGTTTTCTTCAACGCTTTCGCCAATGGTGTAAGAATCACCCAGCGCGAGGTAATTGTATTGCACCTGCGTTGTGTCGGTTTGAGAATTGCCGGATTGGCATCTTGCACAAATACTGATGGATAATAGAATTAAAAAAGTCAGTCGTGTTTTCATATGTTCTATATACGGATGAAAGCCATAACCGGATTTTGTTTAAAATCAGATAGCACTATAATCATCTCAGTATAAATATCTTCCAATTATAAACACGTATTTATACCTATTGCAATTATACGTTGAACCTCCTAATTTTATTACAAGCATTTAGAGATGTGATAATAACAAAATCAAAAAAGCCGTCCCAATTATAACTGAGACGGCTTTCTGATTTTTACCAGTTATAGGATTACCATTTAAACAGCGGACGGCCGTTCATCATGGTATTTACTTCTTTTTTCACGGCCTCAATTGTGGCTTCGTCGGTGATGTTCATCAACACACGGTCGATCAATCCAACGATTACGGGAATTTCAGCTTCGGAAACGCCACGCGAAGTAATCGCTGATGTTCCGACACGAATTCCTGAGGTAATAAACGGTGATTCGGTATCAAACGGCACCATGTTCTTATTCACCGTAATATCTGCTTTTACAAGCGTGTTCTCAGCATCTTTACCGGTTACACCTTTCGAACGTAAATCGATTAGCATACTGTGATTTTCGGTTCCTCCTGAAATAATTGTATAACCCAGCTTGGCGAATTCTGCCGCCATAAGCGCTGCATTTTTCTTCACCTGAGCCATGTAGGTTTTGTAATTATCAGACAACGCTTCACCGAATGCAACTGCTTTTGCTGCAATCACATGCTCTAACGGTCCGCCTTGAATTCCGGGAAAAACCGCGGCATCCAATAAAGCAGCCATCGATTTCGGATTTCCGTTGTTCCACTTCAATCCAAACGGATTATCGAAGTTGTTACGCATCATGATGACTCCACCGCGCGGCCCGCGCAAGGTTTTGTGTGTTGTTGTTGTAACGATGTGACAATGATCGAGCGGGTCGCTCAGCAAACCGGCAGCAATTAAACCTGCAGGGTGTGAAATATCAGCTAAAATCAACGCGCCAACTTGGTCAGCAACTTTACGGATCCGTGCATAATCCCAATCGCGGGAATAAGCCGAAGCACCACATATGATCATTTTCGGACGTTCGCGTAACGCAACTTCTTCCAACATATCGTAATCAACCAAGCCGGTTTCTTTGTTGACACCATAGAAAAATGGTTTGTATAATTTTCCGGAGAAATTCACTGGCGAACCATGCGTTAAGTGACCGCCATGCGAAAGGTCGAAACCTAGGATTTTATCGCCTGGCTGTAAACATGCAAGGAAAACTGCAGCATTAGCTTGTGCTCCCGAATGTGGTTGTACGTTTGCCCAAGTAGCACCAAACAATTTGCACAAACGATCAATGGCCAATTGTTCTACTTTATCAACTACCTCGCAACCGCCGTAATAACGTTTTCCGGGAAGTCCCTCTGCGTACTTGTTCGTCAATACGGATCCCATCGCTTCCATTACTTCGTCACTAACGAAATTTTCCGAAGCAATGAGTTCGATTCCGTGTTCCTGTCGCTGTTTTTCCTCAGCGATTAAATCAAAAATTTCCTGATCGCGTTTCATATTGTATTGTTGCGGATCGCGCTAACGCTTTCCTCATTATTAGTTTGCTATTCGGATACAATCAGTTACACAGAGTAATTGATCGCGTAAATTTTCTTTAATCCTTCAACCAACGTTGTATCGGGTTTGTAACCCGTCATTTCCAACAGTTTATCTGAACTTCCTACCCGACGTTCAACTTCATAATCGTAGCGTTTCTTGGGCGCTTCGATGAATTGGATAGCCGATTTGGAACCGGTAATTTCCTTGATTTGTCCCGCCAGATCATCGATGCACCACTCGGCCTCGTTGGCAATATTCACGATGTGTGATCCTTTGGCATCCATCAATCTGATACAAGCTTCAACCGTATCATCGATGTACGTAAAATCGCGGGTTTGTTTTCCTGAACCGAATACCGTCAACGGTTCATTGGCAACGGCCTGTTCAAAGAAACGCGGCACTACCATGCGGTTGTCCTGGTTGTAACCATAAACATTGAAAAAACGCAGCGAAACCACGTTGATTCCTTTTTCCTCGTGATGTGAAGCCAGGTAAATCTCATTGTAGCGTTTCGCCATTGCGTATGAAGTGCGCGGGTCCACGAGAATTTCTTCGGTCAATACATTCTCGAAAGCCGAGTGTCCGTAAATTCCACTGGTGGAGGCATACATGATCTTTTTGATGTTGTTGGCCAAAGCTGCCATCACTACGTTCCTGGTTCCGATCACTTCCACATCCATGGTTTCTACCGGATTGTCCGCAACAATGTCAACGCCTAATACAGCTGCAAAGTGAAAAATCACATCACAACCAACGGTTTTTTGCATGATCAGGTCTGTATCGCGTACATCGCCATGAATGAAAGTAATACGGTCAAAAATGTCTTTAGAGAGTTTGTTTCCGCGCAAGAGGTTGTCGATAACGATGACATCATGGCCGTCTTCTACCAAACGTTTAGTAAGGTTACTGCCAATAAATCCCGCTCCACCTGTAATTAGTATTCGCATTCGTAGTGTTTTTCACAGCAAATATAGTTTTTCACAGGCGTTTGATGGCATAAAAATGATGAGAAAGTTCATTATCCGTCCGGCGAACAATCCCTTTATCCATGAAATCATCCATTCGCACCCAGCCACTTGCATGAATCACAGTTGATTCATCAAGTAACAAACCTACATGATGCACTCTTCCTTCCTTGTTTTGAAAAAAAACCAGGTCGCCGGCTGCGTGTTCGCCATACGGAACATCCATTCCGAGTGAAACCTGCTGACTTGCATCGCGAGGTAAATTGATCCCAAAGCGTCGGTGAACCGATTGCATCAATCCAGAGCAGTCAATGCCAAAAGGTGTTTTTCCGCCCCATAAATAAGCCGTGTTTTCATAACTCAATGCCAATTCAGGAATGCTTTCGGGTGTAAATGATGGTTCGCCTGATATACGAAATTCATCGCGGCCAATGTTAAATTCCCCGGCCTGTTCCAACGGAACAAATGCACCGCGCGTAATGATCTGTTTTCCCCAGGGAGTTTCCAATTCACGCGTCAAAGAAGATTCAATCGTATTGCTGTCGAGCCAGCGGTTTACTTCTTTCTGGCTTAGTGATCGCACTTGTTTTCCGTCGATCCAGCCTTCGTAATTATCTAAATAGGTACGGATATGAAGCCACTGCTGATCGTTTCCCAGGATTTCCAGAACTTCACCGAACAACAATTGCGTCACCATTTCAGCACGGTCGGAAGCGCTTGCTCTCACAGGAGAAACAGCTACTTTACAATAAGCCAGGCCTTCCATTATCTTTTCGGGAATTGAGGTGATTTCAATAAATTCAACGCTTGCTGAACATGTCGTTCGTTGTGATAAGCTACAAACAACAATCCATCGCCCAAGCGCAAACGAATGATTTTTGAAATCGAAATCGGCACTTTCACTTTCCGTATATTCACCGTAGCTGCCTGTTCAAGGATCTCCAGTAACTCGCGCTGACCTTTTATCAGTGTTTCCAATCCATCAGCCTTTGTCAGCGCCGGAACAATGGTCGGGTTGTAAGATTTGGGTGAATTGAATTTGCGTTTCACGTTTTTAGCGTTTCCGAGCTTCATCGACACCCAGGCAGATCGTCCCAACGGAGAAGAAACAAAATTCTCACGTGGTTCGCGAAAACGCGTTTTTTCTATTCTTCGCTGAAACGCTTCATGGTAAAACCGTGCATACTCATTCAGATGGGCTGTAATCTCCAAAACACTCCACGTATACTCATTGGGCTTCCAATTCAGTTGTTTTTCGCTTAATCCGCCAAGACGCTGTTTGAGCACCTGAATGTTGCGCTCAGTAATCGATCTGACTTCACTCAATACCCACTGGGTTGTCATACACTCCTGTTTTGGTAATCAAAGATAGTTCAGTGAGCGGTTTTTCCAAAATTTATGCTGAACTCGGGTTAAATAACTTGTGGCCACTTACCTCAAAGGAAAGGACAAACTATACATAATTCATTTTGCCATAGAATATTGATGGTTAGTCTAGCCGAGACGTTATTTCCCCACGAATTCACGAATTATGCTGGCCTAACGGACTCGCCAACAATTATACGATATAATAACATGCACTTAGCGCGTCCGTTAGGTGCGCAAAAAAATTCGTGAATTCGTGGGAATCATTAGAAGCATACTCTCAGAATTCACATCAAACAAATGCAACCTTTTTAAACAAATAACTATCTTTCCATTATGAAAGCTTGGTTTATAGCATGTTTACTGCTCTTTCCCCTGATCGGTGTTTCGCAGGAAATCGATCATGCGCATTCGTTGTTTCACGGAATGACGGAAAACAAGGGGCAATGGGATAACCAGGTTTTGTTTCAATCGCGCTCGCAAAAACACACAATCTGGGTACAGCAGCATGGATTTATCTTCGATATTCGGGATTATTCTGTCTTGCAAAAAGCTCATGCCAATCCGGATAACGGCCTTGAAAACACAGATTACACACAAACAATCGTAGCGGCTCATTTCGTAGGATCACAAACAGTTACTTCCATTGAAAAACATAAACCGGGAACACATTACTACAATTATTTTCTCGGAAACAACCAACACAAATGGGCTACAGCTGCTTATAGTTACAACGAAGCTGTTCTGAAAGATTTTTATGCCGGCGTTGACTTAAAAGTGTTCGACGATGAAACCAAATTCAAGTACGAATTATGGTGTCAGCCGAATAGTGCTGTTAACAGTATTGCGATTGATTACAAAGGCGCCAAACAATTGAAGCTGGATGAAAAAGGAAACCTCATCGTTTCAACACCATTGGGTGATTTGATTGAACAAGCTCCAATTGCTTACCAGATTTATAACGGGAAGATAAGCCCTGTAAAATGCGCGTTTAAGCTCACCGGAAACCGTGTTTCATTTGATTTGGGCAGTTACAACAAATCAGCAGTGTTGGTCATTGACCCGACGCTGGTTTTTGCGACGTATTGCGGTTCGGTGACCGATAATTTCGGGATGACCGCCACTTATGGCTACGACGGAACCGCCTATTCGGCCGGAACAGTTTACGGAAATTCCTACCCGACACCGGATAACAGCGCTTACGACGTCACATCCAATTTCACAGTTGTCAATGTAGCCAATAGTGTTACCACGGATGCGTTTTTATCGAAATATTCACCGGATGGTTCCACAATGATTTGGACCACTTTTATCGGCGGCGGCGACAATACCCAAGGAACAGAAACGGCGCACAGTCTTATTTGCGATAAACTGAACAACGTTTACATGTACGGCGTCACATCGAGCATCGACTTCCCGATTGTGAACGGTTACCAGCCCAATCACGGAGGCGGAACACCATTATCAGTTAATTTCAATGGTTCCAATTTCGGAACAACAGGAACAGATATTTACGTGGCTAAGTTCAGTGCCAATGGACAAAACCTGATGGGTTCCACTTACATGGGAGGATCACTGAACGACGGAGTAAACTTTAAAGTGAGTTCAGGGAATTACAGTAGTGTAGCAGCCTACGATTCATTGACGACTAATTACGGTGATCAGTTCCGCGGTGAAATCATGATAGACTCGGTTGGTGATTGCATGATCGCATCGTGTTCACGGTCAGCTGATTTCCCCATCTCCAATGCGTTTCAACCGGTAATCGGTGGCCAGCAGGACGGTGTGATCTTTAAACTTAGCTCCGACCTCTCGACCTTGCAATGGTCTAGTTTTTTTGGTGGAAGTAACAACGATGCGTGTTACTCTGTGAAAATCGATTCGTCTTATAATATTGTATTTGCGGGCGGAACCAGCAGCAATAATCTTCCCGGAACCGCAGGAGCGGTTAACCCGAATTACATGGGCGGAAAAACGGATGGTTTTGTGGGGAAACTGACCTCTAACGGACAAACACTCACACGTGCTTCGTACATTGGAACTGCCCAATACGACCAGGCATTTTTTGTTGAAATAGACAGACTGGACAATGTGTTCCTGCTCGGTCAATCGGTTGGCGGAACTTATCCGATCATTAATGCAACAGGTTATGCCAACAGCAGCCAGTTTGTAGCGAAGCTAACGCCTGATCTTACCGCCGTTCAAAACTCCACCATTTTTGGAAACGGAAATGGAGCAATCAACATCTCGCCTTCGGCATTTTTGGTTGATATTTGCGGAAATATGTACATTTCAGGTTGGGGAGCGAATATCCTGCAAGGAACTCCATTGAGCGGAATGCCTATTTCAGCCAACGCGTTTCAATCGACTGCGCCAAACGGTTTTGATTTTTATTTGGCGGTACTTGATCGCGATTTCGACGGTTTGCTTTACGGTTCTTATTTAGGTGGAAACACTGCGCAGGAACATGTTGATGGCGGAACTTCACGCTTTGATAAGAACGGTGTTGTTTATCAATCAGTATGTGGCGGATGCGGTGGAAACAGCGATTTCCCCACTACAACCAATGCGTGGTCAAACACTAATCTGAGTTCCAACTGCAACAACCTGGTTTTTAAATTCGATTTCGAACTGATTCCTGAAGCGGAATTCTTTACCGACGATTTATTGGGTTGTGCTTCCTATGAAGTTACGTTGCAAAACACCAGTCCTCCTTCCGACAGTTATGTTTGGGATTTTGGCAACGGCGATACAACCTCGATTATTTACAATCCGACAATCACTTATGATCAACCAGGAATTTATGTCGTGACATTGACCGTGACCGACAGTGTTTGTTTATTGACCGACACGGCAGAAATCACCATTACCGTAACGCCCGCTTTACAATTGCAGGTTTCCAACGACACCATTCTTTGCTCACCAATTCCGCTGACATTTACGGCGAATTCATCCGGCACAGCCAGTACATTTATCTGGTCAAGTGGCAATCAGTTTTCCGATACACTGAATGTTTCAACAAGCGATTCTACATTAACTGTCACTCCCGGCCAGTCAACCACTTATTATGTCCAAATTTCCAATCTCGGTTGCAGCCGGATAGATAGTGTCACGGTCTTCTTCGTCTCAGGCGCGCTGAATATTTCGGGTGATTCGACTTTATGCATCGGTGAAACAAGTACGCTGACGGCCGACATTTCCATTCCTGGAGTTACGTTCGATTACGTTTGGTCACCCATGAATATTCTCACCGCTACTGCGCAGGACAACGTGGTCACCGCAACTCCGACAGTCGATTCATGGATTTACGTAACAGCCAACGGATCAAACGGTTGTTTTGCCCAGGATTCGATTTTCATTCAGGTCGGGAATTTAGGTGGCCTGGTAACTGCTACGGCGCTTCCGTCGGTTGTTTTACCAGGTGAAACATCTACATTAACTGCTTTGCCGCCGGGGTTCAGTTACAGCTGGTCACCAACTACCGGTTTGAGCAATCCGAACGCGCAAATTACACAGGCAACAGTTGACCAGACAACAGAATACACCGTTACCGTAACCGATGGTATTTGTACGCAAAGCAGTTCCGTTACCGTAAAAACATTGGAAGTTCTCTGCGATGGGCGTTTCGTATATGTACCGAACGCTTTTTCACCTGACGGCAATGGCGAAAATGATGTGTTGTATGTTCGCAGTGCAATCACCACCGAAATTTTATTCCGTGTGTTTGACCGCTGGGGTGAAATGATCTTTGAAAGCAAATCACTAAACAACGGCTGGGATGGAACATTCCGCGGAAAACTGGTCGATCCAGACACTTACGATTATTACTTAGAGGCTATCTGTACTGGTGGCGAACAATCCATTATCAAAGGAAACATTACACTAATTCGTTAACATGAGTAAAAAAATTATTACTAAAAAGTCAGAACAATTTCTTGCCACTTACCTCAACAATGCCTCACCAACCGGATTCGAATCATCAGGGCAAAAGCTTTGGATGGAATACTTAAAACCTTATGTAGATAAATTTGAAACGGATGCTTACGGTACCGCAGTCGGAATTATTAATCCGGATGCACCGTTCAGAGTAGTGATCGAAGCGCATGCCGATGAAATTTCCTGGTTTGTACATTACATTACCAAAGAAGGTTTTGTGTATGTGCGCCGCAACGGTGGCTCCGATCACCAGATCGCGCCTTCCAAACGCGTGAATATCCACACTAAAAAAGGAATCGTAAAAGCTGTTTTCGGCTGGCCGGCCATTCATACGCGCCACGAAAAGGAAGAAGCCCCGACAATGAAAAATATTTGTTTAGATCTGGGCTGTTCTACCGCGGATGAAGTCGCAGAATTGGGTGTGCATGTGGGTTGTGTGATTACTTATGAAGATGAGTTCATTGTATTGAACAAAACCCGTTTTGTAGGCCGGGCATTAGACAACCGCATGGGTGGATTCATGATTGCTGAAGTTGCGCGCTTACTCAAGGAAAATGCCGTGAAATTACCTTACGCATTATACATTGTGAATGCCGTGCAGGAAGAAGTAGGATTACGAGGTGCCGAGATGATTGCCAACCGCATTAAACCGAATATTGCCATTGTAACGGATGTATGTCATGACACGCAAACGCCAATGATCAGTAAAATAGAACAAGGTGATCTTACAGGCGGAAAAGGCCCGGTATTAACCTACGGACCTGCGGTTCATAATAAATTGCTGGATCACATCATTTCGTCAGCCGAAAAAGAAAAAATCTCCTTCCAGCGCGCTGCGGCTTCACGAGCAACGGGTACCGATACCGACGCATTCGCTTACTCCAATGACGGTGTTCCTTCTGCCCTGATCTCATTGCCGCTTCGTTACATGCACACTACCGTTGAAATGTGTCACAAGGATGATGTGGAAGGTACAATCGCATTGATTTACGCTTCTCTAAAACGCTTAAAACCAACACAATCTTTTAGTTATTTCGACTGATAAGATTACAAGAATGTGCATTAACTCTATTTGTTCAGCTGTCTGAACCCAATGGTGGTTTTCGTATATTTATACACTTACAAAGCTAGAACTTATGAAGAAAACTTTACTCATTGCGAGTTTGGCGTTCACCACCGTGGGAATGTCACAAACTTATTCAGACAATTTCGATTCTTATAATGCAGGTCAATACATGGCTTCGCAAAGCGGCGGATTCTGGACAACCTGGAGCAATGCACCGGGCGGAGCAGAAGATGTATTGGTATCAAACGCTAACGCGTCCAGTGCACCAAACTCCATTTATTTTTCCACTGCCGCGCAAGCAGGCGGACCAACAGATTTGGTACGCAATTTCGGTGTATTGAATACCGGACAATTTTCCATGGAATTCAATATTTTGGTAGAAACCGGAAAAGCAGGTTACTTTAACTTTCAGCGAAATGCTACTATTGGCCAGGTATGGGCGATGGATTGTTTCTTCAATGACGATGGTACGCTTACGATCAATAACCAGTCAGGATTAAATTTTTCGGGTGCTTACACACAAAATACGTGGTTCAATTTCCGTATTGACATCAACTTCAATACCAATCTCTGGGAAGTATTCATCGATGATGTATCGATCGGAAGTTTTTCGAATTCTGAAAATCAAATCGCTTCGATTGACATTTTCCCAACGGATCAAAATACGCCATACAGTTGTGGGTATTTCATCGACGATTTTTCGTACACCATCACTCCGTACACACTTCCTAACTTAAACGCTGCCGTAACATTGGTAAGTTTTGACCAGGGAGAAATTGCAGGTGCTGAAGTAACCCCAAAAGTGAGAGTTCGCAACCTGGGGGTAACTACCATCAATTCATTTGACCTGGATGTTGTGTACAACGGCAATACTATTTCTCAGCCAGTTACAGGTTTAAACCTGGCTTCATTGGCTGAAACAACAATTACAATGACAGGAACTCAAACACTGGTTGCCGGTCAGAACGACATGGTAGCGACTGTGAGCAATGTCAACGGAAATGCCTCTGATGGCGATGCAGGAGATGATGAAGGATCCATTTCGATTGATCCGATTATTCCTGCGGTCGGTAAAATGGTTGTAGGTGAAGAAGCTACAGGAACATGGTGCCAATGGTGCCCACGTGGTGCTGTTTTCATGGACATGATGGAAACCAAATACCCAAGCCACTGGGCTGGAATTGCGGTTCACAACGCCGACCCTATGGTGGTTACAGAATACGATGCCGCTATCGGACCTTTGATCGCTGGTTACCCGAGTTCATTGGTTGACCGTGGTGCAGATGCTGATCCGTCGGTTATGGAAAATGAATTTTTGACTCGAATTTTGGTTGCTCCAACAGCATTTATTACCAACGGAGCTATTTGGGATGCGCCAACACGTGCGTTACACGTATCTGTGTCAGCCGACTTTCAGGTTGCGGCAAACAATGGCTATAAACTGGCAATCGTATTGACCGAAGACGATGTTACGGGCTCAGGTTCAGGCTGGTCACAAAGCAATGCTTACGCAGGCGGCGGTAGTGGAGTTATGGGTGGATATGAATCATTGGGCAATCCGGTTCCGGCCGCGCAAATGGTTTATGATCATGTTGCCCGCGCTATCGAACCGTCTTTTGGAGGTTATGCCAACAGTTTCCCCGCTACGGTAAATGCAGGTGAAACGCACACCATAAACGGATCGTTCTCTATTCCTTCAACATGGGATGAAAACGAAATTCACATCATTGGTTTGTTGATCGCACCAAACGGACGTATTGACAATGCCGGGAAAGCAACGATAACAGAAGCAGTTGATAATGGTTTTGTAAGCGGTCCTGACTTCACAATTTCTGTTGATGAGTACAACCAATTGGATGCGACTCTACAAGTTTACCCGAACCCTGCTCATGAAATGGCAACTGTTGAGGTAAACCTGAAAAAAGAATCGACTGTAAACTTGCGTGTCTTAGACCTTTCAGGTAAAGAAATGGCAGCAAGAAACTACGGTTCTATGAGCGGTGCAGCTACCATCGCGATGAATACATCACAATTTGTTGCCGGTGTTTACATTGTTGAATTGACATTAGATAACGAAGTATTCCAACGTCGATTGATCGTAGAATAATTCATTCAAACATACTACTGAAAACAGCCGGTTCATATATGGATCGGCTGTTTTTTTTGTACAATAGTACCAACTATCCTACACAATCTACGTTCCCACAGATGCAGATTTTAGCGCTCCTAACAGCAGCGCTATTAAATGTTCGGCATCACGTATACGACTATAAGCGAGTGCGGTAGCCGAGCTAAAAATCTAAGCATCTTTGGGAGTAAAAAAGTAGTTCTTGTGAATTTTCCTGCTACCCTGAAAATCAGGCTGAGGTTAGTATATTTGCAGTATGAAATGGATTGGTAACCGCATCAGTTATATAGATCAGGAACACAAAACAACATTTGTGATCATTCCTGAAAACCCAGGAATTGTGAAATCGCTCATCGGAGCCTGGTTTTGCATGTGGGTAGTTATTGGTGGAACACTGATTTGGGCGTGGACATACTATCCGATGAAACGCGAACTCCACCTGGTTATGATCGTTTTCATGGTGTTTTGGTTTTATTATTTCCTGCGCGTTGGCCGGTCGTTTTTCTGGCTGATGTTTGGCAAGGAAATGCTCCGGATCGATAAGATTTCACTGACGATCAAAAATTCGATCAAAGGTTACGGAAAAGCAAAAGAATTTTACATCGAGAACATCAGCAAAGTACGCGTTTGTGTTCCGAAATCAAATTCATTGCAGGCTGCATGGGAAAATTCGCCCTGGATCAGAGGCGGTGAGCGTCTTGAATTTGATTATATGGGGAAAACTATTCGGTTCGGACGAAAACTCGACGAGAAAGAAAGCAAACTGCTGTTCCAGATCATTACCAAACGATTGGATGATCATTTGAAGAAGAAAAAGTATTGATGCCATAGGCTCGGGATGCGCCCCGAGTCCACTATATAACCGCTTCCAAAACACTTTCGCGCGTCATTCCTTTGCGCAGGTGCTCAATAATAATCGGGAATTTCTCATCGATCCGTTTAGGTGTAAAACCCAACTCAACTCCCAGACGTTTAACCATTTGCTCTTCTTTGAGATCTGAAACACCATCAGCAACCAACACCTGGATCAGCTGAATAAAACGCTCGTACCTTTCTTCACGTGTCGCTGGTGGAATCATCGGGTAATCCTGCGGATTATCAATGATTTCCTGCACCTGTTCCTCTGTAAGAGACAGGCGTTGTGCCACACGTTTCAACAATTGATTTTCCTGGTAAGAAATAATACCGTCGACACGGGCGAGCATTACTAAATTTAAAAAATGTCCTTTCTGACGCGATTGTTCTCCCGATTCAAAAAGATGTGCAATAGAACTCATAGTATGTTTTGGGTGTTTTTATTTAACGAAGTGCTGCTTCAATATGGCCGATCAGCGAGTGAATGACTTTGATGTGGATTTCCTGGGCACGATCAGCATATTCACTGTGAGGAGCGCGAATTTCAACATCACACATATTTGCCATTTTTCCGCCGTCTTTTCCGGTAAGTCCCACCACCTTCATTCCTTTTTTACGGGCTGCTTCAATGGCGTTGATCACGTTTTTTGAATTCCCGGAAGTTGAAATTCCCAATAACACATCACCGGGTTGCCCCACAGATTCGATGAAACGAGAAAAAACAAAATCGTAGCCGTAATCGTTTGCCACGCATGAAAGATGAGAAGGATCAGAAATACTCAATGCCGCGATTCCCGGCCGGTCATTTCTGTAACGTCCTGTTAGTTCCTCGGCAAAATGCATGGCATCGCACATCGAACCTCCGTTTCCGCAAGAGATAATTTTACCGTTATTGGCAATCGAAGCAACCATCAGATTACCAGCACTTTCGATCAGTTTGTAATTTGCTTCGTTGTTAAATTTTTGCAAAATACCCAGTGCTTCTTCAAATTGGTCTGCTATTTGTTTCATGCCAGGAGTGTTGGTGAATTGTCCAAAAATAAATAATTATTGCGACAGTCATCAATTTACTTAAACTTGTTATATTTGAAAACTGGGGGTAACTCCATAACACAACAACAACTATGAAAAAAAGTATACTTGCGTTGGTAGCGCTGATATGGAGTTTCGGTTCTTTTGCTCAGGATGATTGTTTCAAAAAGCTCGAAGAAGCCTTCACCAAAAGAGGGTCTTACACCATCGCCGATGAAATGCATAGAAACGTAATCATTAGTTTCTTTACCCCTGAAGGAACGGAATGTGTTTCCGGAAAAGTACGTGTGGAAAACGGAACAATTGTTTCGATCTTTCTTCAATACGATGACAACACGTATGAGTTGTTCGACAAAAAATTCTACAACACCAAGAAAACGGCCCCGCAAATTACCAACGGTATTTCGGAAATGATTTTCTCAGCTGACGGTGAAAAATTCCGAATTGTATTTATTGACAAATTAAAACCGAAACAAAAGTCGTACAAAGCGGTTGAATTGCCGACTGACTTATAAATTCCAGTTTCAAAAACCTTGCTAAAGCGATTCCCAAAAGGATCGCTTTTTTTGTTTTCAATCCTGAAAAGAATACAACTTTAGTGATTTTCGTTTCTTTGTACCCAAATGAACAACATGAAACAGGTTGCATGGGTTACGGGAGCTTCATCGGGAATTGGTGAAGAAGTATGCAAACAACTTGCAGCAAACGGATTGCGGGTCATTCTTTCGGCGCGAAATGAAGCGAAACTGCATGAGTTGAAAGCAACCCTTCCATTCAGTTCTGAGCATCTGGTTGTTCCACTCGATCTGGAGCATTCTGAGAATTTTAACGAGTTGGCCAAAACCATAATTGCTCAAACCGGCCGTATTGATTTTCTCTACAACTGCGGCGGATTAAGCCAACGCGCGGAAGCTGCGGAAACAGCACTAGACGTTGACCGCCGGATCATGGAGATCAACTATTTTGGAACCATTGCCTTGACTAAAGCCGTTTTACCGTTTATGCAACAACAGAAAAGCGGACATATTATCGCTATTTCGAGTATCGCCGGAAAATTCGGATTTTACCTGCGGTCGGCTTACAGCGCTTCGAAGCACGCCTTGCACGGTTTCTTTGAAAGTTTATTGCTCGAAGAAGCCAAAAACAACGTGCATGTGACAATTGCTTGTCCGGGCAAGATCAATACACCCATTTCGATGAGCGCGCTCAACAGCGAAGGAAAAGCACATGGTGAAATGGATCATAATCAAGCTACAGGAATGCCCGTTGATGAATGTGTGCGGATTCTACTGAAAGCGGTTGAACGACGCAAAAAAGAAGTGCTGATTGGCAACAAAGAAATCAAAGCTGTGACGCTAAAACGGTTTTTTCCAAAATTATTCTGGCGAATTATTGCGAAACAATCGGCTACGTAATTTTTTAAATCGCAGCAAACAACTTTCAGAAACCGGCCGCTTCCAAAAACTCCGGAACAGAATAATCCGTCCCCGGAAGTTGTTCCCACGATGGATCACCTTCTTCCGTTGCCGCCATAAATGCCCAATGAGCAACCAAATCAGTAAATCCTGAAGCCATTTGCATTTCGAACAACCACGAATCGGATTCCTTTTTCAAGTTTCCCCAACCGGAAACACTCATTGCGGCTCCTAATTCATTCATCGGCATAAAGGAAATCTGTACATTTCCATTAGGTGTAATGGATCCTGCCATCCGGTAAGGCAATGGCGCCGAATCAGGAGTTGTTCCTTCTGCATACATCAAGGCAGCGCAGTTTCCCCAGAGATAACCGCCGCTACAACCTGTAATTTGCCATACGGTTTGATCGATCATTATAGTAGGCTCGGTATCCTCTGAATTCATTTGTAATGCTGGTAAAAATGATGTTGGCACGTACCAATACGTGCCCGCCAAAAAATTCCATTGAGAAGTCATGAATAGTGTGTTAATGGGTTATTATGGCTTCAATATACGAATTTTCAGAATTCACAGCCATACGACACAAAAAAGGTGCGAAAATGAATCCGCACCTACGTTTTTTTACTACTTACAAAAACTCAAATATATCCCTTTTCCATTAAGAATCTCGCTACATTCGATTCGATTCGTTTCGTAATATTCGACGTATCTGCTTTCTCGAATGATTTCCCGGTAATGCGCTCAAACAATTCGATGTAACGATTAGTCACCACATCCACGAATGAATCCGGCATCTCAGGCATTACCTGCCCTTCCAATCCCTGGAAACCGTTTTCGATCAGCCACTGACGCACAAATTCTTTCGATAATTGTTTTTGCTGTTCGCCTTTCGCCTGGCGATCTTCATATCCTTCAGCGTAGAAGTAACGCGATGAATCGGGTGTGTGAATTTCATCAATCAAAATCACTTCTCCGTTCAGCATCCCGAATTCATATTTCGTATCCACCAAAATCAATCCGCGCTCGGCAGCCATTTCGGTTCCACGCTGAAACAACGCTCGGGTGTAACCTTCCATTTTCTCGTAAATGTCTTGCGGAACAATTCCTTTCGACAAAATATCTTCACGCGAAATATCTTCGTCGTGGCCTTCTTCCGCTTTCGTTGCCGGAGTAATGATCGGCTCAGGAAAACGGTCATTTTCTTTCATTCCTTCGGGAAGGTCTACACCACACAATTCGCGTTTTCCAAGGGAATATTCACGCGCTGCGTGACCGGCCATATAACCTCTGATCACCATTTCCACGCGGATCGGTTCGCACGCATGACCTATAGCCACACATGGATCAGGCGTTCCCAATAACCAATTCGGGACAATATCCCGGGTTGCATCCAAAAACATGGTTGCCACCTGGTTCAGCACTTGTCCTTTGAAGGGAATTCCCTTCGGCAAAATATGATCAAACGCCGAAATACGGTCGCTCGCAATCATTACCACTAATCCGTTGTTCAAGGTATACACCTCACGCACTTTACCACGGTAAACGTCTTGCTGTCCCGGAAACTTGAAATTGGTACTTTTGATTGTTTGGTTCATTTTGCTTCGTTATCTTTTTTAAACTTTTCTTCCTTCTCTTTTGCTTCGGCTATTTCGAACGCATCGATAATTCGTTTCACTAAGTTGTGGCGAATCACATCACTTTGCGTCAGGCGAATGATCTCCAGGCCTTCCACGTCTTTCAGAATATCCAAAGCGTAAGACAATCCCGAACGCTGGCGGTGCGGTAAATCGACCTGCGACATATCACCTGTAATCACAAACTGCGCTGTTTGTCCCATACGGGTCAGGAACATTTTCATCTGCATCACGGTTGCATTCTGCGCTTCATCCAAAATCACAAACGCTTTGTCGAGCGTACGGCCACGCATAAACGCCAAGGGTGCAATTTCGATGATGCCGAATTCGATCATATCCGCCAGTTTTTCCGGTGGAATCATATCGCGTAGGGCATCGTACAACGGCATCAGGTACGGATCGAGCTTTTCTTTCAAATCGCCCGGTAAAAACCCGAGATTTTCGCCTGCTTCAACCGCCGGACGCGTAAGTATGATCCGTTTTACTTCTTTCGCTTTCAAAGCACGAACCGCCAATGCAACAGCTGTGTAGGTTTTTCCCGTTCCCGCCGGACCGACCGCAAAAACCATATCGCTCTTATTCACCGCCTGCACCAGTTTTCGCTGATTCACGGTTTTCGCTTTGATTTTCACACCACCGTTTCCGTGCACAAGTGTTTCGGAACCATCGCCCGAAAGCATCGTGGAACCGTCTTCCAGCATCAGGTTTTCGATGTTGTTTTCCGTCAGCATGTCGGTTTCTCTGAAATGAGAAAGAATCAATTCAAACTTGCGTTCAAACTGCTCCATTACCTCCGGATCGCCCACCACAGTAAGCTCATTCCCGCGTGCGTTGATCTGCAATTTCGGAAAAAAGGTGCGGATGTATTTCAGGTTGGCGTTGTTTACACCAAATAATTCAGCGATGTTAACACCGTTGATTTCAATTTTCTTCTCTGTCAATGTGGATAAATCTTTCGTTTTACCTCGGGCTTTGCAAATTATAACCCTTATTTTTGGATCAAAATTAATCAATTTTTGTTGCTGAAAAGCGAAAAAACGAGGATGCATATAATCACGTTGACAACAGATATGGGATTGAGCGATCACTATGTGGCCGCACTGAAAGGAAGTATCTATAAATTGGATGCTTCAGCCGTAATTGTAGACGTTTCGCACGCCATTCGTGCATTCGATATTGCACAGGCCAGTTATTGCGTATCGAACGTGTATGCCGACTTCCCGAAAGGAACCGTTCACGTGATCGGAGTTGACAGCGAACCGGTAATCAATTCCCGCGACGGAAGTTATCCGGCAATGATGTTGTACAACGGCCATTACTTTGTTGCTAATGACAATGGATTGTTTGCTCTCATCCTGAAAGAAAACCAACCCGAAGGCTTTTGGCTCATCGACGATGTACTTTCCAATCCGGCGGGATTTAAATTCCCGACCAAGAATATTTTTATTCCTGCTGCGGTTAAACTGGCACAGGGAATTGCTCCAGAGACTTTTGCTTCGTCCCATGACGAATGGAAACGCGCTTTTACACAAAATCCGGTGCTGGAAGAAAACCTCATCAAAGGAACGATTGTTCACATCGACCATTACGGAAACGCGATCACCAATATTTCACGCGAGTTATTTGCCCGTTTCGAGGAAGCGCCGTTTACTATTTTGTTCCGCAAGCGTGATTATTACATCGATACCATTTCAGGTTCGTACAACGAAGTGCAGCCGGGCGAAAGGGTCGCAATATTCAACAATAATGACTTACTGGAAATCGCCATCAACAAAGGTGCCCGTGGCGTAAACGGTGGTGCGGACAGTTTATTCGGTCTGCATACCGGCGACGTTGTGCGGGTGGAATTCACTCCGCGCGGTTCCGCCAAAACAATCGATTCACTTTTTTAATCATGATTACCCGTATTGTAAAACTGACGTTCCAGGAAGATAAAATCGATTCCTTCCTGGCATTTTTCGACACCATCAACACGCGCGTAAGCCGCTTTGAAGGGTGCAACGGCATGCGTTTGCTGCGCGATATCAATCAGCCCAACATCATTTTCACCTACAGTTACTGGAACAGTGAAGAAGCACTCAACAATTACCGCGATTCGGAGTTATTCAGTGGTGTTTGGAGTACGATTAAACCGTGGTTTAGCGGAAAACCGGAGGCGTGGTCGGTGGATACGTATTTTGAAGACGGACTCTTTTCGCTATAGTACAGGTGACTCGCGAGTAGCCCTTACTATAGCTTTCCAACCGTTTGTGTACCATCTTTCGTTAATGAATGTAACAATCGGTTGACGAAGTCTTATCTAAGTCGTACTTTTGACCCACTTTAATAAGTATGAGAGCATTATATTGGAAAGAAATACGGAGCTTTTTAGGTTCCACCATCGGATACATTTTTATCCTGATTTTCTTGATCACATCCGGTGTAATTCACTGGTATATTTCAGGCGATGCCAACCTGCTGGAAGGCGCGGAAGCGGATTTGATTCCGTTTTTTAACGCTTCGCCATGGATTTTCCTTGTGCTGATTCCGGCGATTACCATGCGTTCCATTGCTGAAGAACGACGAAACGGAACCATTGAGTTGTTATTTACACGTCCGATTACGGATCTGAAAATCATCCTTGCCAAATACTTTGCAGGCGTTACGTTGCTGATTATCTCGCTTCTGCCAACATTGGTTTATTATTATTCAATGAGTCAACTGGGAATTAACCCAGTGGATGAAAACGGCGTGGAAACTACCGTGATCGATGAAGGCGCCATGCTTACTTCCTATTTCGGACTTGTATTGCTGGGATCGGCATTTGTAGCCATCGGTATTTTCGCATCTTCTATCACCAGTTCGCAGATTGTCGCTTTTATTCTGGGAATGTTCATTTGTTTGTTCATGTTCTACGGTTTGGAACTGATCGGATCGTTTAACCTCATGGGCGAATACGATGTGATTTTCCGCTACATCGGTATTACTTCTCATTACGAATCCATTATGCGTGGCGTGATCGACACCGAAGACATGTTGTATTTCTTCGGGCTCATTGCCATTTTCATTACCGCAGCTCTGACAGTTGTTAAATCCCTTAAACGATAATCCATGGCCGAAACATCAAAATCGATCAAGAAAATCTACAATTGGGTACTCCTGCTGGTCGTTGTAGCGTTGGTCGTAATCGTAAATATTATCGGTTCGTTCCTGTATTCGCGCATCGACATGACCGAAGACAGCCGTTATTCACTTTCAGAAGGAACCATTTCGTTTATCGAAAACAAAGAACATTTCAAAAACCGTGTACTGATCAAAATTTACCTGGAAGGCAATCTTCCGGCGGAGGTAAAACGTTTTCGCAACGCGGTTGAAGACAAATTGAAAGAGTTTAAATTGTACGCCGGCGATCGTATCGAGTACGAATTCATCGATCCGAACCAAGGCAACCAGGCCGATCAGGATTACCTACACGAAATTTTATACAACAAGGCCAAGGGAATCATCCCGATGAACCTGGTTTACACGAAAGACGGAACCCAAAATCAGTTGTTATTGTGGCCGGGAGCTGTAATCGAATACGGTGGTGTTACGAAAGATTACGTGCAGCTTTTGCCTGGAACTTCGGCCAAGAATTTCTTTACGCTCGACGCTAATTTCAACAACCAGATCCAAAACTCGATCAACAATCTCGAGTACATGCTGATTTCGTCGATCAGACGTGCTACGCTGGAAGAAAAACCGCGTATTGCCTTTTTACAGGGTCATGGCGAGTTGAGTTATGCCGAAACACGACGTGTGCGCGACTTGATTGATCCGTACTACACCGTTGAGGATATTACGCTGAATGATTCACTGGCTGCGCTGGATGGTGTAAAAGGACTGATCATTGCGCGTCCGCGTGGACCGCTTTCCGACAAAGACAAATACATCATTGATCAGTTTGTGATGGATGGCGGCCGATTGATGTGTTTCATTGACAAACTGACTTTCCCAGCCGATTCACTGGCATTAAACGGAATGGTTCACACTACCCGAACCAACCTGGGCGGACTGGAACGCATGCTTTTTGACTACGGTATAAAAGTCAACGACAATTACCTCATCGATGTGCGCTGCGCTCCGAAAATGGTGCCGATGGCCAAACAAAGCCTCATTCCGTGGTTTTTCCATATCGCGGCTACGCAAACCGATCACCCGATTTCACGAAACATCGATCCTGTAATGCTGCGTTATGCGTCGGAATTGCAATTTGTAGGTGAATCACCGAGCCGGAGAGCAACACCTGTACTTACAACGTCTACCAACTCGGCGGCTACGGGAATGGCACCATTGGTTAGCTTAATGATGCCCATGAATTATGGTAAAAATCCGGTTTTAACACCCAATCCTGAAAGCGAGGCTAATAAAAAATGCCTGGCTGGTTTGGTGGAAGGTAAATTCGATTCGCACTTTAAGAACCGTATTGTAGAATCGTTTGCTAAAAATCCGGATTCGCACTACAAACCGAAAAGTACGCAGGAAGGAAAAATAATGGTGGTTGCAAACGGTGATTTTATTCGCAACTATTATGATTCAATGCCATCGCCACGAAACCCGAATGTGATGCAATATCGTCCGATCCAGTTCAACAATCTTCGTTACGACGAAACCATGGCGCAAGCCGGTATGCAGCCGATCATTTATGGAAACCAGGAATTTTTCCAGAATATGGTGGATTACATGATGGGCGATAACTCGGTATTGGACATTCGCAGTAAACACATCGATATTCACCCGATTGATCCGGAAAAAGTAAAAACTGACGCCGGTTACTACAAGGTAATCAACCTGTTAATTCCATCGGGAACAATTATTTTACTTGCTTTGGCACTTTTTTACTTACGTAAACGACGATACGCACGTTCTTAAGGATATGAAACGACTCATTTTTTTAGTAATCGCACTCATCCTGGTCGGAGTATTGGGATATGTAGCTTATAATCTAAGTACTTCGGCCGGTAAATCAGACCAGCAAGTGGCTTCCCTGGATTTTGAAATCAAAGATACTGCCACCATTGACCGCATCATCATTACCGAACCAAACGGATTGGAAATGGAACTCATTCGTTCAGGAAACAAATGGACGGATAAATCGGGTGGATGCATTCAACAGGTTCCGGTGGCCAATATGCTTGAAGCGGCATTTAATGTACGTTTCAAAGGTTATGTTCCTGACAATTCGGTTAAAACGGTATTGAGCAGATTGACGACATTGAGTACAAAAGTGCAATTTTTCAAAAACGGTGAATGGTCAAAAACCTGGTATATCGGTTCATCCACCCAAGATCACTACGGTACGTATATGTTGGTTGAATCGGAGGAAAAAGGAAAAAGCGACCTCCCGATCATTGCAGAAATCAAAGGAATGCAGGGCATGATTGGTCCACGGTTCTTTGCCGACAAAGGGCGCTGGATGTGTACGGAAATTTTCGCGTACCAGACGCATGAAATCGCCAGTGTCGATGTGCGTTATACCACCGAACCGAAAGACAACTTCACCGTAAAACGAAAAGGGAAAAATTTCAGTGTCACCACAAATGGAAAACCGTTCCCAAGTGTTGATACCTCCATGGTTTACCGTTATTTACAAAACTACAAGATGATTCACTTTGAATCGCCGAATTATGACCTTTCTGCAAAACAAGTCGACAGTGTAAAACGCAGCAAACCGTTTTGTGTACTAACTTTGAAGAGTGCTAAAGGAACTTCATCCGTATTGAAACTCTACCGTAAAAAATCGGCATTGGGTGATACACGTTTTGATGACACCGGAAAAGAGGCCGATTATGACATCAACCACTTTTGGTGCGTGCTTCCAAATAATGAATTGGTGCAATGCCAGTATTACGTGTTCAACCCGTTGATTATGGGACGTGTCTATTTCAATTACGCGCAGGAGAAACCAACGCCTTAAAACATTGATCCACTTAGGCTTGTATTTTTTTCAGAGGAAATAACTATTCTTAAAAATAGTATTCGGGAATTTGGGTGTTCGGGATATCCCGAACACTAGAATTTTCCTTTTTCCGAATTCGGAAAATTCGTCCTGAAAAATGAGCTGAAATTGATTTTCCAAACAGCAGCACATCCTGTGTTTCGAAGAACTATCCCGCGATCCTCGAAAACAACGGTTGAATAATGGTTGAAAAGTCCTTAAAACTTGTGAACGGGTGCCGAATCTAAGGATGGAAATTTGAGTATATTTGTGCGTTCACATTCAAAAACTGACATGAATTTTATTGTATCCAGCACCAATTTATTGAGACATTTACAGAGTATAAGCGGCGTTTTAAGCACCAGTAATACTCTTCCGATTCTGGATAATTTTCTATTTGACATCGTAGAAGGGCAATTGACCATTTCTGCTTCCGATCTGGAAACAACCATGCGTACAACCATGACTGTTGAAGCTTCGGAGACGGGTAAAATTGCCATGCCTGCCAAAATGTTGCTGGATGTGTTGAAAAATCTTCCTGACCAGCCGTGTACATTCCTGATCGATAACACCAATTTCGGAGTGGAAATCGCTTACGACAACGGTAAGTCGAAAATGGTTGGATTCAACGGGGATGATTTCCCGAAAACACCTTCCATCGAAAACAGTTCAAGTATTAAGATTTCCGGAGAGATTGTGAGTCGTGCGATCAATAAAACATTGTTTGCTACCGGTAACGATGATCTACGTCCGGTAATGAGCGGTGTTTACTGCCAGTTCAGTCCTTCGGATATTACATTCGTTGCAACTGATGCGCACAAACTGGTGCGTTACCGCAGAACCGACAGTCAATCAACAGGTGGCGGATCGGCGTTTATTTTGCCGAAAAAGCCATTGAATCTTCTAAAATCCAACCTTCGTGGTGACGAAGAAGTGTTGGTAGAATATTCAGATTCCAACGCCATTTTTACGTTCAACGATATCGTGTTGATGTGTCGTTTGATAGACGGTAAATACCCGAACTACGAAGCGGTAATCCCGAAAGAAAATCCGAACGTACTGATCGTAGATCGTTTGCAGTTTTTGGGCGCCATCAAACGTGTCTCCATCTTTGCGAACAAAACCACCCACCAGGTGAAATTACGCATTGCAGGAAGTGAATTGAATATTTCAGCTGAAGATCTTGACTTCTCAAACGAAGCCAACGAGCGCCTGACTTGTCACTACGACGGAACCGATCTGGAAATTGCCTTCAACTCGCGTTTCCTGATGGAAATGCTCAATAACATTGACGCTACGGAAGTAAAAATCGCGATGAGCGAGCCTAGTCGGGCTGGTTTGTTGATGCCGAATTCTACCGATAATGAAAACGAAGACATTCTGATGCTGGTAATGCCGGTGATGTTGAATCGATAATATAATTCCAACATAATATGAAATCTCCGACCGCAACGTCGGGGATTTTTTTGTTATTTTTTTGTCAAAAAAAACGCGTTATTCCGTTTTGGCACGATCTAGGTATTGGCGATCATAACATAAAAATGATTGTCATGAAAAAGATTTACCTTCTCGCAGTAATTGCCCTGAAGAGCCAAATGAGCTTCGGTGCAGAATTATTTGTTCGCGTTTTACGCCAGGGTACTCATGCTGCTACGGCGTACAATCAAACGCAAACGAGCAGCACCAATATTTTTCGCTTTTTTGATCTTCCGGCCGGAAATACCTTTATCCAAATCACCGATCAGCAATACGGATCCAGTATTTACACCGGATCTGTGAACGCAGGGTGGAATCAGCGCGTGGTTGCCGAAATAGATCAATTCGGTGTTTTTAAGATCATTCAAACCGTTAATATCACAAGCTCCAATTGGTATACAAGCACTCCTGATGTGGTTGTTACAAATCCTCCATACGGTGGAGGCAATTATGGCGGAGGTTACTACAATGACGGTTCCAACACTCCGGCTTTCCTGCAATTGATTGAAATGCTTGAAAGCGAAAACTTCGATTCTAACAGAATGGACATGGCAAAAAGCTACGCTGATAAAACACAATTATCTGCTCAGCAAATTGCGAACATCAACAAGACCTTTGGTTATGATTCCAGCAAACTCGACTGGGCAAAATATGCCTACGACAAATGTTACGATCCACAGAATTATTTCTTATTAAAGAGCACCTTCGATTTTTCTTCGAGCTATAGCGCACTCGAGGATCACATCGCGGGCCAATAACAACCCGTTCGAGACATCGGACAAACAAACCCTTTTTGAAAACGCCGGACATTTTTGTTCGGCGTTACTTGTTTCAGATTTACCTAAAAACATCCCCACAGATGCACGGATAAGGCTCGCCTAACGGACTCGCTTTAAATATTGGATCAAATGCGCTGCCGTTAGGAGCGCGAAAAATCTGCGCATCTGTGGGAGAAAAGGCATCCACTAACCAATACCGGAGTCACCTTAATTTAGAAACGTTCCACCCTTAAATCGCAAATAAGCCGTATATTTGTTATGCAATTTATCGTTAATGAAAGAGAGCAATTTGGAAGCACTGGAAGCTGCATTTCAGGCAAAAATCGACAAAGACATTCGCATCGAACCAAAAGATTGGATGCCGGAGGAATACCGTAAAACCCTGATTCGTCAGATTTCACAGCACGCTCACTCTGAAATAGTGGGGATGTTGCCTGAAGGAAACTGGATTACGAGAGCTCCGAATCTTCGCAGAAAAGCCGTTTTGCTGGCAAAAGTACAGGATGAAGCCGGTCACGGCCTTTATCTATACAGCGCTGTTGAAACATTAGGTGCCGACCGCGAAGCAACCATCGATGATCTGCATTCCGGGAAAGCAAAATATTCTTCCATTTTCAACTATCCTACGTTGTCATGGGCAGATATGGGAGCAATTGGCTGGCTGGTCGACGGCGCTGCGATTATGAACCAGGTTCCGCTTTGTCGTTGTTCTTATGGACCTTACGCCCGTGCTATGGTGCGTGTGTGTAAGGAAGAATCATTTCACCAGCGCCAAGGCTTTGAGATCATGAGCACGCTTGCAAACGGCACTCCGATCCAGAAAGCGTTGGCACAGGATGCGTTGAACCGTTTTTGGTGGCCGGCATTGATGATGTTTGGCCCAAGTGATTCCGATTCACCGCATTCCAAACAGTCAATGGATTGGAAGATCAAGCGTTTCAGCAATGATGAATTGCGTCAGACATTCGTGGATGTTACAGTTCCACAAGCCGCAATGATCGGTTTAACGGTTCCTGATCCAGATTTGAAGTTCAATGAAGAAACAGGCCATTATGAATTTGGCGCCATTAACTGGGACGAATTCTGGGAAGTGGTAAAAGGTAACGGTCCATGCAATGAAGACAGGGTTGCTGCCCGTAGAAATGCAAAAGAAAACGGAATGTGGGTGCGTGAAGCGGCTTTGGTACATGAAGAAAAACGCAAAGCCAAACAAGCATCTTAATTTATAAAATTAGAAAATATGTCAACGAAAGAATGGCCGTTGTGGGAAGTTTTTATTCGAAGCAAACAAGGATTGAACCACAAACACGTGGGAAGTTTAAGAGCTCCGGATGCACAATTGGCAATCGAAAACGCACGTGATGTATATACACGCAGAAACGAAGGGATTTCCATTTGGGTGATTCCGTCTAGTGAAATTGTTGCTTCTGATCCGGACGATTCTGATTCATTATTCGAACCGGCAGCAAGCAAAGTATATCGTCATCCAACGTTTTATGATGTTCCGGATGGTATTTCACATATGTAATAAGACGCAAGACTCAAGACTTGAAGACAAGAGACTTAAGACAAATGTCTGGTCTATTGCCTTAAGTCTGTCAGTCTAAAGTCTTTCGTCTAAAAAAAAGAGATGGAAAACAATTTATATACCTATACGCTTCGCATTGCTGACGATAGTCTGATCCTGGGACAACGCCTTTCGGAATTGTGCGGGCACGGACCTATTTTGGAAGAAGATATCGCGTTGACAAATATTGCGCTTGATTTAATCGGTCAGGCTACGAGCTTGTTCGAATATGCTGCAAAGGTTCAAAACGAAGGTAAAACGGCCGATGATCTGGCTTTTTTGCGTTACGAACACGATTACAAAAATGTATTGCTGGCAGAACAACCCAATGGCGATTTCGGGCAAACGATTGTGCGTCAATGGCTGTTTGATACGTTCCGAGTATTGTTTTACGATGCTTTACGCCATTCTTCCGATACTCAATTGGCTGCAATTGCTGAAAAATCATTGAAAGAAACCAAGTATCACTGCAAACATTCATCCGAATGGGTTATTCGACTGGGTGACGGTACAGAAGAATCCCACAAGCGTACACAAGCCGCTTTGGATTTGTTGTGGCGCTATTCCGATGAATTGTTTTTCATGGATGAAACTGACCAGGCAATGATCGAGGCGAAAGTTGGTGTTGACTTGGCAGCTTTACGTCCGCTTTGGATGGAACGCATTCAGGAAGTTGTAGAAGCAGCTACGTTGACAATTCCTACTAACAATTGGAAACAACAAGGCGGCCGACTTGGAAAACATACCGAACACCTCGGCTTTTTATTGGCTGAATTACAATACATGCAACGCGCCTACCCGGGAATGGAATGGTAACTGTCACTGATATTTGGCATTGGCTCGAAGAAGTCTCAGATCCGGAAGTTCCGGTTTTATCAGTTGTTGATTTAGGAGTGGTGAGATCGGTAAATCTGATTGGCAACTCTGCCGAAATTGTGATTACACCAACGTATTCCGGTTGCCCGGCAATGCGTGTCATCGAAGAAGATATTCGCGCTAAACTAGCCGAACACGGAATCAATGATCTTGTTGTGACCACCACTCTTTCTCCGGCTTGGACAACCGATTGGCTTTCTGAAAACGGCCGGCGAAAACTCAAAGAATACGGCATTGCTCCACCCGAAAATGAAGTGGATAAAAGCGTGCTGTTTTCCGCTCCGACGGTAGTTCCATGTCCGATATGTAATTCCAGGAACACCAAAATGGTGAGCCAGTTTGGGAGCACCGCGTGTAAGGCACATTATCAATGTAATGATTGTTTGGAACCGTTTGATTATTTTAAATGCTTGAAGTAGTGTCCTTACTTTTTTCTTGATGAAGAGTGAGCACTGCTCACGAAGACGACTTGTCGTCCGCGGTTGGCGGACGTAACAAGGAGGTAAGTAAGCAAAAAATCAAGGCTGTAAGTCCCAATCTTGAGAACTACGCCTTATTAAGCTATCTCAACCCAACTCGCAAAAAGTCATTAGCGGATTGTTTTACAAACAACCCGATGACTGTGCTCAAACAGGGCCTCGATCACGCTTAACTTCACCTTGTTCTCTTGCGATTGTTACTTAATGCCGTTAAGAGTGCTCATGAAAACAATCTCAATTATTACTTCTAAGATTTTCTTAATCCAGTGATAGTAAGCTTTGCATTCCGGCCTTCATAGGCTGCAAATGAATCGATTCCTATGGCGACGTAATCGGCTGGGCCTGTTTTAATCAACCCCAAATTAAGGTAACATTCGTAGGTCATTTGTTCATTGTCTTTGCCAAGTGGCACAGCCATCCGGAAGCGTTTTTCTTTCACAACTTTGTCTTTGCTGAAACATTTCAATGTCAAATAACCGGTGTTTCTTCCGCTAACCGAAGTAATTTCCAAACGCACTTTGATCCATTGTTCCTGCTTGACAGGGAAAGTAGTAAGACCAAACTCCGAGCCCATTTTCGCATTGACATTCGCATGTTCTATGGTCGCTTTTCGCGTTGTTTTGAACTTTGATTCATCACGGATAATTTCATCGGTATCCAGCAAACTGTAATCGAGTGGTGTTGGGTCGGCATCGAGGTAAATGGCAGCATAATATTGTGCATTCATGTGATCGTAATGCAAGACCCCGGCATTGTATTGCAGAATCTGGAACAGGTTGACACCAATGAGGTAAAGCCCCAATGCGATGACCACAATCCGTTTTCGGTTCGCGTACGTTCGTTCAAGAAAAGCAGCCAGTGCCAATGCAAAAACCGGGTAACTTTGCACGAGTGCGCGTGTTGAATAACTGGCTCCGTAGCGCCAATCGGACCAGGAAATGATGATCCAGATATTCAACAGACAAAACACGAGAACTGATCTTCTAAACGGTTTTCCTTTCATGAGGAATAAACCAACGACCATAAAAATGGCAATCGGTGTGTAGATAAACCAGCCTTTTTCAAATCCGATAAGCACACGCCACCACGGATTGAGGAAAAACCATTTGCTTCCCACATCGTAAATCCACGAACCGGTGGCTTGTTTCCAATACAGTAATTGAGGGAAAATCCCGATAATTCCACCAGCTATGGCATACAGAATATGAATACGATGTTGTTTCACCAATGCCCACTTCGACTTCAACTTACCAGAAGTTTCGAGACTCCATAAAATCGGGATAAAGATGATGATCAGTTCCGTAGGACGAGAAATGGCAGCTAATCCGGCTACCAATCCGATGAAAAGAGCAGTTGTTCGTTTAGGTTGTTCGTGCCAGCGGATCGTGAGCCAAAGCATCGCCGCGTACAATGGAAAGATGAACGAATGACTCATAGCGCCATCAACACTGACGTATTGTAATGCATTACTTGCTAAACAAAGCAGCAAGATAGTGAGCGTGGTAATAGTTTCATTGTAAAAACGCAGCAGAACTTTTCGTAAGATCAAACAACCGATCAAAAACCAAAAAAGGGCTCCAAACATAATCGCGTATTGATACGGCCAGGAAAAACCGTCTTGCGGCGCATCTGTGAAATAAGCAACTGTGTGTCCGATGTAGAAAAACGGTAATTCCATGATGGCAACTCCGCCCAGGTATTTAAATGCATAACCGCCTTTTTCGAGCGGTGTGGCCTGGTACATCTGTCCACCGGTAACGTGATAAGTACTATCAATTTCCGGCATCCATTTCAATTCCGTTACATCATCGTAAATAAGGTAGCCGGGTAAATACATGTAATAACCGAGCGCATCCCAGGTTGTGGCGTTGTAACCGTTTTTACTTTCGTTGGTGAAATAATTGAAACGGTAAATCAAACTCACCGCCAGAATAAGGCAGCAAGCCAAAAAGGAACGCGAGCGAATGATTGATTGCATGGGTTAAATATAAGGAAATCTGTTGTTGGTGATTTAAACGGATTTCAGAGCTTGCTATCCAGTAATTCAGCATCATTATATGAAGCATACTGCTGATGTTTTCTTGCGGCATTGGCTGTTTTGATATTATAAATCAACAAGCCCAAAGCTCCGAACCGGAATACCTGGAATAGGTACAACAAAAATCCCCACATGATTCCACCAAACAAAACGAGTAAGGTGAAAAGGGTGAAAAATGCAAAAACTGAAAAACCTAAATAGTAAGCCCAGACCTTGCCTTTCCCTACATAAACAGCGGTAATAATATAGATAATCAGCACTGATCCATTGATCGTCATTACTGTCTTTTCTACCGTACCCGTATCTCTGAACACACCTACCTCAATGGCTCCGGCGATAAACGAAAACACGGCAATGATCCAGAAAAAAGTTGCGGTTTTTTTGAGTTCTTTTACGGGATGACTCACATTTACCGGACTGTGATAACCATCTATAATCACATCAAGCATCACCGGTTTTTCAGAAAGTTTTAACCCGATTGTTCCCAGAACCGTATCCGTGATTTTGGTACCAGCTTTCAATGTTGCGGAACCTTGCACCGAACCGATCAATTCATTTTTGTAATACAGATCAACTGCTTTGTAGCCGCGCGACCATTGAACGGTCACAAAATCGCCTGGTTGTTGAGTAATAGGATACTTTTTTTCGAAATCCATGGTAAAAGTTAGTTTGGAAAGGTAAAGATACTCGTTGCGTTTTAGTATCCATGATTGATTCCAACAATAATTCATTCCATCTTGAAATTCAACGTTCTATATTGTAGTTTTACTAACTCGAATTCCTTTAGTTGACTATTATTGAATCAATGTTATGAAAGCGAAAGAACTCTATTCACAAAAACACATTTTCTGGGCCGTCAGTTTATCTTTAATGGGAACTGCATTAGCAGTACTACTGTACTTTTACTTTCCGTCAGACAAACCATTTTACTTTGACTCAGAGAGTCTGAATGCCAGAGTTTCTCCAGAATACATTGAAGAAATGAGAGCCTTCAACAAAGTATCACTCACCTATTCCCCTTTTTCGGCCTGTCCCTCTTTGCCAATTTGGCTCATCCTATTAATTTTCTGTTTCACAATTTCTCCGGTTCTGATACTGGAATCGACACGGGCATTTAGAAAGCTCCGTCATACATTCAATTATCCGATTCGCCGCATCCTATGGTTACTCAGCATACTTGGAGCCGGTATGGCCACACTTGTGTTTGTTCCGCGACTTCTTTCCAGTCAAATGAACATCCATCTGTATCCACCGATTCATGACTTTAGCACCAAGTTGGGGATTTCTGTTTTAATAACAACAGTAGCTTCAGTACTTGGATTGCTGGTTATACTCATCACAGGTAACATTGCGTATAATCACAGAAAACGCCTTCCTAATAAAGAAACGATCAGTCGCTATTATGTGCTGCACCAACTACAGATGCGTTTCCTGAAAATTATTGGCGCGCTTATTTCGCTTGCAAGCCTCACGACCTACTTTATGCAGCAAATTCATCTCGATCTTTACGGGAAAGATCAGCCTTTCATCAACAGCCAGGGGGTTGCAACAGAGGGGATTTTCTATACGTTTATTTTGGCTCTTTTTTTTATTCCGGCAAGAACAGAGTTACAGCGGTTTGGAAATTACATTGTTGATCAGGAGCTTGGAAAACGTCCCAAAGAAGGAGAAAGTTGGCAAAACTGGGCTGCTGAACGTGAGTCAATGCTTCAAACTTTTGGGTTGAAAACCAGCTGGAAAGATTTGACCGGCTGGGCAATCCCCCTGCTTTCTCCTTTAATTTCCAGTGTGTTACCAGAACAATTTTTCAGATAGCCAAAAAAAACGCCCTTCCATTACATAGAAGAGCGTCTAACTAGTGTCAATCCGATGTTATCCCAAAAACGGGTAACGGTAATCTGTCGGTGGAACGAATGTTTCTTTGATTGTACGTGCTGAAACCCAACGCAGCAAGTTCATGGCAGCACCGGCTTTATCGTTGGTACCTGAACCACGGGCTCCGCCAAATGGTTGTTGTCCAACCACGGCTCCCGTAGGTTTATCGTTGATGTAGAAGTTACCCGCTGCATTTTCCAACGCTTTGGTTGCGGTTTGAATCGCGTAACGGTCGTTGGAAATAATCGAACCTGTCAAGGCATAGTCAGATGTTTCGTCGAGTAATTTCAACGTCTGTTCAAACTCATTTTCAGGGTACACGTAAAGTGTTAGTACCGGCCCGAAAATCTCTTCGCAAATCGTCCTGAATTTCGGATTGGTGGTTACAATAACAGTTGGTTCAATGAAGTACCCTACCGATTTATCATAATTTCCACCTACGATGATTTCTGCGTCAGGCTGTGATTTTACGAAATCAATGTATCCCGCAATTTTATCAAAAGCACGACCGTCGATCACTGCATTCACAAAGTTCGAACTATCAGCAGGACTTCCCATTTTGAAAGATTGCACTTGCTCTACCAAAATACGTTTTACTTCCGGCCAGATATTGGAAGGAATGTAACCACGTGATGCTGCAGAACATTTTTGTCCCTGGAATTCAAACGCACCTCGTGAAAGTGCGGTCGCAACTTCAGCAGGGTTAGCAGTTTTATGTACCATCACAAAGTCTTTACCGCCTGTTTCTCCAACAATACGAGGATAGGTTCTGTAGTTTTCAATGTTGTTCCCGATTTCTTTCCACAGGTTTCTGAAAACGGCTGTAGATCCGGTGAAATGCAATCCCGCAAATGCTCTGTGCTTGAATACCACGTCTCCGGCAACCGGTCCTTCAACCGCAACCATGTTGATCACACCATCCGGAACACCGGCAGCTTTGAACAATTCCATGATTACCTGTGCGGAATACATTTGAGATTCTGCAGGTTTCCAAACCACCACATTTCCCATCATTGCAGGAGCAGCACATAAATTGGCTGCAATTGACGTAAAATTGAACGGCGTAACCGCGAATACAAATCCTTCGAGCGGACGGTATTCCAAACGGTTCCACATTCCCGGCAATGATTCCGGTTGTTCTTTGTAAACCTGGGTCATGTACTGCACATTGAATCGGAAAAAGTCGATCAATTCGCACGCAGCATCAATTTCTGCCTGCATTACATTTTTCGATTGCGCCAACATTGTGGCTGCATTCATGCGATTTCTAAACGGTCCGGCTAACAAATCAGCTGCTTTCAGGAAAATAGCCGCTCGCTGTTCCCAAGGTAAATTGGCCCATTGTTCACGAGCTGCCAACGCTGCATCGATTGCCTGTTCTACATGAGAAGCATTTCCGTAATTGAAATGTCCGATCACTTTTTGATGTTCGTGCGGTGGCGACATCGGTTTTTTATCGGCTGTCGTTATTTCTTTTCCGTTGATGTAAAGCGGAATATCAATTGGTGTCTGATTATAGAGTTTATTATATTCTACGATTAGATCAGCGTGCTCTTTTGTTCCTGGTGCGTATGGTTTTACCGGCTCATTTACAGCAACCGGCACATGAAAAATAGCGTTTGACATAGTTCCTTTATTTTCAGCAAAAGTAATCATTGTTTTGGCAGATTCCTCGTTCAAATTGCCAAAAGAAGGTTTACGTATCTATCCTTTTTTTGTACATTCGGATTCAAAAACAGACCTTGTGAAAAAAACGCTTCTATTCTTCTTCTTATTTGGCTTCAGCTATTCTTTCGCTCAAAACATTACTGCTTTGCTGGAAGATTTCAGAAACGGCACCGGAAAGGAACGCGTTTATGCCTGCGAAAAACTAACGGAATATTACAACGCCGAATCGCAGGATTCACTGAAGATACTGGGAGAAGACTTGTTCCTGTACGGCATTGACAATCATTATTATCCGGCAATCGAACGCGGAAAAATCACGTTGGCTCATTATCTATTGACGATTGGCAAACACGCTGATTGTATCGCAATGACCAAAGCTTTGCTGTCGAATATGGAAGAACGCGGTGATGATCAGATGCTGGGAACGGCCTGCCGGTTGATTGCCTTGGGTTATATCCATCAGAAAGACCAGAAATCGAGTTATTACTGGTCGTTGCGTGCGATCCGGCATGACAAGCGAAGTGACAATCCTGTAACGAAAGTGAAGTCATTTCAAATGCTGGGCGAAACCTACATTTTGAAACACGAATACCAAAAGGCAATTGAAACGTATCAGCGTTACATTACGGTTTTAAAGAAGCACAAAGAATACCAAAAAGTGAGTATGGGTTATGCGCGATTGGGTGCGATTTATCAATTAAAGGAAGATTATGGGATTGCTACCCGCTTTTTTCGCTATTCGATGGAATATGCCAAACGCACAAGATTTACCACTAATCCTGTAGCGCATGCGTATAACAACCTGGCTATTGTTTATTTTGAGAGTGGCGACACAGCTCAGGCCAGGGCCTATTTTGAAAAAGCGCTCGAGCTTCGATTGAAGATCAGAAATTCCAAAGCAATTTCAGAGAGTTATTACAACCTTGGTGATTATTATTTTTATACTTCGGATAATGATAAGGCCATTTTCTGGTATACCAAATCACTCGATTTCTCCAGAAAAAACAACCTGAAAAACGAAACCAGCGATGCGTTAAAAGCACTTGCCGAGGTTGCCAAAAGTATGAATGACTACAAAGGCTCAACCATTTACATGGAGCAGGAACAAGCGATTCAACGTGAGATTCAGCTGCAAAACAGTGAAGACGATAACGAATTGTCACGTTTAAAAGAACAGATCATTCGTATGGAAATTGAGACCGATGTCGAAAATAGCGGTATTAATTCTCCTGAAAAAGGCGTTGCTAAATTAAAATGGGAATGGCTTGTAATCGGCGGTTTAAGTGTAATTGTCGTATTTATATTACTTCGCAGAAAGAAAACCGCTTAGTTTAATCTTCCGGGAAACACCATATCAAACGCAGGGATATTCACGCGGAAAATCTCGTTTGTTTCCACATTCAGGAAAGTGTAAAAACCGTGCATGGAGCCGATTTCAGAATGTAGCTCACAACCGCTTGTATAGCTGTAAATCTCACCTGATTCCAGTTCTGGCTGCTGGCCGATTACTCCTTCTCCGCTCACGTGTACAGGCGGATTCAACGAATCGAAAATGAACCAGTCGCGGTGCAATAATTTAACGGAAAAGCTATTGCGGTTTTCAATCCCGATACGGTAATTGAAAAAATAGGAGTTTTCGGTTGTATGCGAAACATCAGCCCGAAATTGGGTACTTACGCTTACTTCTACTCCTTCGGTTATGGAAACGCTTTTACTCATGCTTGGTTGTTGTACCTGCAAGGTACGAATGTTGCTATGAGTAAAACAAATCTTTTTGAGAAATGTTGCTCACAATTTATCAAATTAACAAAATTTTAAGGGGATATTAATCGTTTCAATTAATGCAACACATTCAGTATCTCTGCTCATTTGAAGTTGCTATTTTGTAAATAACAGCGAACTGAAATCACAATCCAAATATTTTAAAGAATTCTGACTGAAATTCTTATATCGAACTCACGCTAACAACCTCATTTCTGAATTTAAACATTGAAGTCAATCAAAAAATTCAGTGTAAAAATCATCGAGGAAATAATAAATGATCTTTTTCGATTCAACTTTAATCAAACACGCTAGAGTATCTTCATCAATTAGTCTTCCGTCCACCTTGAAAAAATTTTTCTCATCTAAATCTAAGAAGTTTGAAAAAAACATAACATTTTTCTCAAATACATGGAAATAAGTGCCAATCTTATTTATCAATTCTGTATCTACTATATGTAACCCATTTTGATTAATGTACCTACTAGGAATTTCTTCTGGTAAGTAGAATTCCAATTCGGAATTTGTTATGAAATTAACCATATCCAGCATATATGGTGGAAACTCCGATGAGTTCAAATACTTCATTATCATTTGATAATTCGGATCTTCATCACCTCTTATGAAATTCCAATTTAATGCCTTTAGGTCTACAGTTATAGAAATAATATGACTCATAATACATTTGGCAATTTCCCATTAAATACCCCTTTTCCAATCGCTATAGCAATTTCCCTTGTAGTCGTTTCTCCAGATGGTTTTATCGAATAAGCTACTAACGTTTGATTACTTCCTTTAAATACAATAACAGATTCTTTTGAATCTGCTCCTGTTTGAGAGTCAACATCTTCTCCAAGAATATAACTAGTGTCTGCAAAATGAAGTTGAATTTTCGTGGTATCTATTATTTGTAAAGACTTCAATATCTCATCTTTACGATCTTCGACGTCTTGTTTATTCTTTTCTGATTCAACACCTAGTGTTTCGCTAAGAATGACAAACCTAAATTTAATATTCGGAAATTTAGGCACTAATTTGGAAACTGCTAAATTCAAAATGCTCTTTATCCCAAATTAAGACAATTCTTTGATTGCCTTTTCAAATGCTTCCATGATCTCCTCATCTTCAAGAACCCAATCCTCTAATGAGTATTTTTCTAAATCTTGCAGAAACTCCTTTTTATTCCATTTAGAAATCAACTCTAAAATGATAAGAATATTATATTCCCAGTCTTCGGTTTCAAGCATTTTAACTAAATCTCTCGCAGACTCTTCTTTATCAAAATACTTTATAAAATTTAATGCTGTTGCCCTCACTCTTGCAGAAACATCAGTTAAACAATTAACAACAGCCGGAAGAGCGTTTTCTTCTTTTTTTCGAATCAGGTACTCAATGATTTCTTCCTGTGCGTGTCCGCTATATTCATCGAAAGATTCGATAACATTTAGCGCTTTTGTTAATATGTCAACGGTTTCATCATGGTCTAATCCGATTAGAAACTCTACATAAAATAATTTATCTTCTGTTTCTTTGTGAAGAATAGCTTCAGAAGCCAAATCAAAAGCAGTTTTTTCCTGCTGACGCCTGATCAATGATTTTAAAACAAGCTCTAGTTTAAATTCGGAATTTGAGGAGTCATTCTCCGTGTTAATTCGAGTTAACAGATTTCTGGAATAGTCAACAATTATATCATTATAATCCTCTGAAAGCTCAGTCATCTCATCAACGCACTTTTCAGCAACATCTGTATAACTTGAATTATCAGCAATTTCTATTTCAAGATTATTTAGTATATTATCTATTGCTTTTTGTTTTTCAATCTCCATAGTTATTTCAGTTTGACAAGTTTAGCAATGATTCTAATCCGAGCAATTCTTGAATTTACAATCTGCAATGGATCGGTTATCTCCCAATTTTTCGGAGTGATCCCATAATTCAAAACTTTTTCCTTTCCTGTTTCTTTTTTAGGTTCAAGTTTAAGTACAACTATTCCTTTCTCATCCTTTTTTCTCACTTCATGCTTCCTAAACTCATTTCTGGTATGATGATCACCTTGTTCAACACGTGCTGTTTTAGGATCCTCCAAGACTTCCTTTGTTCCTTTTATGAAATCAATTTGAACTAAGTATTCGTACATTTCTTGGATACTTTTATCATTTTTCTCAATTCCTTCTTCCCCTTTTCTCTTCATTAATTTTTTGGAATATTCAGCATCAGTCGCAAGAAATGGTTGTCCTTTCGGATTCCCTTTTTTTATTTTCCTTTTTTTATTGTCCTTATCATGAGTTCGTATACCTAGTTTCTTTTCCTTCCTCAACACATCAATTTCTTCGAGATTCATGGCGCGGAATAGCGAATATAATTGATCTGATTCATCAATTGGCCTTTTTTCATCAGCAAAATCATCTCGTATTAATTCATCTACTTCAACAATTTCAACCCCCTCCTTTTCAGGGTTCACTTTTCCATGAATATGAAATTTATCTTTTCCGCTTGAAACTAATTTTAAGTCCTCAAGTAAATACTTTGCCTCAATTTTCTTTAGTTTTTTGTCAACCTCTTTTTTAGAATACTTTCCTGATGATATAAATTTAGTTCCTTCCTTAACGCCGGAATCAAGATCTTTCTTCATTTCAGCCTGGCTTCGGGTATCATTTTCAGGCTTCGAACCTTTCTTCTTCTTCCCTATCCCCAACTTCCGCATCAACTTACGTCCAGCTCTCTTTGCTTTCTTGAACAAATCACGCACCACCTTATCCACTCGTTTGCGGATCTTCTTGAAGATCTTCTGAACCCGCTTCGCTAAATCGCCCAGACCAATCAGTTTAGCGAACAAACCGATTACAAGAACAATTAGTTTCGACAATCCGAATTCAAATGCTTTGGCTACACCGGCTACCGAACCAGCTGCCAATGCAAGGATGGCTTCGGTGATGGCAGGAATGAGCATGATGGCGGTTTCAACAAAGAAGACCACGATGTCTTTGATGGCCATGATGGCTTTGATGAAACCTGCTCCCGGAATGAGCAATGAAAGCAACCACTTGATTCCCGCTTCGATCACTTTGGTGATCAGCATTTCTTTGATGGCGTCGATGATGGTTTCCTTGAGGTCAGAGAATTTCTCTTTCGCAAATTCCCACAAGCCCATGATACCTCCGCTCTTCATGGTTTTGAAGATGGAGAAACCTGCATCCGCACCTGTTTCCAATGCGTTTACGGTTGGTTCGCCCATCGATTTGACCGCTTTCATCCGCAGCATGTCCCAACCGACGCCCAACACTTGCATTACCAGACTAAAAATACCACTCAGGCTGAAAATATCTTCCGGTATCGTAATCCCCATTGGTCCCATGGTTCCTGTAAGCCATTCCAATAAACCACCCAGCAAGTGTTTTTGAATGTTGGTTTTGAACAAATCAATTCCCTGGCCAATACCATCGAAGAGGTTGCCCATAAAGCCAATCGGGTCGGCCATGATCACGCTGATCGCACTGGCAATGGCAGAAAGCAGTCCCATGATTGCTTCTTTCAGCTTGCGAATGGTTTCGATCACACCGTTAACGAAATCCATCGCCATATCGATCAATCCGCGGTTGGCCGCTTTCATTTCATCGATACGCTCGTTCACTTCCTCCAAGCTGGCAACGTATTCTTCGGCCAACATATCGACCAGTTCTTCTTCCTTGGCGTTTACTTCTTCAGACAATTCGTCAAATTTCTCAAGGATAGCTTCTGACGCTTCTTTTCCGAATTGTTTGAGATTCTTCGGAAGTGTTTCAACGTAATCGGTGACTTCTTGTTTACCATCTTCAATGCGTTGGGTAGCACGATTCAATTCATCGGCAATGTGATGGGCAATCGTATCGATTTCTTTGTCCATGACCGCTTCAAACTCGGCCTTTCCTTCCTCGAAGTACACATTTACTTCGTCGGGCAATCCGGCAAACAAATCACGTGTCCACCAAACCGGGCCATCTAACCCACCGTACCTGTCGGCTTTGTAAATAGCGAACTTGTACGCCACATACGACTCGAATTTCTTTTTTGCTTTGTCTGAAGCTGCAGCGAAGTCTTTTTCCACCTTGGCATCCAGGTCATCGAGAATTTTGTTAACGTCGGTTTTGGTCCTGTCGTAGATCTTATTGATCTCTCCCGACACCCGTTCACGTTCGGAAGTATCTTTGCTTCCGGTCGATTTTTGGTCACCAGTTACTTTCTTCACCGATTGATCATTCAGCAACTTCATTCCCTGAAGTTCTTCCTGACCCATTTTCTGAGACTTCGATGCGTTTTTCTGCAACACAGAGGTTTCCTGTTGACGAGCTACTTTGACAATGCTGCCAGATTCCTCTTTTGCTTTATTTTTCTCACCGAGAGCCTGCTCAAATTTCGGCTCCTGCGAAATGGATAACTGGTGATCGGTTACTTCATTTTCGGCCATCGCATTATCCAAACGCGCTGTATCGTCAGCCAACGGTTGCTCTACTTCATTCGCTCGACGGACTTCAGGAACGGCTTTGGATGCCTTAACGTTTTTCGGTTTTTTGCTTTGCGGAATCTCAGGAAGCGGTTCTTCCTTCCGGTTGTGTTCCGGTTTTACATTCGGATCTTTGTTTGTAGATTGATCGATAGCTCCACTAGTGGCTTCCGTTTCCGATTTTACATCTCCGGTGGCTTTTTGATTAACTTCCTCGATATTATTATTGTCCTCGAAATCATCCGCCTCCTCATTATTGGTTGGCAATTGCATTTCATCGATTCGGGCAGAGAGGAGTTTCTTAAAGTTTTCAGCACTAAATTCCTTTGGCTCCTGGCTTTCCATTTCATCCACCTGGTCAACCATCGCCAAACTTTCCGCTTCGTTGGATGGTGATTTGGCTGCTTCCATGGCATCATTGGAAAGCTCGTCGGGATTTTCTTTCGGTTCCTGATCCTCCGTCTCGTTCGAAATTGCTGCTGTAACTGCAATAAAATTCGGATCTTCCTCTGGATTTGGTTGTTTCTTTTCCTCTTCTGCTACCGCTTCGCCTTCTACAGGTGCTTCGCCCTCTGCCTTAAGTCCATCGGCGGTGAGTGGCGTACCCACAATCGGTGCAACTTCGGCTGGCTTGGGTGGAGCAACAGATGGAGCGCCAGAAGTTGTTGCAGAAGTTGAAGTTGCTCCCGGAGTTGAAACGGCATCAGCTGGTTTATCCGTTGAAGCCTGATCAGTTGTTGGGGTTTTATCTTCCGAAGCAGTTTTATCCTTGTCAGCTTCAGAATCTTTCTTCTCGCCTGCAGCTCCTTGCTGAATGGTATGCGTTAATTCATGTGCCAGCAAAGTTTTCCCTTGTTGAGTGGCCGGATTGAATTTACCTTGATTAAAATAAATATCGCCTTTATTGGTAAATGCCTGCGCTCCGATTTCTTTGCTCATCGAGGCTGCGCGGTCATCGGTGTGGATTTTTACGTCACTGAAATCAGCCCCGAATCCACTTTCCATTTCCTGTTTTACACCGCCCGAAATAGGTGAGCCTGAACCTTTAGAGGAACTTAATTTGTCATTAATGCTTGGTTGGGAAGAAGTCGCAGGTGCCGAAGGCTGTAGTTTTGTTTGAAGCTCATCGTCTTCTTTGGTCTGAACCTCTTCTTCCTGAGCTTGAGCAGGTTCTTCCTCCATCATCTGTGTAGGCTCGTCTTCCTTGGCTTGCAGTTCTTCTTCTTTCGCCTGGACTTCTTCTTCCTGTGCCTGGGCCGGTTCCTCTTCCATCAGTTGAGCAGGTTCGTCCTCTTTGGCTTGTATTTCTTCCTCTTTTGCCTGAACTTCTTCCTCCTGTGCCTGAACTTCTTCCTCCTGTGCCTGGGCCGGTTCCTCTTCCATCATCTGGGCGGATTCCTCTTCTTTCGCTTGCACAAATGGAGTAATACTTGCTGCTATCGGTTTTTCCTGAACAACAGGCTGCTCATCTTCTTGTTTGAGTTGAACGGGAGAAGTAGACGGAACAAAAGCAGGTGTGGGAGTTGATTGTTTTGAAACAACCTTCTCGGCGGCCTGATCGGCTTCTACTTCGTATTTATCACCTGGTTTATTGACATTTAACTTGGCCTGGATGCCCAAAAATGGCTTTTTCCCATCCGATTTGTTCGAATGGGAAGAAGACGAGTGTACCTTCTTAACAGCTTCCATAGTGATTGGTCATTACCGACCGAAAAATACAGTTTTTTTTCTACTTCAAAAAATAGCAAAACGATATTTACACTTTTGTTCATAAATCGGTTATCGAGGTATAAATTATCATGAAGCTATCCAATGAGTTAAACATCCTTTTCCTGCTCTTTCCCTCAATCAAATCTTTCGTATCTTGCGCCCTAAAATAACGCTATGAAAACATGCCTTCTTATACTTACTCTTTCCATCTGTTTCGTAGGCTGGAACCAACATCAATCGCAACAGAATCTGAGTGAGTGGCAATTACTTCAAACAATATCAAAGCAGTATACGCAATCACGCAAGATCGACGAAACAATGCTGCAACGCTTTCCGATCAATAAAATTCACGGAACTTATTACGTTTCGCTGTTCGGAAAAACACAATCCAATGTTTCGTGGTCGGCTTTCAAAGAAGCGGGAGTGCTTTTCGGCTCCACCATCGGAGATATTGCAACAATCAAAGTCCCGTTGGAATTGATAAATGAGCTGGATTTTTCAACCGTTTATTCCTATGTTGAAATTCCACCTAAAGTGGCACCAAACTTAGACAAAGCTGTGAAAGATACGCATGCCGACAGTGTTCAGCAAGGCTGGAATTTGCCCGAGGCTTTCACCGGAAAAGAGGTGTTGATCGGCATCACCGATTGGGGCTTTGACTACACACAACCAATGTTTTACGATACATTGTTGACAGCAACACGTATTCACGCAGCCTGGGACCAATTCAAGCAAACCGGCGATTTACCCTCAGGGTATTCTTACGGTGTAGAGTTTGACAATGTTGCTGAATTGATGGCTGCCGGAAGCGACACCGCTAATATTTACAGCTACAATACACATGGCACACACGTTGGCGGAATTGCAGGCGGAAGCGGTGCAGGATTGTCACAATACAGAGGATTTGCCTTTGAATCGGAGTTTCTGTTTACCACCTTTTTGATCGATGCCGCTTCGGTAATCGACGCATTTAACTGGATGAAAGTGAAAGCCGATGCCGCAGGAAAACGCCTTGTGATCAACATGAGCTGGGGCTTGTATTACATGGGAACACTGGATGGCAATTCGATTCTTTCGCAAGCCATTGCTCAATTGAGCGACCAGGGAGTTGTATTTGTTTCTTCTGCCGGAAATAACGGAAACGTGAACTTCCATATCAAAAAAACATTCAACAACGATAGTTTCTCGAGCCGCGTTAATTTCTATGATTATTCGGCCAATCCCTTCATGTGGGGACAAAGTATTACGATGTGGGGCGAGGAAAACAATGATTTTGCCGCAGGAATCAGCTTGTACAATTCAAGTGATGTTTTGCTGGCTGCAAGTCCGCTTTACCCGGCAAGTATGAACAATTACCTTGATTCGATTTTGGTAGTTGGACCTGATACCATTTTCTTTAATGTTGCAGCGGAATACAGCAATCCGCTTAACAACCGGCCAAACATCCGCTTGCGGGCAAAATGTACCAACACCAATATCAAAGTGGTATTGAAAAGCGCAGCAAGTGCAGGAACTGTACATTACTGGAACGTGACAGAACTCACAACAGGTGTTGGAAACTGGGGGATGCCATTGGTAACTCATGGTTTAACCGATGGACTTTCAGGTGATTCTCAATACAGTATCGGCGAACCGACTTGTTCACCGGATGTGATCAGTGTTGGTGCTTATTCATCAGGATATATTAACGGCCAGGGAAATCCTGCAGGCGGAGCTATTGCCAGTTTTACCAGTACAGGGCCGATTTACACCGAAGAAATGAAACCAGATATTTCGGCTCCGGGTGTTTCAGTTGCTTCATCCATTTCGTCGTTCACCGATGCTGCTTACTCGCAAATAGCAACAACCAATTTCAATGGAACGGATTACGATTTCGCACGTTTTTCCGGGACATCGATGGCTTCACCGTGTGGTACCGGAATTGTAGCATTGATGTTGGATGCCAACCAGTTTTTGAGTTCGGCACAGGTGAAATCTATCATTAAAAGTACCGCGCGATTAGACCAGCACACCGGCGTTATTACTGCTCCGGGACATACGCGCTGGGGAATGGGAAAAATCAATGCATACCAGGCAGTAATTTTGGCACTGAATACAGTTTCACTGGAGGAATTAAAAACGGATAACTGGATGATCGCTTATCCGAATCCGGGTAATTCAACCGTGCAATTACTGGCTCCGGAAAATGCTGTGATCAGAGAAATCAATGTGATTTCAACCGATGGAAAAATCAACCGTTTCGTGCTTTCGAACAATACTTTCGACGTTTCAGAATTGGCAGCGGGAAGTTATTTTATTGAGGCCCTTACCGGTGAGAAATTGATCCGCACACAATTTGTAAAATACTGACCTGAAATTGGCAAGGTAAATCGGCCGGCGACACTCGCTGACCCGATAGATTTGCTATTTTTGCATTCAAAATAACGAAAATGACGCCCAAGTTTCATGATCTGACTGTAATTGATGTTCGCCCGGAAACGGATGACACGATTTCGGTTGCATTTGCCATTCCGGAGGAACTATCTGCCGACTATAGCTACAAAGCAGGCCAATACCTGACATTACGTGCGATGGTGAACAACGAGGACATTCGTCGTTCGTATTCCATTTGCACGGCACCAAACGAAAACGAATGGCGCGTGGCAATTAAACGCATTGAAAATGGTGCTTTTTCCAGCTGGGCAAAAGAATCGCTCAAAGCCGGTGATCGCATGCAGGTCATGACACCAACCGGACATTTCGCATTTACTCCTGATCCGACTGTTTCTCAAAGTTATTTACTGGTTGCTGCCGGAAGTGGGATTACACCGATTCTTTCGATTGTAAAAACGATTCTAACAGAAGAGCCGTTGAGCGACGTGACATTGGTTTACGGAAACAAAGGATTCCACAGTATTATTTTCAGAGAAGAACTCGAAGCGCTTAAAAACAAACACCTTGATCGTTTCAGGCTGATTCATGTTTTGAGCCGCGAAAGCTTGGGGAATGCGTTGCAAAAAGGGCGAATCGATTTAGATAAAGTAACAAAACTCAACAAAGCGTTTTTTGCAAATCAGCCTATTCACGGTGTTTACGTTTGCGGACCGGAAGAAATGATCCACGCGGTAAAAGATGGAATGATGCAAGCTGGAATTGATGAGAAAAACATTCATTTCGAGTTGTTTGCCACTTCCACTCCTATAATAAAACCGGCTGAACGCGTTTCCAATGAACCAACTGTTGATTCAATGGTAACGATTATTCTGGACGGTGATCAGCTGGAAATTCCATTGAATTCTGACGGAACTTCGATCCTGGATGCCGCTCAGGCTGCCGGAGCAGATCTTCCTTTTGCCTGTAAAGGCGGTGTTTGCTGTACATGTAAAGCACGTATCCTGGAAGGAACGGCTCGTATGGATGTCAATTACGCACTTGAAAAAGCGGAAGTGGACGCTGGCTATATTCTGACTTGTCAATCACACCCTACTTCGGAAAAACTTATTGTATCATTTGACGACTAAATTATGGGATTGTTCTCTCGCTCAAAAAAGAAAACCGAATCGCCGGTGCATAAACGTTCCGCCGAACTAACGGTTTCAAATCACGAACATTTAACAGCGAAAGCTGCGCGTATCTCGTTCAATGTTCCAGCCGAAGCCGAGGCTTTTTTCACTTTTATTCCCGGGCAATACCTGAACTTACATTGCCCTGTAAGCGGAAGTGTTTTAAACCGTTCTTACTCTATTTGCAGTGCTCCGGGTGAACCATTGTCTGTTGCTGTGAAATCGGTAGAAGGCGGTGTTGCTTCGAATTGGCTGGTTGACCAGTTAAAACCCGGAACTACCATCGAAGTTGATTTTCCGCATGGAAATTTCAGACTTCAGAAAGAGGCGAAGAAACACGTGGCTTTTGCTGCCGGAAGCGGAATAACTCCTTTCATGTCGATGGCAAAATCGGTAGAAGGAACAGATCATGAAATAACGTTATTTTACGGAAACAGTTCGCAAAGCGAAACCTTTTTTGCTGACGAATTGAACACGTTGAAGAATACCAAAACGCATTATTATTTCAGCCGTGAGGAAGTTGCCGGACATCAGAAAGGACGTTTCGACAAACAAACGGTAAGTGAAATTATCAAGGCTGATTTATCGTTGTTGCGCGCTGATGCATTTTACATTTGTGGCCCTGAAGCGATGATCATTGCAGTGAAGGAAGTATTGGAAGTTTTCGGTATCAAGCCCGAGCAAATCCACTTCGAATTATTCACTACGCCGGTATTGATGAAAGCTCCTGAAACGGTTGTTACAGCCAATTTTTCTGGTGAAAGTACTGTGTCAGCTATACTTGACGGTGAAGTGGTTACCGTAAAACTGAACACGAAAGGCAAAACCGTTTTGGAAGCGCTGGACGCAACAGGAATGGATGTTCCGTATTCGTGCAAAGGTGGTGTTTGCTGTACTTGCAAAGCGAAAATCATTGAAGGTTCGGCGAGCATGAAGATCAATTACGCGCTGACCGACGAGGAAGTTGCAGAAGGTTATCTGTTGACTTGCCAGGCGCATCCTACCAGCGAAATTCTGAAACTGGACTTCGATGTCTAAGACGATTTTGGTCGTTGGTGCCAGCAAAGGCATTGGACTGGAAACGGTGAAATCTTTTGCCCGAAATCCGAAGAACACGATTGTTTGTTTTGCACGGAGTTTCAACGAAAATCATGAGTTGGCAAGTTATTCCAATGTTCAACTTCACGTTGTGGATTTATCTTTGACGAATGTTAATGAACAACTTCAGCCGATTATTGATCAACTCGGTCAGATTGATATCCTCATTAACAACGCCGGATACATTGTAGTTAAGCCTTTCCGGGAATTGACACATACCGAAATCCAGACAGCCTACCAGGTGAATGTGATCGGGGTGATGCAAACGATCCAAACTTGTTTCCCGAAGTTAAAAAGTGGTTCGCATATTGTGAATATTTCTTCCATGGGCGGTTTCCAGGGATCGATGAAATTTGCAGGACTTTCTGCTTATTCGACCTCAAAAGCAGCAGTGGTTTCACTTACTGAATTACTGGCCGAAGAATTGAAGGAAACCGGGATCAAGATCAATTGTTTGTGTTTGGGAGCGGTTCAAACCGAAATGCTTGAAACGGCTTTCCCGGGATACAAGGCTCCTATACAACCGGAAGAAATGGCCGATTATATTTGTGATTTTGCGCTCAATGCCTCACGATTTATGCATGGCAAAATTATTCCCGTATCGCTGACAACGCCTTAGCGTGATTCCATGAAACCGCAATTATTACTCGCGCCGCTTCAGAGTTATACCGATCATCATTTTCGGAATACATTTCAGCAGGTATTTGATGATGTGGACCAATTCTACGCTCCTTACCTGAAACTGGCGCATGATGGTTCGATCAAACCCGGACCAAAAATCGATGTCTTACCCGAAAACAATCCTTACGAACCTGTCATTCCACAGGTAATGGCGGCTACTGCAAGTGATTTCCTGCTTATGTCCCGTTATTTGACCGATTTGGGATACACGGAAATCAACTGGAATATGGGTTGTCCGTACCCAATGGTTGCCAAGCGCGATTTGGGAGCCGGAATATTGGATAAACCGGAAAAGATCTGTGCTATTATCGAAGAAATACTCCCGAAAATGAACGCCAATTTGGGGATCAAAATGCGGATGGGTTATGAATCGACGGCTGATATTCTGGAATTACTTCCGCGCTTGGATGATTATCCGATCACTGAAATTATTGTGCATGCACGTTACGCCAAACAGCTCTACAACGGTGGTTGTGATCTGGAACGATTCAAAGCTTGTATTCCGCTGACGAAACATACGTTGTGTTATAATGGTGACATTACTTCTGTTGAGGAATTTCGCGAGTTGAGACAAATTTTCCCCGAAATAAACCGCTGGATGATAGGCCGCGGTGCTGTGATTGATCCGTTTTTGTTTGAAATGATCGCTGAAGACACAACCGATTATCCGGCTGATCGCTACGAAGTATTCCAGGAATTCACCGATCTTTTGCTTGAAAGTCATTTGAATCATTCCAATGACGGAAATGCGTTGAACAAGATGAAAAGTTACTGGGAATATTTCGCTGAAGCTTTTGATGACGGCCATAAATTGTACAAGCGCATCAAAAAAACCAAAACGCTGAGCGACTATTCCGTTGTTGTGAATGAATTTTTGGCCTGCGAAATGGAATACTCTTTTGAAGATTAGTTAATCACCAGTTCGTCCGGATCTATTAATTGGTTTTGGATTGCGTAAATCACCAAGCCGGCCGTATTTTTCACCGCAGTTTTAAGCAATAAATTTCCTTTGTGGCCTTCTACCGTTCTTCGTGCGATAAATAATTTATCAGCTATTTCCTGCGACGTGTATTGCTGACAGATGAGTTTCAGAATTTCCATTTCACGCTCGGACAGAATTTCCTGCTGGGTCAATTTCGGTTTCGGGACCTTTGGCGCTATCTGGGTGCGCATTACTTCTACATGTTCTTCCGAAAAGTAATAGCCATGTTGTTTCACCGAATGGATCACATTAGTAAGGAAGTCAGGAGAAATTTCTTTCGGAATAAATGCATTTACGCCTGTTTTGAGCATATAGCCCATGAACGATGACATGTAGTGCGACGACATCACGATGACCTTGATATCCGGGTAATGTTCACGCAAATAAGTCGTGGTTTCGATACCGTCCATTTCCTTCATACGTAAATCCAACAGCACGATATCCGGATGTTTATCCGTTTGTTTCAGTTGGTCAATGAATTCTTTGCCGTTATAAGCCTTCATTACCACTTGTACTGAATCTACCTTTCTAAAATAATCCTCCAGCAATTGCACGATCAACGTTTCATCATCAACAATTGCAACTGTTATATTCTCCTGCTCACTCATACATTTCTTTTAAATAGGCAAATAAATCAAATAGGTGGTGCCGTTATCAATTTTTGATTTAACGCGATAGTTACCCTTCAGCAACTGAAGACGCATTTCTATATTTTTTTGTCCAAGCCCCTTATGCTTTCCGGCAACATCAAAACCCTTACCGTTATCGGCAATTGCCAGCCACAGCATTCCTGCTGAAAGTCGCAGATTAATATCAATCTTTGTAGCCTGGCTGTGTTTAATCGTGTTACTGATTATTTCCTGTACCACGCGCAGCAATTGTAATTTAGCATCATCTCCCAGCGATTCTTCCCTGTGTTCTGAAAGATAATACCGAATTTGCATGTTATTCCGCAGAGGCGATATAAATTCCGAAATAAGATCCGCCATGCCTGTTTCACTTAATAAAGGAGGACTTAAATCGTGTGAAATTCTTCTGGCTACACCGATACTTTCACGTAATAATCCGGTCGATTTTTCAGTTGTTTCGCTCGAGTGAATCGTCAGGAGCAAAATATTCAATTTCGCGATAAGTCCGTCGTGTAAATCTGCAGCTATACGATTGCGTTCACGCTCCTGAACACGAATACTATCTTTGAGCAATTCTTTTTGATGATCAAGCTTTAAGCGGTTTTTTTCGCTTTGCTCGGTGAGGATTCGTTTAATGTAAATCCTGGTAAACAGAATTAGCACCAACACTAAAAAAAGCACTAACGTAACACCAATTGTGAGCCAAATTGCTAGTGTTTCCGGTTTTTGCCAATCTGCCATAACGTATATGCTAATGTTGTGTATAGTGTTGTTAGAAGTACGAATCTAAGTATCCAAAAGTAAATAACAAAATGTGTTCCTGCGTTTATCAGGAAATTAGTTGTTAATGAAAACAATAAATCGAGTGAAAAAAACACTAAAACAGCTGCATTCACCCGCATGATATCCTTTCGGATTTCTTCTTTTCCATTGATTAAGTCATATGAGCTAACCAATGCGTAAAACACAATGATCCCATCACAGATCACTTTATCATACGCGTCAAACCCCGATGGTGTCCAGACTACTTTGTGATACATCATGTAAAACAGCAGTAGCAATATGGGTAATGAAAGGAAGAGTAGCCATATTCGTTTTCTGGAAAAAAAGAACAAAATATATAATATAGAGAAAAATAAAAAATCAACGATGCCCGCCACTGATAAAAAAATCAAATTGTTTTTTGCATCACTTACCTGTCCCCAATAACGGGAAGCGATCTCGATTAATAGTCCTGCAACAAAATACCCGAAGATCAGGTAACCGATCCTCGGGTTTTTCTTTATATTAATGGTTCCAATGATAACGCCTGTCAACAAAACAATTGGAGACAGAAGCGTCAATAATCTCATGAATGAGCTAATATCCATTCAATTCTTCGGGAAGTTTATTGGCCTGATTGCACCAGCAACTGAAAAGCACCTTCACCTTCAGAACCAAACGGCGGAATAGCGCATGATACATCTGCTACAGATTTAGGGTCAAGAAAACTCATGGTGTCACTCCATAAAATCAAATCCGCTGCCCCATCAGTTTTCATCCCAATGAGCACATAAAGTTCATCTCCTTCTGTTGAGGCAAACAAATCGACTAAATCCTCGAAAGGAATCGTAAATGCCTGAAACATTCCGTTTCTTACTGTCATTGCGTGATGTACCCACCCGTTTTTATTCATTAACCAGCGGAAAACGCGTTCCAATGCATCCTGAATGCTAATATTGTTTGGTGGTCCGTAAATATTACCTAAGGTTGTATCTGTTTTTCCGTAAGTATATGTATTTGTAAATACATTATCGAAATCAATATCCTCATTCGCATCGGTGACATCATCCACTACCACAAATTTCATGATTCCAGAGAATATAGCCGGATAAGCGTGGATACACGATACGCCCGTTATGCCAGACCAAGTGTTGTACTGATCTCTTGTGATCACGAAGCTGTAGCCTTGGTTTAGATTTACTAAAAGTTGATTCGGGTCTGCAATAATATCAGTCCATGCGTTTATTGCATCTAATACTTCCTGATTTGTTTCCATGTCTTAATTTCAGTTAAAGTGATATCCTTAATTATTAGTGCGCAAGATAACTAAACTTAGGAAAATGCGTTATTAGTTACTTCTATTTCTATCGAATATTGGATTAATTCTTTAGTAGGTTTGATTGTTTGATACAAGGACTGTTAATTCTTCAAAATTTTCTTTATCTCCAAGGATCGGGAGAAAAGTCAGGGAATGACAAAAGTCGCTCCTTTAAGGGAACGGTCCGCCTGAGGTGGATGTCATCGACTTACTCTCCCATCCGTCTGAGTCTGACGCACGTACCATCAAGTGCTTGTATAACTTTTGTTGTGATTAGTATAAACAAAAAAAGCCGCTCCTTTGAGGGAACGGCTTTCGTTTTAAA
>Ga0209542_10000388_pt1 | contig 107349 bp, 96 predicted proteins | sample RifCSPhighO2_01_FD_184028 | JGI IMG/M metagenome (GOLD analysis project Ga0209542, IMG submission 184028) | Soil microbial communities from Rifle, Colorado - Rifle CSP2_plank highO2_0.1 (SPAdes) (version 2) | ecosystem: Environmental > Terrestrial > Deep subsurface > Rock core/Sediment ...
GGTTTTTGGTTTTTTACGCCGTCGCTTTCGGATTTTTCTGGAGCGTTCTTTTGATTTTATGGCGCTATTTGATAAAAAGAGGCCGGGCGCGCGATCTGGGCGGCGCTCCGCGCCAGGCGATGTTTCTAGCTTTGTGCGCGGTGACTGTTTTATTTTTGTCGCAGATGAAAATGCTGAATTGGTACACGGTCGCGCCATTCGGAGCGTTATTCATTTTCACGCAGTATATTTTAATAAAACGCGGGTGATATGGAAATTAATATTTCTGTCATTCCCAGCTCGACTGGGAATCCAGAAAATTTTTAAAAAGCACTGGATTCCCGCTTTCGCGGGAATGACAGAAAGATCACTGAAAATGTATTTAGTAATTTAGAGTGCAATATGGAAATTAATCTGGATCAATTGCAAAAATTAGCGGATGAGGAATTAAACGGCGTGAAAGACGCGGCCGGTTTGGAGCGTTTTCGTGTTGCTTATTTGGGCAGAAAAGAAGGCAAGCTTAATGCCGTTTTACGATCGCTTAAGGACTTGCCGGAAGAAGAAAGGAGAGTGGTCGGTCCGCGCGCCAATGCTTTGAGGCAATATCTTGAGCAAAAAATAGAAGAGAAGGTGCGCGATCTGGAGTCGGCTGGTTTAAGCGATGGGGAGGGTGAGCGTATTGACGTGACGGCGCCGGCAAAGCGCTTGTCGCGCGGACATCTTCACCCGATGACGCAGTTGATGCAAAAGGCGATAGTGATTTTTTCGTCCATGGGGTTTGGCGTTGTTTCAGGGCCGGAAGTGGAAACGGAGTATTACAACTTTGACGCTCTCAACGTGCCCAAGGATCATCCGGCGCGCGATATGCAGGATACTTTTTGGCTTGATGTCCCCGGTTTATTGTTGCGCACGCAGACGAGTCCGGTCCAAATAAGATATATGGAAAAGCACAAACCGCCTTTCCGGATGATCGCGCCCGGTAAAGTCTTCCGCAATGAAGCGACGGACGCGACGCACGAGGCGCAGTTTTACCAGCTGGAAGGCCTGATGATCGGCAAAGATGTTTCATTGGCCAACCTTAAGGCGATACTGGAAGTATTTTATAGAAACCTGCTTGACGATCAGAAATTAAAAATCCGTTTCCGGCCGAGCTATTTTCCGTTCGTGGAGCCGGGCGTGGAAACTGACCTTACTTGTTTCAAATGCCGCGGCAAAGGTTGCGTGGTGTGCAAAAAAACCGGCTGGATTGAAGTGATGGGCGCGGGAATGGTGCATCCGAAAGTCTTGGAAAATGTCGGAATAGATTCGCGCCAGTGGCAAGGGTTCGCTTTCGGGGGCGGTCTGGACCGCATTGCGATGATCAAATACGGAATTGATGATATCAGGCTGTTGTATAACGGAGATTTGAGGTTTCTTAAGCAGTTTTAACTTATGAAGATTAGTTATAATTGGTTGCAAGAATATATATCTGGGAAATTGCCTAAGCCGGAAAAAGTCGCGGAGATTTTAACAATGCATTCTTTTGAAGTGGAGGCGGTGGAAAAAGTCGGCAAAGACAGTGTTTTTGACATCGCGGTGTTGCCCAACCGGGCGCATGATTGTTTGTCGCACATCGGAATCGCAAAAGAGCTAACGACGATATTAAAGTCACGAATTAAGAAGTACGAATTACGAATTAAGGAGGACAGCAAGACCAAAACCAGTGATTTTATCTCTATTGAGATAAGAGATCATGAGAGATGTCCGCTTTATTCGGCGCGAGTTGTTTTGAACGTGAAAGTCGGCCCTTCGCCCAAGTGGCTGAAAGAGCGGTTGGAGACGCTCGGGCAGAAATCAATCAACAATGTTGTGGATGCGACCAATTATGTAATGCTGGAAACAGGTCAGCCTTTGCACGCTTTTGACTTGGATAAAATTGATGGCAAAAAAATCATCGTGCGCCCGGCGCGCGACGGAGAGAAAATTAAAACGCTCGGCAACGGCGAATATGTTTTAAATAAAAAAGATCTGGTGATCGCCGATACGAAAGACGCACTGGCGATTGCCGGCGTGAAGGGCGGGGTGAAAGCGGAAGTAACTGGCGAAACTAAAAACATAATTTTGGAATCGGCGTATTTTGAATCGTCCAGCGTGCGCGCGACATCCAAGCGGATCGGTTTGCGCACGGACGCATCAGCGCGCTTTGAGAATGGCGTTGTGCCGACATTGACTACGGGTGCGCTTGATAGGGTGGCTGGTTTAATTGCCGAGTTGGCCGGAGGGAAAGTGGCAGGCGCCCGTCATACGATGCCTCATCGTGCCATTGGGTGCGACGACTCTGCTCCGCTCTCTGCGTTCGCGGGTGGGGCTGCGAAGGCGGGCAAGGTGAAATTTTCTCCAGTGCGGATGTTCTTCACTCCGGACGGCATCAATAAATTACTTGGCACGGATATCAGCGATAAAGAAATTTTTGCGATATTAAAAAGACTTGGATTCTCTGTTGGTAAGGCGAAAAACGGATATATGGCGACAGCGCCGGAAGAGCGGGTTGATGTGAGCATTTTTCAGGATCTGGCCGAAGAAGTCGGCCGGGTTTACGGTTTTGAAAATATTTCTTCCGTTTTGCCCGAAAGCGTGTTAATCCCGGCGTTGCCCAATGACGAATTGATCGTTTCCGACAAGATAAAAGCGATTCTGTCGGGAGTCGGCTTTTGCGAAACTTATAGCCGTTCGTTCGTCGGCGACAAATATTTGGACATTTTTTCTTTTAATAAAAAAAGCGCCGCGACAGTGAGTAATCCGATGTCGCTCGACCATAAATATTTACGACCATCTTTGCTTTTTCATCTAATCGGAAATGTGGCGGAAAATGTCAAACATCAGAAAAATATCCGTCTCTTTGAAATTGGGGATGTTTTTTTGTTGGAAAATCGCGGAAAAGTTTTGGAGCGGACGATACTGGCCGGAGTTGTTTTTGATGCTGAATTTTATGAGATGAAGGGAGTGTCGGATTTGCTTTTGGAAAAAATCGGCATTGACCGTGAAGTCTGGTACAACGAATACGCACCCGGGCCGGAGGAGGAGAAGCAAATTTGGTACGGGGACCGTACAGCCGAGGTGAGAGTCGGCGACCGAGTTATCGGCCGGGTGGGCGAGATAAATCCGCGCGTTTTGCGTTCCCTTAATATTTCGAAGCGCGCAGTGGCGTTTGAATTTTATTTAAAAGATTTGATTGAGCTGGCCGAGGAGAAGGTGATGTACCGGCCGATCAGCAAGTTTCCAGCGGTGGAGCGCGATATCGCCGTGTTTGTGCCGACTTCCGTGAAAGTTGACGATGTTCAGCAGGTGATAGAAACAGCCGGAGGAGAATTGCTTTTGGATAGCGATCTTTTTGACATATACGAAGGCAACCCGCGAACAGAGAGAGCGGAGCAGTCGTCGTATGACGGCGAAAATCTGGAAGCCGACCAAAAAAGTTTGGCGTTTCATTTGATGTTTCAGTCGCAGGAGCGAACATTGACAGATAATGAAATCAATGGTATTTTTAAGAAAATTGTTGAAGCGATTGAAAGCGAAGGATGGGAAGTGAGGGGATAGAACTACGAATTAAGAATAACGAATCAAAAATAATGAAATAAAACCGTTCTTTAACAAAGGAGGTGATAGTATTGAGAAAAAGAAAAATAGAAAAGAAAAGATTTTGCAAAGAATGCGGGAGCCGGTCAAGTTCTTTAAACACAGGTAGCAAGTGTTTCCGTCATAGCACCAAACCGGCGGAGTTGTCGGTGGGTTGGCCGGTTCGAGGCGCTTCCTCCGGGCTATTGGGCTGGTCCGTGAGATATACCCAAAGGCAGGAGAGTGGCGGGTATATTGAATAAAGTCAAAAACTTGAGAAAATAATCTCAAGTCTTTCATTTAAGAATCTGCGATTAATCGCGGGCTGGGAAGTAAAATGAGGAGTTAATATAAAAGTGATTTGATCTTTAACAAAAGAAAGGAGAACTGGACTATGCTTGATAAGATATTGAAGATATTTTGGCATAGAAGGAAAAAAGAGCAGAGAGAAGAGCTGGACATACCGAAGATCACTAATAATAAGTTGGTGGACATCGGCGATACTTGGGTGAATTTTAGGACAAAGAAGGCGCTTGATAGAGGCATACCATTGATAGTTTTTCATAAGGACGGCACGCATACTATGCATATGCCGGGAGGCGAGTTGCACAAGAAATTAACAGAGAGGAGGTGGTAGAAATGTCTCAAAAAATTTGGGAAGGCCATAGTGATCCTTCGCTTGATGACCTTACAGAGCAAATTTTGCGTTCCAGCAAAGCCGATAAAAGTATGAAAGAAAAAGCCGAGGAAGATGTTCGTAAAATAGCGAAAGCGTCCGCTAATAAAAAGCGCGAAGGACAGTTGAAAATGATAAAATGGGCGATGGTACAAAAAAATCCTGAAAAGCTACTTGAAGCGATTGAAGGTATAGTCAGAAGAGTTCTTATTGAAGAAAAGATAAAGATGTAGGAAGCACATAAGGCGAATATAAAAACCCTCGGAAGAGAAATTCTTCCGAGGGTTTCTTTTTGATGTCTGTTTATTTTAAGATTGGACACAAGGATTAAAATTTGCTAAAATTGAGATATGGTAAAAGATGAAAAAGAGCAGAAAAACGCTAAAAATCCTCGCTACTCGGCGGAAGATATTTATGTTTTGGAGGGGCTGGAGCCGGTGCGCAAAAGACCCGGCATGTATATCGGCTCAACCGGCGTTGACGGCTTGTTCGCTAAAATCGTAAGAGCCATCCAAGACTCGGATTGGAAAGTGAGAGGGTAGAATCGGGGATCGGAATGCGGTGATTAGAAATAAAAAGACGCATCATTTTTTAATCCAAAACTTATTTTTACGCCAAAAAACAAAACTATCCTAACTTAACGATCGTCAAGCAAGGATAGTAAATAAAGTTAAATTATGCGAGGTGAACACACAATGAAGATATTAGAAGCGGTTCGGGAGTCAACTGTCGGGACGGCGGATTTAGTGACCGCCATTTTGATGTCTGGTTATGGGGCATCTCAGTGGCGTATAATGCGTGAATTTGAAAGGCGTCAATCTGCTCGCGCCAGAGAGACATTGACCAAAGACAAGCAAAAGGAAATAATAAAGCAACAGAAACAAAGATATTATAATTTGATATATAAATTAAAACAGGGGGGATTGATCAAAGAGGAATACAGGAACAGGAGCGGTCAGCGCGCGCTTTTGATCACTAAAAGAGGGATGCAAAAACTTAAACGACTCAAAGAACAAAAAAGAAATTTATTATCTAATACTTATTACCCAAAGGAGCTTGGCACTAAGATAATTATTGTTGCGTTTGATATTCCAGAGAAGGAAAGGAAAAAAAGAAACTGGTTGCGTTTGGTTCTCAAACGTCTTAATTTCACAATTATTCAGAAGAGCGTATGGGTAGGCAAGACCAAAATTCCAAAGGCGTTCATTGATGATTTATATGAATTGGAACTAATTGATTTTGTTGAGATATTTGAAGTTGGAAACAAGGGCAGTCTAAAACATATAATATAATCGAATTGAGATAGCTTTTACTATCCTAACTTGACGATCGTCATATTAGGATAGTTGATTTGGCGAAGAATTTCAGGAGTTGCGTTTGGAACGCAGGCTGATGTTGTATATGCGTATCAGGCAATGGCGGATAAAATGAATGTGGAAAAATTAAGAATGGAAAATAAAAAGCCTCGTTAGCGATAAACGAGGCCCGTAATTTTGTCTGGGAGACGCGCGTCATTTTTTACGGAAATGACGCGCAAAGGTACTTGATGACGGCTTGCGCCAGTTTCGCTTCTTTGGCGACCGCTTTGTCGTCAAGCTTGTCAAAGGGGGAGTGGCGCAAAGGGAGGTCAACCAGAAGCGTGCCGAGCATGCGCTCAACCAAGCAGACGCTTAGTTTCAGGGCGCTAATATAAGATGAACATCCGCGCAAGAAAACGTTCATCCACCTTTCCATCTCTTCCAACCATTCTTTCGGAGGAATGTCATAGGCGTACATAGTGAGTCCCCAGATCCAGAAAGCCGCATCGTACATCTGCGGACGCTCTTCTATGGTAGCATCAATGATGTAATGCGTTTCCCCGCATTTTATGATATCGGTATTGGTGAAATGGGAGAACGAGTACCGCGTTTCGTCCATGTCGCAAATGTGTTTGAGAATAAATCCAAAGGCCTTGCTCTCCAACTTTCCGGAGATGAATTTATCGTCGGCTTTGGCTTCTGTGATCGCATCGACGAACTGGCGGAGGCGCCGTATGAAGTAATCCAGAGAATCCTTGGGCGATCCAGGTCCAAGATATAGATAATCCAATACCCTCCTGGTGTCCCAGTATATTTTAGCTACCGATTTCTTTTGCTCAGGATTTGATTTCGGATAATTCGGCAGTAATCTTTCGCTAACGCCAAATGATGGGGCGAGAAATTGGATCATGAAGAACAACTCGCCATCTTTTCCGCTTTTTATAACTTCTGGTGGGATTATCGGAGTAGAGAATGTTGCGCATCGCCGTTTCCAGCGTCGAAACTCTGGTTTAGGGGATTCTACTCTCTTCACAGCCTCTTCATACTTTTTGAAATTATGAGCGATCACTTGATAATCCTCATGCGGCGACGCTCTCAATATCGCCGCAACTGATTTCTCGCCGTAGTTTCCGCGAGCAATCACGGAGCGATACTGCCCCTTTGCGAGGCGCGGCATATAGATATCCGTTTTCGTTGGCGTAAACGATTCTTTATCCGCGATTTTCCAGAATGCTTCCATTAAAGTTTTCTTGTCCATAGATTCCTCCTATAAATAAAAGGTTAACGTTTTTTATTAACAAATTAAGGTGCTGATTTTTGTTTTTCAAATGTACTATATAAGACAAGACAAAGAATGTCAAGAAAAAGATCATATTGTTTTTGAACTTTTGCCAAGTGGCCAAGTATTAATCTCATAACCCGCCAATTAATAAAAAGGCGGGCTTATTTTTTTTGTCACTTTCTACTTGATATGTCCAAAATGCAATTAAGAAACCATAGTTTCTTAATTGCATTTTGGATGGTTTTTGACAGTTTTAAATATTGGACACAGGCGCTGAAATTTGCTACAATGGGAGCATGACAAACAAGGAAAAGGGTGATAAAAACCAGACAAATCCTCGCTACTCGGCGGAAGATATTTATGTTTTGGAGGGGCTGGAGCCGGTGCGCAAAAGACCCGGCATGTATATCGGCTCAACCGGCGTTGACGGCTTGCATCACTTGGTCTGGGAGATTTTTGACAACTCGCGCGACGAAGCGATGGGCGGCTTCGCGACTGAAATAGAAGTGGCGCTTTTGCCCGGCAATGTGGTGCGCGTGGCGGACGACGGGCGGGGAATTCCGGTGGACATTCATCCCAAGACCAAAGTCTCGGCGTTGGAAACGGCGATGACGACTCTGCACGCGGGCGGGAAATTTGGCGGGGAGTCTTACAAAGTGTCGGGCGGTTTGCACGGCGTGGGCGCTTCGGTGGTCAACGCGCTTTCCCGCTGGCTCAAAGCCGAAGTGCATAAAGACGGTGGCCGGCATTTCCAGGAATACGAGCGCGGCCAGCCCAAAGCCAAAGTGAAAAAAGTCGCTCCCTCAAAACGGCACGGCACGATCATCACTTTCACGCCGGACACGGAAATTTTTTCCGCGATTGAGTTTGATTTTGAAAAGATAAAAGACCATCACCGCCAGCAGGCGTATCTGGTGAAGGGTTTGAAAGTACGCATCATTGACGCGCGCCAATACGGAGGCAAGATAGACGAAGATGTTTTTTATTTGGACGAGCTGAGGTTGCCCGTGCCGTCCCATTCTTTTTATTTTGAAGGCGGTATCAAGTCGCTGATTAAATATTTGAACGAAGAAGAAGAACCGATCCACGAGAGCATATTCTATATTGAAAAAATGTACGACAAGGTGGCGGTGGAAGCGGCTTTGCAATATATCACCGAAATCGGCGGGCGCGAGATGAGCTTCGCGAACAATATTTTAACGGGCGAAGGCGGGACGCACTTGACCGGTTTCCGCGCCGCGCTTACGCGTGTTTTAAACGACTACGCGCGCAAAAACGGATATCTCAAGGAATCGGACGATAATCTTTCCGGTGAGGATGTGCGCGAAGGATTGACGGCGGTGATCTCGGTAAAAATACCGGAGCCGCAGTTTGAGGGGCAGACCAAGGCTAAGCTGGGCTCGCAGGAGGGAAGGACGGCGACGGAAGCGGTGGTCGGCGAAGCACTGGTCGATTTTTTTGAAGAGAATCCGCAGGAAGCGAGGAAAATTGTTGAAAAGTGCGTTTTGGCGCAAAAGGCGCGCAAGGCGGCCAAAGCGGCGCGCGAGACGGTTTTGCGCAAAGGCGTGCTGGAAGGCCTGGCTTTGCCCGGCAAACTAGCCGACTGTTCTTCGCGCAAGGCGGAGGAATCGGAGCTTTATATAGTGGAAGGCGATAGCGCCGGAGGTTCGGCCAAACAAGGCCGCGACCGGAGATTTCAGGCAATTTTGCCTTTGCGCGGGAAGATTTTGAATATTGAACGGGCGCGTTTGGACAAAGTTTTGTCGTCTTCCGAAATTCGCGCGTTGATTATCGCGATGGGTACGGCGATCGCCGATGAGTTTGATCTTTCCAAATTGCGTTATCATCGTATAATAATAATGACGGACGCCGATGTGGACGGTTCGCACATCCGCACGCTTTTGCTGACGCTTTTTTATCGCTATTTCCCGGCGCTGATTGACAACGGGCATATTTATATTGCTCAGCCGCCGCTTTATCGGATCCAATCCGGCAAAAAAGCTTCGTATGCCTATTCGGACGCGCAGAAAGAAAAAATAATATCGGAGTGGAAAAAAGAGAAGCAAGAGAAAGGAGAAGAAAAATCAAAGAAGTCAAAAAAATCGGAAGAGGAGGGCGAAGTAGAGGAAGTTGAGGGGGGCGAAGAAAAAATCAAAGGCGTTACGATCCAGCGCTACAAAGGTTTGGGCGAGATGAATCCGGAGCAGTTATGGACAACCACGATGAGTCCGGAAGGCCGGGTGATGAAGCAGGTCGTCGTGGCGGACGCGCAGGAGGCGGATAAAATGTTTAACGTTCTGATGGGTTCGGAAGTGCTCCCGCGCAAGCGCTTCATCCAAACGCACGCGAAAAATGTGAAAAATCTTGATATTTGAAATCCGAATTATGAATTATGAATTATGAATTATGAATTATGAATTATGAATTATGAATTATGAATTATGAATAAGGCGATAGCGGTATTTTTATTCATGATAGTTGTTTCCGGTGTTTTTGGTTTGGCGGATGGTGCTAGTTCCGAAGAAGTATGTCCGGGTGTCCCTCCTGGCGATCCAAAGTGCTATTATGTTTTGGATAATCCTTTATACGAAGTAAATACTATTCCCAGCCTCATTTGTAAGGTTTTGAGCTTTTTGTCTGAAATGGTGATGCCGCCAGTGGCGGTGTTTATGGCGCTTTACGCCAGTTTTCTTTTGCTGATTTCGGTGGGCGATCCCGGCAAAGTGAGAGCCGCGCGCAATGTGCTTTTGTACGCAGTGGTGGGCGCGGGCATTATATTGCTCTCGGTGCCGCTGGTGGCGCTGGTGATGGGTATTTTTAATACAACGCAAACCGTTACGGGATGCGGTTTGAACACGGCAACAACGACATTTATGGAAACGGTTATCAAGCTGATCAACTGGTTTTCCTGGCTGATCGGATTACTGTCCGTAGCGGTCGGGCTTTACGCCGGCTTTACTTATATGACCGGCCGGGGCGAGCCGCAAAAAGTCGCGACGGCGAGCAAGATGATAGTTTACGCAGTCATCGGCATCGCGGTGGCGGTGATCGCGTTCAGCATCATCACCATAGTCAAAGGGTTTTTGGGAGTATGAGGGGCTTGTCCCTCACTCAAGCGTTATAGAAATTCTCGCACCTTACTTGAGTGAGGGATTGACTAGAATTATTTGTTAGAGTACTATTAAACAGTAGCCCTGCAGGGGCTTTTTTAATATAAACTTAATTATGTTCCAAAAAGTATTTAACTCGGCGGTTGTTTATTTGAAAGAAGTCAGGGCGGAGCTGTCCAAAACGAGTTTCCCTACTCGCGAACTAACCATAAAAAACACGATAATCGTGCTGGCGTTTTCTTTGGCGGCGGCGATATTTTTGGGGGCGCTGGACACTGTGTTTTCATATTTGTTAAATAGGTACATAATTTAATGTCAAAGCAAGCTCAACAAGGCAGGCATTGGTACGCGATCCATACTTATTCCGGATATGAAGACGCGGTGGCGCGGAATCTGGTCCAAAGAATAGAGTCAATGAGCATGGAAGACAAGATCTTTTCCGTGATAGTGCCCAAAGAGAAAAAAATCAAAATCAAGCACGGCAAGCGCCAGACGGTTGAAGATAAGATTTATCCCGGCTACGTGCTGGTGGAGATGACGGTGACGGATGATTCCTGGTACGTGGTGCGCAATACTCCGCGCGTGACCGGGTTTGTCGGTTCGGGCGTGACGCCCACTCCGCTTTCGGAAGAGGAGATTAAGTCATTGCAGAAGAGAATGGGCGTGGAGGAGCCTAAATACAAGATTGATGTCGCGGTGGAAGACGCGGTGAAAGTGACCGATGGTCCGTTTAAAGATTACGACGGCAAGGTGGCGGAGGTGGACGAAGAAAAGGGCCGGGTGAAAGTCTTAGTTTCGCTTTTCGGCCGAGAAACACCGGTGGAGTTGGATTTTTTGCAAATTAAGAAAATATAAAAAATTTAAAATGCAAATATCAAAATGTAAAATGACAATGTAAAATTTCAAAATTATTCCGACTTCGTCGGAACACCTAAATTTTGCATTTTGATTTTTAAATTTTGATTTTAGCGAACAAAGTGAGCGCATATGGCCAAACCAATCAAAGTAGTTCTAAAATTGAATCTTAAGGCCGGACAGGCCAATCCGGCGCCGCCGGTGGGTACGGCGCTCGGTCCGCACGGCGTTAACATTCAGCAGTTCTGCCTGCAATACAACGAAAAGACCAAAGACAAAATGGGCGATGTCGTGCCAGCGGAAATCACTATTTACGAAGACCGGTCGTTTGATTTCAAACTTAAAACCCCGCCCGCGTCGGAGCTGATCAAAAAAGCGGCCAAAGTGGAAAAGGGATCGGGCGTTCCCCACAAAAACAAAATCGGCAAAATCACCAAAGCGCAGGTTTTGGAAATAGCGGAAAAGAAAATGATTGACCTCAACGCTTACGACCCGGAACAGGCGGCGAAGATCATAGAAGGCACGGCCCGCTCAATGGGCGTGACGGTGGAGAAGTAAAAACAGCGCCCCGATGAGGCGCTTTTTATTGACTTTAAATTTAAAATTGGTAAAATTGCGATATGACCGCATATACTATTTCAAAAAAAATAAGTGAAGTTAAGGTTTTTGTTTCTCAAGCGGTGAGAGATGTCTTGGAAGACCCTGATTTTAAATTGGAATTAAGCGATGAGGCAAAAAAGCGCCTCCGCCGCGTCTCCGCCACTGCCACCGGAAGAAAGAACACTTTTCTTACTGAGATCAAAAGAAAATATTTCTAAATTATGGCACATTGGGTTGTTGAATTTCAGCCGGGAGCGGAGATTGATTTGGCAAGGATAAATAGCAGCGCGCGCCGGCGAGTGATTGATAAATTAGATTGGCTTGAGAAAAATTTTGACGACCTGATAATCCATTCTTGAAAATTGCTTTCCATCAGGAATTTTATTTCTAATGGGATTTTTTATTTTTCAAATCTCAATTATGTGTCGATCGAAACATAGTTGAGATGATGGTATTTGCGCGCGCAAGCCGGCTGTGGAAAACAGGCCTTTACCCCCACACTTAGTTTGCGCGGACGCGAGGCGTTTGAAAACAATAGTGAGAGTAAAAAGTTATCCACAGCGCAAACTAAGTGTGGGGGTTTACAAACCGCGTTGGGGGGGGGTATTATATAGCTAGTAATAAATAACTAACTATCTAGCTATATGGAAAAAGAACCAAAACTAAATGAATTGGATAAAGAGAAAATTAAAGAGGCGACAAAGGAGAGGATTCTTTCTGACGCAGAGCTTATCGGAGGAGGCGCTGATCTTGAGGGAGATGAAATAAGATTGGATGTTTCTGATTATCAACAAAAAATCATAAAACTTGAACACACAGAGGATGCTGATTTGGAAGAAATGAAGTATGATCTGGATGCTATAGGGAGCAGATATTTTAGAGGTATTGAAGTAGGTGATGCACTAAGGTTAGATACTGATGAGCTCACTGAATACACGGACAAATATAGTCGTTTACGCGAAAAATATGATTGGCCAAGTAATGATTTTGAATTGAGAACATATGATGGTGTTATCACCAAATTTGATGATTCTAATTGTATGTATAAAGGTGATTATTGCGAAGGATATACTGTGATGACGCTTAAACTCATGGATGGCACGGAAAAAAAGTTTACTTTTAGTAATATAAAAAAGCTTTGGAAATTAAAAGAATGATTTAGTAAGATGCGATTTTTAAATTTTGTGACCTAAAAAATTAAACACACTAGACAGGTTTATCAACTCTAGTCATTCTTGGCAAATATGCCGAGGCCGCGGATCCAGCGGAGGAGGGCGAGTCGGTTGTCAGTGATGGAGAAAAGATAATAAAGCTCAATCAGTTGTTTTAAAATCCAGCCGGAAAAGCCGACAAAGAGCATTGGGCCGATTTGGGTAATGGCGTATTTGCCGCCCAGAGGTATGGCGAACGGGTAATTTTTGAGTTTGTATTCAATCTTCGGTCGGTTGGTTATTTTTCTAAAAATATTTTCGGCGGCGACTTTGGCCTGCTCTATGGCAACACGCGCCGTGCCGGGCGCGGGCATTTTTGTTTGAGGGTTCAAAAAACAGGTGTTGTCGCCGATGGCGTAAACCCCGTTAGAACGGACGTTTCGCAATCGGCCGATGGGAGCATTCTCTCGCCGGCTATCTCTATCGTTGCCGTTGACAGAAGTCAGGAGCGTTCTAACGGGGTAAACATTCTCCGCGATATCAAGATGCTGGTCGGTCGGCGTGCATTGCAGGCAGGAGTTTGTTTCCATCCGGCCGCGTTTTTCTTCTTTGAGGCCGATGACGCGCGTGAGAGAGCAGGCTTCCACTCCGCCGGTCCAGATGAGCGCGTCGTACGGCACAGCTTCTTCTTTGATATAAATAAAACGCGCGTCTGTTTTTGATATTATTGAGAACGACTTTACTTTAACCCCGATCTTGGCAAGGCGCGCTCGCGCTTTGAGGACGATTTTTGCCGAAAATCCGGGCAGAATATCGGGAGCCCCTTCCACCAGCGTGACGCGCGAAGCGATGTTTTTGCGCGATTTTTGATTCAGCCGTTTGATGTAACCGATAAGTTCGGCGGAAAGTTCCGTGCCGGCCGGTCCGGCTCCGCCGACGATTATGTTGATTTCCGCGCCGTTTTGTTTTTCCTCGTATTTTTTTCTGATAACGGAGCGGATGTGGATAGCGTTTTCAAAAGATTTTAGAGGAATGGAGTATTCTTTGAGCCCGGGGATACCGAAATAAGCCGGCTCCGACCCCAGAGCCAAAACAAGATGCTCGTATTCCACAGCCGTATCGTCGTCAAACCGTATTTCCTTTTTCTCCACATCTACCTTGATCGCCGCGCCTTGAATGAATTTGATCGCGGTGTCTTTAGCTATTTCTTCCAGCGGCGTGACAACCACTCTTTTTAAATTAAGGGGCGCGCCGTCGTCCGCCGCGGATGACGCGACTTCATAAAGCGCCGGCGTGTAAAGGTGGTAATTTTTTTTATCAACCAGAATGATGTTGAAATCTTTCAACAGCGTCGGGCGTTGCTTCATCAATTTGTTTAGTCTGATCGCGCAAGCCACGCCGCCAAACCCGCCGCCGAGAATCATGATATTTTTCTTTGGGTTAATTCGTACTTCGTTCATATCGGAGTATTATAGCACAATAATAAGTTAAAATTCAAAATGTAAATATCAAAATGTAAAATTTTAGCATCCCGATTTGTGTCGGGATGATTTTAACATTTTACATTGGTGATTGGTTGCTCGCGGTTTATGACTTCTATAAATTGTATGATATAATTTAAATATGCGTCTCAAAACTATAGACAAAGCGGATGTCAGGAATAAAAAAGTGCTGGTGAGGGCGGATTTTAACGTTTTTGTTGAAAACGGCAAGATTGAAGACGATTTCAGGATCAGGCGGGTTGTGCCCACTCTGAAATATCTCGTGAAAAACAAGGCCAAAGTGATCGTGATGGCTCATTTCGGTCGGCCGATTGACGAGAAAACCGGAGCGATAGACAAGGTTAATTTCAGCATGAAGAATATCGCCCAGCGTCTGGTTAAAGATATCGGGCATAAAGTCTCTTTTGTTTCCGACTGCGTCGGCGAGAAAGCCCAGCGCGCTTCCATCAAACTCAAATCGGGCGAGATATTGATGCTGGAAAATCTGAGATTTCACCCGGAGGAAGAAAAAAACGACGAAGTGTTCGCGAGTCGGCTGGCGTCGCTCGCCGATATTTACGTAAATGAAGCTTTTTCCGTCTCGCACCGCGCGCACGCTTCAGTTTCGGCAGTCACGCGCTTTCTCCCGTCCTACGCCGGGTTTGTTTTAGCCGAAGAAGTGAAAATTTTGCACCATACTTATCACAAGCCGAAGCTTCCGCTGGTGATTGTTATGGGAGGGGCGAAAGTTGAAACGAAGCTGAAGTTGATACAAAGATTTTTTGACAAGTCGGACAATATTCTCTTGGGCGGATTGATCGCCAACCAAGTATTGAGAGCCAAAGGCATGGGGATCGGTAAGTCAAAGACAGATCCGACGGTCAGTGTTACGCTCAAAGACCTTGACTGGACTTCGCCCAAATTGCATCTGCCGGTTGACGTGGTGGTGGCTAAAGAGATCAGCTCGGATGCCTGGGTCAAGCGAGTCGGCGTGGGGAAAGTGGAGGACGACGAGTTGATTTTGGATATCGGCGCGGATACCATTGAACTTTTTTCCAGTATTGTTGAAAAAGCCAAAACCATTATTTGGAACGGCCCTTTGGGGTATTCCGAATTGCCTAATTTCGCCGTCGGGACCGACAGTTTCGCGAAAGCGATTGCCCGCGGCAAAGCGTTCCGGGTAGTGGGTGGCGGCGAATCAATCGCGGCGTTGGATAAGCTCGGTTTATATGATAAAATTGACTTTGTATCCACCGGCGGCGGAGCGATGCTGGAATTTTTAGCCGGCGAGCCGATGCCGGGGATAGAAGCGTTAAAATTAGTTCATAAAGTGAAAAGTTTATAAAGTTTGTAAAGTCGGAACAGAAATGCCGCATACTTTATGAACTTTATAACTTTACAAACTTTTAACTTACTTTCATGGAAATCAACGACATATTTCACAATTATCTGAGCATTGCTCTGGCCAAAAAAGCCTCCGATGTTTATTTTATCGCCGGCCAGGTGCCAGTGGCAAAAGTAGAAGGTAATCTGGAAAATATCGCTCATGAGGAAATTGACCCGCAGGCGCTGGCGGAGTTCGTGTTCAATATTTTGCCCGAAGCGATGCGCGAGCAGGTGGCGCAGGGGCGGGAAGTGGACATCATCCACTCGGCGCTCAATAATCGTTTCAGAATCAACATCCATCTTCAGCAGGGGATGTTCGCGCTTGCGATCCGCATCGTTTCCAATGAAATTCCCACTCCGCAATTTTTAAACTTTCATCCGACCATTTATAAATTTTCCCAGTTGAAAAAGGGCTTGGTGCTTTTGACCGGCTCCACCGCTTCCGGCAAGTCTTCGGTGATCGCTTCCATTATCAATATGATCAATCAGGAAAAAAGAGCGCATGTGATCACCATTGAAGATCCGATTGAGTTCGTTTATCCCAAAAAGATGGCGGTGATTGAGCAGAGGCAAATCGGTCTGGACAGCCATTCTTTCGCCGACGCTCTGCGGGCGGCTTTCCGGCAGGACCCCGATATTATTATGGTCGGCGAAATGCGCGATCTGGAAACGATTGCGACGGCGCTGACCGCCGCGGAAACCGGCCACTTGGTTTTCGGTACCATTCACAGCGCCTCCACTGTTGAGGCGATTGAGCGCATCGTCAATATCTTTCCGCCCAATCAGATCCAGCAGATTTTAAACCAGCTTTCAAACATTCTGGTCGCGGCCGTTTCCCGCGAGCTTTTGCAAAGAAAGGGCGGCGGGGCGCGCGTCGCGTCCTGGGAGATTATGGTGAATACGCCGGCCGTCGCGAGCTTGATTCGCGAGAACCGCCTAGCCAGTATTTTTTCCGCGATACAGATCGGCGCCAAAGACGGAATGACCACGATGGAACAGTCAAAGATGGAATTGAGGCAGAAAGGACTGATCATATAATCAAGAAATCATTAAATCAAAAAACAAAAAATCAACGTTTGATTTCTTGATTCATAATTCATGATTCATAATTCTGTGCTTTGGCAGGTTGCCCAACCGTCACCCGATGATTTTGTTCAAAAATTTCCTGAATATTCCCGCCTGATATCCCAGCTTCTTTTCAACCGCGGTTTGGATACCCAAGAAAAGATTGACGAGTTTTTTGACGCCGATTACAGCGCGCATATGCACGACCCGTATCTTTTCCGCGATATGGAAAAAGCGGTGGAAAGGATTTTGCGGGCGATTGAGAAAAAAGAAAAAATAGTCATATACGGCGACTATGACGCCGACGGCATCTCCGGTTCCGTCATCCTCTACTCCGCGCTGTCTCTTTTGGGCGCGAATTCGGATGTTTACATACCCGATCGGTTTAGCGAGGGCTATGGGCTGAACAAAAAAGCGCTTGATGAAATTTTAAAAAACAAAAAGACCGGATTAATCATCACGGTTGATTGCGGCGTAACCAACGCCAAGGAAGTTGATTTTATCAACGAGCAGGGAAGAGATGTCATCATCGTTGATCACCACATCGTTCCGTCCGAACCGCCCCGCGCTTTCGCGATTATCAATCCCAAAAGCGCTGGCGAAGAATATCCGTTTCAGTTTTTTTGCGCGGCCGGTGTGGCGTTCAAGCTGGCCGGCGCGCTTTTGAAATCGGAATACGCCGTGAAAAAGGGAGTTAAAGAAGGCGCGGAAAAATGGCTCCTGGACGTGGCGGCAATCGGCTCGGTCGCCGATATGGTGCCTTTGCTCGGAGAGAATCGCACGCTGGTCAAATACGGCCTGATTGTGATGAAAAAAACAAAAAGAGCCGGCTTGCGCGCCTTGCTTAATTTACGTCCAGCCCGCTCTTTTAACGGCGTTCCGGCCAACGGCGAAATAACATCTGAAACAATCGCTTTTTCAATCGCTCCGCGCATCAACGCCACTTCGCGGCTGGCTCACGCGACGGTTTCGTTTGAACTTTTGATCGCCGAGGACGAAGACCGGGCAGAGCGCTTCGCCCGGGAAGTGGAGGGGTTGAACAACGACCGGAGAAAAGTGGTTGATCAGATATTGAAAGAAGCGACGGCGATGATAGATGAGAGTGCTCCGGTTATTTTCATAGGCAAAGACGAATGGCTGGTGGGCGTGGTCGGTTTGGTTGCCGGGCGTTTGTCCGAGAGATACGGCCGGCCGGCTTTTGTTTACGGCCGAGCCAATAGTCACGCCAAGGGTTCTTGCCGCGGCATTGGCGGTTTTAATGTGGTGGAGGTAATGCGTTTTTGTCAGAATAAAGAGAGCGATCTTTTGATGGAATTCGGCGGGCACTCTATGGCGGGCGGTTTCGCGATCGCGCTTGACAAACTTGACCGGTTTAAAAAATATTTGTTAAGTTATGGAGAAGAGGCGCTGAAGCGCGAAGCTCTTCGCCCGATTTTGCCGGTTGAAGCGGAGGCGGCTCCCGATGACATCGGGTGGGAGCTTTTTGACTGGTTGAAAAAGTTTGAGCCTTACGGCGAGGGCAATAAAAAACCGGCATTTCTTTTGCGCGGAGCCGAGGCGCAGTCTCTGCGCAAGGTGGGTGGTTCCCAAGACCATTTAAAAATAAAATTGAAAACAACTCTGGAAAACGGGTCGCTTAAGTTTTTTGACTGCATCGGATTCGGATTGTCGTCTCTCGCTGATAATTTAAAAGAGGGTGATAAGTTGGACGCGGTGTTTGAGCTTGAAGCCAATGAGTGGAACGGGACAAGAGAGCTACAGTTGAAATTAAAGGATATAAGAAAGCCAAATATCTAATGACGAATTTCTAAATCCTAATGTCTAATGAAAATCCAAATGCTCAATGCCCAAAATCAAAAACAATCATCATTAGAAATTTAATCATTAGACATTTCATTAGAAATTAGAGCTTAGAAATTAGTAATTTTATGCACAAACTTATCATCTACACTGACGGCGGATCGCGTGGCAACCCAGGCCCCTCGGCGATCGGGGTGGTGTTTGCGGGCAGTGCGACCGGCGAGACGCTCAAAACTTATGGCTGTCGGGTGGAAGATGGCACTAACAACGAAGCTGAATATAAGGCGATTATTTTCGCGCTGAAAAAAGCCAAAGCGCTTTACGGCAAAGATAGCGCAAAAAAAATGGAAGTGGAGATGCGAATGGATTCCGAGCTCGCGTGCCGGCAACTGAACGGGGAATACAAGCTCTCAACCAAGCATATTCAAGAGCTCTTCATAGAAGTTTGGAATCTCAAAACGGATTTCGGGAAAGTGTCTTTCGCCCACATTCCGCGCGAGCAAAACGCGCTCGCCGACGCGGCCCTCAACCGCGCGCTTGACTCGTCTTTGTTTTGATTTGGTTGCATTAATTTCTGATACATAGTATATTAAAATGAGTTCTTTAAATTAGAAACAATAAAAAAATGAAAGGAGTGTGTGTATGAAGAAATCAATTTCCCGTTCTTTACTAGCTAGTATTCGGGAAGCCGAATATGATGCTAAAAACCACCCGCACCCCGAGATTATTACTGCTTATAGTCTCACACCCTATGACCTATCAAGTGTTCAGATCAAATTAATCAAAGAACACATAGAGTTATGTCGCCGGTGTCGTAAAGAAGTAGAAGACACCAAGGCAAAATCAAGGTTTTTTAGCCAGCAGAAAACATTGCGGGGCGGTTGCTAAAGCATTTTACAAGGGATACAGTTCCCTAAAGTCGCAGAAATACTGCGACTTTACTTTTTTTGATTTGACTTGTTTGACGTTTCATTATATAATAGTAATGCTCTTTAAAAGGCGCATATTCGGAGCAAACCAGAAGATGTTGGACAATCGCTGTTGCACTATTGTGCGATAGAGGAAAGTCCGGACTCCTCCCTGATGCATATTAGGGAACGCATAGGCTAACGGCCTGCCGCAGTAATGCGAGAGGTGCGAACAGAGACGCCGATATCGGAAACGATGTCGGACGTCCCGATTAATTCGGGATGTAGCCCCTCACTTGCTTGCAAGTGAGGGGGTGAAACGGCTAAATCCTTGCGGGGTGCAAGACAAATTTATTCAGCCCTTGCTTGCAAGAGAGCGGAATAAGGTAGTCGCATGAGCATAGCAGTAATGCTATGCCAAGAGAAATGATTGTCTTCCGATTTATCGGAAACAAAATCCGGCTTATAGATATCTCGGTTTGCTCCGAATGTGCATCTGATAAAAAACCGGCGCATTGAAAAATACGCTGTTTTTTTGTATGATACCAATATGAAGAAATCGCTCTTGCTTTTTACGGTTCTCTTGGTGCCGCTTGATTTCATAATGCTGTTTTTGGCCGGGCTTTCGGCGTATTTTTTGCGAACCAGCGCCGTGGTCGCGCAAATCCGGCCGGTGCTTTTTCATCTTAACCTTCCGCTGGAAAGATACATCGCCATTCTTTTAGCGGTTATCCCTTTTTGGATCGTCATTTTCGCGCTGACCGGACTTTACAACATCAAGCGCAAAAGTCTGCTTGAGGAATTTTTCCAGATCATCGCCTCGGCGTCTTTCGCGATGATGGGCGTGATCATTTATATTTTTATGCAGAGAGAGTGGTTTGATTCCCGTTTCATCGTGCTGGCCGTTTGGCTTTTCGCCGTTGTTTGTGTTTTTATCGGTCGTTTTATTCTAGGCAAAATCCAGCGCTACTTCGCGGCGCATCGGTCTCTCGGGGTTCAGAGAGTTTTGGTGATAGGCAACGACGAAGTGTCAAAGACATTGGCCGTTGAAATGAACCGCAATCCGTCCCTGGGTTATCGGGTGGTTAAAGAAATGCCGGAAATCCGGCTAGATGAGATCAAAGCGGCGATCGCCAACCCCAAGATTGACACGGTGATCGTGGGGCAGGCCGACTACGCCAAAGACGCCATCGTGGAGCTGGTTGAATTCTGCCAGGAATTTCATCTCAATTTTCGCTTCGCGCCGACGCTTTTTCAGGCTTTGGCCACCAACGTGGAAATGGAAGTGGTGCGCGGGATCCCGCTGATTGAAGTCAAGCACACTCCGCTGGACGGATGGGGGAAGGTCGCTAAGCGGACGGCGGATATTCTCGGATCTTTTCTCGGTCTTTTGTTTCTCGCTCCCTTTTTCGGTTTGATTGGTATTTTGATAAAAATAGATTCAAAAGGGCCGGCGTTCGTGGCGCTGACGCGGGTGAGCGGCGGGCGCAAATTCAATTTATATAAATTCCGTTCTATGGTTGACGGCGCGCATGACCTGAAAAAAGATCTGCTCAGATACAACGAGCGCAAGGATGCCGGCCCGCTCTTCAAAATGCGCAACGACCCGAGGATAACGCGCGTCGGCCGTGTTTTACGGAAAACAAGAATAGACGAATTTCCTCAACTGTACAATGTTTTAAAAGGCGAGATGAGTCTAGTCGGGCCGCGTCCGCACGAGCCGGAAGAGGTGGCGCAATACGAAAAGCGCCACAAAAAATTACTGACCATCAAAGCCGGTATGACCGGTATGGCGCAGATTTACGGATCGTCCGATTTGCCTTTTGAGCAGGAGGCCAAGCTGGACACTTACTACATAGAAAACTGGTCGCTGTTTTTGGATTTAAAAATTTTACTGCGCACTCTGATCTTGCTTTTACGCGATCGATCAGCCTGTTAGGATGAATAAAATACTCACGACTGTCATTCCCGCGAAAGCGGGAATCCAGGACTTATCAGACATGACTGGATTCCCAGTCAAGCTGGGAATGACAGAAAAATGAGTTTTGTAATTGTTCATAGAATCATGAATCAAAAAGAAATCAACCCAACCGCACAAACTCCAGAAACTGATTTTGTCAGTTTCTATCTGGAGCAGGAGAGCCGGAAAAGCAATGTGTATTACGCGTCGGCTCGTCCCGTTAGAAGTAGCCGCGCCAGCGGTCCCGAAGGGACTCCTGACTTTGTCATGAGCGCGACTTCTAACGGGACGCGCGACGCGACGTTGTATTACAAAGTATTGCCCGGAAAAGTGGTTTACAAAAAAACCGGAATGAAAATCGCCGTGGCGCTGGCGGCCGTTTGTCTGGTTTTTGTTTCGGCCGGAGCGTTTTTTGCCGTTTCCAAGAAGCAGGCGCGGCTGGCGGCTGAAAGCGGAACATTGATTGAAAATGGCTACGAAGAAATCTTATCCGCCCAAAAAGCGTTGGCCGGATTCCGGCTGGGCGAGTCGTTTTTTGGATTCAATTCGGCCTATCAGAGTTTCAGCTCGGCAGGGGCGGGCAATTCTTATCTTTCAGCTCTGGCGTCAAGCGCCGCTCATTACTGGCCTTTTAATCTTTTCTCATCGGGCGATGGCGCGGTTTCCGATTTTGAAGACGAATTGGTCAGGGCTGGTCTAGGAGTCGCGGACAGTTTCGGATCGTTCTTAAAAGCGGTTCAGGCAAGAGATGCGGTGAGTTTGCCTGCCGCATTGGAGGAGATAAAAAGCGCCCAAAAGAATTTTAAAGAGACGAGAGACAGGGCGGGGGATTATTTTCAATCAGGCGAAATGATTGAGCGTTTTGACCGTGTAATTTCTTATCTTGATTTGGCCGTTTGGGCGGCGGGCGCTGACCGGCCCAGGACTTTTTTAGCGGTAATACAAAACACAAGTCAGGCTCGGGCAACTGGCGGCGCGATAGTGTCAGCCGGCGCGTTCACGGTTGAAAACGGCCAAGTTTCCAAAATATATTTTGACGATGTTTTCAATATTGACGGACAGCTTCAGACAAAAGTTATCCCGCCCAAGCCGATTCAAAAAATGGATACGGTTTGGAGCTTGCACAATGCCAACTGGTTTTTGGACTTTCCGACTTCGGCCGAAAAGATCGCGTATTTTTACCAAAAATCGCAAGACATCCGGCCGGATGGCGTGATCGCGCTTAACGAAAAGGCGCTTCTCAAGCTTCTTGAAATAACCGGTCCGGTGGAATTATTGAAATACGATCTGACAATCGATAAAGACAATTTCAGCCACCTGACAGCTTTCAATATTTTGGACGAAAAAAGAGCCAGTCAAACCAAGCGTGTTTTCAACGATTTCACGGCGGCGCTTTTCGGCAAGCTGTTTTTTTTGCCGGAAGATAAGCTGGCTGGTCTTTTTGACATAATCAAAGAGAATGCCGGGCGCAAAGACGCGCTTCTGTGGCTGAGCGATGAAAAATATGAGAATATTGTTTCCGAACTCGGTTGGGGCGGGGAAGTGTCCTCGGCGGAAGGCGCGGATTATCTGGCGGTGGGGGTTTCCAATATGACCGGCGCGAGCAATGCCCTTTCAACGGAGCAAAGCATCGTCAAAGAAACGGAGATTTCGGAAAACGGCGAAATTATAAATACCGTGCGTGTTGAGCGTAAATATGTCAGTAACGAATTGCCGGAAAAATCGTCTTCTGAATCAGTGCCGGAATACTGGCGGTTCTATGTCCCGAAAGGTTCGGAGCTTGTATCCGTTTCCGGTTTCGCGCCACAAATCGGCGTTCCGGCGGTTGATTACTCAAATGGCGAATTTAAAACTGACGAGGATGTCGTTTTATCGGAAAAAGCGACGCGCGTTGATTCGGACGCGAATATTCATATTTTTCAAGAGTCCGACAAGGCGGTCTACGGCGGTTGGGTAGAAGTGTCCTCCGAATATCCGACGCTAGTCGCCGTGAAATATAAATTGCCGTTTTCGGCGGACGCGCGGGGCGAGGTTGATTCTGTTTTTCAGAAACAGCCGGGCGTGGAAAGCGAACTTGATTTCAAAACGCGCCGGGCGGGCGACAACGAACCAATATCAATATACAACGGCGATTTTTCAGAAGATCTGTTTTTCAATGTATCAAATGATACTGGATTATGAAATCATTTTGTCATTCCCGCGAAAGCGGGAATCCGGGATTTATCGCGATTCACTGGATTCCCGATCAGGTCGGGAATGACAGAAAAATATTTTGTTATTTAAATGATAATTTTGAATGAATTTTAGGAATTTTTTCAATCGGGAATTCAGCGTAGTTGCTTCAGCCGCCGTGGTCATCGGCTTTTTTTCTTTTGTCGCGAAAATTCTCGGCCTTTTGAGAAATAGAATTTTGGCCGGCGAGTTCGGAGCGGGGGACGCGCTGGACGCGTATTTCGCCGCTTTCCGCGTGCCGGATTTTATCTATAACATTTTAGTTATCGGTATTCTGAGTTCGGTTTTCATACCGGTTTTTGCCGAGCATCTGGCTCGAGACAAAGAGTCGGCTCGGAAGTTGCTCAATGTGGTTCTGACCGTGTTTGCCGTTTTGCTTGTCGCTTTTTCCGTTTTGGCAATTATTTTTATGCCGACCCTGATGTCTTTCGTCGCTTACGGATTTGACGCCGAAAAAATGCGCCTGACCGTCGCGCTCAGCCGGATAATGTTCTTAAGTCCGATTCTTCTTGGCATCTCTAATATTTTAAGCAATGTTTTGCAAGTGCATAAAATGTTTTTCAGCTTCGCGCTCGCACCGGTGCTTTACAACATCGGTATCATCGTCGGCGCGCTTTTTTTGGCTCGACCGTTTGGAGTGGCCGGTCTGGCTTTGGGCGTGGTTTTGGGGGCGTTTTTTCATTTTCTGATCCAGCTTCCGCCTTTGGCGCGACTGGGGTTTAAGTTTCGGCTTGTTTTTGACTGGGCGCATCCGGGCTTAAAAAAAATAGTCTGGCTTTCATTACCGCGTACCGTCGGCCTGGCCGCTTATCAAATTAACTTTATCGTGATCACGGCGATCGCTTCGGCCATATCTTCTGGCAGTGTTTCAGTGTTCAATTTCGCCAATGATTTGCAATATGTGCCGATCGGAATAGTCGCCCTGTCTTTTATCAGCGCGGTTTTCCCTTCGCTTAGCGCCCGATACGCCAGAAACGATATCAGCGGTTTCCTGAACGAATTTTATCTTACCGTCAATCAGATTCTTTATCTGGTTATTCCGTTGTCGGTTTTTCTGATTTTGGAAAGAGCGCAGATCGTGCGGGTGGTGTTGGGCTACGGGCAATTTTCCTGGGAAGATACTCGGCTGACCGCCGCCGCTTTGGGAGCTTTCGCGCTTTCCATTTTCGCGCAAAGTTTAACCCCGCTTTTCTCCCGCGCTTTTTACGCCATTCAGGACACCAAGACGCCGATTTTAATCAATGTTGTTTCCGCCGCGCTCAACATCTTTTTCAGTTTTTATTTTTTGTCTTTGCTGAAAGCGGGCGGCGCTTTCGCTGATTTCGTCGCGGCGGTTTTCAAAATTTCCGATCTGAACGATATCGCCGTCATCGCTTTGCCTTTAGCCTTTTCCGCTTCAGGCATTATCAATTTTCTTTGGCTTTATTTCGCTTTTTCCAATAGAATCAACGATTTTGATTCAGGCAAGATTTTATACTCTCTTTTACGGATCAATGCCGCCTCGGCTTTAATGGCGATCGCGGTTTACCCGGCGCTTTATCTGACGGCTATGATTGTTGATACGCACACTTTTTTTGGCATATTCGCGCAAGGCGCGGCGGCGTTTTTGGTCGGAACAGCGGTTTATGTTTCGGCGTCTTTTATTTTCAAGATTCCGGAGTTTTTCGTCTTTTGGAATCTTTTTACCCTGCCGGTCAAGCGCATCTTCCTCTCTCGCCTTTTCCCGATCCAAGTCAACGGTTCAGAGAAGTTGTAGCTTGACTACAATTTACTTTTGTGATATAGGATATCATATTCTCTAAAGTATAGTACATTGAAAAGTTAATAAGAATAAATGTACATAAACCGTTAAAAAACAGAAAGGAAGGTGTGTGGCTATGGAAACATTTGGCATGGGGGCAGTACTGAATTACGGAGGTTATTGGCTGGGATCACTAACTATTGTCTTGTTGGGGATTGCCGCCGGATTTATAGGCAACTATTTGGCGCGTAGAGAAAAGAAGAAAGAAAAGAAGGGATATATCTATTTTTCATGTGTTTTTATTTTCTTTTGGCTCTACATCTGCGGATGGTCGTTTTTTGTTGACTCATCTTGGTTTGGTGCTGTGATTTGCGGATTGCTGGTAGTTGCTTCATCTGTTTCGGTGAGCGTTTTATGTTTTGATAACAGTGGTGGATTCCCAGGGTTTTTAGTTGGGGGGAAGAACGGGAATTACACAGTCCAGATTATTGTGTATGTATTGGCAACCATCATTTTTATTGGCATGCTGTTTTCTTTATCCGGCTTTATGGCTGACAGCCCGGATTTTATCCGTCTTACCGAAAAACAGCGCGCCGATCGTTTCTTAACAGAGTATATACTCAATGAGGATATAGGCATATCAAAGGATGACGTTGAAGAAGCAATAAAAGCGATTGCTGATTACGGTCTTGAGATTTCTCCTTACGAGCTGGGCATAGCGAATGTCCGTTTGGAGAAATATAAAGACGCGTCCGATCAATTCGGGCGTTACGCGTTATCGCAGAAGAATGATACCGATCGCGCTTTCTGGAATGGAATCAGTTACTATTGGCGAGGTAATAGCGTTTTGGCGGCTGAACAATTTCAGGTCGCCGGAGCGTATGATCTCGCTATTCTCGCGTTTTATGCCGATGACAATCTTGATAGAGAAAAATTCAGCCGGCTTATGCGCGGGCTCAAGATTAAAGCAGATTCAAGAACAAATGCGCTCATCAAGAACATCGAAAAAACATTGGCGCATCCAGTGACGCCTCAGCCGGCAGTTAAAAATACGGACATGCGAATTCTTTTGGAACGAATTTCTAAATTAGAACAAATGCTCGCGCAAAATAAAGGTAATAAGAGCGGTGTGGATTCAGGCGAATTAAGGAAACAAATTCCGATAGTGGTCATTAACCGCATACTTTCTCTTAATAAGCATATTCCTTTATCCGATGATAAATCCGCCGGTACTTTTATTTTTCTCGTTTCATCTTTCTTTGTTTTTCTCGTCACCATGTTCAGCACTAACTTGATCATTTCAAAAGGATATTTTGCGAAATTAAAGAAGGTGGCGGCGATAAAGCATGTTATGTTGATATTCGCGCTGGTGGACGGAAATATTCTGTTGAAATATAGTTGGCACAGCTCTTTTGCGCGGAAAATTGCGCTCAAAATCGCTAAGGCGGAGAAAGAAAAAGGGATGTTTCAGGCGGAGATTTCGCGCGTGCATCAAGCTTTCTTTCCGTTTGATGCCGTTGTGGCGTTACGGTTTCTCGCGAAAGCGAAAGGAATTGCGAAAAAATGGGAGATAAGCGCGGCCGAACGCGAAGAAGCTCGGCAAATTTATCAGGAGATTCGTATTTTAAGCGGCAAGCTGATTCCCCATGGCGGAGAAGACGCACTTTCGGTTATTATGGCGCTCCGCGATAAGGGCACTGACATATTCAACAGGCATTGCAAAGAGCAGCTTCTATATGAGGCGGCACGGGAGCAATTATTGGGCGCTCTTTCCGAGCTTGCGACCGTCGGTGATATTCTTGAAGCCCGCAAAAGCCAAATCACGTTTTACGATTTGCTTGGGGTCCCCAAAAAGACGGATGGCAATGACATAAAAACGGCGTATCGGGCTATTATCTCTGTTATTCATCCAGATCTGCACCAAGGAAATAAGTATCTACAGTTGCTGACTGTGCTGGTTAATAATGCATACGCGGCGTTGAGCCGTCCGGATCGTCGCAAAGCGTATGATATAACAATGCAGTTTTAAAGAAAGGAGAGATAGAAATGGGTAATCTCGCAATATTCGTAAAGAAAGGAACGCCGTTAAGTATAGATCAAAAGGAATCACTTGACGCGCTGGAGAAGAAGGCCGGCCTTGACGCGTATAAGCGCGTGGAGGAATGTTCCGTCAATGAGATGATATTGGCCTTTGATGCCACCGGCTCCATGGAATGGATTTGGCGGGAAGCGTCGGAAGGAATTGAGAAACTTGTAAAGCGCGTGTCGGAATTAATACCCGGCATTCGCATTTCGCTTATCGCTTACCGTGATTATTGCGATGGCAAAAAACTTATCGAGGAATTGCCTCTCACTGCCAACGTGGTAGAAATTGAGGCATTTATCAGGAATATCGTTTGCGACGGCGGAGGTGATTTCCCGGAAGCAGTGGAAGTGGCGCTTGAAAAAATACTGCAAGCCGGGGAAGGCGCTTTCGGAGTAGTTGTCGGAGACGCTCCGCCGCACGGTGTAGTTGATGATGTTAGGCAGCAAACGGATTACCGTGATATTATTACCCGCCTCGCGAATCAGGGCAAGCAAATATATACCGTCTTTGCTCGGCCGTCAAGACAGTCAGAAGGATATGGGGCTAGGGTAACACGGCAGTCATTTGAGGAAATAGCTCAAAAAACCGGAGCAAGGTTTTTCGGGCTTGATCAGATTGATGAGCTTATTGACGCGCTTTCCGCAGCCGCTGCTAGACGCGTGGGTAGAGTTTCCACTCTTAAAGCTCTTATCAAAAATGAGCAAGGCGGAAAGCTTACCGCGCGGCAACAAGAGTTGCTGGCGGAGTAATCTTAATTTCAACAAAGGGGCGTGCTTTAAATATTAGCACGCCCCTTTTCTTTTTTGATTCTGGGCATGATCTGCCTTTTATTTTTATCGCTTGTGTGTTATTTTAATGCGTATGAATCAAGAGAATATTAGAAACTTTGCGATATTGGCTCATATTGATCACGGCAAGTCCACTTTGGCGGACAGGTTTTTGGAATTAACAGGCACGGTTGAGAAAAGAAAAATGCAGGATCAGATGCTGGACACGATGAGCATTGAACGAGAGAGAGGTATAACAATCAAAATGCAGCCCGTCCGAATGATTTATCGGCCGCTATCAAATTCAGAACATATCCTGAATCTGATTGACACGCCAGGTCATGTGGATTTCGGGTATGAAGTGTCGCGGTCGCTCGCGGCGGTGGAAGGCGCGATCTTGCTTGTGGACGCGACCAAGGGTGTACAGGCGCAGACTTTGGCCAATCTGGAGCAGGCGCAGAAACTCGGGCTCACAGTCATCCCGGCGGTGAATAAGATTGATTTGCCCAACGCGCGCGTTGATGAAGCTAAAAAAGAAATATCCCAGCTTCTTAATATTTCGGAAAACGAAATATTGCATATCTCTGCCAAAACCGGAGAAGGAGTCCAGGAGTTGCTGGAAAAAGTGGTGAGGGAAGTGCCGCCGCCCATTGGGGACCAGAGCGCTCCGTTAAAAGCGCTTATTTTTGATTCTATTTATGACACTTATAAAGGAGTGGTGGCGCATACACGCGTGGTTGACGGTTGTGTTAAGAAAGAAGATGTGATCAGATGCATGGCCGGGGCCGCCGATTCAGAAGTGATGGAAGTCGGCGTTTTTCGCCCGCAATACGAGGAAAAAGACGCGCTTTGCGTCGGCGAAATCGGATATATCGCGACCGGTTTCAAAGAGATAGACAAAGTGCAGGTGGGCGATACGGTTACGCTTTCTCAAAGACGGGCGGCCGATCCGCTCAAAGGATATCAAGACCCGCAAAGAGTGGTTTACGCCAGTCTTTTCCCGAAAGACGCCGGTGATTTTGACACATTGCGCGACGCTCTTTCCAAGCTGAAGCTGAACGACGCGTCTTTTTATTTTGAGCCGGAGCAGTCCGAGGCGCTCGGCCGCGGTTTTCGGTGCGGTTTTTTGGGAATGCTCCATATGGATATTATTCGGGAGCGGTTGAGCCGAGAATACGGCATCGCGCCTCTTATCACCGTGCCGTCGGTGTCTTACTCCGTTTCGTTGAGAGACGGGACGCAATTTATTATTTATACTCCGGCACAGTTATCGGATCAGAGCCAGATGACGGAAATCGCCGAGCCATATGTGAAATTGGAGATACTGACCAGAAGCGAGTATCTCGGCGCGGTGATGCAATTGCTGGACGAATCGCGCGGAATTTATAAAGACACCAGATACATCACGCCGGAAAAAGTTTTGCTTTTCTACGAAGCGCCGTTGGCGGAGATCATCATAGACTTTTACGACCGGCTGAAGTCGGCGACCTCCGGCTACGCTTCTTTGAACTATGAAATAATCGGTTTCGTGAAAAATGATCTGGCAAAAATGGATATTTTGGTGGCGGGCGATTTAGTTGAGCCGTTTTCGCAGATCGTCCCGCGTGCTCAGGCGGAAAAAAGAGGGCGCGCGCTGGTGGAGAAATTGAAAGAGATAATTCCCAAACAGCTTTTCGCCGTATCCTTACAGGCGGCGCTCGGCGGAAAAGTGATCGCCCGCGCCGATATATCGGCCTTGCGCAAAGACGTGACTGGGTATCTTTACGGCGGAGACTACACGCGCAAGCGCAAACTGCTTGAGAAGCAGAAAAAAGGGAAGCAGAAAATGAAAGAAATCGGGCGGGTCAACATCCCGCCGGAAGTTTATTTTAAAGTTTTACAGAAGTAATTTTAACGGAGGAGAGGAATGAGTGTGAACGCGATCATAGACGTGATGACGATGACCGCGGAGACAATCCAGACGATTTTCGCAGTTTTTTTGTACTTTAACATAGTATGATAGAATAGTTATGTATGCATCCCTCACATAACTAGCATTGTTTATTTTATAATATTATGTGAGGGTATTAAATAGCCAGTACATAACTTTACGCTATCTTTCAAAGATTGCATGAAATATTGTGCTAGTTATGTGAGGGATGAAACGACGGAATAAAAAAAGCCGCGGGTTTATAAAGTTTTTTGTTGCTTTGGCGCTTTTGGCGGCGATTATTATGCTTGGCTATAAAATATACGGCGTTTCATATGAAAAATACCAGATAAACAAAAAAGTTACAACACTAGACGCGGTGATGGCTGAGCTAAGCCAAAAGTCGGAAGACTTGAAAGCGCTGGTCGGCCGACTGGAGGACAAGAATTACATAGAAAAAGAAGCGCGCAAAAAGCTCAATTTTCAGAAACCAGGCGAACAGCCGGTGATCATCACGAAAAAAGGCGCCGGCGCGAACAACGGATCGGCGGTGAAAAATAGTCAGTCAAGCGATAAAAACAACCAAGAAGAGTCAAACATAAAGTTATGGTATAACACTTTTTTTTGGTGAATAGTTCGCGGGTATCGTATAATGGTATTATGCCAGCTTCTTCCCGTTTTGTCTGAATCCCGACAGTAGTCGGGAGAAGCCACAAAACGCAATCCCGTTTTCCTATAATAATATAATAAATAACGGGGCTCCCGTTTTGTCTGAATCCCGACAGTAGTCGGGAGAAGCCACAAAACGCAATCCCGATAAAATTTGCGGATGTAGTACAATGGCAGTATGCGACCTTCCCAAGGTTGAGACACGGGTCCGATTCCCGTCATCCGCTCAAATGCAGCAAATTTTTTGGGGCCAAGGTTGAGATAGGGGTCCGATTCCCCTTACTCGCTCCAGAATTAGCAAAATTTGCGGGTCAAAGCAATGGGTAGCAGTTTGATTTTAACATGCCACTTCTCAAGAAGAAGCGGTTGCGAAAAATCTAAAAATAAGTTAGCATCTAAGCAATGAAGACCTTTTTGATTGCTTTAGCTTTAATTTCAGCGGTTGTCCTTGTGTCTCCTGCTTCCGCTTCAGCCGCAACAAATGCCGGAGTTAAACCCGGAAGTTTTTGGTATGGTTTTGACATGGCTTTTGAAAAAATAAATCTATTTTTTACTTTCAATTCTGAAAATAAAGTTAGAAAGGCACTAGAATATGCAGACGAACGATTAGCTGAAGCGGAAGCAGTGGCACAAAATAATAACACCGATGCGGTTAAAACGGCTATAACAAACTACGAGAACAATATCGCTTTCGCGACAGAAAAATCCAAAGATGTTTCAGATAAAGAAAAAGCCGAGGCATTACTTACTTCGATTGCCGATAATACTTCAAAACATCAAGAAATTTTAGCGGATGTTTTGGCTAAAGTGCCCGATGAGGCAAAAGAAGCGATAACGAGAGCAATTGAAGCAAGCAAAAAAGGACAGAAGGAAGCGATGAAACAAATTGCCGAATTGAAGGGCGAAGTTGAACAACTAAAAAAAGAGGTTGCGGAATTGAAGCAGAACGATGATGGGAATCAAGCTGCTGAAATTGAGAAACTAAAACAAGAGATTGAGGAACTAAAGAAGAAACCGACTCCCGCGCCTGCTCCTGTTGTTTCTTTGCCAAAAACAACCAAGTCCCCGATGACTTCTGATAATAATTTATCAAAGCCAATCACTCCACCAATTGAAACATGGACAGAGCTTGAGGCTAAATATTTTGTATCAGCCGATCAGAAGGGCTGGACTTCACAAATAATTACAAATGCCTTGGGTGAAAAACGGTACTACAGAAAAGAAGGTAATCAGTGGGTTCGCAAAAATAGCGAAGCAGAAATGTTGCAATCCTATATACCGCCTCCAACAATAGAGCAACTAGCGAATGTAAGGCGGTTCTGTCTTTCGGAAGCGGATATTAAATCGATGTGCGACAGACCAGTTTTTATGGATGGTTATTTCTCTAACATTAAGTTTAGAGAAGAAATCGATAAAATGATAATTCAATATAACGCCATTTTATCAAATCAACAACAACAAAGAATTGCTGCTGAAAAACAGACGATAGATTGTATTATGGCTCTAACACCAGAAAACGAGCGCATATTTGATCCAGCTACTCAAAACTATTTACGACAAATAAGATGTGGGACTGTTACAGATGCAGATAAAACAAATTATGAATTATCCAGAATAAAATCGTCAGCAGATGAGTTGAAATATCGGCTGGATTCAAAAATTTCTTTCCCACCCCTCTATCTTGACCCCATCAAAGCACCGACTTTCACCAATCCGCAGTGGCAGATTCGGTGGGAGGGTTCAGGTGGAACGATTTCCGATTCCTCCGGAAGTTTTTATCAGTTCCATTGCGAGGATAATACTTGCAGAAGTTATTAAATATGACCCTAATAATTCGAAAAAATGCCGACGGCAGTGGAGAAGTAGAGAATACAGAATCTACAAAAATGACAGTGGGTGGAGCACAAGTTCGTGTTGGTGGGTCATTTAAGAACACCGGGAAAGTTAGGGTGCTTGAGGGTGGTGTACTTGATGTTGATAAAGATTTTTTAAACGAGGGACATTTATCAATAAACGACCCAGGAATTATTATGGAGGCCCTAAAGACAACTAAATCCGTTGCTGAATTTGGGACGGAAATTTTGAAGAAGTTAAACCTACTCCAGTAATAACTATTTTGCTATGGCTTTTTATCAATGTTCATTTTGTGAAAATTCCCTCCGTTCTGATGAAGAACGAAAGGAGCATGAGGAGGTTTGTGTCAAAAACGGCAAGACCGAGCAGGAACGTTTTGAGGCGAGAAAACGATTAGCGGAAAGGAAGAGAAGTAAGTAGTTTTTCGCAACTGCTTTTCTTGGCGAGCGGGCAAAAAATGGAGGGGGTTGGGGGGAGGAAATTTTTTGCCCGCGAGCCGTTCGCGGAGCCCAGCCGCCTTGCGGCTGGGCGGAGCGACTTTCTTTCGTCAAGAATTTCGCATAAAATGAGTTCGAGCGCAGTCATAAATATACTCAAAGATTGTATGATTAAAATCACAAAACTTATCAGGAGTTTCAGGCATGCGTTTGACGGGATTTTTTCGGTTATGCTGACCGAGCAGAATTTCCGCGTGATGATTACTCTCGTGATTTTGGTTCTGATCGTCGGCGTGTGGCTACCGCTGAAATTCTGGCAATGGACGGCGTTAGTAATCGCGAGCGTCCTAATGCTCGTGGTTGAGCTTATCAACACGGCGATAGAAAAAGCGATGGATCTGGTTTTGCCCGCTTCCCTGGAGGAAATAAAAGTTATCAAGCATATAATGGCGGGCGCGGCTTTGGTCGCGTCGGTTGGCTGGCTGGTCGTTGTCGTGTTGATTGTTTTAAGCATATTCGCGCTCCAATGAAAGAATTCTGCGTTAAAATATTAGAGTTTTTTGACCGAAAATTTTTTGTCGGTCTTTTTGTTTATGTTTTGGCGGCGGTGTCGGCCGGCTGGCTGGCTGAAGCGATTAAGTCGCGCCATTGGTTCGGCGCGTGGGATGTTTTGATATCGCGGTATTTTATTTCATTAAGGTCCGATTGGCTCACTTTCTTGATGAAATGCGTTACGCAACTGGGCGGGGCCGAGTTGGGTGGCGTGATCGTGTTTGTAATTTTATTGTTCTTAACGCTGAAAAAGAGATATATGCACGCGATGGCTTTAGCGTTGGCGGTCAGCGTGTCTTATTTGGCGTCGCTTTCCGTTAAACATATTTTTTCCCGGCCGCGTCCTTTGGTGAATCCGCTTGTCCCCGAAGACGGCTTCAGTTTCCCGTCCAGCCACGCCGCCGTCGGTATTGCACTTTACGGAATTTTGATGTATTTTCTTATCAGTTATTTTGAAAAAACTTGGCAGAAAGCGCTGGTTGTTATTTTCGGATCAGCGCTGATATTGGCGATCGGCACGTCAAGAATTTATTTAGCCGTCCACTGGCCTTCGGATGTGATCGGCGGATACATCTTCGGCGGCCTGTGGCTTGCGATATTGATTTATTTGATTGAGCGGCGCGCTCGCTCGTCCTGTTAGAGCCGGAGTAGCTCAGTGGTAGAGCAATCGCTTCGTAAGCGATGGGCCGTGAGTTCAATCCTCGCCTCCGGCTCTAACGGGATAATGGAAGTTTAAAAGGGATCTCAACGAGGTCCCTTTTAAGTTTATGCGCGCGGGTTTTGTTTTTTGTTTTTTTATGATAATATGCAAGACATGAGAGATATGAAAGAACAATTGATAAAAATACAGGAGGGCCTTCAGAAAATGAAGGAATATCTTTGACGCGCCTAAAATAGAGGCAGAGATTAAAAAACTTGAAGAAGAAACGCGGAAAGAAGATTTTTGGAAAGACAGCCGGCAAGCCGCTTCCGTGTCCGCTCAGCTGAATTCGCTCAAGGAAGATGTCAAAAAAATAGAAGAATTGGATAAGGCCGTTGCCAAAGCGGCCGGCGATTTGGAAGCGGTTGAGAATATGGCCGAAGGAGAGGAGCGCGAGCACTTTGAAAGCGAATTGGAGCGCGAATTGGCGCGGCTGGAAAAGCAAATTGAAAAAGAAAAGATGGCGTGTTTGCTTTCGGGGAAGTACGACCGCAACAACGCGATTTTGTCCATTTACGCCGGCGCGGGCGGGCAAGACGCGCAGGATTGGGCGGCGATGCTTTTGCGGATGTACGAGAGATGCGCGCAAAGACGGGAGTGGCCGAGCGCCGTTTTGCATGAGCACTACGGCGAAGGCGCTGGCACGGAAGGCCCGGTTATCAAAAACGCGACTGTTAAAATAAAAGGCAAGTACGCGTATGGTTATTTGAAAAAAGAAGCCGGCGTGCACCGCCTCGTGCGGGTATCGCCTTTTTCCGCGCAGAAATTGCGCCACACTTCGTTTGCTTACGTTGAAGTTTTGCCGGAGATTGAAGACGCGGCCGGCGTAGATATAAAACCGGAGGATTTGGAAGTGGATACTTTCCGCTCGTCCGGGCCGGGCGGGCAGAACGTTAACAAGCGCGAAACGGCGGTGCGGATACACCACAAGCCGACAGGCATTATCGTTTCCTGCCAAAGCGAGCGCAACCAACAGGCCAATAAAGATCAGGCGATGCGCCTTTTGGTGTCGCGCCTGGTGGAGCAGCTGGAGAAGCAAAAGGCCAAAGAAATTTCCGAGTTGAAAGGCGAGAAGGTGAAAATTGAATGGGGCAGTCAGATCCGGTCTTACGTTTTGCATCCGTATCAGCTGGTCAAAGACCACCGCACGGACGCGGAAACTTCGCGCATTAAAGAAGTGCTTGAAGGCGATTTGGATTTATTCATAGAAGCGGAGATGAGTTTATAAAGTTCATAAAGTTGAAAGTTAGTAAAGTCCGTGAATTCCAAGCCAGTTTGCTTTAAAGACTTTTCACTTTATAGACTTTAAGACTTTCGACTTTATAGACTTAAGCGTAGCGAGTATGATTTTATTTTCCAATGTTTCAAAATTTTATAATTCCCATCCGGCGCTGGAAGATATAAATCTGAAAATCCATCACGGGGAATTCGTGTCGCTGGTCGGGCAATCCGGAGCGGGGAAGTCAACTCTGCTCAAGCTTTTAATCGCGGAGGAATTGCCAACCGCGGGCGAGATTTTTTTTGACAAGCAGGATATCGCCGTTATGTCCAAGCACGAACTGCCCTCGCTCCGGCGGAGAATCGGGATGGTTTTTCAGGATTTTAAACTGTTGGTTCATAAAACGGTTTTTGAGAATGTGGCGTTCGCGATGGAAGTGGTTGGTATGGGCAAAAAGGAGATTCAGGAAGTGGTGCCGCAGGTTTTGCAATTGGTGGGCTTGGAGCAGAAAGCCAATAATTTCCCCGGCGAATTGTCGGGCGGAGAAAAACAAAGAGTGGCGATCGCGCGGGCGCTGGCTCATCAGCCCGATTTGATTATCGCCGACGAGCCGACCGGCAATCTTGATCCGCTCAATACCTGGGACGTCATCCGTTTGCTGATGAAGATTAACGAGCTGGGCACGACGATTATTTTAGCCACGCACGACCGCGAAATAGTCAACACGCTTAACAAAAGAGTGGTCAGCTTGGATAAAGGCAAAATTATCCGGGACGAAGAAAACGGCCGTTATATATTATGATAACCGCTATCAAAAGAATTTTAATATCGGGCGTCAGGCATTTCTGGAGAAACGGCTGGCTAGCTACGGCCACGATTTCCGTTATGTCTTTGGCGCTGTCCGTCATTCTAGGTCTTTTAATACTTTCCGTTCTGACCGAATCTTTGATATTGAATTTTCAAAACAAAATAGATGTTTCGGCTTATTTTAAAAAAGACGTGCCAGAAGAAGAGATCTTGTCGGTTCGCAACGATCTTCTGGCGCAGAAAGAAGTGAAGAGCGTTGAGTATGTTTCGGTGGACGAGGCACTCGCGCGGTTCAAAGAAAAATTCAAAAACAATCAGGACATTATGGAGTCTTTACGCGTGTTGGATCAGAATCCGCTTGAAGCCAGCCTGCATATCAAGGCGAAGTCGGCCGACCAGTTTCCGGCTATTGTTTCGTTTTTGGAAGGGATGAAATATAAAGACCTGATCAGCAAAGTGGATTATTACGAAAACAAAGAAACCATCAAACAGCTCACGGCTGTCGTCTCGGCGATACGTAAAGTCGGCTTCACTTTGAGTTTGGCGCTCGCCTTAATCGCCATTTTAATTTCTTTCAACACCATCCGCGTGACCATCTACACTTTGCGTGACGAAATCGGCGTGATGAAACTCGTGGGGGCGAGTAATTGGTTCGTGCGCGGTCCGTTCATCGCCGAAGGCGTTTTACATGGCATCATCTCATCTTTCGCCACGATGTTGATTTTTTATCCGATAATATTTTTGGTGGCGCCTTACACCGACGAATTTTTCCCCGGGTCCCGTTTGGTTGATTACTATCAAGAAAATTTTATCCAACTCTGGATTATTCTAATGTTTTTTGGTATAGTGCTGGGCGCCTTCGGCAGTGCCATCGCCATCCGAAAGCATTTGAAAATCTAGATGTTTAGAGTCCCGGTCTCTAAACATCTAACTTGCCTGTCTAAATTTTTGAAAAATTGCGGGAGCATTTCTCTTCAGAACTGCGGGGTCATCTAGCGGTAGGATCCATGACTCTGAATCATGTCACCCTGGTTCGAATCCAGGCCCCGCAGCTTTGTAGGGAATATCAAAAATTTTAGCAGGTAAATAGGCAAACGGACTCTGAATCCGTGAATCTAGGTTCGACCCCCTAGTTCCGTAGCAAGTTGAGATAGCTCGAGGAGAATTAATTTAAATAATTTTGATAAAACAAATTTATGAGAAATAAACCATTAATATTTTTATCTGTACTCGCGGTTGCCATAATCGGATTGTTCTTATACGAGAAGTTTAGTTTCCCTGTTAAGTATGTTATTTGTGATTCTTTATATGAAAACTGTTTCGTTCACGCAAAGTTTAAAGATATTGATGATTGTAAGAGCGTGGGAGAGAGATATGGATGGTACTGTGATTCAACAGATAAACGAAATATTAAATGTGAGGAAAAAGATAGTGCTATTTCTGCCAACTATTGTTCTAGATAGAGTATCATTTGATTTTTTAGGTTAGCTGCGCTTGCTATGAAAATGTCAATCCGGAAAAAACGTATTATTAAAAATAACCGGGAAGATTTGTTTCGCGCGTTGGATCGCGTTACTTTTACTCCCCGGTTTTGTTTTTTTTGAGATAGTTATATATCTCAAAGATAATACCCGCACCGGCCGCGACCGCTCCGCCGATTTTTATGGCGTTCCATAATCTTGAGCTGGACTCATCCAGTGTTTTTCCGCCGGATTCTTCTGTCAGCAAGCCGAGCAAGTTTTTTGCCTTGTTCTTGTCTTTCAAGTTCCAGCCGGACATTTTGATGAGCGGTTCAATGACTTTTTGTTCCATTTCGTTTTCCAGCAATTTCTCGTGAAAAATCGCATGGGTCTCTTGAATCAGAGATTTCAGATAGACAATCATTTCCACCACCTGGTTTTTATTGGATTTTCCTTCAATTGAACGGCGAGACATTAGATTTTCCATCGGTTTCAGCGCCATTTTTTTAAAATTATCTCCGGATGAAAAAGCCCGAAAAACCAATCCGCAAGCGGGTCGGGAATATTTGGATTGCTGTACTATCCAAAGATAGGTCAGCACCCCCTTCAAACATTGTTTTGTCTCACGGCTTAATTTTGATGACTCCATGGGTTTGACCTCCTTTTTGTTGTTAAATTACTTTAAAAATACGGGTAGTTGCGTTTTTCCGTATTTAGGGTATTATAATGCGAAGTTTGGTTAATTTCAAGCCCGCTTAAGTTTTTGGACAAAGACTAAAAATTATTGAAGTTCAACTTCCATAGTTAACCATAGTTAAAGATTTACTGGGATTTTGAAGCTGGTCCAAAAATTTAGCGCGGGCAAGCCCGCCTAAGTTTTTGGACTGCTCCCCAGTATTTGCACGATATCTCAATATGGTTTAAGATGATAATTATGTTTTCACTCTTAAGAGAAATATATAAAAATTCTTGTCCAAAAATTTAGCGCGGGCAAGTTCATTAACAATATAGAAAGAGAGGTGTCCAATGCTGAAAAGAGCAGAAAGTATCATGGGGTTGTCTAAGGAAAATTTAATCAGGTGTCTTGATCCCAGGTATTTCACGCGTAAATTATCCGGCGAGGAGATCATATATCTGGCCAAAGCGTTTGACGCTTGTTGGGAATATGATTATCGGGCCGCCGCGAAGGGAAAAATCGGAAGGCACGCCGTTTTAAAATTCGGTTCGCATTCCGATATTTTTTTCAATTCAAAGATATTTTTGGCCAATGATGACATCAGGGAGATTATCGCCCGCCAGTTGGTCAGCCAGTATTATTCCGGGTTGCTGGCCGAACGGCCGGATTGGGTGCTGGGCATTCCGGACGGCGCTAAAGATTTAGGCAAGGATGTAGCGCGGATATTAAAATCGCGCCCGGCCGTAATGACGAAAGAAAACGGCCAAATGAAGCTTGAAAGCCGTATCGGCGCGTACGAGAGCATGCTGATGGTAGAGGATCTTTGCACGCGCGGTACCGGTCTGAAGGAGGCGGTGCGCGAAGTGCTGACAAAGCAGCCGCGCGCTCTCGTGCTTTGGCACGAGCTGGCGGTTGTTGATCGAGGCGGATTGGGACACGTGAACATAAGCGATGTCCACGAATTCACCGTGGTCAGTTTGGCTCAACTTAGAGCAAACGATTGGCCGCCGGACGATTGTCCGTTGTGCCATGACGGCTCAAAACCGATCAAGCCCAAGATCAGCGACGAAAACTGGCAACTTCTGATCCGTTCTCAGCTTTAGTGGTCCTGCTTTTAAATATGGCGCGGAGAAACTAATCTCCTCGCCTTTTTGTTTAAGAAAGCTGGATATATACAAATTTCACTCTTAGTGCTATACTAAAATAGTCGTAATAATTAATAAAAAAATATGGCAAAAACAAATTCTGCGTTTATGAAGCCTTTGACGGTGAGCTCCGAATTGGCGGAGGTGGTGGGCAAGGGTCCGATGCCCCGGTCTGAAGTGGTTAAAAAGCTTTGGGTCTACATCAAAAAGAATAATCTCCAGGACGCTAAAAACAGGCGCAATATCAATGCCGACGCGAATCTGAAGAAAGTATTCGGCGGCAAAGCGGTGGTCAATATGTTTGAAATGACGAAGTTGGTCTCCAAGCATCTTTCTTAAAAGAAAGCGAGGCAAACTCAACACATCAGGTATTTTTTTAAAGAAACGGCGCCTAGCGCCGTTTTTAGTATTAATGAAGTTTTGGATCCGGAGAAATTAGCATGGAAAATTTGACTTTTCTGTATTATATTGCTATAATAAACTATTCTTTGAAAATAGGTTTAGAGTTATGAGACGAGCGTTTTGGACGCTAAAAAGTTTCTAAAACGCTCGTCTCAACTAAGAGACAAGACCGTGACCCCACGGCATGGGGTAGCCAGCTCTCTAAAGTCCCTAAAGGATGTGGAGAGCAAATCAAAACTGGAGGTGTGCAATGAGCACAAGCCAAAAGACGGAAAAAGTAAACGGTCTCTGGACAATGACCAAGGGCGAGTTCGAAGAAAGCGTCTCCGCGCTGGAGAAGGCAGTCGTGAAGCAGGGAGGCAATCCCCGTGATCTCTTCGATCTCTTCCGCACGGACGGCGAGTACGCTGGCCGCATCGCGCAAGTGATGATGCGCAAGGGTCTCGTCGGCTCCATCGAGTCGCGCCTGGCTCGGGTGGTTCTCGGTCGCAACATCTTCACCGATGCCGACTGGATGAGCTACTACGATGCCAAGTTCACCAAGAAGCAGATCCGCGAAGCCGGGAAGTTTCCATGGGGTGAAGACGTCCTCAACAGTCCCTGCCCCTTCAACTCGGGCAAGCTGGTGAAGGACACACACTTCGCATTTCTGGGAATCTCCGGCATCAACGGCGCTCCGCTCACGGTGGCGAAGTGGTTCCAACTGCATCCAACGGGTCAGCCGAAGTTCTACTTCAACACCGACCCGTGGCACATGGGCCAGCCTCACACCGACGTGGCGACCATGCAACTCCGCTGGTATCTCATGCTCAAGGACATCATTCCTAGCTCAACGGGGAAGACCCCGGAGGAGCAGGTAGCGATGCTTCCCGAAAGCTACGAAGTACCGACGACCATCATGGAAGTCACCAAGGATATCCTCGTCTTTCGCAAGACTGGCGAGCGTCCCAACGGATCATGGTGGGTGGCATGCACCGAGCGTACAGTCAAAACCGATAAGGTTTCTGCTGGCATCGTCTCGTGTGTCGGCGGCTTCGACGAGGGCGGTCTCGGCGTCAGCTGCTGGAACGGCAATGGCGACGACCTCGTTGGCCTCGGTGCGTCCCGGAAGTTCCCCGCAACTCAGCGAAGCTGAGTGCGGGGCAGGCTGAACCTTGAAGTCTTGAGGGCTTGTCCCTCTTTAACCCTTGAGCCTTCGGCGCGAATTTTTTTCGCAACGCCGGAGGCTCATTTTCTTTTGGTGATGATCGCTTTGTTCGCGCCGAGAAGCTTGTCAGCGCGCATCGGCAGGTTTTTTAAGCGCGCGATGAGCTTCAGCCGTTCTTCACGCGTAATATTATTGCACACCGTCTCCGGACTGATTTTGCACTGCGCGATGATGATTCGCGCGAGAGCGGAAGGGATCATCACACTCAATGAATTCCCGATCTTTTTATTGCTGTGCGTTTTAAATAAACCTTGAATTACGAAATAGAATTTTTTGTTCGCCTCTATCTTAGAACTTCCCCCCGTCCGCCTTTCAAATGCATCGGGCTGGCAGTGGGATCCTTAGGCTACAAATATAATAAAGGCGAGCATTTGAAAGGCGGACGGGGGGAAGTTCAGCCCAGGGATCCCACCGCCAACCCGATACAAAAAATTCTATTTCGTAATTCAAGGTTTCTTGATATAATTATCATAAAATTATGCGCATTGAAACAGAAAAAATTTATTTGCATTTTGACTGTAATGCCGTTTAACGCGTGATATGACGAAAGGATTTTGGAAGAAAAATGGGCCGATTTTTGTGTTGGCGCCTATGGCCGATGTGACGGACGCGGCGTTTCGGAGGATTATCGCCAAATATAGCAAGCCATATCATCCGGACGCGATGTGGACGGAATTTGTCTCCTGTGACGGACTGTGCTCGGATGGGAGAAGCGCGCTTCTGAAGAATCTCCAGTTCATGGAGGCGGAGCGCCCGATTGTGGCGCAATTTTTTGGCGCCAAACCTGATAATTTTTACCAATGCGCTTTACTTGCCCAAGAGCTCGGATTTGACGGCATTGATATCAATATGGGTTGTCCGGACAGATCAGTGGAAAAGCAAAGGGCGGGAGCGGCACTGATGCGCGATCATAAGCTGGCGCAAAAAATAATTAAGGAAACAAAGCGCGGGGCTGGCGATCTGCCGGTGTCGGTCAAAACTCGTATCGGATACGACTCGGATATCTTGGACGAATGGCTGCCACGCCTACTGGAAACTGAATTGGCCGCTGTCACAGTTCACGCGCGCACGCGCGAGGAAATGTCGCGAGTGCCGGCCCACTGGGAAGCGGTGGCGCGGGCGGCGGAAATAGCGCGGCGATATGATTCTTCGCCAGATCGCGCGCGGATTATCGGCAATGGAGATATTGCAAGCTTGGCTGATGCCGAGGGAAAAGTGAGGCAATCCGGCGCGGATGGCGCGATGATCGGGCGGGGAATTTTCGGCAACCCGTGGTTTTTCAATAAAGAGAAAGATATAAATTCCATCAGTATTGAAGAAAAATTATCAGTGATGCTGGAGCATACTTTTCTTTTTGAAAAGCTATTCAATGGAAAGAAAAATTTTGACACGATGAAGAAACATTATAAAGCATATGTTCACGGTTTTGACGGAGCTAAAGAATTGCGCGTGAAATTGATGACCGCGCGCGATGCCGGTGAAGTCGCAAAAATTGTGAGTTCCAGTGCTTTTTTTACAAAGTAATGATAGAGTAGTAATAACATGACAAATCAAAACAAACAATCTGTTATAAAAGGAATCATTAGCGTCACTTCAGCCGGGACGGGCTATGTGACCGCAGCCGGATTTGATAACGATATTTTAATAGAACAGCAATTTTTAAACACCGCTTTGCACGGAGACGAAGTGGAGATTTCCATATTTCCTCAAATGGACAAAGAGAGATTAAGCGGTGAAGTGGCCAAAGTTTTAAATAGGGCGAAAATGGAATTTGTCGGGACGGTGGATAAAAGAAAAGGGAGTAGCATCGCTTTTGTCATTCCCGATGACAAAAGAATGTACATGGATATTTTTATTTCGCCGGCCGAATCAGGCCAAATAAAAAACGGCTTAAAAATTCTCGCGCGGATTAAAAAATGGAACGATCCCAAGAAAAATCCGGAAGGCATAATTTTAAAAGTGATCGGAAAGAAAGGGGACAATGACGCGGAAATGGAATCCATCGTGCTGGAGAAAGGGTTTCAGACGGAATTTCCGCCCGGCGTTGAAAAAGAAGCGGAAATATTGGAAAAAAGATCAAAGCCAATACCGGCAAGAGATATCGCCGGAAGAAAGGATTTTAGGAGCGTCACGACATTCACCATTGACCCGGAAGACGCGAAAGATTTTGACGACGCCATTTCGTTTAAAAAAATCTCCGATGATGTTTTTGAAATCGGCGTGCATATCGCCGATGTGTCGCATTACGTGAGAGAGGGCGGCCGGCTTGACGAGGAAGCGGCTCGCCGAGGCGTTTCTATATATCTCGTGGACAGGACGATTCCGATGTTGCCGGAAGTTTTATCCAACGACATTTGCAGTTTAAATCCCCATCAGGATAAATTGACATTTTCGGCGGCTTTAACTATTTCAGCGAGCGGCCACATTAAAAACGTTTGGCTTGGAAGGACGGTTATAAATTCAAACAGAAGATTCGTTTATGAGGAAGCGCAGAAAGTATTGGATGAAAAAAGAGGCGAGTATTATGACGAATTGAATTGCTTGAATGAATTGGCAAAGGTTTTTAAAGAGAAAAGGATGGCAATGGGAGCGCTGGACTTTGATAAAGAAGAAGTGAAATTCAAACTGGACGCGAAAGGCAAGCCGATCAGCGTTGTTGGAAAGCCGCGGCTGGATGTTCATAAACTCGTGGAGGAGTTTATGATTTTAGCCAACCGGGAAGTGGCCGCGTATCTCAGCGGGGAAATAAAAAGAATCAATAAAGGGGCGTCCATTTACCGTATTCACGATACTCCGAAAAAAGAATCCGTGGATGAGCTGCTGGCTTTTCTGAGAGCGCTCGGGCATGACATAGAATCCAAGGGAGAAAATATTTCATCAAAAGAATTAAACGATGTTTTTGAAAAAATCAAAGGCAGGCCGGAGGAGTCGCTTGTGAAAACAGTCGCGATGAGATCCATGGCCAAAGCGATATATTCCGTGAGAAATATCGGTCATTACGGATTGGCGCTGGAAAATTACACGCATTTTACTTCTCCGATCAGAAGATACGCCGATTTATTGGTGCACAGAATATTGGAAAAACATCTGAAAGGCGCGGAGCTGACAAATAAGGAAATAGCTTGGCACCATCATCTCGCGACTTCGCTGTCTCAAAGGGAGGTGGACGCGGTTGACGCCGAGAGATCCTCCGTCGCTTACAAGCAGGTTGAATATATGATGGATAAAATAGGGAATGTTTGCGATGGAGTGATTTCCGGCATCACCAATTGGGGCGTGTATGTTGAGGAATCGCGCACCAAGGCGAGCGGGATGGTGAGATTTAAAGATATGAAAGATGATTTTTATGTTTTTAACAGAGAGACATATTCTCTCATCGGGACCAAAAGTGATAAAAAATATTCCATCGGAGATGAAGTGAAGATAAAAATCATCGGCGCCGATCCGGAAAGAAGAACTTTGGATTACATGTTTGTTTGATTTGAAGATTAAAAAATTTTGACAAAATTATATCTTTCTGATACTTTTAAGATTAAACTAAGAGGCATCGTCGAACTTCTAGACAAAAATAATTATAAAATAAAATCATATGAAAGGAACTATAAAAACGTTAGTGGCGGAAAAAGGATTTGGATTTATTGCTACTCAAGAAGGCGAAGCTAAGGATATTTTCTTCCATAAAAGCCAAGTAAACGGCGTGGCATTTGACGATCTTAAAGTTGGCGAGGATGTCACCTTTGATGTCGTTCAGGGCGATAAAGGCCCAGCCGCGGAGAATGTATCTCGCCCCCAATAAGCTGATCATTAGAAAAACCACTCTCATTTTTGCGAGAGTGGTTTTTTTTATTTATTTTCAGCTACAATATAATAATAGAAGCTGAAAATATCCCGAGCGAATCCGCGACGAGGGATTACAAAAGTAAAATCAGCGGATAGTCCGGAAACATCATCCGATTAGCGTATATCGTATTTTGTTACGGTATGTTTTTCAAAAGATCTTCTTCAAATGCAAGTATCCCTTTGATATCTTTGGAGTAGCGCGAGGCGTCGGGGAAGTCCAGCGCCAGTATTTTTTTGTAAACGATGCCGATCAGTTTCTCCATCCGCTCAACTTCTTCTTTTTCTATTTCGGCTTTCAGGCCCATAATTTGCCCGCGATGCGGCTCTATGAACTCTATCACGCCTCTTTTTACCAGGTATTTTCCGCCGAAATCGCGCGAGTTTTCAATGAGCAGTTTGTAAAAAACAAGCTGGGCGCGGTATTTCCACGCTTTGATTTTTTCGTAAGTATCAGCCGGCTCCCAGCTTTGAATCGGTTTGCCAGTTTTGAAATCGCTGACAATTATTTCGGAGCCGGAAATGATCATCCGGTCAATTTTGCCGGTAAGATGGGCGTCATTTACGACCGCCCCCTGGCTTTTAAAACCGAATTCAATTTTGTCTTGGGAAGAAAACCCGTCTTTTTTCCGGGCGTAAAATATTTCAAGCGCTTTTTGTCCGCGTTTCAGCATCAGATTGAAATCTGTTTGGTTGAGCCGCTGATCTTTGAGCGATCCCTCAAACCACGAAAGGACTTCTTCCGCGGAAGGGAGCTTTTCCTCGTTTCTTAAATACTTATAAGCCTGGTGAATGGCGCTATGGATGGCCGAACCAAGCGCGCCGCTCGCGGTTTTCGGCTCGGGGAACATAAGCAGGTTTTTTTCAAAAAAAGCGAGCGGGCCGGCGTCGGCGACATTCAGGAAGTTTTGCAGGTGGGTGACGCTGAGCTGATAGTTCTCCAATAACGGTTTGAGCAGGGCTTTTTCGTCGGGCACGAAAGGCCCGATGTGGCGCGCGTCCCACTGCTCGGCCAGCAGTTCCTCGGCGCTTTTACCTGTGCTTTCAATGCCGACAAACTCCGGCCGGAATTGTTTAGGCGCTAATTCTTCCGGAGCGATGAATCCCAGGCGTGCCGACTCTTTGCCTTTCTGGTCAGTTTTGTAGGAAGTGAGATAAAGCAATCTTTTGGCGCGCGTGATCGCAACGTAAAACAATCTCAGCCGGTCGTCGGGATTGTCTCCGGCCGGGCTGATAGGCAAGTTCATCGGCAACTGGAGATTGCCATGTCCTCGGGTTGCGTCGCCCCAGACGCTTTCCTGGCAATTGACCGTGAACACCGCTTCAAATTCCAGCCCCTTGGCTTTGTGCGCGGTTATAAATCGCACCGCGTCTTCGGCGTTGATGAATGAGCTCTGGTTGTTTATTGCTAAATTGTTTTTGACGTGCGTATCAACGAAAGCGAGCAAATCCTTCGTCATCACCGGCCGGCCGCGGTGGTATTCGCGTAGAGCGCCGACGAAAGATTGCAGTGAGGAAAGAAAAAGCAGATATTCGGCGCGTTGGCTGGCAAAGCGTTCTCCACTGAAGTAGTAGGAGCGGAAAGGGCTGAACATATTATGTAGGGCAGCGGTTTTGCCATCATTATCGTCCCCGGGTAAAATCAATTGAGATCCGCCGATCAGTTCGTGCAGAACTTCTTCGGCTGTCCGATGGTTGGCCTTGGCGCCGAGGTCCAGAAAAAACTCGGCGATCTCGCGAAGCCGGCCGCCCGATTCCAGCATCGCTTTGATCCATAGTTTTTTTTCATTGCGCGCTTTGATGGAGATTTCCCAAATCAGCGAACGTCTTATTTCCCAGAAAGGATAACTCAATATTTCCGGCAGAAGTTCGTCGGCGTCCTCTTCTTTTTTCACGACGGAGTTGGCGAATCGCGCCATAGTGATGAGTTGGACGACGGCCGGATTTTCAAGCGCGTTTTGAGAGCGTTCGTAAGCGATCGGTATTTTGGCGGCGTGAAAATAAGAGGCGAGCGCTTCCAGCTCTTTGTGTTCGCGGGCGATTACCGCGATTTCGCTCGCCGGCAGGCCTTTTTGCGTCAGGTTTTTAACTTCGTCGGCAATCCATTGGTATTCAACATCGCGCGAAGGGAATTCTTTACTGCGGATCCCACACTTATGCATAAGTGTGGGATGGATCGCGCTGCCTTTCATCTCGCGGTTGGCCGAGACGAGCTCTTTTTTAACGTCGGGTAGGATATTTTCCAGCCGACTCACGCCTTTTTTGATAATATGCCTGGCCGCGTCAAGAATTTCCTGCGTGGAGCGGTAGTTTTCTTTGAGCACGACGACGGCCGGGTCGCGGTAGATTTTTCCGAAATCAATAATATTGGAGATTTCGGCGCCCTGGAATTTATAGATCGCCTGGTCGTCGTCGCCCACCGCCATAATATTCGGCCGTCCTTCATGCACGGGGTGGCCGGATATCAGGCGCAAAAGACGCATCTGGGCATCGTTGGTGTCCTGAAATTCATCAACGAGGATATATTGGTATTGCTCTTCTAAATCCAAACGGATGCCGGCATTGTGTTCCAGCATCACGATCGCGTCCAGTATCATATCGTTGTAGTCGTAGTATCCTTCTTCGCGCATGCGGGCGGCGTATTTTTCGTATATCTCGGCGAACGCGGCCGTTTTTTCCATATTAAGATTGTCGGAGAGGTGAGTGGCGCCGTCGTCGTCTTTGGCGGTCATGATTTTTTTCCACTCGGAAAGCGGAGTGGTTGAATTCGCTTCTTCGGCCGAGTTGAGCGCTTCAGCGAGCGAGTCGGCGAGCGTTTGAGTGAGCGGTTTGAACAAGCCGGGAAGCGGCATTAGCGGGTATTTTTTTATTTCTTCAGCCGTTCTCTCGGCATCGGGAATCATTTTTTTGGAAACGCGGTCGCTGAATGTTTTTTGAATGATCGGTTCGGCGAAAGCAATCGCCTTTTTGTTTTCGGCGAGAATGGTTTTGAATTCGGCGGGCGATAACCCGGCCTTTTTGAGATGTTCAATCGCTTTTTTCGCTTTGGGCAAATAAACAAATTGGCCGTTATGTTTGGAACGCAGGGGATTGTCGTGATCAAGCCCGTTGAAAATTTCTTCAAGAACTTCCGTTTGCGTGATGTCGTCGGCCGGCAGAAACGAAGCGCCTCCGTAAAATTGTTCCGGGTAGTGGTTGATTATTTCCACGCCGAAGCTGTGGAAGGTGTGAATTGCCACGCGGTAAGCCGCGCGCCCGATCAGGCCGGCCAGGCGCTGCCGCATATTAAAAGCAGCCGCGTCGGTGAAAGTCAGGCACAATATATTTTTAGGCGCGGTGTCGGTCAGGCGCAGGATGTTGGCCACGCGCAAGCTCAAAAGCTCTGTTTTGCCCGACCCCGGCCCGGCCACCACCATCACCGGCCCCTCTATCGCTTCAACCGCTTGTCTTTGCCGGTTATTTAATTTTTCAAATCTGATTTTAAAATTGTCCATACATTATATTACCAAGGCCAAGCCTATGCAACATAGGCTTGGCCTTGGTAATTAGATGATCCATTGTGTCAGTTTGCCGGCTTCTACTTCGAGAGGGTCGGCTCGCCGTAAACACCACACCGCGCCATTTCCCAGGATATTAAAATGCGGCGAATTGTCAAGATCCGCGGCGATATGCCACAGGTTTTCTTTTGCCGCCAGCCAATTTTTGTCGTATCGGAGTAAACTGAACGGCGACGAAAAACTGCGCAGTGTTTTTCGGCCGTTGTCCAGAAAATATTCGTTGAAATAAGACATTGCCAGCTCTCGGACGGTTTTGTAAACCGGATCGCGCCAGCGCAATACGGCGTGGTTGGTTTTACTGATCGCGCCCAAGCGATTTCTGTATTTAAAAAGCGTCACCACATGGTCGTCGTCGTTTTCGGTTGATTTAAGATCCAAAAGGAGTGGCCGTTCGCCGTGGCGCCAAAGAGCGGCGGCGGCCAGCATCGCGCCTTCCATACAGTGAGCTTCTTTGTGTTTCAGTGTCATCAGGGGAGAGCGGCAGGTTTCGCCACCAGTTTCAAAATTTATCGGCATTGTTTCAAGAAAATCCTGGATTTTCTCCGGCGAGTTCAGCTTTTTGAATATCGCGAACTCTTTATGTTGTAAATCTGGAAAATTTCGCATAAGATGATTATATCATATTTTTTCCGCAATACTCATGAAAAAAAACGGCGCGACAGTCAGGATTTTAAAGCTTTTTAAGAGCCAGAAGAAGATGGTAGCTTTTTTGCTTGTTTTGATAACGATCGCCGTCGGGCTTGATGTTTCCGTGCCGTTGATTTCGCAGAAGCTGATTGACCGCCTGATCGCTTTTTTCAAAGAAAACAGCGCTCCGCCGTTTATGTTTCTTATTGTTTCGGCGGCCGGCATTCTCGCTGCGACCGTTTTCAGTCGGGCGCTCCATTCGTTTTATAATTACCATCTTTTCAAGATGGTGACGAGCACGGAAGACAATGCTCGGCGTTCGGCGTTTGAAAATTATCTGCGCTTGCACGCGCTTTTCCATCATCGCTCCTCAAGCAGGCAGATCATCGGTCGGATAGAAAGAGGCGGGGTGGCGATTTACGCGATCGCGCATGATATTTTCGGCCAAAATCTCATACCGCCTTTAATCGTATTCGTGAGCGCGGTCGTGATTCTTTTCGTGAAAAATCCGTTTATCGCTCTCGCGGTTTTCGCGCCTCTGCCGATTTATATTTTCGCCGTCAGAAAATTAACCGAGAAAATTTATCAGATTGAAAAGGTGGTCAACGAGCAATTTGAAGACGTGTCTAAGGAGGCGTATGACGTGGCTGGCAATGTTTTGACGGTGAAAAAATTCGCCCAAGAAAGCGCGGAAGCGGCCAAACAAAAGCGTCTGATGGAAAAAGCGCGCGCGACGCAATACGGCGCGGAACGGCTCTGGAGCATCATTGAAAATATCCAGACATTGCTCGCGGCCATCGGCCGGATAGGCGTGATTCTTTTGGGCGGATTTTTTGTTTTGAACGGCCAGAGCACGATCGGGGAGTTTGTACTTTTTATCTCATTGCAGAATATGGCTTATTCGCCCTTGGCCCAGCTTTCGGTTGTTTTTCCGCGCTTGCGGCGCAACGGCGCGCGCGCCGAACGGCTGTTTGATATCATTGATGAACCGGCGCGCGTTGTTGATAAGTCCGATGCCGAAATTTTGCCCCCGCTTGAAAAGGCAATCGTATTCCGCGATGTTTCTTTTTATTACGGCGAGGGCCGTCAAATGGCCGTGCGCGATCTGAATGTGGAAATTCCGGCGCGCAGAACCGTCGCGCTGGTGGGCAGAAGTGGCAGCGGTAAAACCACTTTCATCAACTTGCTTTTGCGCTCTTACGATCCGACAAAAGGCGAGATATTGATTGACGGTCACAATTTGAAAGATATCAAGCGGAAAAGTTTGCTTGAACAGATCGCGGTTGTGCCTCAGGAGCTGGATCTTTTCTCCCGCTCTATCGCTGACAATATAGCTTACGGCAAAGTAGAAATAAATCGGGATGACGTGATTCAGGCGGCCAGGACGGCGCTCGCGCATGATTTTATTATGAAAACGGAGAATGGTTACGATACGGTTGTGGGCGAGCGGGGGATGAAGCTTTCGGGCGGAGAGCGCCAACGCGTCGGCATCGCGCGCGCTGTTTTACGCGATCCGAAGATCTTGATTTTGGACGAGGCGACCAGCCATTTAGACACCGAAAGCGAGCGACTGATTTCCCAAGCGACGGATGCTTTGGTAAAAAACCGAACAACTATCATCATCGCGCATCGCTTGTCCACGGTACTGGGCGCCGATACAATTTTAGTTTTTAACGACGGGTGTATTGAAGCGCGCGGCAAGCACGAGGAATTGCTGGAAACAAGCCCGACCTATCAAAGACTGTACTCCTTGCAATTTCAGGAGTAAAATATAGGCATAATATGAATATTTTATGTCAGAAAAAATAGTATTAGAAAATGGCGAGAATAATGAATCCTTAAGAAAGGAGATAGTTAGCGGATTGAGAGAAAAAGGCATTGAAGATCTCGAAGTTAAAGAGAAGTTGATTCAGTGGACTATCAAACAGGAGGAGAAAGTGGAGTCGGCCGGCAGAACCGTTGAGGCGAGAGTCTGTTTTGAAATAGAAAGGGCGCGGTTGTATTTTGATGGCGGTTATATGGGCGAAGCGTGGGAGACGCTGGAAGCGGCTTTGATTATGGCCGAACAAGAAAATCAGAACGAGCTCATAAGAAAGATACACGACGAAATGCTGAAGATGGAATGGTGATTGGTTAATGATCGCAGGATTCTTTAAGTATCTCCAGAGTTTCTCTCGCTTCATCGGTAGCTATTTTGCGCACGGCGAAGTTTCCGTGCGCGATAATATAGTCGCCGATTTTTGAGTCGGGAGCGAGCGCGAGGTCAATTTCTTTCAGCAAGCCGGCGAAATCAACGCGGGCTATTTTTGAGCCGTTTTTTTCGGTAATTTCTTTTATTTTTCCAAGCGTCGGCAGGCACATATTATTATCCCGCTTTATTTTTGTCATCCCCGCGAAAGCGGGGATCCAGACTGGATTCCCGATCAAGCTCCCTGTTTGTCCAAGAGCGAAGCGATTGGTTACAAACAGCAGTGCCGAATTTCAATTTGGCCCGGGAATGACAGAAAGGCGAGCTTCGTAATTCAAAATTATTAATGCACTGAGCAAGAGAGGCAGGGGTCGTAGGCGCGGATGAGCTTTTCAATGAGGTCCTTTTTCTCTTCCGGGCTCTTGTCTTTACCGATGGTTTTTAAGATTTCGTTGGCGTCTTCTTCTATGTTGGTCAGATTCTGCGCGGTCGGCGTGATGATGTTGGCGTAGGTCACCCGGCCATCGTTGTCAAAAGCCAGTTCATAGTAAAGCGTGCCGCGCGGCACCTCGGCCGATCCGACGGCGCGCGATTCTCTCGGCTGGAATTCGGCTATTTTTTCGTCCACGCCTTCTTTAAGCAGAAAATCAAGCTGTTTGTCTATTTCGGCGATGAAGTGATTAAGTTCAATCGCTTGAGCGAGGTTGTTAAGGAAAGAGTTGTGATGGGAGAACAGCTCTTTGTTTTTATCGTACATTTCTCGCGCTGGTCCCAATAGGCGGTCATGCGCGTTTTTGAAACGGGCGAGCGAGCCCACCATAAATCCCCGGCCGTTGTGTTCGCTGAATTTGGCGGTTGAGTAATCCTTGACCTTTTCTTTGATAAGCGAGCTGTATTCTTGGATGGACTGGTTGAGCCCTTTAGTGGAAATGACTCGACTGGTGTTAGTCATAGGGTAGCTGTCGTCGTCTCCGACGGTCGTGAAATATTCCGTTCCTCGCCGCAAATCGGGGTAAATGATGCCGGCGGCGAAATTATAGGTGTGTTCGCCAAGCTTTTTAACTTTAGCAGTCTCTTTTTTAATCATTTTCAAGTCGTCTTGGCTCGGGTATTTGTGGAATCCGCCGGTGGTCGGCGTGATGGGGTGGACCGCCCGCCCGCCGATTGTTTCGGCGACCATATCGGAAAAGGCTCTCAAGGCCACTGCCGCTTTGAAATGCACCGGGTGGGTCTTGGATATTTCCACGCCCGAATCAACACCCAAGTATTCCGGCAGGGAGAGGAAGTAAAGATGCAGGACGTGGCTTTGGATATTCTGCGCGGCCAAAAGTATCCGGCGCAAAGCGACGCTGGAAGGGGAGAGCGAGACGCCGAAAGCGTTCTCCACGGCCGCGAGGCAGGCGAGATTGTGCGCGATCGGACAGACGCCGCAGATGCGCGGTGTGATCCAGTAAGTTTCGTTATGCCGCTTTTGGACGATCATCCCCTCAAACAGTCGTTCTCCTTCAAGTATCGCCAGGCGCGCGGTATTATTTTCCACGTCCAGCTGGATTTCCCCGTGTCCTTCAATTTTCGCGATGTAGTTTGGAAGACTCATAGAATTACGAATTACGAATTATGAATTATGAATCAAGAGTGGGGTAGGATTGGAATGGTGGAGTTTTTATTCCTGATTCGTAATTCATAATTCATTATTTGAAGTATCTTTTATATTCCGGCGTGGCTTTAAGGAAGGTTCCAAAAAAATCAGCCATTTCTTTTTTGTTCATTTGTTTTTCCAGGATTTCCATTAAGGCCGGGATATTCGCTTCTTTACGCGAGCCGAAGCACCCCCAGCAGGGCAAGCCGCCCGATACACAAACCGCTTTGCAGCCGCCTTGGGTAATCGGGCCGAGGCAGGCTTTTCCCTCTAAAAGCCGGCAGGGGTTTTCTTTTTGCTTGCAGTCATAGCAGACGGAGTATCCGCGGTATTGAGGCGCTTTGCCGCTTTTCACTTCGTTTAAAATTCTGACCACTTCTTCGCCGTCCACCGGACAGCCGTGTATGGAGAAATCAACTTTCACGTAAGCGGCGAGGGGGAGCGAGTCGATGCCGAGCGGTTTGTATCCGGCGCCGTAGATGGCGTTATACATTCCTTCGCGCTGATCTTTTTCAACGATGGCCGGGATGCCGCCGATGGCCGCGCACGCGCCCAAGGCCACGAGCACTTTGGTTTTCTCGCGGATTTGCTTGAGCTGTTCTATTTCGTCTCCGGTGATGGGCGAGCCCTCAATCAGCGCTATATCAAGGTCGTCGTCTTTTTTCATTTTCTGCCCCAGGCGCCAGTCAATGATTTCCACGTGCTTGAAAAAATCAACGATCTGCGCGCCCAAAGACACCAGCACCACCTCGCATCCCTCGCAATCGGTCATGTCAAAGATGCCCAGCTTAATCTTGTCAGCTTTTTTCTTGTTTATTATATTAGTTTTACGCTTTCTTTTTATTGCCATGTGAAGTGAATTATGAATTACGAATTATGAATTACGGATAAGAAATTTTTATTATTTATTTCTGTTCCATTCATAATTCTTAATTCATTATTCGTAATTCGTATCCTTAGTCCCAATTATCTTTAATTTCCGAATAGGGGAAAACCGGGCCGTCCAGGCAGACGTATTTGTGTCCGCAGGTGCAGTGCTGGCATTTACCGATTCCGCATTTGAGCCGCCGTTCATCTGAAATATATATGTTTTCGTCGGCGATGCCAAGCGGGTGAATGGTTTTTTCCATTGAAGCCATCATTGGTCCCGGGCCGCAGATGGCCGCGACGGTAGAGCGAGGATCAATGTCAATCTGCTTGCACAGCATAGAAACAAAACCGATCTCGCCCTCCCAGCCGGGCGTGGGTTTATCTATGGTGAGACAAATATCAACCCCGCCTTTTTGCCAGCGCGAGTATTCTTTTTTGAACAAAAGATCGCCGGGTGTCGCCGAGCCGTAAAGAAGATGCACTTCGCCGAGCCTGTTTTTGTTTTTGATCGCGTATTCAATCAGAGGAACGAGCGGGGGGATGCCGACGCCGCCGGCCGCCATCACTATATTTTTGCGCGCGAATTTTTTAACGGGAAAGCCGTTGCCGTACGGTCCGCGTATGAAGATAGCATCGCCTTTTTCTTTGCGGTGCAGTTCGCTGGTCACGTTGCCCACTTTCCTGACGCATATTTTTATGTCGGCGTTATAGGGCGATGAGGCCAGGCCGAAGGTTGATTCGCCAAAACCGATCTCTCCCGCCATCACGAATTGGCCGGGCGTAAAATAAAGCCCGTCTTTGTTTTTTTTGAATTTTTTGGCCAACCGCAGAGTGAAAAACTTGACCGTTGGGGACAGCTCTTCTATCCCCACTATTTTAGCTGATTGCGGTTTGTATAGGTTATTCATTAAAATTTCTAATTCCTAAATCCTAATGTCTAATAAAAATCCAAATGCCCAATGCCAAAAAATAATTAATTATTGGAAATTTAATCATTGGATATTTTATTAGAAATTAGAACTTAGATATTAGAAATTAAACTTTACGTTTTGCATTTGCTATTTATATTCTCTCACAATTCTATCCAATACATTTTCCACATTAATGCCGGCTGGGCAGAATTTACTGCAGCGGCCGCAGCCGACGCATTGGGCTTGGCCGTATTCTTCCAGCCCGCGCACGAATTTATGGAAATACCAGTTGAAATATCTGTTTTTCAAAGCCGGGCGGAAATTTTTCCCGCCGGCGATTTCGGCGAATGTCGGCAGGGTGCAGGCGTCCCAATTGCGGCAGCGCGTACATTCTCCGGTGGAATAATCAGTTTTATCTTCCACGTCAAAGCAGTAACAAAGCGGGCAGACATAAGTGCAGATGCCGCAGCCGAGGCAGATTTTTTCCAGCTCTTCCCAGATCTTTCCATCCTGTGAGGCGATTACCGCTTTTTTTATTGTGTCTTGGTCGTAGGCCTGTCCATCCGGCTCTTGCTCGGCGATATGCCCGGCTTTGATTTGGGCGACCAGTTTTTTATCGGTTTGTCCGCCGAAGCCTTGGCGTAGGCTGGCTTTTTTCAGCTTGATCTTCCGGATCAGTTTTTTTCCGGCGGGCGATCCAACGGTCGCGAGGTATCCGCCGTCGGGCATTTTATCCAGGAAAATATCAAAGATCGGCGGCAAATGGCCTGACAGGATGCCCCAGCGTTTTGAAAAGTCGTGGTCATGCCGGTTTTGACTGACACCGATGATGATGGACTTTTCTTTTCTTTTAAGATAATAATAATCCGGCTTGGGGTTGGCCATTATTTCGCCCAGTTGCAGAAGGCCGTAAATGTCCGCCGGATGAACGCCTAAAATCAGCGCCGGTTTGGCCGGTTTCGGTTCGTTGATTTTTTGATTTTTTAAAGTAAAAAGGATTTCGTTTGCGGGGAAAAATATTTTTTTGGGCGGCAAAATAGTGATGTCGTATTCCAGCGCGATGTTTTTCAGCCCGCTCTTCTCTTTTATTTCTTCAAACGTAAAGTATTGTCTGCGCGGTTTGGGCGCAAAAACCCGGTGGCTTTTGAGCGCCGGCTCCACCATCTTGATTATCTGCTCGCGGCTGATGACATAATTCTCCTGTTTCATTAGGTTTAATTATAGCATGCCTCTCCACCCCGTCCAAATATTTTTTAATTAAAAAAATATAAAATTGCAAATCGCGAAATTTGCATTGCGGCGGGGTAAATTCTATGATAGTTTGATGATAGGAATTTTAAGAGCGGAGAAAGATAAATTATGCATAAAGCAAGCATCGGCCGAAGAACGCGCAATATTTTTGACCTGGCTTCCAAAGAGCCGTTTAAACTAAGCCGCAGTAAAATTGAGGATTTTTTGCGTTGTCCGAGGTGTTTTTACTTGGATCGCCGGCTCGGCGTCGGTCAGCCGCCCGGATTTCCTTTTAATCTTAACTCGGCGGTGGATCATTTGTTAAAAAAAGAGTTTGACATTCATCGGGCGCGGGGCAGCCGCCACCCGTTGATGGAAAAATACGGCGTGGACGCGGTGCCTTTTCAACATAACGATCTCGCGCAATGGCGCGAAAATTTCGTCGGCGTGCAGTTTTATCACCAGCTGACCAATTTAATCATTACCGGCGCGGTGGACGATGTTTGGGCGAACCCGCAAGGCGAGCTGATCGTGGTTGACTACAAAGCGACTTCCAAAGACGGCGAAGTGAACATAGACGCCGAGTGGCAGGAGAGTTACAAAAATCAGATGGAAATTTATCAGTGGCTTTTGCGCCAAAACGGTTTCAAAGTTTCCGATACGGGTTATTTCGTATATGTCAACGGGCGACGCGACCGGGAAGCGTTTGACGGAAAACTGGAATTTGATGTAAAGTTGATTCCATATAAAGGGTCGGATGCTTGGGTGGAGGAGACGATATTTGAAATCAAAAAATGTTTGATGGGTTTTTTGCCAGAGCTGGGGAAGAGATGTGATTACTGCGCTTATCGCGAAGCGGCTAATGAAGTGATAGCCGGATTATTTTAATTTGGAAAATAGAATAATATCTGGTAAATTGATTGTATGACTATCAATCCTCACCCAGGGCTTTTCATAGCTTTTGAAGGAATAGACGGGAGCGGAAAATCTGTTCAGGCGGATTTTATCGCCAAAAGCCTGGCCGATGTTTATAAAATCGGCTCCGGGCATATTTTGAAAATCCACGAGCCGACCGGCGGACATTTCGGGCGGGCGATCAGAAAAATATTGACGCACAAAGACAAGGCTCCCGACAATCCTCTCTGGTTCCAGGAGCTTTTCGTGCAGGATCGCAAGGACAATCTTTCTTATAATGTCATTCCGCATTTACGGAAAAAGGGCAATGTGATTTTGTCCGACCGGTATATCCTATCAACTTTCGCCTATGGTATGGCGCAAGGGTTGAAATACGAAGACGTGGAACGTTTGCACAAAGAAATTCTCGGCGATGATTTTATATATCCGGACATCACTTTTGTCATTGATACCAATCCTGATGTCGCGCTAATGCGCCTGCAAAAAAGAGAAAGCGCCCGGCCGCTGGAATATTTTGAATCAAAGCGCGAGCTGATGGCCGAGACGGCCAGGAATTATCGCTGGCTGGCCGACCATTTTCCGAACACGCATCTTATTTCCGGCGACCGCTCGATCGGCGATGTGTCGGAAAAGATATTCAAGATAATCGCCAAGGAGAAAAAGCTGGAAGGAGACCCGGCCTCCGCCCGCTGAATCAAGGTAATCACCGGAGCTATTTGTTTTTAAGACGAGAAGTCTGCTAAACTAAATTCTAGTTGTTGGAGGCCGGGTCTCGCCATATTGGATGTTAAGTTTAACTCGGAAGTTCTATGTGGCGAGGTCGGGTTTTCCACAACGGGAATATTTAATAACTCTACTACCTTATTGCAAAGACAAATAGCAATGATGTAGCCGGGAATCAGCGGGCGGAAGCCCGACCTCTTTATGTACGAAACAATCATCGGTTTGGAAATTCATACCCAGCTCAAGACCAAAACGAAAATGTTTTGCGCCAATCTGAACGACCCGGAAGAAACGCACCCCAACACGCATATTTGCCCGGTGTGCGTGGGGCATCCGGGGACTTTGCCCGTGCCCAACAAAAAAGCGATTGAAGAGGTGATCAGAGTCGGCCTCGCGCTCAACTGCCGGATCGCCGAGCATTCAAAATTTGATCGCAAGAATTATTTTTACCCAGATTTGCCCAAAGGATATCAGATTTCCCAATACGATATGCCGTTTTGCGAGCACGGGCATCTGGAGGTGCGTGGAGAAAAAATCCGTGTCACGAGAATTCATCTGGAAGAAGACACCGGGCGTCTGGTTCACAACAAGCTCGGTTCCAGTTTCGTGGATTTTAACCGCGCCGGCGTGCCTTTGATGGAGCTCGTGACGGAGCCGGATATCCGCAACGCGGAAACAGCGGTGGCTTTCGCCAAAAAACTGCAGATGATCCTGCAGTATCTCGGTGCTTCGGACGCGAGTATGGAAAAGGGGCAGATGCGCTGTGAGGTGAATATCAGCTTGAGGAAAACGGGGGAAGAATTCGGTACGAAAGTTGAGATAAAAAATCTAAACTCATTCGTGGCTTGTCGCGAGGCGATAGAATACGAAGTCAAGCGCCAGTCTGCTTTACTTGAAAAAAGCGAGAAAGTAACGCAGGAAACGCGCGGCTGGGATGAAAATAAGAAGGCCACGGTATCCCAGCGTTTAAAGGAATCGGCGCATGATTACCGCTATTTTCCAGAGCCGGATATTCCGCCGATCAAAATCGGAAAATGCGACGGCCTGCCCGAAGAAGAGTGTTTGGACGCAGATTTTATAAAAGCGTCTTTGCCGGAATTGCCGGATCAGAAAAAGGAGCGTTTTATCGGCGAATTCGGTTTAGCCGAAAAGGACGCCGAAGTAATAATCTCCGATAAGCATATGGCGGCGTTCTTTGAAAATGTCGTCTCGGAACTTTTCGCTTGGGCCGGCCAGACGGACGATAAAGAGCTCGTCCGGCGCGCGGTGAATTATCTCAACACCGATTTGCGCAAACTGTTGAATGAGACCGGAGCGCCGGTTTTTGAGATGCTGGTGACTCCGGAAAATTTCGCCGAGCTGATAACATTGCTTTATCAGAATAAAATCAATTCAGCCACCGCCAAGATAGTGTTGGACGAAATGTTCCGCGCCGGCAAAGACCCGAGCAATATCATAGAAGAAAAAGGTCTCGCGCAGGTAAGCGACGCCGGCGAGCTTGAAAAAGTCGCGCGAGAAATCATCGTCGCTAACGAAAAAGTGGTGGCCGATTACAAAGCAGGCAAGCAAAATGCCATGCAGTTTCTCGTCGGTCAAATGATGGCCAAAACCCACGGCAAAGCCAATCCGCAAATCGCCCGCGAAATTTTTGAACGCTTGATTAAAAGCTAACCGTTTGTTTCCAATGCGACGGTCGTCGCATTGGAAACAGAACATATATGAAAGGCGAAATAACTTTGAAAATATTAGAATGTATAGGCGATGCGGCTATTGATTTAACGGATTTAACCGCAGCGATTTTAAATTCCGGATATGGCGCCTCAGGCAAAAAAATAACCGGTGAATTTCATCGAAGGAGTGATGAACGCATTCGCGAAAATGCCCGTCGTTTGGAACGGTACAGACAGAAGCGTCGTTTTGACGTCATGTTGTCTAAGTTAAAAAAAGACGGCTTGCTTAAGGCGGAGAATAACGACAATGTTTCCGTAAAATTAACGTCAAAAGGAAAAAAATATTTAGCGATGCTAAATAAAAGAAGAATTAATGCTTTGCCAATCAATTCCTATAACGACAGCAAGTCCGGATCAAAAAATGATGACAGATTGATAATAGTAATTTTTGATATTCCTGAGCGTGAAAGGAGAAAAAGAGCCTGGTTGAGGTTAGCGTTAAAAAACATCGGTTTAAGGCTTATCCAGCGGAGCGTCTGGATGGGAAAGGTTAAAATACCGAAAGAATTCTTAGACGATATCAGAGAATTACAGCTAGTTAATTTTGTGGAGATTTTTGAGATTACCAAGAGCGGCTCTCTGAACCAAGTTATTCAATAATATTTTTTATCATTGTTTCCAGTCAAACGGTCGTCCGACTGGAAACAAGAGAGGCGGGAAAGCGATTTATTAAAAAATTCGCCCAACCAAGTTGTTTGGTTGGGCGATATGCGTTTATTCGCAATGATTATTTTTCTAGATTCCGCGTCAAACGCGGAAGGGTAGAAGTCTGAGTTTAGCTCGCATTGCCCAGATTAGTAGTAACCCGGCTAGCGCGATGATGCCACCATCTATATTGCCGTCGTTGCCGCCGCCGTCGCCGTCATGGCGTATCGTGCCGCAACCGAATCCGGTGGAAGCTCTCTCTCTTTTTTGGGTTGGCTCTGGAGACGTTTGCGGAGCCGGTGTCGGCTCAGAAACAGTTTCCGGCGCCGGTTTGTTCGCGAGTGTTGCTCCCGCGTACTCGGTGCTGGTCGTATTGCCGCTCACGTCTTTGGTGTGTATGCGGTAATAATGACCGCCGGTGAGCAGGCTTAGATGGTCGTAAGTTTGCTTGCCGCCCGGCAAACCTTTTAGGTTGTTGGCGAGTGTTATCCACGGCCCGGTGCTGTTGCCATATGAATATTCAAGCCAGAGGCAGCAAAAATCCGGATCGGTCGGATTCGTCCAGAAAAGACGAATGCCGGTATTATACGGCGCGGCCGTAAAACCGGACACATCCGCCGACAGAGTCGTATCGGCAATAACCGTGACATAAACTATGTCGGTTGATGCCGCTCCGATGTTGCCTGAAGAATCATACGCTTCCACGCGGAAGTAATATGTTCCGGGAGTCACCCGGTACATCGTGTATTGTCTCCTTGAGCATCCCGTGTATGAGACGACGCAAGGCGATGAATCCGCGGTTGCCAGGCCGACATCATAAATGGCATTGAACAATGTCGGTGTCGGCCCGCGCGATACCTGATATCCGGCGATGTTGCCGTAGTTGGGCTTATCCCAGCTGACGGTAATAGTTCCACCGGACCAAGCGAGGCGGATGCCGGTGGGAGCGGGAATTGTTGGTGAGATGGATGAAATTATTTTAGAGACTTCATTGGAATACCCGCTCTCGTTATATAACGTGTCATATGCAGTAGCGGCAAAATAGTAAGTAGTTTCAGCAATCAGATTTGTGACCGTATACGAGACCGTGTTACCCACATCAATAGACGTGGTATACGATCCTGATGCGATCCCATAATAAATTTTGTAACCACCCAGGTCTGTGAGCGGCGATCCATCTACGTTTGTTGTAGGCGGGTCCCACGAAAGAGTTGCTTCTCCAGCAAAACAATTTCGCGCAAGAAACAGCGGTAATAACAGTAATATCCATATTTTTTTCATTTTTATCACTCCCTATATTTAGTTTTTAATGTTCTTGTTGCTTGACAAAATAATAATTTTGTCATATGTTAATGTATCATAAACAACTATTATATGTCAATAGTAAAAACACTAAAAATAAGTCTGATTTTTGCTTTATTCATCGCTGTTTCGGCGTCTTTTGTCGCGCATGGCGACGGAAGTGATATACCACCGGCCGATATCACTGATTTGGCAACGGCGGGCGGCGCCGGCAGTAATTCAGTTCAGCTGACATGGACAGCGCCCGGCGCGGACGGCTACAGCGAACCGGCGACCGCTTATGATATGCGTCTGGCGACTTTTAAATTCACCTCCGCTCAATGGAGCTCGCTTACGCGCGTGACCGGCATTTCGGCGCCGGGCAACCCCGGTACGCAGGAAAGTTTTACTTTAACCGGGCTTAATCCGAGTACAACTTATTATGTGGCGGTGCGCGGAGTGGATAGTTTTAATGTTCTTTCGCAGGTTTTTAATATTATCAATTTCACTACCGCGAGCGCCGGGCCGACGACAGTCAGCGGCGTGACATTTTTGCCTAAACTTGAAGGCACAGCGATTCCGGCGGCGAAAGATTTCACAATTTCTTTTTACAACGCCGGTTCTTTGACCAAAGCGGCGGAGTTTACCGCGATGTCCGATTCTTCTGGTTGGGTAGCTTTGCCAGATACAGTGCTACTTGCTGGCGGACTGTATGATATCACCGTTTCTTCATCTAATTATTTGCGCAAGAAGATTTTTGAATATAATCTGGCTTCCAACGCGAATGTGGCTTTGCCGGCTCTGCCGGCCGGAGATTTCAACAACGATAGCATCATTAATTCGCTTGATTCGTCTTATATGGGCGCGCGGTGGTTTTCAAATAATACCACGGCCGATATCAACGGCGACGGCGTCGTCAATTCAATTGACTGGAGTTTTTTAGGCAAAAATTGGTTTAAAACGGGGGATTAAATTTAAAATTTATGAATGATAAAAAAACAATTTTATTTACGGCAGTATCCAGCATCATATTTTTCGCGCCGTTTTTAGCTAGTGCGGCGACGCTTTCTTTGGCGCCCGCGAGCGGCGGTTATAATGTCGGGGATATAATCTCCGTAAACATAATGCTTGACACGCAGGGCGATTTGGCCAGAGGCGCGGATATACGATATTTGAATTATAATCCGTTGCTGTTGGAAGCGCAGGATGAAAACGTCGGCGCGGCTGGAACGCAGATCGCGCCCGGAACATTGATGCCAAACGTTATGGCCAACAGCGTGGACACTGCGGCGGGGCGCGTATTGTTTTCCCAAGCGTTCAGTGGCAACGATTCTTTTACCGGCAACGGAGTTTTAGCGACGGCTCGTTTTAAAGTTTTGGCGTCGGGTACGGCCAATTTGAATTTTGATTTTGAGCTGGGCAATACCGCCGATACCAATGTGGCGGGCGACGGTGTTGATTTGCTTACATCAGTAGGCAATGCGTCATATACTTTGGTTGTTCCGCCGCCACCAACGCAATTTCCACTCTTGTCTTTATCTCCGGCATCGGATCAAGAATCGGCTGGAACAATTTTTCCGGTGCGGATTTATCTAGACACCAAAGGGCGGGCGATAGACGGCGTTGACGTAAAAATCAAATTTGATAACGCGCGTCTTTTCGTGGATGATTTTGAGGTGGGAACACTCTTGCCAAACACTACTTTAATCAGTTACGACAATTCTCGCGAGAGCATTTCTCTCAGCCAGACGACCGTCGGGAATAATGTTTTTTCCGGTAGCGGAGTTTTGGCCACAATCTATTTCAAAGCGCTGGCTGAAGGGGCGACATCGGCAATCTTTGATTTTGTTAAGGGAAAAACAACAGATACTAATATTTCTTTAGGCGGAACGGATTTGCTGGATTCCGTCGCCAACGGCAATTACACGATTACCTCAAATTATCTGGCGCCGATTATTTCCGATCCTCAGCCGACCGGCGTCATATATTTGCCGAAAACGCTTACCCTGAAAGTGTCAACCAGCGAAGCGGCTACTTGCCGGTACGGTTTCACGCCCAACATCACTTATGATTCAATGACGCGCTCGTTCAGCGCTTCTTCGGGCGGGCTGGCTCACGCGGCCAATCTGACGAGCGGGTTTCAGTTGGGGCGCAACAATTTTTATGTCCGTTGCCGCGATAAAGATAAAACGCCGATGGCCAATCAATCTGATTTTTTGATTTCGTTTGATATTATTTCAGACACGGTCACGCCGTTTATTTCCAGCCCGAGTCCCGTCGGCACATTTTTTATGCCGCGTTCGCTTCCTTTAAAAATTTTCACCAATGAATCCGCCGCTTGCCGGTACAACTTCGCGCCTAACACAGCTTACGATATAATGACGCGTTATTTCCGCGCTTCATCGGACGGTTTGACCCACACGGTCAGCTTGACGAGCGGGTTTCAATTGGGACAAAATACGATTTACGCGCGGTGCCGCGACCGTTCGGGCGTTAACAGCGGCCAGATTGACTTCCCAATCTCTTTTACGTTGATTACTCCGCCAAAGCTGGTTGCCGGTCTTGAAGGATTGGCGAATCCGAGCTCGGTTAATTTAACGGTTGTCATTTCCAAATCCGGCATAGGCACGCTGGTCGCCGCTTTTCCCGACCGACCCGATAGTGTCGGCGTCGTTTCTTTGCCAAGCGCGCTTTTATTTTCGCCCGGATCTTATGATTTGGTCGTTTCCGCGCCTTATTATTTAAGAAAAAAGACTGTCAATATTGAATTGACGGCCGGCGCGGTTGTCCAATTACCGGCGCTTGGCGCGGGAGATCTGAATTCAGATGGCATAGTGAATTCTCTAGATTGGTCTATAATGAGAGCGGCCTGGGCTAAATCGTCCGCATCGGCCGATATCAATAAAGACAGGACGGTTAATTCCGTCGATTGGGGATATTTGAGGAAAAATTGGCTGAAATTAGGAGATTAGAAACCACGAATTACGAATTATGAATCAAGAATTACGAATCAAGAAAGCAATGAATCAATAAATCAAGCGTTGATTTTTTGTTTTTTTGATTTAATGATTGTATGAATGCGGTTGTTTGGAAAATAATAATATCATTATTTGTTGCAACGATATTCATCCCGGGCTTCATCAAAGGCGCGACGACTTCTTTTGTTATAACTCAAAATAAATCAGCGTCTCTCGCGCTTTCTCCGCAAACCGCTTTGTTGGCGGCGGGCGATATTTTTTTGGCCGCGATTACGCTTGACACCAAAGGCAACGCGGTGGATGGCGTTGATATTTTTTATTTAAATTACAACCCGTCTTTGCTTGAGGTTCAGGATGATGATTCCGTGATGTCTGGAACGCAGATCGATCAAGGGTCGCTGATGCCCAACACTCTTTTGAATTCGGTTGACGCTTCCTCAGGCAAAATATCGTTTTCTCAGGTGGCGGACGCGAGTTCTTCTTATGTAGGAGTCGGCACGCTCGCGACCGTGCGTTTTAAGGCGCTAGCCGCCGGCACGGCCAGCGTGACTTTTGATTTCGTCTCCGGCAATACCGCCGATACTAATGCGGCCAGCGATGGCGTGGATATTTTGACGGCTGTTACCAACGGAACATATACCATAACCGGACAGACACAACCCGGCCAGGACACATCAGCCCCATCAGTTCCTTCCAATCTTTCCGCTACAGTTATCTCTTCTTCTCAGATTGGATTAACATGGTCAGCTTCATCGGATAATGTAGCGGTTGTCGGCTATCGGGTTTATAGGAATGGGGTTCAAATAACTACTGTCGGGAGCGTTTCGTTTTCCGACCCCGGACTTTTGGCGTCAACTTCTTACACATACGCGGTCTCCGCTTATGATACGGCCGGCAATGTTTCCGGTCAATCATTATCGGTTAGCGCGACAACCGGTGGGACAAGTGGCGACGGAGGCGGCGGTGGAGGCAACTCTTACGTCGCTCCGCTAACCCTAACGCAGCCGACGACAATTAATACAACGGAAATTGTCCAAACACCGCTATCTCCCAACCTCCCCTCGGGCATTCCCGAAGGCTCCCTCGTCCGCGGTCCCGACGGCATCAAAGTGTGGATCGTCAATTGGCACGGCTACAAACGCCACATCTTTAATCCGGCTGTTTTCAATATGTACGGGCATTTCAAATGGGATCAGATAAAAACTCTGGACCAATCAACACTTGATTCCATCAAAACATCCGACTTCTACCGCGCCGACGGCGATACCAGAGTATTCTCGCTTAAAGAAATAGACGAACGGCAAGGCTTCGCCCAGAAACGCTGGATGAACATATCGGGCGATAAGTTTACACAGCTCGGCTACAAATGGGAACAGGTTTTTATCATCAATACCAAAGAAAGAGACTATTATCAGGAAGGAACGCCGCTTTCGGAGCAGGAGTTAGCCGGTAATGCTCAGCCAACCACCATAACGACACAGCCGGTTCAGCCAGCGACCATCAAAATATTTTCCGGTATGCTGGTGAAGTCGCAAGACAGCCCGATTGTTTACTACATCACGCCCGCCCTGCTCAAAAAACCGATCCCGAGCATTGAAGTTTTCAATTCTTACAACAACCAGTGGTCAAACGTTAAGGCTATATCAAAACAACAGCTTGATTCTATTCTTTTAGTCAGCGCCATTCGCTTGGTCGGTGGCGTTAAAGTTTATATTCTTGAAAACAACACCAAGCGCTGGGTTAAGACCCAGGACGCTTTCTACCGCCTTGGCCTTGACTGGAACAAGATTGCGCAGGTCAATCAAACCGAGCTTAATCATTACCTGGAAGGGAGTTCGGTGGAGTAATTTTATCACTTGGGAGCTTCGCTCCCAAGTGAGGGGTTTGACGGCGCGCTCTTTTTTAAAATATTATAGTAACCATGCCCGCCTAAATTTTTGCGCTATTTTCTGCGTTAAGACACGATAGCATTTAGGCGGATTTTGTGTTATATTTAGTTTAATTAGCAAAATGCGTCTGAAGCTATGCTTCACGCAAAAATTTAGGTGGGTATGGCCAAAGAAGAAAAATCAAAAAAGAACAACGGCAAAAAACCGGTTCGGCCCAGACTGGACTTGCATCCCGAAACTAAAAAAACCGTTTTAGGGATTATTTTTTTTGCCGTCGCCGCGATTTTGGTTTTTTCGTATTTCGGAGCGGCCGGGCGCGCCGGCGCGTATATTTACCAGGCGTTTCACGCTCTCTTGGGGGTCGGATATTTTCTCGTTCCGTTGACGCTTTTTATCACCGCTATCGGATTTTTCCGTTCGCTTAAGACCAATTTATATTTCACCTCCGTTTTCGGCGGTGTTTTGTTTTTGATAAGCTTTCTCGGCCTTTTGACGGCGATCTACGGCCAGTGGGGCGGCCGGACGCAGGACGTGTCCGCGTATCCAGCCGGTTATTTCGGCTACGCGATCGCTTATCCGTTTTTATACTTTTTCGGCGGATGGGTTTCGCTTTTGATTTTCGCGGTCGCGGGGCTGATTGCCATCTCCATTTCTTTCAATACGCCTCTTTTACGCAGGAGAGAAGCGGAAGATGAAGAAGAGATTGGGCCGTTTGAAGAAGAGGAGAAAGAAGAAGCGTTCGCGGAGTCGGAAAACCCGGCCGGGTTTTCCGCGAAAGCGCTGGCGGCAATCGGGGAGAAGATTTCCAAACAATCGCGAGCCGTTGATTCCACGCCGGAGCAGAAAAAAATTTCAGACGGGACGTTTTCCAGCCAAAAAGTTTCCGATTTCGTGGTGGAAACGCACCAGCAATATTATCAGATTCCGCCGGTGGATCTTTTGGAAAAAGATTCCGGGAAGCCGAATGCGGGCGACGCGAAAGCTTACGCGGAAATTATTCGGCGGACGCTTTCTAACTTCGGCATAGAAGTGGAAATGGGCGAGGCGAATGTCGGGCCGACGGTCACGCAATACACGCTCAAGCCGGCGCAGGGCATCAAGCTCTCGCGCATCGTCGCTTTGCAAAACGACCTTTCGCTCTCTTTGGCGGCGCATCCTTTGCGCATTGAAGCGCCGATCCCCGGGCGCTCGCTCGTCGGCATTGAAATTCCCAACAAAGCGGTCGCGCTGGTGCGCTTGAGAAACCTCATAGAAAATCCAGCGTTTGTCCAGGCGCCGCCTTTGACGATCGTTCTGGGGCGTGATGTTTCCGGCAATCCGCAATACGCCGACATTGAGCGGATGCCCCATCTTTTGATCGCCGGCGCGACCGGCGCGGGCAAGAGCGTGTGCATCCACACTATTTTAACCAGTTTGCTTTATAAAAACTTTCCGCAGATATTGAAGTTTTTAATGATTGATCCCAAAAGGATTGAGTTGATTGGGTACAACGGCATCCCGCATCTTCTGGCGCCGGTGGTGGTGGACCGCAACAAAGCGCTCGCCGCTTTGCGCTGGGCGGTGAAAGAAATGGAAAGGCGCTATGAGTTTCTCGCGCAGTTCAACGTGCGCAATATCGGATCATACAACGCCAAGGCGGCCAAAAGCGCGGCCGGCTCAATGGATATTATGCCGTATATCATCATCGTGATAGACGAGCTGGCCGACTTGATGGCGACCTCGGCCAAGGAAGCCGAAGCGTCAGTCGTGCGTCTGGCGCAGATGTCGCGCGCCATCGGCATCCATTTAATCATCTCCACCCAGCGGCCGTCGGTGGAAGTGATCACCGGTCTGATCAAGGCCAATATCCCGTGCCGGATCTCGTTTCAGGTTTCTTCGCTGGTTGATTCGCGCACTATTCTGGATATGTCGGGAGCGGAGAAATTGATCGGCAATGGCGATATGCTTTTCTTGCCGCAGGATATTTCCAAGCCACGCCGGATTCAGGGCGGGTTTGTTTCCGAAAAGGAAGTCAAGCGGGTGACCGACTACATTAGAGAGGTCGCCAGCTCACCGGAGTTCGTGGAAGAAAATCAGCGCGCCTTCGGCGATGTCGCGGGCGAATTGGACAAGCAAACGTCGCCGGCGAGTTTTTCGGTTGACCTGGACCGATTTTCTTCGGAATCGGGCGACGACGATGAAATGCTTGAAGAAGCTAAAAAGGTGATAGCGCAAGCGGGAAAAGCGTCCACCTCTCTTTTACAAAGGCGCTTGAAGCTTGGCTACGCGCGGGCGGCGCGGATTATGGATATGCTGGAAGAGGCGGGCCATATCGGCCCTCAAGAGGGCGCCAAGCCGCGCGAAGTTTACATAATTGAGAATGAATCCGACAAAAAAGATGAAATCCTATGACGAAGGAAAAATGCCGGAACAGCCGGAGACAGTCGGCGCCGTTTTGAAAGAGGCGCGCGCGAAAAAGAAAATGTCGCTTGAGGAACTGGCTGTCGCGACTTTTATGTCGACGCGCGATCTGGAGCGGCTGGAGACGGGCGATTACGCGCGTTTGCCGGCTGACATATATGTGGAGAGTTTCCTTGAGAGATGCGCCGGAGAGCTCGGTATCCATGGCGGGCATCTGATAAAGCTTTATCGGCAAGAGACGACGAATTTTAAAAATAAAAAAGAACAACGCGCGCCGGCGGCTGGGTTTAAATCAAAAAAATTCATCGTTACGCCGAAACTTCTTGTCGCGTTAGCGTCGGCGATCGGCATTGTATTGCTGGTGTTTTATTTATGGTACCAACTGAGCAATCTCTTGGCGGCGCCGTTTCTGGTTGTGGAAAGTCCGGCAAATGATATAATAACTAGCGAAGAAACGATCGGCATTTCCGGCCAAACTAAAAGAGACAGCCATATTTTTATCAACGAGAGGGAAGTTGAAGTAAATGCCGCCGGTTTCTTTGACGACGATTTTCATCTGGAAGCGGGAGTTAACACAGTGGAGATAAAGTCGGTCAACCGGTTTGACAGACAAACAATTTTAATAAGAAAAATAATTAAAAATTAAGACAGTTTATAAAGTTTATAAAGTCAAAAGTTCATAAAGTCGTATGAATGTCGCGAAGCGACTCGTTGACTTTTTACTTTGTGACTTTATGGACTTTTAACTTATTCTATGGCCAAAGAAGAAAAAAAAGTTGAGTCGCAAAGAGAAAAATCGGTTGCCGAGGCGATGAAAGAAATTCAGGAGAAATTCGGCGAAGGGTCTATTATGCGCTTGGGCGAGGTGAAAAAGTCGGATGTGCCGTCCATTACGACCGGATCGTTTTCGTTGGACTTGGCGCTGGGCGTGGGGGGTGTACCGCGCGGGAGGATTGTGGAAGTTTTTGGCCCAGAGTCGTCCGGCAAGACCACGCTCACGCTTCACATCGTCGCCAACGCGCAGAAAAGCGGCGGAATCGCGGCGTTCGTGGACGCCGAGCACGCGCTTGACCCAGAATACGCCAAAAGAATCGGGGTGAATCTGGACACGCTTTTAATCTCACAGCCCGATACCGGCGAGCAGGCGCTGGAAATAGTGGAAACCCTGGTGAAATCGGGTGGCGTGGATGTGGTGGTGATTGATTCGGTGGCCGCTTTGACGCCCCGGGCCGAGATAGAAGGAGAGATGGGCCAACAGCATATGGGTCTTCAGGCGCGGTTGATGTCGCAAGCCCTGCGCAAACTCACGGCCATGATTTCTAAAACCAATACGACGGTTATTTTTATCAATCAGATTCGTATGCAAATAGGCGTGTTTTTCGGCAATCCGGAAACCACGCCCGGCGGCAAGGCGCTGAAATTTTTCTCTTCCGTGCGGATTGATGTGCGCAAAGCGGCGCAGATTAAAAAAGGCGAGGATGTCATCGGCAACCGCGTCAAGGCGAAAATCGTGAAAAACAAAGTGGCCCCGCCATTTAGAACGGCGGAGTTTGATATTATGTACAACGAAGGCATTTCTTACGAAAGCGATGTATTGAACGTCGGCGTGAAATATGGCGTGGTGAAAAAAGCTGGCGCCTGGATCACCTACGACGGAGAGAAGCTCGGGCAGGGGCTGGACGCCGCGCGCAAGGCGCTCAAGGCGGAGAAAAAAAGCGATCTCGCGAAAATCATCGCCGAAATAAAAGAAAAGATCTCGGAAGAGCAGAAAATAGCCTTAGAGTAGGCTAGCTTGACACTTTTAGGGTATATAATGTAAGATACGCTTATGTATAGATATATATCCGAAGATATAAAAAACGCTCTAAAAGCGGAAAATCCGACGATTATTCTTATTTTAGGATTGCGCCAGACCGGCAAGACAACATTGGCGAAAGCTGTTTGTTTGGAAAAAGGGTATCAAATGTTTAATTTTGATTTGTTGTCGGATCGTCGGGAATTTGAGCGAGTTGACAGGCATTCGCTCGCCGATTTCGCGGAGCGATACAAGGATAAAGTAATCTTGATTGACGAGGTTCAAAAGATGCCCGAAGCCACCTCCATAATCAAGCATTTATTTGATAACTACAAACTCAGATTTGTCTTGACCGGTTCAAGCGAATTGAAGATAAGGAAAAATTTCGGAGATACTTTGGCGGGCAGGACGAAGGTTTTTCATTTGTATCCACTGAGCATTAAAGAGCTTTTGACGCAGGAAAGGAAAATAAAAGAAACGGAAAATCCGTCTCTTGATTTGGCGCAGATAAAATTGCAGAAATATTTAGTTTTCGGTTCCTTGCCGAATATTGAGAATATCAAGCCGGAAGAATACGCTCTGCATCTGAAAAATTTCGCGGAAACTCTGCTGTCAAAAGACGTTTTGGAAATTTCCGGCATTAAAAAATCAACCAAGTTGTATGGATTGGCAAAATTACTCGCTTGGCAAGTGGGGCAGTTGGTGAATGTGAATGAAGTCGCTATGCTTGCCGAGTTAAGCCGCCCGACGGTTTATAGTTATCTTGATATTTTGGAGCAGATGAATATTATTTCCCGCGCTCACGCTGTTTCAATAAACGAAAGGAAGGCAATCAGCGAAAAATTCAAAGTTTATTTCACCGATTTGGGCGTCAGGAACGCTCTGATAAACAATTTTGAAAACTTGCAAACTCGTTTGGATATCGGCGCTCTTTTAGAAAACGCGGTTTATATGGGAATTAAACGGCAGCTTGATTATGAACATCGGACATACAAGATGGGATTTTTTCGTTCTAAAACAGGATCGGAAATTGATATCGTCGCGCAATATAACGGCAAAACATATTTGTATGAAGTGAAAACATCAGACCGTTTTCAAAGAAAGAAAGGGGTGGTATCTTATATCACCAAAAGTAACGCGTGGAAATATTTGTAAGGAAAAACCCGATTCCCTGTAAAAAATCGAAAATCATCGCCGAAATAAAAGAAAAGATCTCGGAAGAACAAAAAACCGCTATGGAGTAAGCTGTTAGCGCGCGTATGAGTGTTGACTGATAATTCAAAGTTATGATAACATAAAAACATGAAAAGCTCTGTCGCGGTCAAAACAAAAGATTCAGTTTATATCCCAAGATCAGAATATTTACGGTTAAAGAAGCTGGATAAGCGCTTTGCTGATTTTTTTGCGTATATTGAGTATTTAGCTGACATACGCGAAGCGCGCAAAGAAGTAAAGCTGGGAAAGATAGTTTCTCAAGAAAAGCTATTTAAACAACTCGGTTTTTAATGGAGGTATTTTACACTCAAAAATCAGCCAAGCAACTCAAGAGTCTTCCCCATTCAATTCAAAAGCGCATAGTTGAAAAGATGCGTTTTTACGCGAATCAAAATAATCCTCTGAAATTCGCTGAACATTTATCTGATCGTCGCGAAGGCGAATTTCGTTTTCGCGTAGGAAATTATCGTTTGATTTTTGATGTTCGAGCCAACGCGATCTATGTTCTTAAGATTGACAGACGCGATAAGGTCTATAAATAATCAGCAATAAAAGAAAAGATCTCGGAAGAGTAAAAAACTGTTTTGGAGCAGGTGGTTGTTTAATATGCCCGACACTTTCAGGGTATATAGTGTAAATTACACTGTTTTATGTCGCTCTAAAAGCAACGCATGGAAATATTTGTAGGCAAGATGGAGATAGGGTGTGTATTGACAATCGCGCGATAATTTGCTTTACTATTTTTGAAAGCGATTCTTTAACAATTTAACAAAAGAAAGGAGAAAAGGATGAAAATATTAATTGTGGATGATAGCGCTCGAAATAGAGAGGCGGCAAAAACATTCTTTGATACGCAAAATGATGTGGAAGTGGATTTTGCCATTACTTACGAAGAAGCGGTGGCGATGATGAAACAAAAAGTCTATGCTTTCGGACTTTTTGATTTGAATTTTCCCGATGCCACTGGAGGGGGTCCTAAGCCGCTTGGTTTCAAGCTCGCAGAGGAAGCTCACAAGCAGATGATGGAGTGGGCGGTGATCACTGCCGGAAAAGACCATCATGGTTTTAGCGATACTGCTTTTGTGTGTTTCTGCTGGAACTATTATTGTGGTGATAAGGATCCTATTGAATTTGACAAAGTTTCAGAAACAAAGATGACGGAGCTTTCAAAAACTTCACCAAAGGCTTGGGAGAAAATCTTCAATGCATTTCTCAGAATGAGTGGCGACCATCTTGCCATGAATGTTGACAGTAGAGAAAGGTGGTTTAGGCAGATGGGAAGTATGTATGATCGCGGATGGCCGGGTAAAGCTTTTTAATTATCTGGTTTCAGTTCGTTCTTGTTCTTTGTAATTATGTCCAGTTGTCAATGGTAAAGATAGAAAAGGAGGAAAGAGATGAAAATAGATTTTAGTTTTCTAGATGAAGCGTTTAAGGGCTATGAAAAGTTTAAAGGGATGATGCTTCATATGAAAGAAGATCTGCCCAAAGGAGATTTTGTAAATTTCATGCAAAAAAAAGGTGGCAGAGTGTTTATCGTCACCATGGAAGAGTTCTCCAAGATTATTAGTGAAAAAAGATACATAATCTCAAAAAGAATGCTCACGTCAGATGAGTATTCGGAGAGAAAGATTGTGGCAACATTATTGCCCAGCCCTATAAATATTAAAGAGTATGACGCACTGGTGGTCGCTGTTGGTGATAAGATTGAAGAGCATCTCTTCTGGATGATGGACTGATTTATCTGAGCCCCAACCCATATAAATGGCGAGGGGCTCTTTTTTTTGAATAAGTTGCATTGCGCGCTTTTTTTTGTATAATAACTGTAGGTTAAATAATCTAAAAAATATGTCAAAATTTGAAGATTTTGGTATCGGAGACGGAGACGTTAATAAAATAGAAAAAAATCCCGATCAACTATTATCGGCAGAAGAAGACGCGATAGTCTTGAATGAGCCTGACAACAGTTTCAAAATGCTTGGCAAAAAAAGCAAATATAATCCAAAATCTGAATATCACGCTGATCTTGAATCGGAGTCGGTGAAAGAATCGGTAGAAAACGCAAAAAGAATATACAAAGAATTTGAAGAAGAATTTTTGCATAAATTAGATTTTTCAGATCCAGAAAGCATCGTGCTTGCTTATGAAGAAGCGGAACGGCGCGGTATTTTCAAAAAAGCGGAAGAGATCAGGAGCCTGCTTTTTGGGAAAGATATGCATTTTTACGGAGTAGTTTATACCTCCGATAAATGTGCCAATAATTGCGCTTATTGTCCGGCGGCGCTAAAGAACAAAGAAAAGACACAGGCCGAAGGTATTGTTTATCCTCAAAAAGCGCTGACATTGGAACAGATCGCGCGGGAGACCAATGCCGTAATGGATGATGGGCATACCCATATTTGTTATCTGGAAGGCAGTCCCGCGAAAGAAAGGATTGATAATAATAGCTATGCTCGCAAAATCGCGCGCTATGTTTCCGGTATTATCAAAGAAACAAAAGATCGCGGGTTGGAAGAAATTATTTTAAATATAGAACCATTAACAGAAGATGGTTTCAGAATTGTCGCGGAAGCGGCAAAAGAGGCAAATGAAGAAGCGGGCGCCAATGTCGCGTTGCAGTTTAGAGTTTTCCAGGAAACATATAATGAAGAAGTTTACGCGGAAAGTCATTTGCAAAATGAAAGCGGTAACGCGCCCAAAGCAGATTATTGGAATCGCAGAAACTCCCAAGCCAGAGCGTTGCGGGCCGGTTTTGACAGTATTGGATTAGGCGCGCTATACGGTTTGAATAAATATCCTTTAGAGGAGGTACGGGGATTGCTTGAACATATTCAAGAATTGCGCAGAGAATTTCCGGATAAACCGCCGGCTCGAGTATGTTTTCCAAGCGCCAATGAATTACAAAATTTAAATACGGAAATACAATTTGTGCTAAAAACAGGCCAAACTAGACCCAAGAAAGAAGGAGAAACACTGGGAGAATTTAAATACGGCGATTATGAAAAAGCCAATAGGTTACTATACGCCCTTGCCAGATTGGCAATGCCGGAAATCAATATCGTGAGTTCGGAGCGAGATACTCCGGAAATGCTTGAGGAGTTAGATAAATACGCCACCTGTACGACTCTAGGAGTCAAACCCGGCGTTGGCGGAAATTCAGGTATTCCTTTGGATCGGATGGCATCAAAAAGAGATATTGAGGCGTATGATAAAGCGAAAGAAGAAGGGAAAATTACCACCTTTTCTCAATCAACGGTTTTCCCGCGAAATCCCAAAGAGACAATAATAAGTATGAAAGAAAGTGGATATAATCCTATTATCAATCTCGGTGCGAAGAATTTACAATAATAGTAGGAGCAAACTAAAACCCCCAATTTCCTATAGGAAGTTGGGGGTTTTGTAATTCGGATGTGAGTTTAAAATCTGACGAAGTTTTGTTCTTGGTTGACGGTGTAGGGCATAAGCGCCATAAAGCGCGCGCGTTTGATGCTTTCGGCGAGCAGGCGCTGGTGTTTGGCGCAGGTGCCGGTTTTTCTTGGCGGGTACATTTTGGCTTGCATAGAGACGAACTTTCTCAAGAGAGCCGTGTCTTTGTAGTCCACCCACTTAACATTATTGGAGCAGAAATAACAGGTCTTTTTTTCCTGTTTGAATTCTTCCTGCGGAGTTAATTTGATTCTTCTTTTGATAGCCATAATCGCTACGCTTAAGTTGAAAGTCTATAAAGTTTATAAAGTAGAAAGTCATTGAGTCGCTTCGCGACATTTTCAGACTTTTGACTTTAAGGACTTCATAAATTTTGACTTAGAACGGTATATCTTTAATTTCTATTTCATCTTCTTGTGGCGTTACGTCTTCCTGCACAGCGGATGATCCGGCTGGCGTGTAGTCGCTCCGCCCGCCTCCGCCCCCCGCTTTCGGACCCATTTGCATATTCTCGGCGATAATTTCTGTTTTGAATTTTTTAACACCGTCCGTGCCTTCCCATGATCTTGTTTCAATGCGTCCTTCCACGAAAACTAGTTGTCCTTTTTTAAGATATTGAGCGCAGATATCGCCCAGCTTGCCCCAGGCGACGATGTTGTGGAATTCCACTTTCTGTTGTTTCTGGTTTTGCTGGTCGGTATAAAAGCGGTTGGTGGCGATGCCGAAGTTAGTCACAGTCTGCCCCGACGGGGTGGTGCGCGATTCCGGATCACGCGTAATATTGCCTAAAACAAACGCTTTGTTGAAATTCATAATCGCTACGCTTAAGTTGAAAGTTAAAAGTGTAAAGTTAAAAGTTATTGAGCCGCTTCGCGGCATTCCTAAACTTTATGAACTTTTGACTTTACTAACTTTACGAACTTACTTATTTAATATTTCCTCCAGTTTTTTATCCAGCTCTTCCAGTTCCACTTTGTGTTCTTCCAGATGCGACACGGCGTCTTCTTTTTTGAAAATTGACTCTTCCTCTTTCGCTTTGTGCATCATTTTCTTGACCTTCTCCTGCGCACTGACGCTTTGGGTTGATTTTTTCATCTGAGCCGATTGTTTCGTGGTGACAGTGATAAGCAGGTGGCGCAGGACGGAGGAATCCAGAGTCAGCGCGTCGCTGATTTCCCGCACGCTCTTGGGCGATGAGGAAAAATGAAAATACCCGAAAAACCCTTCTTTGTGGCGTCCGATCGGGTAAGCTAGTCGGCGCCGGTGGGGGATTTCTTCTTTGGCGACCTCGCTCTTTTTACTGGTTATCAGCCCTTTTATCTTATTGATATGCGAAACAATCTCATCCTCTTTAATCTGAGGCGAGATGAAATAAGCCAGTTCGTATAAATTTTGTTTTATCTCCTCTGATGCCATAATGGAGGATATATTATTATAAACTGAAAAAAAATGCAATAGCGATAAAGAAATCCCCGGGTGATGTTTCCCGGGGACTGAGCGGATTTGATTAATCCGTTGTTTTTTGGGGCGGATGGAGCCGGTGTCAGTTTACGCTTTAATTCAAGCAGCGACTCCTGAACGGAATAAAGGTTTTCCAACTCTTGCGCGGCTTTCGCGAGAGAAGCGTTGGCGCTCTTAATATTGTTTGATTTAAGCGCTTGTTCGGCGTTATGAATCTCGTTGGCGCATTGATCCACAAGACTCATCGTTATCGTTGTCAGCTCGGAGAGATCAGAGTCCTTTATGTATGGTTTTAATCCGTCTATCAAGCCAATAATCTTAATCCTGATCTTGTTGTATGACGCCCTATGTTTTTCTATCTGCCATTTTATTTCATCCGGAGATTTCAAGTACTGATGACTGAAAACATGCTCCAGATTACCCGCCTCTGTTTTCAGGCGAACAACCTCTTTGCCGACTCCCCGTATTGCCAAGAGAAGTCCTGCTAAAACTATTGTTAAGACAATAAGATACGGCCACTTCATCGCAATCACCCCCTTTCAATTTATAAATGTTTTTATAGGTATTTAAAATGAATAATCGCGATTTGTCAAATAAAATGCTTTTATGCTATCATTACAAATATGCCCAGTAATACAACTTTGATTGCGTATTTTGGGACATAATTAATCTTACCAGCCAACAAGAAGGTAATGACTATAATTTGCTCTCAGACGCCAGTCGGTCATTATCAAAGTTGATATACTGGGTATGGACATTGATCCGATACAATTAAAAATTAAGGAATTGGCCGGCAAATACCATCTTTCGCTGGTGTTGCTTTTTGGTTCGCGCGCGACTGGAAAAATTCACTCCCGCAGTGATTTTGACGTGGCTTATTTAAGCGAAAAACCGCTGGATCTTATGGACGAGGCGAGGATGTTGTGCGACTTGATGCCGATATTCAGATCGGATAAAATTGATCTGGTGAATCTGAAAAAAGCCCCGCCGCTTTTAATGAAGCGTGTTTTTGACAGCCATCAGGTTTTATTCTGCGCGGACAAGGCGCAATATTTCAGCTATCAAATGTACGCGCTAAGGAGATATATTGAAGCAAAGCCGCTTCTGGATTTAAGATCTGATTATTTGCGTTATCGCGTCAAAAAATATAAGCAAGAATTAAAATATGCTTGATAAAGCGCTTGTTAAAGCTAAACTGAATAATATTGTTGAATATATTGATGAGCTGGGACGAATCGTAGCGATGCCTGAAAATGAAATTAAAAACAATTATCTTGTGTATCATACGGCGGAACGATTGTTGCAGTTGATTGCCGATACTATGACCGATATCAATATGTATTTGATCAAGGAGAAGAAATTAAATGTCCCCGATGATCTTCAAAGCACTTTTCGCACTTTGGCCGATAACGACATTTTGCCGAAGGATTTTGCCGATCAAATCGCGCCGGTTGTCGGCATGAGAAATCTGCTGGTCCATCGCTATGAAAAATTGGATCGCGACGTCTTTGTTCGCAAATTAAAGAAAAATTTTCCCGATTTTAAAAAATACACGATTTTCATTGAACAAATTTTATAACTATGTTTTTATAGGGTATGCAAATCCAAAAAATATACATCGGCGGGTGGTTTCAAAGGACGACATTGCATATGTCCGAGGTTTGGGATTTTTTGAAATACGGGAAATCCCAGCTTGATTTTCCACCGGAAGAGCTGGCGAAGGCGCGGGAGGTTTTGGCCGTCTCCGAAGTTGTCAGAGAGAACGGGCCGTTGGAATATCTGGCCGTCAAAACCAATCTGGGTATAAATTTTCGGATTTATGAAGACGGGCTAATAGTATTAGAAAAAGATTTTGTTTCGCTCAAAAGCGATTTCAAAGAGATCAGGGAATATTATGAAAGCAAGCTATCCAAAAGTTTGTCTCTGATTTTTTCCAAAGGCGCGCCGGTGCCGAAAGAACTGGCCAACATTAAAACTATTCTGCCTTATATCCTTAATGTCGCTGACGCCGAGAGAGGGGATGTAGAGCAGTTATTCAAAGATTTTTCCGAAGATATTTATTCGGTTCTTTCCACGCAAAATGTGGAAGTGTACCGGGCGGCCGGCATTATTCTGATTAATAACTTGCGCGATGAAAATTTGGCGCGCGAGGTGATAGAGTCGCAGATATTTTTCCGCGACTTTAAATCACAGCTTCATCGCTATTTGAATATTCACCGGATTATTTGGGAAAAGATAGACCAAATCAAAGAGCGGGGAGCGATTAAAGGTACGGAAATTGACGCTTTGAGAAACGAGCTTTCCTTGTATCAGAAAACCATCAACTTAATCGGCGCGCGCATTGAGCAAATGGATGTTTACGTGCATACGCGTTCTAAAATCACCGATACCAGAAAAATTGACGAGTATCTCCAGCCGTTATTTCAATTCAAGTTTGAAACACTGCTGGATACGCAGGAGTATATGAAGCAAATGTGGGTGATGACGCAAAGCTATCTTGATTCCACCCTGGAGCTTTTCAACGATCTTCAGGCTAAAAGCACCAAAAACACCATTTCTTCTTTGCAGTTGATCACCACCATCGGCGTCGTGGCGGCGATTTTGGGCTATTTGGGTAAAGACGCTCTTCCTAAGTTCACTGCCATCGGATTGGTTTATTTTTCACTTTTGCTTGCGATGACCTACATCATCAACTTCGCCGTCTCCCGCCTCTACAAAAACAAAAAATACCCCATCAAAGCGCGGGATATTGTGAGAGATATAAAGTGAAAATTATAAATTATTAAACACATGAAAGCTAATTACATATTTTTTGCTTCCCTATTCATATTTACCATCCTTCTTTTTCTATTGCCGATCGGTTTTATTTCATCTGACCTCGGCAATGCTATCTTAACCATCAGCACTTTTTTGTTTGGTATCATGGCCGGTTTTTATATTGTTATCACCACTACGGATTATAATAGCGTGAAATCCATTCTTGCTTCTGAAACGGCGGCTCTGATTTCTTTATATCAAAACGTGCTTATTTACGATAAGCAGTCGGCGGAGAAACTATCTTTGTTGATAGACGAATATGTGCGGAATACCTTGAATTATGAAATTATAAATTACGTGAGGAATACTCATCGTCAATTTCAGAATATCCAAAGTGCGGTACGTGATTTACCGATCCATGATAACTTAAGTTCTGTATACGAAAGCATACGCAATGATATGAGTAATTTTATTATCGCGAGGCAACAATTAACTGTTCTCGGAGCAAAAACGCTTTCAATATTTCAATGGGTTGTCATTTTTGTTCTTGCTTTAATTCCTTTAGTTTCACTTTATGGATTGCGCACGGGGGAAATATTTTTTGATATTGTCACGGTTATTGTTTCTGTTGCCGTAGCGCTGATTTTAGTTTTAATACGAGATTTGGATTTCTATGTTTGGAATGAAAAAACATTTAGTTTTGAAATTTTTGAAAATGTTTTTATAGCAATCGATCAGCTGCCTTTTTATCCGGCGGAATCCATCCAAAAAGGAAGAGTGCGTCCGGTAGAGAATGAATACAGATTAGGAACGTATGTCGATTTTCCTAAGACTCTGGAAAGAAAAATTGAAGTGATCAAATAAAAAATAAATTGTTAATCCGTGTAATTTCAATACAAACTATGGAAGTTATATCAGATAAAGCACAATTAACTTAAAAATTATGTCAAACGAATTAGGGGAAATTTCCAAAAGAATATTCTGTCCATAAAGCGGGAGGAGGGGGATGTGTTCGATGCAGATCTGGAATTTGAAAGATATTGACAATTCTGCGAAATAAACGATACTTTATATATGCAAGGTAAAAATAAACAATTAGTTAGGATTTTGGAAAGCGAACTTAAAAGCGCTCTGAAAAAAGGATGGTCTTTCCTTCTGCTCGGTCCGCGCCAAACCGGTAAAACCACCCTAATTAAAAATATTCTGCTAAATACAGGCAATAAAGCTGAATATTATTTACAAGATCCGTCAGCGCGGCTCGAGCTGGAAGCCGATCCGGGGCGGATTATCCGGCAAGTTGAAGCGATGAAGGGCAGACCGGTCGTATTCGTGGATGAGGCGCAGAAAGTGACTGAGGTTTTTGACGCGGCTCAGTTTCTAATCGACAAAAAGAAAGCCAGTTTCATCTTAACCGGATCTTCCGCCCGCAAACTAAGAAGAAAGGGAGCGAATTTGCTTCCAGGAAGAATCAAAAGATTTTATCTTGATCCTTTGTGTTGGGCGGAGCTTGGTTTGATCAAGGAGAATAATATCGTTAAACTTGCGGCAAAAAACATCAACCAAAATTCAAAATATTCATTTTCCGACTCGCTTGTCTACGGTTCTTTGCCGGCCATCGCAAGAATGAGAGAAAGCGAGCGCGGCGATGTTCTGCGGTCATATACGGAGATATATCTTGAAGAAGAAATCAGAGCCGAAGCTTTGTCGCGCAAAATAGGCGCTTTTTCCAGATTTTTGGAATTGGCGGCCGCGGAATCGGGAACCAGCCCCAATCTAACGAAGCTTTCCAATGAATCCGGCGTCAGCGCTCCAGCCATAAAAGAATTTTATCGGATTCTTGAAGATACTTTAGTGGTTGAGAGAGTTGATCCATTTTTGCGCAATTCCCGAAAGCGGATTCTATCTTCCCCGCGCTATTATTTTTTTGACATCGGAGTGCGTAACGCTTTGGCGCGATTGCCTCTTTCGCGCGGCCTGGTCAATGCCCAAAAAGGAATACTTTTTGAACACGCCGTTATTTTAGAAATCAAGAGAAGAATCAGAGCGCTGGGCAAGAATTATAAAGTACATTATTGGAGGACTTCCGGCGGGGCGGAGGTTGATTGCGTTATCGATTTGGGCGATGAAGTTATCCCGATTGAGATTAAAAGCTCAAAAACAGTTTCCTTATCGGAGCTAAAAGGATTATCAAGTTTTTTAAACGAATATAAAAAAATAGCCAAGCAAGGATATATCATCAGCTTGGAAGGGAAGAAAGAAAAATTGGCTGAAAATATAATCCGTTTGCCGTGGAATGAGATTTAACTTAGTAAGCGCGATATGTCCAATTACAGCAAGACTAACATTGAATACGCGCAAGTTTGATAAATCATGGATTTCCGCTTTCGCGGGAATGACAGTCATGGATATTTCGTAATTCAAAGTAAAGTATCAATATTCCAATGATCACAAAATACATTTTTCTAATATTGATAACACTGGCGGTTGCGTTGGAGGTAGCGGCCGATGTGCTGTTCAAAAAGTGGTCGCTGGGGAGCAAAAGTTATTGGCTCATCATCGGGCTTGTCATATATATGGTCGGCACCACATTTTGGGCTTACTCTTTAAAATACGGGCATCTTTCAAAAGCCATTTCCATTTTCGCGATTTTAAATTTGGTTATTCTCGTATTGGTCGGCGTTTTTATTTTTAAAGAAGATTTGTCCTTAACAAATAAGATCGGTATCATTCTCGGAATAATAGGCATCATATTGATTGAGATATAAAAACAAATATACTCAATGAAATTACCGTCGTTTGCAAAAAACCGCTTATTTAAGCGGTTTTTAGTTATTTTTGACGTGATTTTCGTTGCTGGGCTTGACAAGACTTTAAAATCTGTTATAATGGCGACATACGATGAAGAAGATAAGATTTTGAATTTTGTTTGAAAACTAAATGTGATTGCGTGAAGGAGAGAGCATGCGATTGCGAAACAATAAGTATAATAACGGTTTTTAGTTATCGGCTGAAAGGTCTCTCCTGATGGTTTTTATAACCTCAAGATAGACCTTCCAGCCGATTTTTATTTCAGCTGGGAAAGGATAGTTCTTTTAAACAAAACATACCGCGATTCCCGACGGCAATATCGGGACAAAGGAGAATGAGATGATAGATAAGATAATTGAAACAATGTTTCAGAAAATAACGAACAGCGTCATTGCGTTGACGCTAACATTGGGCGTTTGCATCATTGCATTCAACAGCGACTCGGGTTTTGAATTGATTGGTATAGGAGTGGTGTTCGGGTTAGGGTTGGTGAGTTGTCTAGTGGAGTGGGATAGCGTAGTGTGTAAATGTGAAAGAGGAAGGATATCAGCGGCGAGTTCATTTGTGATAGCGGTGGGTTTTACAGTCTGCATTATATCGGTCGGGCTTTTAAAGACCGTATTAATCGGCTGGCTAATTTTGATTTTAATTTTAGTGATATCCGCAGTAATTATGTAGGCGGGGCACTGTTGATGAAATTGTTGGGGAGAGAGTGTCGTTAATTCGCCACCAGGAGAAAGATGCTATGACGCAAATCAAAGTCAAAACATCTTTCTCCCTTTTTTTGAGTTCGTCACAATAGTGTGGCGGATTCAAAGAAAGTTAGCACATTCAAATGGAAAGGAGGTGAGAGAATGAAAAGAATAGCGCTTGTAATAGTGTTGTTCCTGGCACTTGTCGCTCCGGCTGTGTTTGCTCAAGAGACGGAAGTCGGATTGAGCGAAATCGGCTGGGGTAACTTTGAAGGGAAGCGCGTGGTTGTGCATCTGTATGACCCGCTTTACGGCGACGAGGCGGATGTGTTTCGCTCCGCTTTCCAAGAAGTTAAGGAGCGGCTTCCTGATGGGGATTCGTACGCCGCAGTTGTGAGATTCCCCGAGGTGGGTCGCTACCACGTTCGCTTGTCCGATGGCGCCGAGCATGCAGTTTATGCTGTCGGCATCGGCAGTACTTTTGAAGCGGCTGTTGGAGATCTTGTCCGAGATCTCCAATCAAGATAGCCGCATCGCCCTCTAAAGTTTTGCAAAGCAAAATTTTAGAGGGCCTCTTTCAGAACTCATGATTTATTTTCATGATTCGTGGCTTCTGAAAGGGAATACAAGTTTATCTTGGATTACGAAATTCCAGCGACTGTCATTCCCGCGGAAGCGGGAACCCAGGATTTATCAGATTCTACTGGATTCCCAGTCAAGCTGGGAATGACAGAAAGGCGAGTTTCGTAATTCAAGGAAGTTTAATGTTTCTTTCCAAAGGGCTGTGAGTTGGGGCGATGGAATCGGATTTCTTGGGCGGTGTGAAAGACTCTCTCCTTTATACTGAACAAAGATCTGTATAATTTCTATCGCTTCGCTCGCGGCTTTTTGGAAGGAAATTAAAATGAAACGCGAAAATTTTCTTTTTTGAGTCCGTAAATTCAATTTTATGGATTCAAGGTGAGAAAAGTTTTTTAACAACCAAATAACCCGCGGTCCCGACGGTTTCGGGATAAAGGAGGAGTGAGATGATAAGTTTATTGAAACTAATCATAGCTGTAATCATCATAGGTCTAGGCGCAAAATGGAGCTTGGAGTATGATGAAAAGACCAGGGACAGAAAGATAAATATAACCAAGACTACCATTTCAGTGGCGATTTTGATAGCGTATCTAATTATAATAGTACCCGCTATAGGCGTGGTAGATTCTGGTTATCGGGGAGTTGTGATAAGGCTGGGCGCAGTCACGGGCCGCGTATTACCAGAAGGTATTTATGTTGTTACTCCGCTTTTGGAAAGAGTAGAAGAAATGAGCGTTCAGGTGCAGGCCGAAACTTCTGATGCAAGCGCTGCGTCTAAGGATCTGCAACAGGTAGAAACAAAAGTGACACTGAACTATACACTTGACCCTTCAAGAGTGGCAGAAATTTACCAACAACTGCGGCAAGATTATGTTATCCGTGTTGTAAATCCTGCCATTCAGGAGTCTGTGAAGTCCTCTACTGCCCAATTTGAGGCGGAGAAGTTGGTTACAGAACGGCCGCTTGTGAAGGAAAAAATTGAGCAGGTTTTAGTGAAAAGGCTAGCTGAATTCGGGATAAAGGTAGATGCCGTAAACATAACTGACTTTGATTTTTCAAAATCTTTCAATGAGGCAATTGAATTGAAAGTGAAGGCCAGTCAGGAAGCATTAAAAGCTCAACGCGACTTGGAGAGGATTAAGACCGAGGCTCAGCAGAAAATTGAAACAGCCAAAGCTGAAGCCGAATCTCTAAGAATTCAGCGCGAACAAGTCACCCCACAATTGATTGAGCTTCGGAAGATTGAAGCTCAAATAAAGGCCATTGAAAAGTGGAATGGCATAATGCCACAGGTAGTGACAGGTGGCAATGGAGGCAGCCCGGTGCCGATAATGGATGTATTCCAATATAACCAAAAACACTAACTCCTCCGACAACTCTAAAGCCGGGAAACAGAAATGTTTCCCGGCCATTTTTTTATTTTATAATTTTCATCGCGATCGTTGGAATTTCTTTGATGAAGAATTTTTTTACTTTTTTCCAGTCGGCGGGGAAGCAGATTTCCGGCCCCGGGTCGCTCTCCGCGTCTTCAAAATACACCATGCTCTTCAATATATGGTGATAGTCGTGAGCCACCATCGGATATTGCGCTTTGAGCCGTTTGATAATGTTTTCCAGTGGCTCAACATTGTGGGCGCACCAGTATAGGTCAAAAAAATCACGTTTTCTTCCGCGCTGAGAAATGGCGGTTATTTTCATTACACCTATATCAATCCGGTCCAGCACGCGGATTGTTCCGTGCCGCAACGGCTCTTGTTTCGGAATAAAAAAAGGATAAGCGATAAAACTGACTTTGGCACCGAACAGCTTGGCGTATATCGTGTTTTTTTCCTCAACCTCAATTTCCAGATTTGAGTTTTCGGCAAAGTTGGCGAGCAGTTTCTTTTCATTAAAGTTTTTATCTTCGCTGAAAAAATCCAAGTCAACGGATTTGCGGTGGCCGGCCTGAAGCGCCAGCGCCGTCCCACCGGCTAAATACCAACTTGACTGTTTCAACCACTCTTCTTTAGATAAAAAATCAAGAGCTTTTTTTGTTTGGCGGGGCAGTGTTTCGTAATGCCATTTTATTTTTTGAGGATCAATGTCCATAATGCTTTTGTCCTCGGCCGCAAGCACCGAGATTTGGTCACCACTCTTTTTAGCAGTCTTTTATCATAAAAATCCAAAACCCACCGCGCTTCTTTGTCTCGCCCCAAGTCAGCCACTCTCTCAATAATATATTGAGCGTGTTTTTTGACATCAATATTGCGCGGATTAGTGTCCCAAAAAAGCTCCGGCCGAAATCTCATAATCTTTTTTGTTTTGCGCGAAGTTTTCATGCTTTAATTATACCAGAAATCACCTTGATTTTCAATATAATTGTAACTATAGATAAATTAGATTTTGACTTTTCCCCACTCTTTTATCTCACGGCCGTACGATAAAAGAGTGGGTGGGGGCGGATGTGGGAAAGTCGGTTGTGGAAAGCCGCTATTTACAAACTCGGCGGGGGTGGGTATGATAGGAGAAGTCAAAAGTCCAAAGTTAAGATTTAAAGTTGAGTAAAAAATATGGCGAACAGATGGGAACAATTTCCAGAAGAACATCCCGCTTATAAAGCGGCAAATGAAGATCTGGAGATTAAAAATGAGGAAGAATTGAGAATAGCAAAAAAAGCGGCAAAGATCGGACAGTCACATCAGCCGGATTTAAGTATTAACACAGAAGCTGAATTGAAGGAGGCAAAAGAAATGGCAGGCGTAGAGACTCACGAAGATGTGGTGAAGAGGTTAAAAAATATTGAGGATAAAGATGCGGTAACTAAAATGGTAGAACGTATTCTAGAACTGAAAAAACATATTCTAGAACAAGATATAAAAGAAGGAGATCGTGTAATAATTTATTGTAAGAACGGCGAAGTAGAAGAAAATAATGTAGTAGATCTCTATCGAAGTAACCCAAGATTCCTTGTTCTCAAAGAAGATGAATCAAATAAAGTAGTTATTAAATTAGAGGATATAGCGGATATAGAAAAGGTAAGGCATTCGATTTAACTTTTCTATTAATATTTTTCACTCATACTATGCACTAATGGCACATGGTATGAGTGAAATTTAAATCTTAAACTCTATCACATCTCCGTCTCGGACGATGTATTCTTTGCCTTCGGTGCGGAGGAGGCCTTTCTCGCGGGCGAGAGCGTAGAAGCCGGCGTCTAATAGTTTTTACCAGTTGATCATTTCGGCGCGGATGAATTTTTTCTCAAAATCAGTGTGGATTTCGGCGGCGGCTTGCGGGCAGTCGGGTTATTGCCATATCTATCTCCGTTATGTTAATATTTAAGCATCTTCATGAAGTATTTTCTAACAAAACATGCGAAAGAACGCATGACGGAGAGATTCATTCCGGAAAGGATTATTGCAAACGCTATCACTAATCCGACCAGCATACTTTATGATGATAACGATAGACTATTAATAAAGAAGTTATATAGAAAAAGAAACAAAGAGCGGCTTTTGCTGATAGCCGGTGAGATGATAGAAGATAAGTTGAAAATAATCACAGTTATTGATACATCCAAAATCAATAAATATTTATGAACAAGCAAAATATCAAAATTTCATATGATAAAGACAGCAAAGTTCTTTCAATTAATATGAAAAAGGCAAAAAGCGTGGATTCTGATATTCATGGCAATGTTGTTGTTGATTATGATAAGCAAGGTAATGCGGTGAGGGTGAATTTTTACGATTTCAATTTCAATGCCTTCAAGGCTGGCCGCAGAGCTTTAAGCGGCTTTGCTACGCATCATCATAGATCTCTTGTGTCCGCAAGGTAATTAAATTTGATTCGCGCAGAAAAACTATCAGGAATTATTTCTGATAGTTTTTTATTTTTTCGTTACTATCTTTGAATTACGAAATGATATTTTTTGCGTCATTCTGAGGGAGTCGGCGACCGAAGAATCTAGTATTTTGCTTAATTTTTTAGAGATTCTTCGCAAGCTCAGAATGACAAATCCATGTATTTCGTAATTCAAAGTTACTATCTTATTCGGCCGGATAAAAGAGTAGGCGGGGCGGATGCGGACAAATAAATTTGTTTTTTTAAATCTCACCAGTTGAACGGCCGTTCAATAGGTGAGATTTAAATATGGTTCGGACGCGGTGGTTGTGGATAAGCGGGGTTTACCCCACACTTAGTTTGCGCGGCCGCGAGGCATCTGAAAACACTAGTGAGAGTAAAAAGTTATCCACAGCGCAAACTAAGTGTGGGGTTTACAAACTCGGCTGGGGGAGGGGTATGATAGGAGGAGTTAAAAATCCAAAGTTAAAAAGTTTAAAGTTAAATCAAAAATATGCCCGGCAGTGAAACTCTGACTGGTTTGTTTAAAAACCATCTAAACTAACGGACGCATATTAATATAATTTAAAAACGAGCTTGATGATCGCTGGCTAATGCAATTGTCAAAGTTCTACTGCCGGGTATGGAAAAAGAACCAAAAAATTGGTCGGAACACCCGGCCTACAAAGAAGAGGATCTAGAAATTAAAAATGAAGAAGAATTAAAAGAAGCTAAAGAAGCGGCGGGAGTGACGAGTCTTTCGGAAGCGGGGTTAAGGCATTATGAAGAAGGTGGATTAAAAAAAATAATTAATGTTGGCAGAAAAACAGTTGAAATTCAAAAAATAATGGAAAATATAAGGACAGGTGATTTTATCGAGGTTGTACGACCTTGGGGTGAAGGTGATACATTGAAAACTTATGGAGTATTTGGAGGTTTTGATGGTGATTTGAGAACAATAGTTTTAAGTAACTCAATACAAGATAGGTGTGATAAAGAAACCGGATTGCCTATTTACGCAGCTTCCAGTCCAGGAATAAAAAGAGTTCATCTTAATGACGATATTGATTATCAGATTAATAAGATCAACGAAGATCCCGATGATTTTTATGCAAGGATCCATCCTTCCTAAAGGAGGAGGTGAATGATAAAGTTTTAGTTCAAAAAGACTCCGGCGACTTTTTGCCGGAGCTTTTTTATATTCAAATTTTAAACTCTACCACATCACCGTCTTGCACGACATACTCTTTGCCTTCGGTGCGGAGGAGGCCGCGGTCGCGAGCGGCGGGGTAGGAGCCGGCGTCTAATAGTTTTTGCCAGTTGATTACCTCGGCGCGGATGAATTTTTTCTCAAAATCGGTGTGGATCTCGGCGGCGGCTTGCGGGGCCTTGGCGCCTTGGCGCACGGTCCAGGCGCGGGTTTCGTCTTCGCCGGTGGTTAAGTAAGTTATCAATCCCAAAAGCTGGTAGCTTTTTTTGATTAACTCATCTAAACCTGACGCTTCCGGCAAGCCGAACTCTTTTTTGTACGATGCGCGTTCTTCTTCGGAAAGTTCGTTAAGCTCCAGTTCTATGGCGGCATCAAGCGCGACATAAACGGCGTTATTTTTTTGGAAATAATCCGTTAATTTTTTATATCGTTCGTCGTTCATTTCATCTAAATTCTGCCCGCCGAATTTTTTATTGAGCACGTATAAAATCGGTTTGGCGGTGAGCAGGTTTAATTCTTTTAAGAAGGGCAACTCCACTTCGGAAAAATTGGAAGCTAAGCTTCCTATAGGAAGCTTAGCTTCCAGAAGAATCGTCTTCATTTTTTCCAGCACGGCTTTGCGAGCGATTGCTTCCTTATTAGTTCCGCTTTTGGCTTCTTTGGCGGTTTGTTCCAGCCGTTTCGCGACGGTGGCGAGGTCGGCAAAAATCAGTTCTAAATTTATGATTTCAATATCGCCGAGCGGGTCAACGCGCTTTTCCACGTGCGTGATATTCTGGTCTTCAAAAATGCGCACCACTTGAGTGATTGCTTTAGTTTCGCGGATGTGCGAGAGGAATTGATTGCCCAGCCCTTCGCCCTGGCTCGCGCCGCGCACCAAGCCAGCGATGTCCGTGAATTCTATTACCGTCGGCGTGATTTTTTTAGAATGCGAAAACATCGCCAGCTTTTCCAGCCGTTCGTCCGGCATAGCGACCACACCCACATTCGGGTCGATGGTGCAAAAAGGATAGTTCTGGATATCAACTTGTTTTTTAGTCAGCGCTTTGAAAAGCGTTGATTTGCCGACATTAGGCAGGCCGACTATTCCTATAGAGAAAGACATGGTCGTATAATTTAAAATTCAATATGACGAGGTCGGGTTTCCAACAACGGGAATCATACCAAACTCCTATGTTTATTTCGAAGACAAATAGCTCTAGATGCAACCGAAAGTCAGCGGGTGGAAGCCCGACCTCGATAACTCATTGGCAGGTCGGATTCAGCGGGCGGAGGTCGAACCTCTATTTGCCGACATTGGGCAGGCCGACAATAGCGATAGAAAATGACATAGAGGGATTGTATTAGAAAGATAGTCAGAATGCAAATCATCGCGAAAAATTTTCTTGACAAGATTGCAATGATGATTTATTATAACCGATATTATTCCAGTTGTTTAACAATTTTTAGTTGAAATCCAAGGATTATCAGCTAAAACCATTTTCTCAAGGGGGAATGGCAATCGCGGCAATAACCGCAAGGAGGAGTGTCATGGAAGAGAAAAAAAGCGAAACTTTTTTCAAAATTGATTCGGCAAAAAGCAGTTTTTTGGACATGATTGCAGATCGTTTTATCACTTCTTTGTCTATAACTGAACGGGTTGATGAAATTAGAGAAACTTTTGAGCTTGCCGTTAGATCACACAACGACGAGGCGGCATTAGGACTATTGCGGGTACTGGACAGAGTTTACTGTGTTTTAGATCCGGAGAAGTTTCATTCTTGGTTGAAAGATTTTTACTGGGATTTGCCGGATGCTAAAAAAGTCGGTACTCGATACAACGAATTCAGCAAAAAGTACGATGATGTGTTTGAAGCAACATTAGTTGAGACAAAGATGTATATGATAGGACAGATTATTCATGAATGGAAACCGGAAGAGCTGACCGAGTCCAGCATTGACGCATTTCGTTTTATTATTGCCGCTTTTGAACCTCGGCCAAAAGAATGGAGGAAGCAAGAAGGGGGATCTGTGTATGAAACAATGACACAGGGACGTCGTGTGTATAAAGAGGAAAAGGATAGGATCTTGCAAATGATTCGTACTCATGTTGAATGGCGCCAGAAGACGGAGCATTTAAACCAGTGGATTAAGCAACCAGCAGTGCCGTATGAGATACAGAAAGTCCTTATCATCGCCCGGGCTCGGAATGGCGGCATGGAATTGGCATTGGAGGATATTCGTCATAGTGAAATATTACAACCCCTTGGCACAGATAAGCGTTCGCAGGCCGCGTTGGAACTGCATAAAAAGATTTGCCTTAAAATTGCCGTACTTGACGCTGAGGTAAGTCGATTGATCGTCGCCATGAAGAAGATTCATAACTATGCTAAAATCGATGTGATTGGGGCATCGGAAACAGTGATGGGCGATATCATAATTTCTTATCCGGATCCGGATTTCTCATTAGTTAGAATTACAGTTGAACTGGAGAAAGATTGCACAGAGGCACTCGGGCGCGATATATTCGACAGAGCGCGCAGGCATGTGGAGAAGTGGATCAATACAAGCGATATTGCTTCTAAGTCGGATATTTCTTTAGGAGTATTCGGAGGAATAGATAACATAAAATTGAGTTGGATATTCACTAAATAAAGAATCCAATATTTTAAAAATTCAAAAAGCCCATTTCTGAAATTTCAGAAATGGGCTTTTAATTATGCGCATGCGAAAGACTTGGGATTACAGACTATTGATATAAGACTGCCTGTGTATAACTATTTTTGTGTTAGCGGGCGGATGAGGTATAATATAATTAATGATATTAAAATTAAATAATTAATTTATATAAAAAATATGAGAAAAAATATTTTCTCCGTTTTTGTTTTTATGGCGGCGCTGTTGGGCGGCGTTTTTTTATGGTCGAACGCGTACGCGGCCGCTCCGCAGATTACTAATGCAAAGTACAAAGCCGCCGGCAATTCGCCCAAAGTCGCGGTTTTTTTTGATCAAGGCGTCCAGCGCGTTGGCGGGGGAGGCGATTTAACTCCGGCCGATTTCACGCTGGGAGGCGCGTCCAGTACCGGCGCGACTATAAATAACGTATGGGCGAACGATTTGGACAATATTTATGTTTTGACCTTAAACGCCAACGTGAACGCGTCGGCGCCAGGGTTGTGGACGGTCGCCGCTTCTTCTACTGTTAGGAATCAAGCCAATGAAACGGCTACCACCACCGCTGTTGATCTGAACGGCAAAGGGGATAATGGCGCGCCGAGTGTTTTGGGCGTCTTTCAATTTGACTCGAACTTTTTAGGCGTGATGTTTTCCGAAGAAGTAGACGCGCAAACCGCGACTTCTTCCGGGAGCTACGCTAACTTTTTAACCGCTGCCGGCGGAGACGCACCCGGGCTTCAGGATCGGCTTTTGGCTCCAGAATTATCGTTTGCCGCCTTACAAACTACTGCTTCCACCACGCTCGGATGGGGGGCCGGCAATTCCATTGATATCGGAAGCATCCGGGATTTGGTGGACAATCCGATCGCGGCGACTTCCACTTACACTATTTTGCCCGCAATTAAGATCAGCGAAGTAAAAGCGGAAGCGGCTTCGGCCAACACGCAGGATGAGTTTATTGAACTTTATAATTTTGGCGGTACGGTGACGTTTTCCACCAGCACCCTGTTTCTCCATTTAAGAAATGGAGCCGTCGATACTGTCGTGCCTTTGAATTTGTCTAAAAACCAGATCCCGAGCATGGGTTATTATCTTATAGGAAACCAGACCGGCTATAGCGGCGGTCTGTCTTTGGATGCGAGTTATTCCAGTTCAACCGACATTTTGACCGCTAATTCCGGCGTGTATATTTCCGCGAGTTCCACTCCAAACGCGCTGGTGATTGATCTTCTAGGTATGGGTTCAAGCGCAATCAAGGAAACGGCCACGACCACCGCGCTGGCGGCCGGCAAATCATACGAAAGAAAAGCGCAGCCGACTTCCGCCACTTCCACGATGGCGGTCGGGGGCAGTGAGGAGTTCAAAGGCAACTTTTACGATTCAAACAACAATAGCCAGGATTTCCTTTTGCGTAATACGCCTCAACCGCAAAATTCAATGTCGCCGAGCGAATTTCCGTTTGGTCAACCCGGACAAAATGATACCGGCGCGCCGCAGGTGATGGGTTCTTTCCCAAGTGGTATGCCGGGCGAGATGGTGGCCAACAATTTGAGTTACGTTGGTTTCAACTTCAATGAACCGATGCAGGAAAATACCATCTCTCTTTCAACCGTACAGCTTTACGCTAATTCCGCTCCGGCAACCAATCTTTGCTCCTCCGTTTCATATAGTAATTTTCCAACACCCGGCAATCCGCCCGGCAAATGCGTTGTGAGTTCGTCGCTCGCGGCGGAAACGCACACTTTCAAAATTTTCGGCGACCCAGCTAATGGCACGTCTTCTACTGCCGTGCGTGATGTTGCCGGCAATGCTTTGAACCAGCCGGGCGCCAATAATGGGGTTTCCGGAAACTATGTCATCACATTCACGCCGTCTTCCGGAGGAAGCAACTATACATTTATGGCTCCGCCGGTGTTTGTGATGGGTTCTCTGCCTTTCCCGGGTGCGGTGAATATTCCGACCAATATTCAGAAAGTATATGTTAAATTTTCCGGCGATGTGGCGACGAGCACGTTGAATACTACAAACGTCAGATTGGTTAAAGTGTCGGACAGCTCCGTTGTTTCTTTAAGTTCCGTTACTTCCAGCGCTTCCGAATCAAGGTTTACATCGGACATCGCTATCATGAATCTTTCCGGCGCTCTTGCGGCCAACACTCAATATCAAATTTCCGTGACCGGCGTAACCGATACGCAAAGCCGTCCGGTGGACGCGCCGCCGATGTTTACATTCACGATCGGTGCCGGAGCCGACACAAGCGGGCCGCTGGTAACGGGAAAACTTCCCAGTATCACTTCCGGCGTGCCGGTAAATGCCATTGACATTCATGTGATGACGGACGACAAGCTTGATCCGAGCACGATCGCGTCAACGACAGTTAAGGTTCTGCAGGGAAGCAACGAAATTCCGGGCATTGTTGATTTTGATCCTTTTACCGGCGAGATAATGTTTTTCGCGAACAATGTGTTTCAAGCCAACACCGCTTATATCGTTTCCGTTAATGCTACTACCACAAATCCTTGCGTTAAAAATCTCTCCAATATTTGTTTGCAGGATAATGACGGTACGGCGGACGGCTTTTATAAATTTTCATTCACAACGGGCGGCGCCGACACGACCGGTCCGGGCGTGATGTTCGCCAATGCCGATCAGCGCAATCTCTCCGTGAGTTTCAACGAGCCGGTGAATAAACTGGAAGCGGAAACGCTCGGCAATTTCAGCTTGGTCGTCGGGGGAGCGACTACCACGCTTTCTTCAATGGCCGGACAACAGATGTTTTATGACGCCGTCGGAAGAACAGCCGTGATTGAAAATCTCAATCTCCCGATGGGCTCAAGCTTTACGATAACAGTGTCCAATGTGCATGACCTTTCCGGCAATCTGATCGGCGCGCAAAATTCCGCTCAAGGCACGGTGCAGGATATGGGCAAAACAGGCGGTTTTGTCGGGCCCGGAGGACCGGCGCCGGATTTCTTCGCGATGCCGGGAAATTTCGCCACTTCCACTTTTGGATTTGTGCCGCAGGTGGATGTTCGGCCGATGTCTCCATTGGTTGGACTTTCAACTCTCTATTTCATTGATTTGCCGCTTTCCCGCCAAGTGAAATCGGCGGTGAACAACGGGAAAATAGTTTTGACTTTCCCGACAGGGTTTGACGTTTCTGGGGCGATTCTGGATCCTTACAGCCCGATGAACAGCGATATCAACGGCCCCGGTCCGGGGACTGTCGGCGTAAGTTCTCTGACCGTCAACAGTAGCGCGCGCACGATTGACGTGAATCTTTCGCAAAACACCCGGTGCGATACCGGTAACACGGCGCCATGCTCTGGAGACGCTCACGATTTCTTGCACATAGACATAAAAGGCATCGTCAATTCTTCCATTCCCAAGGATATGTCTTCAAGTGGTTACACTGTGGATATTAAAACAATGGATAGTTCCACGGTGGTTGAGTCCATGACTTCCAAAGCGTTTTATCTTATTCCCGGGGGCAGTGGCAATATGGTCGTGGTTCTCAATGCCGCCGGTGCTTCTACTGGCACGACAACAGTTCGTATATTTTCTCCTTCGACCGGTCCGCGCGATGCCGTAACGACGGCATTTTCCGGCGGATACGCCACCTCCACGTTCACCGGATTGATCGCCGATTACTATGGTATTTTTACCGATCCTTTGATAACGCTGGGAGCGACCGATTACATCGGCCAGATGATGCCGATGCCGGCGCAGGTTTCCGGAAGCGGCACGACTACTATGTCGTTGACTCTCCAGTCAACCGCCAGCTTGACCACAGTCACGGTGAATTTAACCGGTCCGGCGGGTAAAACAGTTGATGTGTTCGCCAACAGCGCCAATAAATTTATTAAAAAGAAAACGACTACTACCGGCTCATCGCAGAACGTTACATTGAAACTTTCCGACGGAACTTGGTGGGTGGGCGTGGGGCCGGCGATGCCGGATGATCCTTTCTCCGGCCCGCCTCCGGCTCCCGATTTTGTGATGCAACCGCCAACGCAGGTAGTTGTTTCCGGCGCTTTAGTCAAAGAATCTTCCGGCGCCGCCGATGACGGAACGGTTGTTTTCACGCTGTCTTCAGCTGACAAGGCGATAACCGGCACAGTTACGGACGCTCAAGGCAAGACAATAGTAAATGCCGAAGTGTTCGCTTATTCTCCAATGGGAGGATTCGGCACGCACGGATCAACCGACGGCTCGGGTAAATTCTCGTTAAATGTTGGCGCGGGTATGTATCAAGTCGGCGTGTTCGTGCCCGGGTTGCCGCCTTCGGGCGAAACGGCGGTGGAAGTGAAAAGCGACGGCACGCTTGTCGCCAATGGTCAGACGGTGTCCTCACTGACTCTGAAATTATTGAAACCGGATCGGACGATCAGCGGCAAGGTCTTGGATCAGAGTAATAATCCGGTGCAGGGCGCGGGCGTGTTCGCTTATTGCGACCCGTCGGTTTCCAATAATGCCTGTTTCGGGCCCGGCGACCACACCGGAGCGCCGACCAATTCCGACGGATCATACACTTTATACGTGAAAAACGGCACTTGGCGAGTCGGGGCGTTTTTACCCGGCTATGGCGAATTGCCGCAAGTTCAGAAAGTTGTTTCCGGTTCCGACATTACCAATGTCAATTTTTCTCCTTCCACCGACACCACTTTCCTGGCCATTTCCGGAACAGTCTGCCGCGATGCTAATTCTAACAGCGCTTGTGATAACGGCGAGGGAGTGAGCGGGGTATTTGTCCGCGCGGAAAGTTCTCAAGGTGCCAATCAATCGGTTACCGACCAAAGCGGCAATTATTCCATCAGAACCGCTTCCTCAACCAACTACACTATATCCGCGTTTGATCCGGGTTTGGGTCAATTGCCGCCGATAACCAATGTCGCCGCCACTTCTTCCGACGCGACCGGGAAGAATTTTGTGATCGGAGCGCCCAGAATGATCACCGTGAACGTCAAGAACTCTTCCGGCACGGCGGTCAATATCGGCGAGCTGTTCGTTGATTTCTTTGATTTTTCAACCCAGATCGGCAATCATTTGGAAATAAGAAACGCCACTACATCAAGTATCAATTTGCCGGACGGCAGTTACCGGATTAAAACATCTCTGAAAGGCGGGGTTTTGGCCGATTCCGCGATCGCCTCCGATTCCGTGGATACGGCGACCACCACCAACGCCACTTTGACCGTGAATGGCAATGAAGCGATTAAGATAACCGTTCCTTCGCTTGGTATCGTAAGCGGTACGGTATATAAAGGAAGCGCGGTGTCCGGCAACGAGCTCGGCGACGCGTTCGTGAACTTCGGTGACCAGTCGAGCGGAATTTTCGCCGGCGTTCAGACGAGCGCTCTCGGTACTTATTCTCTGAAATTGCCATTGGGGAATTACAATGTTTTGGCGCAGAAGCCCGGCTATCTTGCCAATCCGGCTTCGGTGAGCATCGCCACTTCAACGGCTACCACCACTCTCAATTTGATTGTTGATCAAACTTCGCTCGCGATTTCCGGTACGGTGAGCGTCAGCGGAACGGCGGCGTCGCGGGCGTTCGTGCGGGCGGAAAAACTGGGCGGCGGATTTTCAGGCGCGCAAGTTGACGCGTCCGGCGTTTATAGCTTGCCGGTAACGGCCGGCACCTGGAGATTGTTTGCCATGGCGGAAGGGTACGCCGAACAAGAATATTCCGCGCCCTTGGAGATAGGCGGATCATCGGCAACCGGCATTAACTTCAATTTAACCACGAAAGTTACGCTCGCGGCTCCGAAGGTTTGTCAGATTACGCCGGCGCAGGGCGGCACTTGCGATGACACTACCAATGGCATCAGGGTAATCGTTCCGCCGTCGGCTTTGGGTAGCGGGACAACGGCGGCCACTCTAACCATCAAGCAGAACAACGCCCGCCAGCAGACCTCCGGAAGTAAGCCGGTCGGCACGGGATTTGATTTCTCCGTTACCGATTCCAGCGGTAATACGGTGAGCAACTTTAACTCTGCTGTCACGCTGGAATTCACTCAAGCCACTTCTACTTTGATTGCCGATGGCATCAACACCAAAACCAAAACGGATGGCGTAAAAATCATACTTTGGTCGGAGGCCATGAAAGATTACGATGTTTTGACAACCACCGTTGAATATCTGAACGCCAGCAACGCTCTGGTTTCTTCTCCGGCTGAAGATTTAAGCAATGTGGCTTATATCAAGTTTAAGGCGCTGACCACTCACTTTTCCGGAGGCGGTCCCGGTCAAGGAGGCGACTCATTGGCTCCGGCGACGCCCGGTGCTCCGTCGGTTTCCGGCGGGTCTTCATCAATCAGCATGGCTTGGAGCGCGGTTACGACTAATTCAGACGGCAGTGCTATTTCCGATCTTTCCGACTATCGGGTTTGGAGGAGTGTGGGCGGGAGCTATTCCGTTATCGCTACGGTTTCTGCTCCGACCGTTTCGTATACCGATAGTTCGGTAACAAGCGGTACGACGTATTATTATAAAGTTACCGCGCGCGACACCAACAGCAACGAATCGGCGCAGTCATCCGCGTCAAGCGGCGTTACGCTAACTTCTTCATCTGGCGGCGGAGCTATTCCGTCTTGGATATTCAGCGCGGCCAACGCCGCGACTGTGCCGGCCACGGCTACCACGACCGCGCAAACTACGGTATCGTCCCCGGCGGTTGTTTCAACAACTCCGTCTCTTATGGCGGCGGCCACGCTCATTCGCGTGGAGGGCGATCCGAGAGTGTACGTGATAGTGAATAATGTGAAGCGCCATATTCCCAATCCGGAAGTGTTCAATTCTTACGGCTATAAATGGTCCGACATCAAGATGATGGGCGTGGCGGAAGCGGCCAAATATTCCACTACCGTTTTAATGAAGCTCGCAAACGATCCGAAAATATACGCGATTGAAAACGGCAGTAAAAAATGGATAATTTCTCCGGCGGAATTCAACGCCAAAGGACACAAGTGGAACGCGATCTTGGAGGTAAACGCGGCGGAACTGGCGGTTTATCCGGAGTCGGCACCGGCGGTTTCAGGAGTAGTCGTCGGCAAGATAAATACAGAGCTTGAGTTCGGTATGAGAAGCGAACAGGTGAGATTGCTCCAGGAATTTCTTGCTCAAGACAAAGCGATTTATCCCGAAGGAATTACCTCCGGCTACTTTGGCAATCTCACCAGAGCGGCAGTCAGGAAATTCCAAGCCAAATACGGCATCAGCCAAGTCGGTCGAGTCGGTCCGCAGACGATGGCGAAACTCGGCGAGTTGATGAAGTAATCGCGGAACAGCGCGGAACAAACGCGGAAGTACGCGGAATTACGAATCTTAGAAGCTCAACTCCCTATAGGGAGTTGAGCTTCTTATATTTCTATTGATAATGAGCGTCGAGTATGTTTAAATGCTGTTATGAAAAAGATATTTATCATCGGTGGATCTGTTATTATCGCGCTGGTTGTCGGCGGGTATTTTTATTTCGGGCGCGAGACGGCGCCGGAGTATGAATATACGGTTGCTAAGCGAGGCGATTTAGTTCAGGAAGTGAGCGTTACCGGGAAGGTGAAGCCGGCCGAAGCGGTGGATTTGGCGTTTGAAAAAAGCGGGAAAGTGGCGTTGGTGTCGGCAGATGTCGGTGGCAAAATAAAAGCCGGACAGATTTTGGCGCAGTTGGAAGATTCTGAATTAAAGGCGCAAGTCGCTCAAGTCGAGGCGTCTCTGGAAAGCGCGCGCGCGAAATTGGCCGAGCTGAAAAAAGGAGCGCGTGAGGAAGAGCTGCGTGTAGCCGAGGTTAAGGTGAAAAATGCCGAGACGACATTGGCCGACGCGCGGTTGAATTTGGAAAACACGCGGCAGAAAGCCGAAGCCGATCTGAGAGAGGATTACGATAGCGCGCTTGCCTCATCGGTAAAATCATTAAGCATCGCGACGCACTCTCTTTTTGTGATCACCGATATTCAAAACGCTCGTTTTGCCGGATACGATCAGCAGAGCGTTGGCGTGGCTGATGTCAAAGCGGCGGCGGTAGCGGCGTTGCTCGGCGCTTACGGCTCAGGCCGTGCGAGCAACGACTATCTTAGCCAGTTGAACGGCGGCGCCAAGCTGGCCGTGGGGAACGCGCAGATTTATCCTGCAAATGAAAATATTGATAGCGCTCTCTCTTTGCTTAAAGACGCTTTACAAAAACTAAAATTGGCGCTTGACGCTATTCCGGTGCTCTCAACTTTTACCGCGACCGAGTCAGCCAATTTAAATACTGAAAAAACTAATATCGCAAACGAGCTAAGTACGATTTCCGGCAAACAGCAGGCGGTTGAAGTGCAAAAGGTAATTAACCAAAACGCGATCGCGTCGGCGCAGGCGAGCATCAACGCGGCTTCGGGAGCGTTCCAAAGCGCGAAAGACGAATTGGCGCTGAAAAAAGCTGGATCAAGTGTTGAAGCGATTGCGGCGCAAGAAGCGCAGGTCAATGAAGCGGAAGCGCGGTTGCAAGCGTCCCGAGCGCAGTTATCAAAGTCGGTTTTGCAATCTCCCATAGACGGAGTGGTGACCAAGCAAGACGCGAAAGCGGGGGAGATAGTCTCAGCTAATTTGCCAATTATCTCAATAATCTCAAGCACTCGTTTTGAAATAGAGGCGAATGTGCCCGAAGCCGACATCGCTAAGGTGAAAATCGGTGATAGCGCGCGAGTAACGCTTGATGCTTACGGAAACGATGTTATTTTTGAAGCGAAGGTTGCGGAAATTGATCCGGCCGAAACCATGGTGGAAGGCGTGGCGACATACAAAACAACCCTTATATTCACGAAAGACGATGAACGGGTAAAGTCTGGAATGACTGCCAATATAGATATAGAAACGGCCAAAAGAGAGGGTGTGGTTTATATTCCCCGGCGCGCGACTGTGAAAAGAGATGTTGATACAATTGTCTTTATGGCTGGCGGCATTCAACCGGCGGAGCGAGTGGTTAAGCTCGGCCTTGTCGGCTCGGATGGCAATGTGGAAATCACGGAAGGATTGTCGGAAGGCGAGCAGATCATCGTCAATCCGGAGAAGATTATTCAATAATTGTCATCCTGAGCCGAAGGCGAAGGATCTCAGAGATTCTTCGGTCGCCGACTCCCTGTTTGTCCAAGAGCGAAGCGATTGGTAACAAACAGCAGTCCAGCGAGGCGATAGCCGAGTCGTGGCTCCCTCAGAATGACAGAATATACTAGTTCAACTCAGATGTCTCTAATAGAAATCAAAGACCTCAAAAAGAGCTATATTCACGAAGAAACGGAGACACCGGCTCTGCGCGGCGTTACTTTTAATATCAATAAAGGAGAATTTGTCGCGATTATGGGTCCGTCCGGATCAGGCAAGTCCACTCTTTTGCACATTCTGGGGTTTTTGGACCTGGCTTCGGGCGGAGAATATCGTTTTGACAGCAAGACGATCGGCGACTATACTTCGCGCGAAATGGCGCGAGTGAGAAATGAAAAAATCGGTTTTGTTTTTCAAGCGTTTAATCTTTTGCCGCGCGTTTCAGTTCTGGAAAACGTTAAACTGCCGCTTTTGTACGCGAATATCAAGGAGCGCTTATGGGAGGAAAAGGCTCGCTTCGCGATTGAGTCGGTGGGGCTTTCGCATCGCGCCGGGCACGAAGCGTACCGGCTTTCGGGCGGAGAAAAACAGCGCGCGGCGATTGCCCGCGCACTTGTCAACGATCCGCAGGTTATTTTCGCCGACGAGCCGACCGGTAATCTTGATTCAAAATCGGGCGAGACGGTGATGGAGATACTTGATAAATTAAACAAAGAGGGGCATACAATAGTATTGGTCACGCATGAAAACGACATCGCTGCTTACTCGCGCCGTATTTTGCGTATCCGCGATGGGAAATTGGAAAGCGATGTCAGAGACCCGGCCTCCGCCCGCTGAATCAAGGTAATCACCGAAGCTATTTGTTTTTAAGACGAGAAGTCTGCTAAACTAAATTCTAGTTGTTGGAGGCCGGGTCTCGCCATATTGGATGTTAAGTTTAACTCGGAAGTTCTATGTGGCGAGGTCGGGTTTCCAACAACGGGAATATTTAACAACTCTACTACATCATCGCAAAGACAAATAGCAATGAGGTAGCTGGGAATCAGCGGGCGGAAGCCCGACCTCAATATGACATTCAAACATAGTCTAAAAACTGCCTTTAGCGGGTTGAGCACGCACAAGTCGCGTTCCATGCTGACGGTGCTTGGCATTGTCATCGGCATCACGGCCATCATCCTCATTATGTCTCTGGGGCGCGGCGCGCAAAATTTGATTTTGGGACAGATTCAAGGGATGGGTACGAAAACAGTTACCGTTATACCCGGACGCCAGCCCAAGGGGCCAGCTGATTTTTCACAGTCTTTGAGCGATTCGTTGAAAGAAAGAGATCTGGAGGCGCTTAAGAAAAAATCCAATGTGCCGACATTGACGAGAATTATGCCTTTGGTTTTTGGCTCGGAGACGGCCGTTTACGGAAGCGAAACTCATCGCCCCAATATCTTCGGCGCCACCGATTTAATTAGTGAGATGCTTGATATCCAAACCGAAGCGGGATCGTTTTTCACTGATGAAGATGTCAAAGCGAGCGCTGATGTCGCGATAATCGGTTATAAAGTGAGGGAAGAGCTTTTCGGTCAGTCAAAAGCGTTAGGCGAGAAGATAAAGATCAAAGGTAGGAATTTTCGGGTGGTCGGCATTTTACCTCAGAAAGGACAGGTTTCTCTTCTTAGCTTTGATGACGCGGTGATCGTGCCCTACACAACCGCTCAAAAATATATTTTTGGAATAAAACATTTTCATCGCCTGGTGGTGGAGGCGGAATCGGAAAGCGCGGTGCCGCGGACCGTGCGCGACATAGAGATAACGTTGCGCGATTTGCATAACATTGGCGATCCTTCCAAAGACGATTTTTTCGTTGAGACGCAGGCCGATGTGGCTGAAACGCTTAGCACCATTACCAGCGTATTGACTCTGTTTTTGACATCGGTGGCGGCGATTTCGCTGGTGGTCGGCGGTATCGGCATTATGAATATTATGCTTGTGTCTGTCACGGAGCGCACGCGCGAGATCGGCTTACGAAAAGCACTGGGCGCGACCGACGGCAATATTTTGACGCAATTTCTTTTAGAGGCGATTTTACTGACCGGTTTCGGCGGCGTCATCGGTATCTCTCTCGGCGCGTTTTTCTCTTTTATCGCGTCAGTGGTTTTAACCAGAGCGTACGCGCTTGACTGGGCGTTTTCTCTTCCGCTCTCGGCCGTGCTGATCGGCGTTTCAGTCGCGACGGCGATTGGCCTGGTTTTTGGCATTTATCCCGCTTCGCAAGCCTCGCGCAAAAGTCCGATGGAGGCGTTGAGATATGAGTAGAGTTGCGAGGTTACCACTTTTGTCATTCCCGACTTGATCGGGAATCCAGAAAAATGTTCAAAGCGCTGGATTCCCGCTTTCGCGGGAATGACAGAAAAGAGTAGTTAGAGAAAGCGCATTTTGATATGCACGGTTTCCAGAGGCGGCTTAGCGTAGTGGATTTCCAGAGACACTTTTTTGAACGAGTCTTTTATTTTTTTAGCCAGTCTCACAGCCATCTGATTCTCGGTGGTCGTGACGCGCAAACCGTCGCGTGTTTTTTTAGCTTCAATCAGCCGGTCCATCGGGTCTTTTGCGTAAGAGCGTTGTGTGTAGCCGCGGATTAAATTCATCAAGCCGCTCTGGATTTTGTCGGGAATGTTCTGGATGATGATTTCTCCCTCAAACTGATGGTCCAAAATAGTTTGGTCGGCCGGGCAGACGACAAACTTCACTTTCATATTCTCCGGCAAATTATCGTATTTAAGCAGACTGTGATGCCATGATTTTTTATAGTAAACGGCGCTGCATATCCTGCAAAATGTCAGCCCTTCTTTTCCCACCGGAAATTCGCGCTTTTCATGCTTGGACGGCGGCTGTCCGATATGCTCTTCCATTACTAATTTTTTATGTTTAGTAGGCATATAAAATGCGATGTTAATTCTTAGTATATATTAACGCTACGCTTTAATTTTTGCAATAATTTGCAAGTTTCCTCACTTGGACGTGAAACGTCCAAGTGAGGGGTTGATTTTCAGAGAATTTATTGTATTATAAAAGATATGGATAAGTGGCTCAAAACTTGTTTATTTGTCGTGTTTTTTTTCGGGGTGTTGTCATCGCCGCTTTTCGCGTGCGCGATTTTGGTTTTGCCCGATGGCGCGCTAATCAAGGGCGCGTTTACGCCGGAAGTGTATTTTATGGAAAACGGACTGAAGCGGTGGGTGATCAACGAAGCGATATTCCGTAATTTTGATTTTGAATGGAGCAAGATTAAAATAGTGCTGAACGAGGAATTGGAAGGCTATCCCGTCGGGAAGATTTTGGACGAGAAAAGCAAATATCCGGACGGGACTCTTTTGCGAGGCGACCGCGCGCGTGCCGGCGATGGGGTCAAAGTATACGCGATGCAAAAAGGATCGGCGCGCTGGGTGGCGACCGAACAAGATTTTGAAAATCTCGGGTTTGACTGGCAGTCGGTGATGGACATATCGCCGGCGAAATTGAAAAATTTGCCCAAAAGTTCCGCGCTTAGCCAGCCGGAAAGGATATTGAGGCCGCTGACCATACTGAAAGAAACGCCGGAGCCGGTTCTGGAAACCACTGAAGCGGTTTTTCGCTTCAGTGGAGTGGCCGGTTCGGAGGACAAAAGAAATCTTAAATTTGAAACATTTATTGAAGGCGTTGATTCCAATTGGATCGCAACCGCGAGCCAGGAGAGAAAAATCAATCTGCCCCCCAAAGCCGGCCAATACAAATTTTTCGTGCGGGCCGTGGCACCAAACGGTTCGTCCGTTGATCGCCTGCCCAGAAGTTTCGCCTTTGAAGCGAAGTTCTCGCCTTACTACGGGCAGGTGACGATGTCTGGTTCCGGCCTGACTTCCAAAGACGCGAGCAAAGAAAAACTAACATTCGCCAGTAAAGGCGCCGAGCCTATATATATGCGCGACTGGACGGTGGGGAGCGAGAAATACAACACAAGCTTCGCTTTGCCGGACAGCGCTTTTGAGATTCCCGATCAGCCGTATTACCAGTACGAAAACGAATTATTTATCACTTCAAAAAGAAAGATCATCATTTTTTCCGGCGCCAGTCCGATGGGCGTGAATTTTCGCTTAAATAAATGCGTGGGGTATCTGGACGCTTATTATAAATTTGATCCAGTTTTGCCCAACTTATGCGTCAAGCCGACCGCGGCGGAAATGGATGGTCTCAACGCTTATTGCAAGAAAGTCATCGGTTCTTCCGTCGCTTCATGCAAAGAGCCGGATCTGAACGATGTTATGATAGACGCCGAGTGCCGCGACTTTATGAAAGAGCGTTTGAGTTATTCCAAATGCGTGGAAAACAACAATGCGTTCTATGATTTTCTGCTGGACGAGTGGCGGGTGTATCTGCGCCGGTCGGCCGAAATATGGCCCAACGAAAAGGACGCGATTTTACTGCGCGACCAGGACGGCCTCTTGGTCGCCAGAATGAAATATTAAATATCTTTGAATTACGAAACTCGCTTTTCTGTCATTCCCGACCTGATCGGGAATCCAGTGAAATCAGATGAATCCTGGATTCCCGATTTGTTTGCGAGTCGGCGAGCAACCACAAATCGCAATCCCGTCTTCCTGATGTTATTACAATAAAAGACGGGGCTCCCGCTTTCGCTCGCCTCGCTGAAGCTTTGGCGAAGCGGGCGGGAATGGCAAAGAGGAAGCAGGGATAACAAGCAGAAGTGTTTTATAATCCAAAGTAAATATGCTAGAGGAAGACCTCATCTTAATAGAAAAAGCGCGAAATAATAAGGAGGATTTCGGGCTGATTTATACCAAATACCGCGGCGCGGTCCGCGGGTATCTTTTAAAGCGTGTGGACCACAACGAAGAAATCGCCGACGATCTGACGGAAGAAACTTTTCTTCACGCTTTGGAGGGGCTTCCGCGTTTTGAGCCGACGGGGAAGTCATATTTCTCGTATCTTTTAACCATCGCCCACAATATTCTTCTGAATTATTACCGGACCAAAAAGCCGGTCGCTTTGGACGAGTACGAAAAAATAATGTCTTCCGGATCGGAGGAGGAAGTTTTGGACCACGCCGAGACACATCGGGAAGCGGAGATCGTGCTGGACGCGATTCATAAGCTTGACCACGCCGGAGAGAATATGCTTTCTCTTCGATATGAAAAAGGATTCTCCATAAAAAAAATCGCCGAGATTATTCATAAATCGCCCAACGCCGTGAAGCTGGCTCTTTCGCGTTATCGCAAGAAATTAATCAGCGATCCATCCATCGCTTTCATCGGCGATGAATTAAAACGCAATCACAAAAGACTAAAACAGCTCGTTTTTTGGGAGCGGGAGAAAAAATAATCAAGCCCACTTTATAAAATCTTGACAGACTTTTGTTTTTATTCCACAATAAGCCTGCTAATGATAGTTCATTAACATTTTAACAGACAAAGAAAGGAGGATTTTTATGCTTCAGTATACATTGCGTATCCGTGACTTAGTGCATGGTACCATCTTGTTCACTGAGAAAGAGTGCCAGATTATCAACCACCCGCTTTTCCAAAGAATTCGCCACGTCAGACAAAACGATGTCGCATTCTATGTGTATCCATCCATCAACACTTCGCGCTTTGAGCATGCGCTTGGCACCTGTCGCGTGACAGGTATGATGGCGGAAAATCTCACCAAGGGTTCTAAATGGAAAACTTACCTGAAAGAATTAAGAAATCAAACCGGTATCGTTTCAGCGGATGAGTTTATCCAGCTTGCAAGGCTGTACGCGCTCCTTCATGATGTCGGGCACTTGCCGTTAAGCCATCTTTTTGAGATGGCTGTAACAGAATACGGTAAGTTTAAAAAACCGCCGCTGGATAGCCAGGAGCTTATCGCTGGATGGACTGGAAAACACGGTTTTAAAAAACTTCATGAAGCATTCGGAGCGGTTATTGTCGAGCAGATTGTGCGCGATGTTACGCTCCCCGAACCAATACGCAGGGCACTTCTGGAACTTATGACTAAAAAAGCGATTTCCAGTAGCCATACGCTTTCAATAATAAAATTGCTGGTTGATTCGGAGATTGACGCGGACCGTATTGACTTTGTCCAGCGAGACGGTTTGCTTGCGGGCGGTGAATACGGCAACTATGACATACGGCGTCTTTGCGATTCTGTTTTCCTTGAGGAAAGCGGGCGGGGCTGGTTCATTGCTTACTCCGAAAAAGCGCTTACTTCCATGGAAGCGTTGCTTCTTGATCGTTACCGCACGCATGTGTGGATTCACTTTCATCATCGCGTCATCACTATGAAAATACTTGTTCGCTTTCTGATTGTAAAAGCGTTAGAAGAAGGATTGATAACAAAGGAGCATTTCAATCCTGCGAATATAGACAAATTTTCCTTGCGAGACGATATATGGCTATGGAATATTCTGCGCGGCATAGAAGCGAAGGATAATCTGGTGAAAATTATCCAGCGTACTGTTTTTTATCGGGAAAAACAGAATGTGTTTAGCTTATGGAAGACAAGGCCGGCATATCATGAACTATGGGAGCAAGTAAAAAGAGAAGCACGAGTCCTTGTAATTGATTATGGAAAAACAGATGCATACAGTAAATTCTTAAGCGAAAATATGGGTACTCATGCCATGATATTTGAGGTTTCATTTAAGGCGCTCACGAAAGACGCGGTTCTTCTTTACTCCGAGGCGAAAAAGAAACTTACCGGCAAGAATCTGCTGGATATTTCTGAGCTCATAGCGCATATTGAAACACTATGGAAAGATGAGCCGCAGGAGTTCATCCTATTTGCCGGCAAGAATGTCGCGCAACGCGCGGAACAACTTAAAAAGAAGTGGTTTGATCTCACCGTGCGGCGGATAAGGGGATAGCTTGCATTTCTAATTTATGTTAAACTCAAAAATAGTTCATCACTGTTCATTAAATAAAAAAGAAAGGAGGTAAATTTATATGGAGCTTATTTACTATCCGGATCACGAAAAGCGGTATGCTCACATCCATGAACGGGATCGTTGGCAATATCCCGACGAGATTCGCATTGGGCACTCTTCCCCAATTAAGAGAGTGAAGCCCCTTAAGGAAATTATGTTAAATGAGACTGGTGGGCATGACCCACTTCTTCTTGCTAACGATGTTCCAATCAGCGAAGTTTGTATCCACTAAGAGTAGAGTTTGCTCTTTAAAACACCACAATTAAAATAATTGTGGTGTTCTTTTTAGAGCCATCAACAAGCCAATAAAAGCACAGCTGAAGTTTATAAAGCTATTATCACCAAGCCGATAAGGAAGTTGTTTTAGGCAAGGACATTTTGCACTCATAGTAACCTAAGGGCTTCATTGGGAGTCAAACCGTTTAACCCGCAATGTTCTAAATTGTTATACTCTTCATTCCAAAT